>Ga0335079_10010459_pt1 | contig 10560 bp, 6 predicted proteins | sample Lox_Sample_33_FD_206719 | JGI IMG/M metagenome (GOLD analysis project Ga0335079, IMG submission 206719) | Soil microbial communities from Loxahatchee National Wildlife Refuge, Florida, United States - Lox_Sample_3.3 | ecosystem: Environmental > Terrestrial > Soil > Wetlands | place: USA: Florida... | reverse complement strand
GAGTTCCTCGAGGGCGTCGTCGAAGGCGACATCGGCGAGGCGCTCGGCGTCCTGGGCGTCGAGTACCGCGAACGCCGGGTCGAGGCCGGCGGCGAGCGCGTGGGCGCGGAGCACGCGCGCGCAAAAGCCGTGGATGGTCGAGATGAACGCACCCTCGGTGGCGCGCGCAGCCTCGTCCGCGCCGAGCTCGCGCAGCCTTGCGCGGATCCGCTCGCGCATCTCGGCCGCAGCCTTCTCGGTGAACGTGATCGTGAGGATCGCTCCGACCTCGAGCCCGTCCTCGAGGACCGAGCGGACGAACCGCTCGACGAGCACGGAGGTCTTGCCGCTGCCGGCGCCGGCGTCAAGCAGCAGGTCGCCGTCCCGGCGCTCGATCGCGACGAGCTGCTCATCGGTGAAAGACCGCGTCGGCATCTCCAGGTCAAGCACGACAGATCCCGGGGTACCGGCAGCCGTCCCGCGAGCAGTGGGTCGGACACGGCTCGAGCTCCCCGGCGCGGAGGCGGGCGGCGAGGGCGATGGAGCGCGCCCGGGCGTCGTCGAGGAGCTCGTTCAGCTCGGTTTCGTCGCGGGCGTCGTTGGTTACGACCGAGCCGCCAACGCCGGAGTCTTCGAGGAACACGCCACGGGCGCGCAGGTCGCCGCCGCCGAGCGGCTGGTAGAAGCCGGCGACGGGCTCGAGACCGAGGCGCTCGCGGACGACGAGCATGTAGAGCGCGACCTGGAGCTGGCGGTCGAGCGCCCAGCGCGCGCCCTGGTACTCGGGGCGAGTCCCGCCGCTCTTGTAGTCGCGCACGACCGCATGTCCTTCCTGGTCGGCGTCGACGCGGTCGATGATCCCGCGGACGCGGACGTCGTCGCCGAGGTCGAGCGGTGGGAGAGACTGTTCGTCCTCGTCGAAGCCGAACCGGAGCTCGAGACCGTAGGGCGGCCAGTCGAGGCCGTCCCGCGCTTCATGGGCCAGGTACCGGCGCAGGTCGGCTCGGACCCCCTGCTTGGCCGCGGCCCGGATCGCCTCGCCGCTGCCCACGGCGATCGCGTGCGGCTCCCGGTCGAGAACCTCGTCGAGGATCTCGAGGGCGCGCGGAAGCGTCTCCTTGGTGACCGAGTCGCCGAGGCGGCGTAGGACCTGCTCGATCACGTTGTGCATGTACGCGCCGCGGACGAGCGGATCGGGATCGGGCTCGAGCTTCTCCGGCTGGAGCTCGCGCTCGATCAGCCATCGGACCGGGCAGTCGCCGTAGCTCTCGAGCGCTCCCGCCGACAGGATGCGGCGGTGACGGACGTGCTCGAGCGCCGACTCGGAAAGCGAACCAATCGGCGAGGGTACGTCGCCGGCTTCCGGCGCTTTCGCAGCCGCGCGGGCCCGGGCGAGCTCGCGCTCGGTCGGGGCCTCGTTCGCCGGCCAGGTGACGTCGGCGAGCATCCGGCGCCGGCGGCGCTCGGGCCAGTCTTCGACGAGCAGCTCGGCGACGTCGGCGAGGAACGGCGACGGGAGCGCAAGATTGCCCTCCTCGTCGGAGCTCCGGTAGCTGAGAACGACGCGCTCGGTCGCCCTCGAGACGCTCGTGTAGAACAGGTAGCGCTCACGGCCGAGGGTGTCCTCGCGGGGACGCAGGCGCAAACCGCTGCAGATCGCGAGCTCCCGGCGGAGCTCATCGGAGAGGAACGGCTCCGGGGTGGCTGGCGCTGGGAACTCGCTCTCGGTCAGCCCGCACACGAGGACCGCCTTGAACCGCCGGGCCCGGATCGCGAGCGGGTCGGTGAGGAGGACGGCGCCGGCGCCCGGCGCGGCCGAGCCGGACGGCACCTCGAGCGTCTCGAGCAGCTCGATCAGCTCGGCGCCGGTTGGCCTCTCGCCAAGCTCTTCGAGTTCTGCGAGCGCGCGGGTCAAGGCCCCGACCGCGCGGGCGTCGAGCTCTTCGTCCGGGGTGAGCACGGGGGCCTTGAGGCGGTGGGGGGCCACCAGCAGCCGCCGGGCGTGCTCGGCCAGCGCCTCTGCCGGGTCCTCGGTTGTCTTGAGCTGGTCGATCTCGAGAAGGCCGAGGTTCGTTCGCGCTCTCGCCTCGGCCATCGTCCGGAGGCCTTTGCGGCGGACCTCGGCTTCGAGCCGGTCAACGGCGTCGATGCTGTTCTCCTCCGTCGCGTCGAGGAGACCGGGCGCGCGGAGATACTCGATCAGGTCGTCGGCGCTCGCCTGGCCGTCCGGCGGGAACGCGCACCGCGCGAGAGCCAGCAGCGAGTGGCCGAGCGGGGTCCGGTGGAGCGCGGTCTTCTGGTCGGTCGCGACCGGGATCCCGTAGCGGCGGAACGCGTTCTCTATCAGCGACGCCGCTCGCGCCGGCGAGCGGTACACGGTTGCGATCTCCTCGGCTTTGACGCCTGACCGGAGCAGCGACAGCGCCTCGGCGGCCGCCAGCTCGGCCTCGGCCAGCTCGCCGCCGGCCTCGCACAGCTCGATCGCGTGGTGAGGGTCGATCCGCTCGGGGTCGTTTTCGAACAGCTGGCGCTCGAGGTGATGGAGGGGCTCGCGGCTTTGCGGCTCGTAGTGCTCCGCTGACGCCGGCAACTCTCGGACGTGCTGCGCGAGCGGGCGTAGCTCCTCGACCACCTCGGCTCGCGCGGTGAGCGCGGCGCGGCCGGCCTCGTACGTGAGGGACACGGTTACGTCTGCGCCGACAACGCGTGCCAGCGTCTCGATGGCATCGCGTTCGAGCGCGTGCAGGTCGTCGAACCCGTAGAAGAACACGTCCGTCGTGCCCCAACGGCCAGGGGCGGCCCGCAGCGCGTCGAGCGCCCGCCAGGCGTATAGCTCACCGTCGACCCGGTTCAGGCGCTCGAGCTCGGTTCTGTAGGCGCTATAGATCCCGGCGACGTCTTGGGCGTAGGGTCGCCGGCGCTGATCCTCGGCCGCCCAGCTGTTCATGGCCGCGGTGAACGTCTGGGGAGCGATCAGGGATCGCTGCAGCTCGGCGATCAGCTCGCCGGCGGCGTTCGGGAAGCCCGCGGTGGCGGCTGCCCCTCGAAGTGCCCGGAACTCGAGTGCGGTTAGCGCGTTCGCGAGGACCCGCTCGCGCTGGAGCTTCGTCAGCCGGCGGGCGCCGTATCCGGCTCTGGCCGCGATCTCGGCTGCGAGCCCGCTGAACGTGAGGACCGAACCGAGGACCGCGCCCGAGTCGGCGAGCTCACGAGAGAAGTGGTCGGCGTCGACGGCGGTCGGTACGACCAGGATCGCGCCGCGGTTCGCGGCGGCGGCGAACGCACCCAGTACTTCGCCGGCCTTGGCGGAGTTCGCGGGACCTGTCACAAGCGTGAGGGACACATTCCCCATGGTGCCGTGCGACCAGGACGGGGTGAAAATCGGTCCGCTCGAGCCTCTTAAGGGGATGTCCCCGAACCAACTGAGAAAACCCGCGACTATCGCGGGAAAGCTCAGTCGCGTCCCGTGATCGATGGGTTGATCGCCGCGCTGGCCGAGCGGCAGCACGGGGTCGTGGCGATTTGGCAGCTGCTGGAGCTGGGCATCGGCGCGGACGCCATCCAGTACCGCGTGTCCATCGGTCGCCTCCACCGCGTCCACCGCGGCGTCTACGCCGTCGGCCACCGCAAGCTCACCCGCGAGGGCCACCGGATGGCGGCCGTCCTCGCCTACGGCCCACACGCGGTCCTCAGCCACTGGTCCGCCGCCGCCCACTGGGGAATCGGCGCAGCCCGGGTCAAGTACGACGTCACCACCCCGCACAGCAAGCGCTCCCGCAAGACGATCCGGGCGCACGCCGCCAGGCTTCATCCCGAGGACCGCACCGTCCACGACGGCATCCCGATCACCAGCGTCGAGCGCACGATCCTCGACCTCGCCGCCACCCTCACCAAGGACCAAATCACGTACCTGATCGAGGAAGCGGATCGGAAGCAACGTCTAGACATAAACGGGCTCGACCGTGTCATCGCCCGCCGCCCCCGTGCCGCCGGCGTCGCCCGCCTCAACGCCGTCCTGGCCACCTACCGCGGCACCGCCGACACCCGCTCGAAGCTCGAGCGCCAATTCCGGAGGCTGATCGCCAAAGCCGGCCTCCCCGAGCCTCAGTTCAACGTCGTCGTCGCCGGCATCACCGTCGACGTCTTCTGGCCGCACTGGAAGCTGGTGGTCGAACTCGACAGTGAGGGCTACCACAAGAACCCGCGGGCGTTCGAGACCGACCGCATCCGCGACGCCATGGTGCAGAAGCACGACCTCCGCGTCCTCCGGGTCACCGGCGACCGCATGGACAACGCTCCGAACGAAGTGCTCGCCGACGTCGTGGCCCTGAGGCGCCCGCCGCCCTAGACCTAACGTCCAGCGACCCGCTGAGCCCTCACTCAACCGGCACGGCGGCTCGATGCATAGCGCTGAAAAGCACGGAAGCAGGTTGGCGCGATGCGGTTGCCGGGTACACCGGGATCACGGAGATCCCTGGACGGCGCCACGTGCCGACACAACCCAAGGAGGGACCGGATGAAAAGGCTCTGGAGGGCGCTTGCCTTCCTGGCCGCCGCGGTAGCGGCGCTCTTCCTGTCGACCGCGGCGCTCGCAGTCGCCGGCGGCTCGAGCCCGCCGCCAGCCCAATGGACGAGCACGCTCGGTCCGGCCTCCTGGTCCGGGAAGCTGACCGCGCTCTATCCAGGGGCCGCCGGCGACACCGAACTCTTCACGCTCACCCTCACCAACGCGGGCCAGAGCACGCAGCGCCTGAGCTCCATAACCGCGTCGATCCGCAGCCAGGCCAACGGAGACGCTGAGACCGCAGCGGGCGCCGACATCCCAGGCTGTCGGGCGACCTGGTTCACCGTCGCCGTAGATGACCACGGCCCCCTTCCCGCGCGGCTTGCGTCCGGAGCGTCATACACCGGAACCATCGAGCTCGCGATGCAGAACAGCCGCACCGACCAGGACGGCTGCCGCGGCGCACCTCCGGCGTTCACCGTTACCGCGGGCTAGTCATCCCACGTGGCGCTCGTCGCGGTGAGTGTCCCATCGGAAGCGTTCAGCTGATAGCCCGTACCGCTGAGGCTCACCGCGCACCCCGAGAACGTGGTCACACCCCCGGCGAGCGAGCTCGTACAGCCGCTCAAAACCGCGCCGCTGGGCCCCGTACCGCTCTTGATCGACAGGGTCACGGTCTGTGCGTAGCCCGTGGCCACGTTGCCGTATGCGTCCTTGGCGGTCACGACGGGCTGGGTGGTGAACGAGGCGCCGGCTGTCGTTCCGGCGGGCTGCCTCGTGAACGCGAGCGACGCGGCGCTGTTCGGCGCAACCGCCAACGATCCCGACGTCCCGGTGAGAGACCCCTGCGTCGCGGTCAGCGTCGTCGTCTGGGCGTCGTACAGGGTGATCGATGGGCTGCCGACGCCGCTCGCGAAACTGACCGACGAGGGATACGCCGGCGCGGTCCCGCCCGGTGAGCTCGACGGTCCGGAGAAACTGACTGTCTTCACACCCGCGTAGGCGGTGGCCGTGTTCCCGTAGGCGTCGAGCGCGGTGATCGTCTCGCTGAACGCCACCCCGGCCGTGGGGGCAGCCGGCGTCGGGACGCCGAACCTGCTCGCCGACGCGGGGCCGACCACGATGCCGGCCGAAGCCACGCCACCGAACCCGTCGGTCGTGTCGCTCGCCGTGAGAGTTGTCGTCTGAGCATCCTTCAACGTGACGGAAACCGTCGCGTGACCGGCGGTGAAGCTCGCCGTCGCCGGGTACACAGGGGCGCTCCCGTCGGGCGAGTTCGCTGGGCCCGAGAAGCTCATGCTCTTCGTCCCGGCCAGGGTCCCGGGCACGTTCCCCCACGCGTCCTGCGCGGTCAGCGTCACGTTGAACGCAGTGCCCGCCACCTGTGGGCTGGACGCGCCCGCGGCGATCTGATGGTTGGCCCCGGGCCCGACCGTGATCGACCCTGACACCCCCCTCACGGTTCCCTGGGTGGCGGTCAACGTCGTGCTCTGGACGTCATACAACGTCACGGATGCCGTCCCCTCCCCGCCGGAGAAGGTCACCGACGCCGGATAGCTCGCCGCCGTCCCACCCGGTGAGTTCGACGGGCCCGAGAAGCCGATCACCTGCGAGCCGGTGTACGCGACCACCGTGTTGCCCGCCGCATCCTCCGCGGTCAGGGTCACCGACAGCGACGCGCCGGCGGTGGCGCTCGCCGGCGCGGTCACGACGAAATGAGTGAGCGCACCGGAGCTGAGAGTTACCGGCGCGGCGGCGCTCGTCGATGTCCATGACTGCCAGATCGCTGTGACGGTGTAGCTGTAGCTGCCCCGCGTGAGCCCCGAATCCGTGCAGTTCGTCGCCGCGGTGGCGCGAGCGGCCGAGCTCGGACAGCTCCCGCCCACCGTGCCGCCCGCGCGCGTCACGTAGTAGGTCACGGTCCCGCCGGCCGGCGCGACCACCGGAGTCCAGGTGAGCGCAACCGTGCCTGCGCCGGCCGTCGCGGTCACGGTCGCCGTCGGTAGCTCACCCACCACGGCCGAGGCAGTGGCGGAAGCCGGGGCGCCGGTGAAGTAGGCCGCGGCGGGCGCAGCGCTGAACCCGGCCAGCAGCATGCAGACGCCGCAGGCGGCGATGAGCCGCCTGCGGCGTCGCCCGCGGGCCGAATTTCTGATTAGGGGTCCTGTGTGCACGCGCCGCTTTCAGCCAGCCGCCGGGCTCCCCGCGCCGTCTTCCTTGACGGCCGGTGAGCCCAGGAACGGCGGCTATGACACCGTGACCTTGACCTCGGGCGCGGCGCCCTGGCAAGTGTTCTGGCTGGCGTTCGCGTTCTGGATCGTCAGGTCGATCTTGCCCGCGTACGTTCCCCCTCCCGGCGCGACGCTCGCGGGCAGAGCCGGGTTGCTCGCGTCGGCGGTCGCCTTAAACCAGCTGGCAAGACACCCGGGGATGTCGCCGCTCGCGTTTTCGGCGTCTCCATTGGTCTCGGCCGGAAGCGTGGCCGTGATCTTCGTGACCGACTGGGGGCCCGCGCCGTTGTTCGTCACCGTGAAGGGAATGAACTCGGTGTCGTTGGCCGCGCCCGGATAGAGGGCGGCCAGGCTGCCCGACCAGGTCGGGGTCCCGAGCGTGAAGACCCACGGCGTTGGCGAGCCAACCGTCCCGGACCCGGTGTCGGTGGCAGTGCCGCCCGTGAAGTACGCAACCGCCGCGCCGGTGACGGCCAGCGCGGCGACGAATGCAATCGCGGCGAGACGCTTCTTGTAAAGCTTTCGGAACATGAATGGTCCACCTTCGTTATCGGGCCCGTGGCGGGCCAGTCCCGACTGACGGCGGAGCTATCTCAGGTTCCCGAGACCCGAGTTTCACGTTCCCCTGCTCGCGCCGTGCGCCCTCGCCAGTCGCTTGCCGGGTAGGTCATCGGCACGGGCTTTAACATTTCTAGGCCCCCTGGACGGATGTTCGAGTCAGGGTTGGAGGCTTAAGCAGGTTTGCCCGCTTTTTACCCGTGAGCCTTCTTCAAAACCGCGGGCGCGGTCGTCAGCTTGCAGCCGCGCGCGGCGGTCAGGCGGCGGCCGGCTGCTCGGCGGCGTCGGCCGCCTCGGCAGTGGCTGTTTCGGCCTCTTCGGCCTCGGGCGGCTTCGCGCCTTCCTTGGCCCACGGCTCGTCGAACTCGACCCGCCACTTGCCGTCGTCGGTCTGCTGCAGAGCGAGCCGAGCCCGGAAGCTCTTGCCCGACCGCCCCTTGAAGCCGGTCACCGGCTTCTCAGTGCGTCCGGTCTTGATCAGCTCGCGTGCGACTCCGACCGGGAGTGACTTGCCGGCCTTCGATTTCCAGATCACGAACCCGCAGCCCGGGTCCTCGCGCGACCAGCACGAGTAGCCCTTGCGGTTCTCGACGATGTCGTGACCGCACACCGGGCATGGCCCGAGGTTCGCCCGCGGAATCCGGACGTCCTTCAAATTTCGGTCGAGCTCGCCGACCGTGTCCTCGGTGAACCGGACGATGTCGCCCATGAACGCCTCGCGCGAGTCGCCGCCGGTCTCGATCAGCGCCAACCGGCGCTCCCAGTCGCCGGTCAGGCCGGGCGACGTCAGCGCGTGCTCGCCGAGCAGGCGGATCACGTTCAGGCCCTTCTCGGTGACGACCAGAGCACGGCCGTCGCGCTCGAGGTAGCCGACCTGGATCAGGCGCTCGATGATCGCCGCGCGTGTGGCCGGCGTGCCGATGCCCGATTCCTTCATCGCCTCGCGCAGTTCCTCGTCGTCGACGAGCTTGCCGGCGGTCTCCATCGTCCGTACGAGCGTGCCGTCGCTGTATCGCCGCGGCGGTTTGGTCTCCTTGGCCTCGGACGCGATCTCGATCGTCTCGACTCGCTCCCCTCGCTCGAGACGGGGCAGCTGCTGCTCGCGGCCCTCGTCGTCGTCGGAACGCTCACCGTCGGCGGTCTCGCCGTACACGCCCCGCCAGCCGGGCACGAGGATCACCTTGCCGCGCGTGCGGAAGACGTAATCCGCGACCGTGGTCTCGACTCGGGTGTTCTCGAACACCGCCTCGGGGTGAAACACCGCGAGGAACCGGCGAACGACCAAGTCATAGATCTTGCGGTCGTCGTCGCTCATCTTGTCGACCGGATGGCGCTCGGCGCGGGTCGGGATGATCGCATGGTGGTCGGTGACCTTCTCGTTATTGACCACTCGGCCCAGCGGGAGCACGTCCAAACCCAGCACGTACTTCGACGCCGCCGCGTACTCCCGCTGCTCGCCGACCAGGCTCGCGATCGGCTTGATGTCGGAAATCATGTCGCTCGTGATGTAGCGCGAGTTCGTGCGTGGATACGTGAGCGCCTTGTGGTCCTCGTACAGCCGCTGCGCCGCCGCGAGCGTTCGCCGTGCGGTGAAGCCGTACCGGCTCGAGGCGTCGCTCTGGAGCGAGGTCAGGTCGTACAGGAATGGCGGGCGCTCGCGTTGCTCTGACTTCTCGAGCTTGGTGATCTCGCCGGTCTGGCCCCGACAGGCCTCGACGATCGCGGTGGCGGCCTCCGCGGTCTTGACCCGCGGATTGGCGCCGGCGTGATAGCGCCCCTCATACCGCCGCGGCCGGTCCTCCGCCGGATCGAACACGCCGTCGACGACCCAGTAAGGCTCTGGCTTGAAGTCCCGGATCTCCTGCTCACGCCGGGCGAGGATCGCCAGCGTCGGGGTCTGGACCCGACCCAAAGACACGGCCCCGTCAAACGACGATCGCAAACGAATGGTCGCCGCCCGAGTGGCGTTCATCCCCACGATCCAATCGGCCTCCGAACGCGACCGGGCGGCCTCCTCCAACGTGGCGAGGTCGGCGCTCGGGCGCAACGCCCCGAACGCGTTTCGGATCGCCTCCTTGGTCATCGAGTTCAGCCACAGCCGCTGGACCGGTTTCTTCGAACCGGCCTTCTCGTACAGGTAGGCGAAGATCAGCTCGCCCTCGCGTCCGGCGTCACAGGCGTTGACGACAAGATCGATGTCGTCGCGGTCGAGCAGCCGCTTGACCACGTTCATCTGCTTTTTCGAGCGTTCGTCCCGGACGACCAGCTTGAACCGGTCGGGGACGATCGGCAGATCGGCCATCCGCCACTTCTTGAAGCGATCGTCGTATTCGTCGGGATCGGCGAGCTGGACGAGATGGCCGACGGCCCACGTGACGACGTGCTCGGGGCCCTCGAGGTAGCCCTCGTGCTTGGTGAAGGCGCCCGGAAGCACCGCGACCAGGTCGCGTCCGACGGACGGCTTCTCGGCGATAACAAGCGTCAGACCCATGAGTTCGCGAGGGTAGCGCCCCGGTCAACCGGCGACCCGGACGGGTGCTTTTCTTGTAGTGATGGTGCAGGGAGCATGAGCCGCGCGCGCTCACTTCTGATGTCCGTGGCGGCGGCGCTAGTGCTGACGGCAACAGCCGCGTCAAGCGCGCCGGCGGCCGCGCCTGTCATCGCGGTCAAAGGACCGGCCGCGATCCGACCGATTCCGCCCGGATTCCTGGGGCTTTCGCTCGAGTACTTCGCGATCCCGTCCTACGCCGGCAACGATCCCAACAACATCGATCCGGTGTTCCTGCAGCTGGTCCGTAACCTCGCCGGCGGCCAGCCGCCGGAGATCAGGATCGGCGGAGACACCACCGACCGCACCTGGTGGCCGATCGCGGGCACGCCCACCCCCGCCGGCGTGAACGAGGCGCTGGCCCCGAGCTGGATCGCGATCGCGAAGGCCCTCGCTCTGGCGCTGGGGGCCAGATACACCCTGGGCATCAACCTCGAAGCTGACAGCGCCACCGTGGCCGCAGCCGAGGCCGACCATCTCCTCGCCGGCCTCGGCAGCGACGCCATCGAGGCACTCGAGCTCGGCAACGAACCCGAGCTCTACGGGACGTTCACTTGGGGCCGATCGGGCAAGCCGGGACGCCCCCGCGGCTACGACTTCTCGGCGTTCAGTGCCGACTTCACGAGGATCGCCCGGACACTGCCGAACCTGCCGCTCGCCGGACCCACCGCCGGCGGGCCGAACTGGTTCCCCGACGTAGGGCGGTTCCTCGCCGAGCATCACGACGTGGGCGAGACGAC
>Ga0335079_10010457_pt1 | contig 10561 bp, 7 predicted proteins | sample Lox_Sample_33_FD_206719 | JGI IMG/M metagenome (GOLD analysis project Ga0335079, IMG submission 206719) | Soil microbial communities from Loxahatchee National Wildlife Refuge, Florida, United States - Lox_Sample_3.3 | ecosystem: Environmental > Terrestrial > Soil > Wetlands | place: USA: Florida... | reverse complement strand
CTGGATTACGACCGTGATGGGAAGCTGGACCTGTTCGTCGGCAACTACCTGAAGTTCGATCCGAAGGCGAAGAAGCCGTACTACACGGCGGACGCGTTCGCCGGGCCATTGGACTACGAAGGCGATGCCGACCGGCTGTTCCACAACAACGGAGACGGCACGTTCACGGATGTGTCGGAGAAGGCGGGCGTCGCAAACCCGGCAGGGCGGGCGATGGGCGTGACCGTGGGCGATTACGACAACGACGGCTGGCCGGACATTTACATCGCCAACGACGCGATGGAGAGCTACCTCTACCACAACAATCACGACGGAACATTCACGAATGTGGCCGGGGAGCAGGGCGTGGCGTACGGCACGAACGGGGACACGCCTTCGGCCATGGGGCCGATCTTCGCGGACTACACGAACCACGGTGAGCTGGACCTGTTCGTTTCCGATATGCGGTATCACCGGCTGTTCCGCAACTCGCTGAAGGAAGGCTTTTTCAACGACAGGACGCTGGAATCGGGCATCGCGCTGACGACGGGGCAGTTTGTGGGCTGGGGCGACGCGATCTTCGATTTCGACAACGACGGCTGGAAAGACGTGCTCATCGTGAACGGAGGGCTGCACTGGCTGGTGCCAATGGAAGCGTCGCTGTTCCGCAATAACGCCAATGGAACCTTTGCGGATGTATCCGCGGACGCAGGGAGCTTTTTCAAGACGAAAGTAGTGGGGCGCGGCGCGTGCTTCGCGGATTACGACAACGACGGCTATATAGATGGGTTCATCGTGGCGCTGGGAGGAAAGGGCGTGCTGGTGCACGCCAAGCCGCCCGTGGGGCCGAGGAATCACTGGCTGACGCTGAAACTGGTGGGGACGGCAAGTAATCGTGACGGGTTCGGGGCGCGTATTGAAGCCACGGCCGGGGATTTGCACCAGATCTTCGAGAACGTGCCGCAATCGGGGTATCTCTCGCAGAACGATCCGCGACCGCACTTTGGATTGGGTTCACACGGCGAAGTGGACCAGCTGACGATCCGCTGGCCGAGCGGGACGGTACAAACGGTGGAACGCGTGAAGGCGGACCAGATCTTGACGGTGAAGGAGCCCGGGGAGCGCGGGGCGCCGGGCGGAGGCAAGGCGAAATGAAGACGGCCTCTCAGAAACGCGCGTGTCGGAGCGGGGCAATTCCCTTTTTGCTGGGAGTCGTAGGAGCGGTAGCGGTGGCGCTGTGGCTAGCGAGCAATAGCAATCTGCGCGCAGCGGATTCGGCAGTTGCGGGGGCAAGCAACTATTTGACACCGGTGGCGGTGAAATTTTCGCCGGACGGCGAGAAGCTGTACGTGGTTTGCGAGGACGACGACTCGGTGCTGGCGGTGGATGCGCGGACGCAGCGCGTGGTGGGGAAAGCAAAGGTCGGGCACAAGCCGAGAGGCCTGGCGGTCTCGCCGGATGGCAAGAGCCTGTATGTCGCAAACGAGTGGAGCGACACGGTAAGTGAGGTGGATGCCGCGACGCTGCAGGTTCGGCGGACTCTGCCGACAGGGTGGGGACCGGTCGGGCTGGCGACGGACAGGCCGGGAAAAACGCTGTACGTGGCGAACAGCATCGGGAACGACATCTCGGTGCTGGACTTGGCGAGCGGAACGGAGCTGAAGCGGCTGGCGTCGCTGCGCTCGCCTCACGACGTAGAACTTTCGCGCGATGGGCGGCGGGTGTACGTGGCGAACTTGCTGCCACACCTGGTTTCTCCCGATGAGTCGCCGATTTCCGAGTTGGTGATCCTCGATACGCAGACGCGGATGGTTTCCGAGCGCATCTGGATACCGGGAGTCCTGGAGTTGCGGCATGTCGCGGAAGCACCGACGACGCAGGCCGGATATCTGCTGGTACCGTTCATGCGGCCAAAGAACCTGAATCCGCTGATCCAGGTGGCGAACGGTTGGATCCTGACGCACGGAATGGCGATTGTACGCCTGGCAAAGACGGCCAGCGCGGCGGGCGCGCACTCCGAAGTGACGCAGGTGCTGCTGGATGACGTGGATTATTACTACGCCGGGGCAGAAGGGGCGGCGTTCACGCCGGACGGGCGGTACGCGTTGGTGACGCACGCGGATGCGGCGACGGTTTCAGTGATCGACACGACTTTGCTGGGGAAACGGCTGAAGAGCATGCCGGCCGCGGAATTACCGAACCGGCTGGATTCGGCGCGGGAATTCGTGGTGCGGCGAGTGGCAACGCAGGCGAATCCGACAGACGTGGAGGTTTCGCCGGACGGGCGCCTCGCAGTGGTGGTGAACCGGCTGGATGACAGCTTGACAGTTGTGAGCATTCCGGGCTTCCAGGCGCGTTCACGAATCGACCTGGGAGGTCCGAAGGAGATTTCCACGTTGCGGCACGGCCAGCAACTGTTTCACGACGCGAAGTTCTGCTTCCAGGGACAGTTTGCCTGCGCCACGTGCCATCCGGATGACCACATCGACGGCGTCGCATGGAACCTGGAGACGCCGCAACTGGGGCGCGACCGCGTGGCCAACCGGACGCTGCGGGGGATATCCGAAACCGCGCCGTACAAATGGAACGGGCACAATCCGGACCTGGAGACGCAGTGCGGGCCGCGGATCGCCAAGTTCTTGTTTCATTCCGAGGGATTCAACGCAAAGCAGTTGGCGGACCTGGTGAGTTTCATCAAGTCGATACCGCTGCCGCCGAACCGGCACCTGGCCGCCGACGGGCAACTAACTCCGGCGCAGGAGCGCGGGCGGGCCATTTTCTTCCAGAAGGCGTGCGACACGTGCCACCCGCCTGCCACGCACTACACGGCGAAGACGAGCTTCGATGTGGGAACGGCGTCGAAGTACGACACGTCCGGGATGTTCGACGTGCCGCAATTGGACCGAATTTACGAGAAACCGCCGTACCTGCACAACGGCGAGGCACAATCGCTCGAAGAGATCTGGACGAAGTACAACGCGACAGACAAACACGGGGTCACGTCCGACATGTCGAAGGAACAGTTGAACGATTTGGTGGAGTTTCTGAAGTCGCTGTAGCCGGGAAGGCGAGAAGCAAACGGAGACGGGATCATGAGGAACGGAAAACGAAATCGCTGGCTGATGATCGGTATTGCCGGGCTTTTATGCCCAGCGACGGGAGCGCTTGGGCAGACGCCTGTGCTTTACACGAAGTGGGAGAACTTCACGACGGCGAATGGGATGCCGGATGCAAAGGTTTTCTCGGTGTTGGTGGATGGGAATCGCGTGTGGGCAGGGACCGAGAACGGCCTGGTGCTGATCGAGAATTCGAAGGTCGTGAAGGTGCTGACCCCGGCGGACGGCCTGGTGAATCGCGTGGTGACGGGTATCGCCATCGATAAGACGACGGGTGATTTGTGGCTTTCGACATTTGGCGGGGTGAGCCGGTATTCGGGCGGAACATTTCAGAATTTCACCAGCCTGACGACGGGACTGGCGAACGACATCGTGTACGGCATCGCTGTCCAGGACGATTACGTGTGGATTGCGACGACCGCGGGCATCAGCCGGATGAACCTGCGGACAGGCGAATGGATGATCACCAGCGAGCGGACGGCGCCGATGCACGAGCCGTGGTCGTACGGGATCGCTGTGGGGGATGGCAAGGTGTATTTCGCGGTGTGGGGGGGCGGCGTGCTGGAATACGACATCAAGGGCGACTACTGGAAGCCCTACACCGATCCCGACGGCGAGATGGAGCTGGTGCTCTTCAAGAATCAGGGATTGATCCACATCATCGTCAGCAACATTTCTTACAACCACGATACGAAGATGTTCTGGGCATCGACGTATTTCGGCATGAGCGGGTACGACGGACACAACTGGTACAACTACCTTTCGACAGACAGCGGGCTGGCATCCGACTTCATCAATGCGACGCAGACGCGCGGCGACGACGTTTGGGCGTGCACGGACAAGGGTTTGAGCTATCTCAACTTCAAGACGAATACCTGGGTCACCTACCGGCCGAACGCGAAAACCGGGAAAGGCGAGATCGTTATCACCGGCCCGGACAAAAAGGTGACCACGCGCGAAACGCCCACTTCACTGGCGCACAACTACATTATCAACATGGCGTTCCAAGGCAACGACATCTGGGTGGCGACGGCCGCAGGGTTGAGCCACGGCTATTCCGAATCTCACAAGGAAGGTAAATCGAATGAGCAAGCGCGAACTGGTCGTTGAGAACGGCTTCACGGCCGAAGAAGCAAGCCCGGTGGTCAAGAAGAGAGCCATCGAAGCGAAAGAAGTGTTGAACGAAGCGTACGACTATCCGAAGCCTTCCTCGTTTTCAAGAGGACTGCGGCTGGATATCAATGGGATGACCATCCTGCTGATTTCCGGAACAGCCAGCATCGATGAGTACGGAAAGTCCGTGCACATCGGCGATTTCCGCGGGCAGCTGCTGCGCACGTATCACAACATCACGGGCCTGCTGGCGGCGGAAGGGGCGACATGGAAGGACATCGTGAGGACCACGTGCTACCTGCGGGACATCGAGCGTGATTACGCCGAGTTCAACGAGATTCGCACCCAGTTTCTCAAGGAGCAGGGCTTGAACCCGCTGCCGGCTTCGACGGGGATTCAGGCCATCCTGTGCCGGCCGGAATTGCTGGTCGAGATCGAAGCGATGGCCGTCTTTCCGACCGATCGGAAGGCATAGGAGTACAGGCACGGCGCTGGCCAGAGGATTTGTTGTGCAGTCCTGGCGCTTTGCTTCCGCGGAAGGGCCAGGAAAAAGGAAGGCTTCGATGAGCATTGCGGGAAATGTTGGACTAAGGGATCTGCCGCGGATTTGTCCGTTGATCAGCCGGAGAGTGCAAAGTTCAGCTGACACAACGGAGACGCGAGTGGTGCAGGTGGGGCCGGTGCGGTTCGGCGAGACGCGCCCCGTGGTGATCGCGGGACCGTGCGCGGTGGAGAGCCGCGAGCAGACGTTACAAGTGGCAAGAGCAGTGAAAGCAGCCGGTGCTGAAATGCTTCGGGGCGGAGCGTTCAAGCCGCGGACTTCGCCGCACGATTTTCAGGGACTTGGAGTGGAAGGCTTGAAGATTCTCTGGGAGGCGGGCCGCGAGACGGGTTTGCCGATTGTGACGGAAGTAATGGACCCGCGGCTGGTGCAAATCGTGGGGAAATACGCAGACATGTTGCAGATCGGTTCGCGGAACATGCAGAACTACCCGCTGCTGGTGGAGGCGGGAAGGTCCGGGAAACCGGTGCTGCTGAAGCGGGGAATGGCGGCGAGCCTGTGCGAATGGCTGGGCGCGGCGGAGTATGTGGCAAAGGAAGGCAACCTGGAAATCGTGTTGTGCGAGCGAGGGATCAAGGCGTTTCCGGCAGGGGAGTACTCGCGGAACGTTCTGGACCTGAACGTGATTCCGGCGGTGAAGGAAGAGACGTTCCTGCCGGTCATCGTGGACCCGAGCCACGCGACGGGGGTGGCCAGCATGATCGAGGGGGCGAGTTGCGCGGCGATCCAGTATGGGAGCCACGGATTGATTATCGAAGTGGCTTGCGACGATGAAGGGACGGCGCCGCCGAAGTGTGACGCGGCACAGGCCATCAATCCCGCGACGTTGAAGAGAATCGTGCGATTCGTGGATGCTCAGACGGAAAGCAAGGCGATGAGGAAAGCTCATGCGTTCTAAAAGAGAATGGACTCAGGTGATTGTCTATTGCGCTTTATGCGCCGGATGTGCGCTTTTGGCGAGTTCGCGCGTCGGAGCGCAGGGACAGTATCAGGACCCTGATAAATCGAGAGCGCAGGGGCAGGGGGCGGAGAAACGGTACGCGAACATGCCGGACGAGGCGGTTCCCTTCCGGAAATTCACGAAACCGTACAAGGAGTGGTTCATCACCGAGGATACGCTGGCGTACAACGGGGCGGCGCGCGAGCGCACGGACGAAGAGATGGATAAGTCCCCGACGGTGAACATCGGATTTCTGGGGCCGATCGAGAACAATCCGGAGTCACCGTATGGCCTGGCGATGCTGCACGGGGCACAGCTCGCGCTGGAGCAGGCGAATACGAAGGGCGGATACCGCCCGGCGGGAGCGGCACAAGCGAAACCTTATCTGTTGAAGATTCACTCGGACTCGGCCCAGTGGGGCGCATCTTCGACGGAAGCGGTGAAGATGGTGTTTGACGAGCACGTAGCGGGGGTACTGGGGTCGGTGGACGGGGCTTCGACGCATATCATGCTGCGAGTAGCGCTGAAGCTGGAGTTCCCGATCATGGACACGGCGACGACGGACCCGACCGTGACGGAGACGCGGATTCCGTGGGTGATGCACAATTTTCCGGACGACCGGCAGCAGGGATATGCGATCGCTCATGTCGTTTTTGCAGAGCGGAAGTTGAAGCGAATCGGGATTCTCCGTACGCAAACGCGGTACGCGCGGGTGGGCGTGGAAAAGTTTTCGGATGAAGCGAGACGAATGGGCCATGTGCCTATCCTGGAAGTGAAGTTCGAGCGGGGCGACAGGGACTTTTCAACGCAACTGCGGATGCTGCAGAACGCCAAGGTGGATGGGGTGGTGATCTGGGGAGAAGTGCCGGACGCCGCGTCCATCCTGAAGCAAATGCGCGCGATGGGGATGAAGCAGCCAGTGTTTGGCCCGAGCCGTATGTGCTATCCGCAGATCATCGAGTCCGCGGGCGCGGCGGCGGAGGGTTTGGTAACCACGGCGGCGATGGATCCGACGCGGAGCGATGCCAAGTGGCAGGAGTTTCGGAAGGAGTACGTGGCCAAGTACAACGAAGAGCCGGATGCGTATGCAGCTCATGGCTACGACGGAATGAACATTTTGATCGGTGCGATTGCGAAGGCGGGGCTGAACCGCGGAAGAATCATGGAAGCGCTGAAGGGTTATTACGAGCACGACTATGACGGCGTGGCAGGGCGAGCGTATTTCGACTACACGCTGAACAACATCGCTCCTTTAACGATGGCGCAAGTAGAAGGCGGGAAATTCGTTTATTCGTCAGCGAAAACGGAAAAAAGCGCTGCGAGCAAAGCGGGCGGGGGAGTGGAGTGATGCGGTCAGGCCGCTCATTTTTCATCGTGGAGCGGCGTGCGGCGCTGCTGTTGAGCTTCTGTCTTGGGGCAGGCTTGCCCTTGATGGCGCAGTCAGAAAATCCCGCGACAAAGCCGTACGCAACGTTGGACCGGCAGAGCGTGACCTACCGCGGGCCGGTGACCACTGGCGACAAATCATTGGCGGACGGCCCAGCGGTGATCGGGATGATTCTGCCTCTGCGCGGGCCGCAGGAAGCGGAGGGCAAGGCGCTGCTGGCAGCGGCGCAGATTGCTATCGAAGAAGAGCAGGCGCGAGGGGCGCTGCCGGACGGGCGCAAGTTGGCCCTGGCCGTGAGGGATGAGAGCGGCCAGTGGGGCCAAGCAAGCGGCGAGATTCTGCGATTGATCGAGCAGGATCATGCTCTGGCGGTGGTCACTTCAGCGAACGGGGCGACAGCGCACGAGGCGGAGCAGATCGCCAACAAGATCAGCTTTCCGATTCTGACGCTGGCAAGCGATTCCACCACAACGGAGACGAACGTGCCGTGGCTGTTCCGGCTCGGGCCGAGCGATACGGATCAAGCACGGGTGATCGCGCGAGAAATTTCAGAACAAGGCGGAAACGGAAAGGTTTTGCTGATTGCGCAGGCGGACCACGATGGCCGTGTTGGCAGCGAGGAGTTTGCCAAAGCGGCGCGGGAGAGGAAGCTGGCGGGAATAGAGCGGGTGGAGCTGGCGGCTGACGGGTCGAACGTGAGGGCCTTGGCGGCGGTGCAGAGTGGCGCGCCGGAGGCGGTTGTGGTTTGGGCGGACGCTTCCGTTGCGAAGCGGCAGCTGGTGTTGATCCGGCAAGAGGCGCCGGGAGCGCGCGTGTATTTGTGTTCGAAGGCGGCGCAGCGGGGCATCGGCGAGGCCGGGCGTTCAGGGGATTTCTCTGTCGTCGTGGCCTCACGGGAGGCCGCCAGGCCAGCGTTTGCGGAGGAATACCGCAAGCGCACGGGGGCGGCGCCGGGGAGTGCCGCGTTTGGGGCTTATGAGGCCGTGCGTCTCGTTGCGGCGGGGATACGCGCGAGGGGAACGAGCCGAGTTCTGTTGCGAGAGTATTTTGCGGGAACGGAGAAAGCGCGCGGCGAAGAGGGAGTTCTGGCGTTTGACCCGGCGGGCAATCGCATCGGAGAGTTTTCCATTGTGCGGGTGAGCGGTGAGGCGGCGGTTGTCGCCGGGCAGTGATGCACTTTACGAGATCGCGCGAAAGCGGGAGCTGGGCTCCCGCACTCCAAGACGCCTAGGTCAGGAGGTTTTCAGTTTGCGGTACCGGCGGATGACGGCGTTGGTGGAGCTGTCATGCTTGAGGGCGGGCTCGGCAGTGCTTTCGAGTTCGGGGATGATGCGCTGGGCGAGGACCTTGCCGAGTTCGACGCCCCATTGGTCGAACGAGTCGATGCGCCAGATGGCGCCCTGGGTGAAGACGGCGTGCTCATAGAGAGCGACGAGTTTGCCGAGAGCTTCGGGCGTGAGCCGTTCCAGAAGAATGGTGTTCGAAGGACGATTACCTTCAAAGACGCGATGGGGCACGAGCCAATTGGGGGTGCCTTCGGCCTCGACTTGTTTCGAGGTTTTACCGAAAGCGAGCGCTTCGCTTTGCGCGCAGACGTTGGCGATGAGCATGTCGTGGTGACGGCCGAGGGGGTTGAGGGTTTTGGCGAAGGCGATGAAGTCGCAGGGGATGAGGCGCGTGCCCTGATGGATTAATTGATAGAACGAGTGCTGGCCGTTGGTGCCGGGCTCACCCCAGTAGATGGGACCAGTCTCGTAGCTGACGGTGGCGCCTTCGAGGGTGACGTGCTTGCCATTGCTTTCCATGGTGAGCTGCTGGAGATACGCGGGGAAGCGCTTGAGGTATTGCTCGTAAGGCAGAACGGCGATCGTTTGCGCGCCACAGAAGTCCGTGTACCAGAGGCCGAGCAGGCCGAGAAGGACGGGGATATTGCGTTCGAAGGGCGCGGTGCGGAAGTGCTCGTCCATTTCATGGAAACCGCGAAGCATGGCGCGGAAATTTTCCGGCCCGACGGCGAGCATAGTGGAAAGACCGATGGCGGAATCCATGGAATAGCGGCCGCCGACCCAATCCCAAAATCCGAACATGTTGGCGGTGTCGATGCCGAACTTAGAGACCTCGGCGGCGTTGGTGGAGACGGCAACGAAGTGCTTGGCAACGGCTCTTTCATCACCGCCGAGGCCTTTGAGGGCCCACTCGCGCGCGGTGTGCGCGTTGGTCATGGTTTCGAGGGTGGTGAAGGTTTTCGAAGAGATGATGAAGAGTGTTTCCGCAGGATCGAGGTCCACGACCGCTTCGGCGAAGTCCGTACCGTCTACGTTGGAGACGAAACGGAAAACCATGCTGCGCTCGCTGTAATGCTTGAGAGCTTCGTAGGCCATGACCGGGCCGAGGTCTGAGCCGCCAATGCCGACATTGATGACGCTGTGAATGCGCTTCCCAGTGTGGCCGCGCCAAGCGCCGCTACGGACGCGGTTACAGAATTCGGCCATTTTGTCGAGGACGGCATGCACGTCCGGAACGACGTTTTTCCCATCGACGAGGATGGAGGCGTCCCTGGGCGCACGGAGAGCCACGTGAAGCACGGCACGGTTTTCGGTGATATTGATCTTCTCGCCGCTAAACATCGCCTGGGTGCGAGATTGCAGGCCAGATTCGCGCGCGAGGTCAAGGAGAAGCTTTACGGTTTTGTCGGTGACGCGGTTCTTGGAGTAGTCGAAGTAAATGCCAGCGGCATCGACGGTAAACCGCTCGGCGCGCTTGGGATCGTCCTCGAAGAGTTTTCTCAAGTGGGTGGCGAGCACTTTTTTGGAATGAGCCTTGAGGGCGAGCCAGGCTTTGCGCCGGGTGAGGGGCTGAATGGCGGCAGTTTTGTGACTGCGAGTCGTGCGTGCGGGCATGAGGCTGCTCCTTGTGGATGGTTATTTTATCGAAAAGAAGGCTTATGGGCGCGGAAGGCGGCGGGCGCTTTTTCTTCGTTCCACAAACGGAAACCCCCGAGGAAAGCGTTCAGATTATCTCCCGCGCGGCAAAGGGGCGGGAGCTTGTCCAGTTTCTTGACGTTGCCGCCGCCGAGGACCACTTCGTCAGGCTCGAGGGCCTCGGTCATTTTCTGGACCACGTCGAAAACGTGTTTGCGCCATTTCTTTTTGCCGCGCTGTTCGAGGCTGCGCTTGCCGACGTAGTCCTCATAGGTGGCCTTTTTGTAGGGGAGGTGGCCGAGTTCCATGGGCTCCACAATGCCATCGATGACAATAGCGGTGCCGAGGCCGGTTCCGAGGCCGAGGAAGAGCATATTTCCCTTTTTGTAACTGCCGAGGGCCTGCATGGCCGCATCGTTTACGATTTTGACCGGGACGCGGAAGGCTTTTTCGAAGTTGAATCCAACCCAGCCTTTGCCGAGGTTGTAAGGCTCGACGATGGGCCGGTTGTGGATGACGGGCCCAGGATATCCGATGGAAATG
>Ga0335079_10010455_pt1 | contig 10562 bp, 6 predicted proteins | sample Lox_Sample_33_FD_206719 | JGI IMG/M metagenome (GOLD analysis project Ga0335079, IMG submission 206719) | Soil microbial communities from Loxahatchee National Wildlife Refuge, Florida, United States - Lox_Sample_3.3 | ecosystem: Environmental > Terrestrial > Soil > Wetlands | place: USA: Florida... | reverse complement strand
ACGGGCCTCGGTGGCGGAGCCAGTATGAGACCGAAACTGGAGTTGCTCGAGCGAACGCTGGTGGAACGGATTCTAGGAGAAGCCTTTCAGCTCATCAAAGATCCGGGAGTGCGGGTGGCGCCGTACGTGGTGGATCTGTTGCGTTCGGCGGGAGTCACGGTCGAGGACGGTGTGGCCCGCATTCCTGAGGTACTGGCGCGCCAGATGGTGGAGCTGGCGCCGCACGAGTTCTGGCTTTACGGGCGCACTGGCAGGCCTGTGGTGCACTATGGGGGAGATGAGGTCCAGTTTGATCCCGGCTCCTCTTGCCTGAACATTCTCGATTCTGAGACCCAGCAGCCGCGGCCGGCACAGTCAGCCGATCTGGTGCGACTGGTGCAAGTGACGGAGACGCTGCCGCAGTTCGCGGCGCAGTCGACCGCGATGGTGTGCAACGACGTACCGCAGGAGATCGGGGATTGGTACCGCCTGTTGCTGGTGTTGTTATATTCGGCGAAGCCGGTGGTGACAGGCGCGTTTTCAGCGTCCAGTCTGCATACGCTGCTGGAACTTCTGGCCGTTGAAAGTGGCGGAAACGAGACGTTGCGGCAGAGGCCACGGGCCGTCTTTGATGTTTGTCCGTCGCCGCCGTTGAACTGGTCAGAGTTTGCTTCGCAGAATCTCGTGGACCTGGCGCGGGCAGGAGTGCCGGCAGAGATCGTTAGCATGCCACTGGCGGGAGCGACGGCCCCCGTCACGCTGGCGGGGGCGGTGGTGCAACATGCGGCAGAGTGCATCAGTGGGATTACAATTCATCAGTTAGCAGCGCCCGGAGCTCCGGTTGTGTGGGGAGGGGCTCCAGCGATTTTCGATATGCGCACGGGAAAGACGCCCATGGGCGCGATTGAAACCGCGATGCTGGATCTGGCATGTTCGCAAGTTGGAAAGTATCTGGGATTGCCAACCCATGCATATCTGGTGGCGGGTGATGGCAAAGCGGTCGATGCGCAAACGGAGATGGAGAGCGGCATCTCCGCGGTGCTGGGAGCGCTGGCGGGAATCAACATGATCTCAGGGGCAGGGATGCTGGACTTTTTGGCGTGCCATAGCATCGAGAAGCTGGTGATCGATGCGGAGGCGATCGCGTCAGCCCAGCGGCTGATTGAAGGCATTGAGCCCCGGGCGGAGTCGCTGGCCGTCGCCATGTTTGCGCAGACCGGGCTGCGCGGGGATTTTTTGAGCTTAAAGGAGACTCGAGCGCTGTTTCGCCAAGAGCAGCACTTCCCTTCTGCAGTGATTGATCGCGGCGCCAGCGGAGTTGTCTCCGATATCCTGGGGCGCACCCGGGAGAGAGTGGAGGCGTTGGTGACGGACTACCGCCGTCCGGAGATTTCCCCGGAACTGGAGCAGGAGTTGCTGTGTTTTGCGGAACGCAAGGGCCGGGAAGTCGGGTTGCAGGAATTGCTGGGCGTAACCAGCGTCGAATGCGCTCACCGGGGAAGTTGAGATCGACGGGTACTCACCCTTCCACAAATTATTATGGAACCAACGGAACGGCAGCCCATCTCTGCGCCGGTGTCGATCCGGCGCCGGACGCCGGGGCCGAAGGACGTGCAAATCGAAATTTTGTACTGCGGCGTCTCCATTCCGACCTGCACCAGGTGCGCAACGAGTGGGAAAGCATGATGCCTACGGTTTATCCCTGCGTGCCGGGCCACGAAATCGTCGGCCGTATGGTGAGTTCTGCGACAGCCTGCCCACCTTCACTACAACGCAGAAGACAATCGCTGAAGTAACTCGCGAAGGATTCGGCGAGCGGCGAACGGAATGTCGATTGGTTGATGATTCCGCGCAGCCTGGGCCCTGGGAAGAAAACAGAGCATCCTGATTTTGCTTGACTTGTACTGTCAAAGGCATACAGTTGCGGTATCCATTCGCAGACATCTGGCTTTCCCGCGGGAAAATAGTGAGGCCTAGCGTACGTCCGTCGGGTGATTCTGCAAAAGGCATTTCGGTAGATCCGATCCGGGTCTTAGGGTGAATTCAAACTCAAAGGAGATCAGAACATGCGTAATTTATGGTTGATTGGCTGCTCGGTGTTGCTGCTGGCGTCGTTGTTGGTAGCTCAGGAGAAGTCGTCATCGCAGTGGAATTGCGGCAAGGCTTCGGACGCGCACAGCATTGACGTCGGTGACAAGGCGAATCATACATATGCGGTCACTAAAACGACTTGCACCGCCACCAAAGGCGAAGTCGGCGGCGTGAATGAGAAAGAAGGGACTGGCACCCAATTTAACGAGACCATGGGAAACACGACCACGTGGCATGGGGTGTTCGTGGTGACTGCAGAAAATGGCGACAAAATTTACTACCACTATTCCAACTCGGGCAAGGGCATGTTGAAAGATGGACAATTTGTTTCCGGAGGCAACAAGTGGACCATGATGGGGGGCACGGGAAAGTTTGCCGGTCTCAAGGGTGAAGGCACATGCACTGGTAAGGGTGACGGCGCCGGGGGTGCAACCTGGGATTGTGCAGGAACCTACACGCTCGGCAAGTAATCATTGGCAGACAAGAGAAAAGCCACCCGCGGGTGGCTCTTTCTTTTGGCCGCTAAAGAAGTGGCCAGCCTTCGGGAGGGTTACCAAGCCGAAATCCAATTGCGGCGATCCACAAAAGTGGGGGGCTCGTAAGTGCGTCCTGAGGCCAGCCGCTTCTCCTCTCGGCGTGTCGACCACAATAAGATCGGGCCTAGCGACGCGGCTGTCAGGCGGGCGACGACTGGAAATTCCTTTTCGACATCGCGGCGCAGCCTGTGAATCTGCTCGCTTACGCTGCGGTTGACCTTCTTGAATTCTCGCTCCATCACCCAAAGCGCCGCATTGTAAGCACTGCTGAGCTTCTTCATTTCTCGCCTAAACCGCTCGCGGACGCGCGGGTCAGGGTAGTCTTTGTAGCGCTGCCAGCCCTGAAGCAGGGTCTGGCACATGCGGTAAAGACTCGGTCCATTGCGCTCGAAATCACGCCAGAACGCCCAATCCAGAAACCTCTTTGAATCTTCGCGGGAGATTGCACCGTGCCGGAAGTTGAATTTGTACTGACCATGAATGTCGGCGAAGTCAACGTTTGTCAGCAACCGGCCTTGTTCCGCCATCTCCTGGTGAAGAGGGGTGCCGGGAACCGGCGTGTAGAGCATGAACTGGTGAAAGTCAGTCTGGTAGCCGACCGCCGATTCGATTTCTTCGACCATGTTGTCCGGAGTATGGTGTTCCAGTCCGATGATGGTCGAGCCCTGCACTCGTATACCGTGTTCGCGAAGCTCTCGCGTGAGTCGCCCAAGGTCTGCGCCCTGCAGCTTGTTATAGTTGGAGGCGGGAGATTCCAAACCCATCCATACCCAAGAAATGCCGAGTTCGACCAGTTCCAACATGGTGTATTTGCGGATGGCATTGGCAGACGCAAAGACCGAAAGCTCCCAGCTCTTGCCGGCCTGCTTCATGCGCTCCAGCAACCGCATGGCGCGTGAACGCTGAAGCAGGAAATTCTCGTCCATTACAAAGAAGGAATGCACTTTAAGCTCGGATTCGATCCCGCACATCACCTCAAACAATTCGTCGCCGGTTTCGTAGAAATTGACAAACTTTCCTTTGCCGCCAAAAAAAGCAGACGTAGTACAGAAGTTGCAGCCCATCGGGCATCCCACTGACGGGATTATGGTCGCTGCCGTCCCGCCTTTTTGCTGCGGGAGGCGCACCCCCATGATGCGGGTCTCGAGGCCGGACACGATCGCGGGGTGACGGATCGGTGCGTGCTCGTCCTCCCCCAGGTAACGCCGCATCCAGGAGATTCCTTCTCCGCGCACGATGTGATCGGCATCGATCATCCCTTCGAGGCCGGGAATAGCAGCCACATGTCCTCCCACCACGATCACCGAATTGGGTGACAGTTCTCGCACCATCCGGCACATCTCCCGGACCTTCAAAACATTCACAATGATGGAGGAAATGCCCACTATGTCATAGTGGTTTGCCGTCAATTCACGCGCAAAGGCCGCGCGCGTAGGAAAATCCAGCACACTGCAGGGCGCAGAAATATTCGCTTGAATCAGCATGATGCCCCAGGAGCGGTGGAACATGCGCAGCGAGAAGCTGCCTTGTGCGCGGGTGACCTGATTGTGATAGAGCTCCATGGGATTGATGGACCGGCTGCCAAATTCGTCGTCTTGCGCATAAGGCCCAAAGACGGAACTCAACAGGATGCGAGCACAACGTCCTTTTGGGTGAGGTTCCATATGATTCCGATCGCAGCGTACTCCTCGGCAGGGTCGCATCGCGGTGATCTTGGGCACACATTACAAAACTATTACACTGACAAAAAATAGATTTTTGGGTGGTCATACTAGGTAGCTTTCGTATCGCAGTCGGCTGGCTGGTGGACTGGCTTGAGGTATCGTTTCGTCCCCTCTTGGTTCATTCACTGGAAAACGCTAGAATCTTGGCTGTTCAGTCAACTCTCGCAGCGCATCTGCGGCGCCGAGATGTTGTTCAGGGACTACAAGCTGCCGTAACGTGGTATCGTCCCCGCAGAAAACGAAGACTCCAGGGAAACGGAGCAATCACCTTGCCCTTTATTACGGCCAACAACATTCGTCAGTTTTATCGACTTGAAGGTCAGCATGGAAAGCCCGTGCTCCTCCTTTCGCATTCTCTCGGCGCAGACCACGGGATGTGGGCGCCGCAGATGCCCGACCTCCTCTACCATTTTCAAGTTTTGCGCTACGATACACGCGGCCACGGCGCGTCAAGTGTCCCCCAGGGTGAATACTCGGTCGAGCTTCTTGGACATGACGTGCTCAGCCTCGCGGATGCACTCGGGATCAAGCAGTTTGCTTTCTGCGGTCTCTCAATGGGAGGTGCGGTCGGGCAATGGCTGGCAATCCGTGCCCCGGGACGCCTGAGCAAATTAGTTCTTGCCAACACCTCGGCACAATTCGGGCCACGAAGCAATTGGGAAACCCGGATGAAATCGGTCAGTGATGGAGGCATGGCGGCGATTGCCGATGTCGTGCTAGGGCGTTTTTTCTCCCCAGACATTCTCGCCAAGGACCCCAACGCCAAGTCGGTAACAGCGGTTTTTCTGGCGACAGACCCAGTAGGATACCTTGGCTGCTGCGCGGGCCTGCGCGACTTTGACTCCCGTGGTTCGCTGCGTGAAATTCGTGTGCCTACGCTGGTGATTGTGGGAGATCGCGACGTATCGACACCATGGGAAGGCCATGGCGAGGTGTTGGCTCATGACATTCCACACGCCCGAGTGGTCCGCTTGCCTTCCGCTCATCTGTCCAACATCGAGCGACCGCGCTCGTTCGGGACAACCTTGCTGGAATTTCTGAGATCCCTGTCAGGCCCGGCCGCCGACCCCCTGGAAGCGGGTTTCGCGGTGCGACGGGAAATGCTGGGAGATGCATACGTGGATCGCGCGATGGCCGGCACCACCGATTTCAATCGCGAGTTTCAGGATCTGATTACGCGCTACGCCTGGGGTACGGTCTGGACACGGCCCGGTCTGGACCTGCGCACGCGCCGGCTGCTGGTGCTGGCCACGATGGCTGCTCAGGGACGCTGGGAGGAGTTCAGCATGCACGTGCGCGCTGGATTGGCGCACGAACTGGAGCCTTGTGATCTGAAGGAAGTACTGCTGCAAACCGCAATTTATGCCGGAGTTCCCGCGGCGAATACCGGGTTTCATCTCGCCACTGAGGAAATTGAAAGGCATACTCAGAAGTGACAACTGACTTGATCACCGATTGCCACGTCCACATTGCGCCCCTGGACATGTTCCATCCGCATGCCCTGGAGTTAATGCGGAAAAAGCGGCACAATTTTGAGCAGATTGCGGAGTTCTGCCGCTCGCCAAGGTCATTCCTCAAGCATTTGGACGCAGCGGGTGTAGACCGTGCCGTGCTGATTAACTACGTGGCGCCTGAGGTCATCGGCTTTACCAGCGGAGTCAACCAGTACATCTCCGATTACGTCAAGCATGATCCCAAGCGGCTGATCTCCTGCGGTGGTCTGCATCCGCGCCACACCAGCAATATCCTGGCTGATGTTGAACAGATTCTGCGGCTCAAGATTCGCATGATCAAAGTTCACCCCCCTCATCAGCTCCTGTTTCCGAACGACTATCTGAACGGAGTGAAAGAGTTGGAAGTTATTTATCGGGCGGCCGAGGCCAATGGAATCCCCGTCATGTTTCATACCGGGACCTCGATTTTTGCCGGCGCACGCAACCGCTATGGCGATCCCATTTACGTTGATGACGTGGCTGTGGATTTCCCCAAAATGAAAATCCTGCTGGCTCATGGTGGACGGCCGCTCTGGATGCACACTTCGTTCTTTCTCCTGCGGCGGCATCCCAACGTGTACCTTGATATCAGTGGCATCCCACCCAAAGCCTTGCTGAAATATTTCCCGCGACTGGATGAAATCGCGCACAAAGCGCTATTCGGCACGGACTGGCCAGGGCCCGGAGTTCCGGATATCAAGAAAAATCTGGATGATTTCCGCGCGTTGCCCATTTCCGAGGAGATGAAGCAGCAAATTCTCTGCAAGACCGCGCTCACGATTTGGCCCGACTGAGAAGCGGAGAAACCAAGGACTGAGAAACGGTTCTCCTGCTGTTTTTAAGTGAAGCCCGGCGCACCTCACCCAGGATGCTTTTCCGCTATACTAATGGATGTCCTCAGAAGCAGCCGGGATCGTCTGCGGCCACAAGCACCGGCAAGAACGCCAGGATCGGCGCGCTGTTGTCGAGAGCAGTCGGACCAACATCTTCTTCATTGAATTGCGCCCAATCCTTTCAAGGTCCCGGGACAAGGAGATCACATGAAAGTTCAGATCCAGACTTCCCGTTTTCTCATCCCTCTCGTTCTGCTCGGGTTGCTGAGTGTGGTTTCAAGTTTTGCGCAGGATGGCAAACTCATCATTCACGTCACTCCCAAGCAGGCCTACATCTTCGTCGACGGCCACGCCATCAGCGAAGCGAGCAAACACCATTCCCTGAGCCTCAGCCCGGGCGACCACAAGGTTGAGCTGGCCAACTACGGCTATAGCCCGTCAAGCCAAACCGTCACCATCGCTGCTGGCAAGACCAGCAAAATAGACGTGACCCTGTCGCCGGTTTCCGGAACCATTTCCGGGCCCTTCGGCGCCATGACGATCGAGGGGGCGAGCCACGATGCGGTTCTCCTGAACGGGAAAACGCCCGACTACTTCGTCGGCCACGGCGACGAATTCAACCACGATTGGTGGTGGAAACAAGAGCTCGTTGTCCCGCCTGGCACCTACCAGGTGTCGGTCTTGTCAGGTGACAAGGAAATCTGGACCGGCCTAGTCAACGTCCCTGCGAACCAGCGTGTGGTCATCGACATCCCCAAGGGTGTTCGCAAGACGGTTGCGTGGCCGCGCGGGGGAAAACTCAGCGCCATACCACGCTTCACGGTAGGCACGGCTAGCGCGACTGTCGCCGTGGCCAAACCTACCGCGCAGCTATCGACAACTACAGCGCAACTCAACTGCGGAGATTCCTCGCAGCTGAACTGGACATCCTCCGACGCAGCTCATGTCGAGATCACACCGGTCGGGCCAGTTGCAACCTCGGGCCAGCAGCCCATTAAGCCCATGCAGACCACCACCTATAACCTGACCGCTACCGGCCCAGGCGGTACGGCAACTTCCAGCACGACCGTCAATGTCAACAACGTCATTCAAGCCAATCTGGGGCTCTCACCGGCAACGGTCCACTACAAGCGCGTCGGAGATAAGGTTGTCGTAGACGACAGCCCAGTGTTGAACTGGACGGCTACCAACGCCTCTGCGGTATCGATTGACCCGTTGGGCACGGTCAGTCCCAGTGGCACCCAGAATTTGCAGGTCGCTCCCGCCAAGACGGACGCCGATCAGACCGTGACCTACACGCTCAACGCTACCAACCCCTGTGGCGGAGCCGACACAAAAACCGCCACTCTACACCTGGTGGAAACCATTGTGCCACCGGAGACCCTCTCGATGCGCAGTGTTTATTTCCCGACCGATCAGCCGAGATCGATCAAGTCAGAGGCGGCTTTGCTCGCCAGCGAGAAGGAGAGCCTCAAGTCGATTGCCGATGCTTTCAAGCAATATCTGGCGGTCAAACCGGATGCCCGCCTGATTCTTTCCGGACACGCCGATAAGCGTGGAGCGCAAGCCTACAACCAACCGCTCTCGGAACGGCGTGCGAAGCTGGCCAAGGCCTTCCTGGTTGAGCAGGGAATCCCGGAGGCGAACCTCGACACTCGAGCTTTCGGCAAGGAGCAGAATCTGAGCGTCGATCAAGTCAAGCAGCAGGTGGAGCAGGATAGCAGCCTTAGCACGGAAGAGCGGGAGAAAACTCTTGCGAAAATACAGACGATCGTGCTGGCCTACAACCGCCGGGTGGACATCACCTTGAGCACCACTGGGCAAGAGTCCGCTCGCGAGTATCCGTTCAAATCGCAAGATTTCGCCAGGCTGGTTGACCGTAACGGTCCGGCGAAAACCAGTGGCGTGCAAATGGCGGCGAAAAAGGAAAAAATCAAGAACTAGAAGACCCGAAATCAAGCCGGGCCTGCCCAGGCCCGGCCTTCTTATTGCTTGGAAGATGCAGTCCGGCGCCGGGCATCGTTTGACATGGCGACGAAGTCGGCGCGCGACATGATTTTGTCGTTTCCGGCTTCCTTGCGGATGTCATCGAGCAGGCGCAGCGATTCGTGATAGTGGTCCAAAGCCAGCGAATTGCTTCCGCTCAGCCGTGACACGGTCGCCAGCAGATATTCCGCCCTCGCCTGCAGCGATCGCAGACCCAGCTTCTCGCTCCGGGTCTGTGCCCGCTCCAACTCCAGCCGGGCCTGCGGCACGGCTTTCGTGTTGATGAGGGCCTCGCCCAAATCGAGCGAACACTGCACCGCCTCATACTTGAGACCCTGGCTTTCGGCCTGCTGCGCCAAGTCCCGCAACGCGGAAAGGGCGGAGGACCGCCCTTGTTGCAAATCGTTGCGTGCCAGTGCCAGCTTGGCCAGCAGAGTGTTTTCCGCGTCCTTGGCGCGAGTCGCCGACTGCAGGGACTGTTCATACAGCTCGCGCGCCGCCTTGTAGTCGCCGCCGTAAGAGGCGCTGTCTCCCTGGAAGCGCAAGAGTTGAGACGCCAGGCTGTCGTTCTTCAGTTCGCGGGCCAGCGCTAGGCCTTCATCCAAACTCGCTTTCGCTTCATCCCCGCGGCCCGCTTGCACCAGTGACTCTCCGTAGCCGCTCAGAATCTCACCCATCCAGTAGCTGCGGTCCTGCAGATCGCGAAACGTCTTGAGCGCTTCCTGCCGCGCGTTCAAAGCGGCGCCATAGCGGCCCTGATAGGCGAATACGCTGCCCATGTCATAGGAGGTAACTGCAGCGCCGCGCTTGTCGCCCGTGCTCCGGCGCAGGTCCAACGCTTTTAGATACTGCGACAAAGCTTCATCATATTGACCCAGCTTGGTGTCGGTCGCCGCCAGGTTGCGGATGGTTTCTGCAATGTCGTCCGGAACTTTCAGTTTTTCTCGAAGTTGCAGCGCCTGCTGATAGTAGGTCAGCGCATCCTGATATTGTCCCTTGGACAAGTACGACGTGCCGATATTGTTCAGGATCATGGCCTGGCCAGACTCATCCGCCAGATCGCGATTGCCCTGCAGTGCTTCCTTATATAACTTGAGGGCCTCATCGGGCTGCGCCGCATCCTGGTAGAAATTCGCCAAATCGTTCAGAGTGTCAGCCACGCCGCGTTTGTCACCGATCTCGCGCCGGATCTGCAGCGCCTCTTTGTAGCTGGCGAGCGCCGCTGCGGGCTGGCCCAGCATGACCTGCGCTTGCGCGCTCTCATTCAGGCTGACAGCGATGCCGCGCTTGTCGCCGATCTGCTTCTTAATCGCCATCGACTCTTGATAGTTGCGCAACGCCTCCTGGGGTTTGTCGGTGAGCCGGTAGGCCACGCCGATCGCCTGCAGAATGGCTGCTTTTTCTTCCTGGTTGTCGAGCTGAATGGCAAGAGTGAGGGCACGGTTGAGAAAGTCCAGACCATTTTGGGGATTGCCGCTCTTGATCTCCACTCGGCCGCTGGCCAAAAGCGCATCCACATACTTCGGATCCTGCTCCAGCACCTTCGCCAGATGCAGCCGGGCATTGTCGAAATCGTTGGCGTCTTCGTAGAGCGAAGCCAGCGTAAATTGAATGTCCGGGTCCTCGGGCGCGACCTTCACAATGTTCTGATAGGCGGCGATGGCTTTCTGAGAGTCGTTCTGAATGCGGGCGTTGCTGGCCTCGATCAGATATTTCTCCGACGTCGGCAAGGGCGCGCTGAGTTCCACGGCGCGGCGTGAATAGCGCTCAGCTTCGTTGTCATATCCCAGGTTGGAGTAGGTTTGCGCCAGGCGGGAAAAGGCCAGAGCGAAGTCCGGATCTTCCTGAGTGGCGGAGTCGAACTTCTTTTGCGCCTCCAGATTATTTCCCTGGCGTACCAGTTCAATCCCCTGGTTGTAA
>Ga0335079_10010454_pt1 | contig 10563 bp, 9 predicted proteins | sample Lox_Sample_33_FD_206719 | JGI IMG/M metagenome (GOLD analysis project Ga0335079, IMG submission 206719) | Soil microbial communities from Loxahatchee National Wildlife Refuge, Florida, United States - Lox_Sample_3.3 | ecosystem: Environmental > Terrestrial > Soil > Wetlands | place: USA: Florida... | reverse complement strand
GCCGGCTTACGAACCCAAGTGCCGCGCCAACTCTGCCTCGGGCACGCTTTGTTGGGTGCCGTCCGCCATGCGCTTCACCGTCGCCGTTCCCGCAGCCACTTCATTATCGCCGAGGATGACGGCGAAACGCGCGTTCAGCCGCCCGGCCAGGCCCAGCGACTTCTTGAACTTCATTTCCTCGTGCGGGAGCTCAACGACAAAGCCGGCGTCGCGCAGGGCGCGCGCGATGCGCACTGCGGCGGCGTACGCGTTCGCGCCCATCCAGGCGACATACGCGTCGGGCGGCCTGGCCACGGCGCCCTTCCCTGCTTCCTGGAGCGCCAGGACCAGGCGGTCCGTGCCCAACGCAAAGCCGATGCCTTTCGTCGGAGGCCCGCCGAGCAGTTCCACCAGCCCGTCGTAGCGCCCGCCACCGCACACCGCGTTCTGCGAACCGAGGCCGGGCGCAGTGATTTCAAACGTGGTGCGCATGTAATAGTCCAGCCCGCGGACGAGCCGCCAGTTCACTTCATAGGCGATCTGGCGCACGAACAGCATGGCCTGCAGCATCTTGAAATGTTCCCGGCAGGCCCCGCACAGGTGGTCGGCGATGCGCGGCAATGTTTCGATGACGGCCTGCTCGGACTCCAGCTTTGAATCGAGGACGCGCAGCGGATTTGTCTCGATGCGGCGCTGGCTGTCGGGCCCGAGCTTGTCTTTCACTTGCAGCAGCGCTGCGCGCAGCGCTTCGATGTACTTCGGCCTGCAATCCTTGCAGCCGATGGAGTTGATATGCAGCGTGTGGCCGACCAGCCCGCAGCGCTCGATGAAGACGAGGACCATTTCGATGACGTCCGCGTCGATGCCCGGATGATCGGACTGGCCCAGCACCTCCGCGCCAATCTGGTAGAACTGGCGGTAGCGCCCCTTCTGCGGACGCTCGCGGCGGAACATCGGCCCCATGTAGTAAAGCTTCACGTCGCCGGGCAGCGTGTGCATGCCGTGCTCGATGTAAGCGCGCACGACGGAAGCGGTGGCTTCAGGACGGAGAGAGACTGAGGCGTCGTCGCGGTCGGCGAACGTGTACATCTCTTTTCCAACGATATCCGTAGCCGCTCCCACAGAGCGTGCAAAAAGCTCGGTCTCCTCAAAGACCGGCAAGCGGATTTCGCCAAAGCCGTAAGTAGCAAACACCGCGCGAGCGACGTCCTCCACGCGATTCCACAGGGCTGAATCCGGCGGAAGAATGTCGCGCACTCCGCTCGGGGCCTGGAATTTGCGGGGCTCGCTCACGAACCTGTTTCCTGCCTGTAGGTTTCCTTGTAGCCGACGTAACGCGCGGCGTACTGGTCGATGGAATCCAGATCGTTCGGCGTCAGGGCACGCTTTACCTTCCCCGGGTGGCCCATGACGAGCGAACCCGGCGGCACCTCCATGCCTTCTGGAATCAGCGTGCCGGCGGCGACGATGCACCCCTCTCCAATCTTCGCGTTGTTCAGGATCAGGCTGCCCATGCCGATCAGGCAGCGCGACTCGATGACGCAGCCATGCAGAGTCACCGCATGCCCCACCGTCACGTTGTCGCCGAGTATCAATGGATACTGGTCCTTCATCACGTGCAGCACCGAACCGTCCTGGATATTCGTGCGCGCGCCGATGCGGATGTAGTGCACGTCGCCGCGGATCACCGCGCACGGCCACACGGACGAGTCCTCGCCGATCACCACGTCGCCGATGACGACGGCGGCGGGGTCAATATAGGCTGATGCAGCAATCTGCGGCAATTTGCCGCGATACGGACGAAGCAAACTCTCCTCCAATGAATGACGCGTGAGAGCATAACAGTAGCATATCGAGGCGGTTAGGGCGGAATCGGCGTCAGCCCAAGCGATTGCCCTGCCCGTGCGGGCTCCGCGCCCGATAGCGGCTTCTCTGCTAAGATGGAACGCTTCGGGCGGCGCCTGCAAGGCAAACAGGGCGCGCGGAAGAGGATCAAACGCAATGGCCAGTGCTATTACACGCGACACGGTGTTGAACGCTCTGCGGGGCGTCACCGATTCGCAGACGCGCCGCGACATCGTACAGCTTGGCTGGGTCGCCGAGGCGCGCGTCGAGCCCGACGGCGCCGTGTCCCTGAAGCTGGCGCTGCCCTCGCCTGGCTTTTCCCAGCGCGAGCAGATTGTCCACGACGCGCGCAAGGCCGTGGAGAAGCTGCCCGGCGTGCGCGCGGTGGTGATTGAAGTGGGCGCCGTACAGGCTCCCGGAGCCGGCAAGCTGCCCGTGCCCGACAAGCCTCCCATCGAGGGCGTGCAGAACCTGGTGGCCGTGGCCAGCGGCAAGGGCGGCGTGGGAAAAACCACCACTGCCGTGAACCTGGCGCTCGCGCTCACGCGCCTGGGCGCAGCCGTGGGCCTGCTCGATGCGGACATTTACGGCCCTAACGTCCCCACGATGCTGAACTCCAAGGAAACGCCGAACGTCGAGAACGAGCGCCGCATTGAGCCCGTGCAGTCCTACGGCATCAAGATGATTTCGATGGGCCTGCTCGTGCCGGAAGACAAGCCGATGATCTGGCGCGGCCCGATGCTGCACAGCGCGCTCACGCAGTTCCTGCGCAACGTGAATTGGGGCCAGCTCGACTACCTGATCGTGGACCTGCCGCCAGGAACGGGCGACATCCAGCTCTCGCTGATCCAGAACGTGGCGGTCTCCGGCGCGGTGATCGTCACCACACCGTCCGTGGTGGCGCTGGCGGACGTGCGCAAGGCCATTGAAATGTTCCGTCAGGTCAACGTGGAAATCCTCGGCGTGGTGGAGAATATGAGCTACTTCTCCTGCCCGCACTGCAAGGGACGCATCGACGTCTTCGGCCACGGCGAGGGCCACCGGATGGCGGACACGTTCGGCGTTCCCTTTCTCGGCGAAATCGAAATCGACCCGGGGATCCGCATCGGCGGCGACACGGGCAAGCCGGTAGCCGCTTTCGGTGAAGACTATCCCGGAGCAAAAGGTTTCTACGCCATCGCGCGCGGCGTGATGGAGCGCCTGGTCCAGTTGCACCAGCATCCGACTGGGCCGGTGGTGCAGATTCTGTAGCGCAGGCTTTCAGCCTGTGCGCCCTACCCGTATTAGTCCGCATGACTCGCCGCACGTCCGGCCACCGCGTCAGATTGAGTTGTGCGCCGCGGGCGCGCTTTGCGCCCTGCCGCCGAAAAACGCTACAATTGAACCGGCAAAAAGAGGACCGAGCACCCGCGTGGCGCGGCGTACCCTCGCCTGTTTCAGCCCCTGAGGCTCATAGACAGACATGCAGGTTGACAAGCTTATAGACAGTGTAGTCGCGCGCTTCATCGGCACGAAGCACGAGCGCGACGTGAAGCAGATCCAGCCGCTGGTGACGCAGATCAACGCGCTCGAGCCGGAAATGAAGGACCTGTCCGACGACCAGCTCAAGGAACGCATCGCGGGCCTGAAACAGCGCGTGCAGGAACGCCTGAAGGATGCCGACTGGTCTGCCTCCGACTACCGCCAGAAGCTCGACGAGGCTTTGAAAGAGGTGCTGGTGCCCTGCTTCGCTCTGGTGCGCGAGGCTGGGCGGCGCAAGCTGGGGCTGCGCCACTTCGACGTCCAGCTCATCGGCGGCGTGGTTCTGCACCAGGGCAAGATCGCAGAAATGAAGACGGGCGAAGGCAAAACGCTCGTGGCCACGCTGCCAGCGGTGCTCAATTCCCTGGCCGGGCGCGGCGTGCACATCATCACCGTGAACGACTACCTGGCCCGGCGCGACGCGGAATGGATGAGTCCGATCTACCACGCGCTGGGGCTGACCGTCGGCGTGATCGTCAACGACCTGGCGGACGGCGACCGCGAGCTTTCTTACCGCGCGGACGTCACCTACGGGACGAACAACGAATACGGCTTCGACTACCTGCGCGACAACATGAAGTACGACCTGAAGGACTGCGTGCAGCGCGACCACCAGTTCGCCATTGTCGACGAAGTGGACTCGATCCTGATCGACGAGGCGCGCACGCCGCTGATCATCTCCGGCCCCGCCGAAGAATCCACGGACAAGTACTACCGCATCGACAAGCTGATCCCCAGGCTGATCAAGGACATCGACTTCACGGTCGACGAGAAGCACCACGCCGTGACGCTGACGGAAGAAGGCGTGAGCAAATGCGAGCGCCTGCTGAGCATCCCCAACCTGTTCGACCTGGCCCACATCGACACGCTGCACGCCGTGGAGCAGGGCCTGCGCGCCCACCACCTGTACCACCGCGACGTCGAGTACGTTGTAAAAGACGGAGAAGTCATCATCGTCGACGAGTTCACCGGCCGCCAGATGCCCGGCCGCCGCTGGTCGGACGGCTTGCACCAGGCCGTTGAAGCGAAGGAAGGGGCGAAGATCGAGCGCGAAAACCAGACGCTCGCCACCGTCACCTTCCAGAATTACTTCCGCATGTACAAGAAGCTCGCGGGCATGACCGGAACCGCCGAAACCGAAGCCGCGGAGTTCCAGAAGATCTACAACCTGGACGTTGTCGTGGTGCCTACGAACAAGCCGCTGCTGCGGCACGAGCATCCCGACGTGGTCTACCGGACCGACCGGGAGAAGTTCGAGGCCGTGGTGACCGGCATCCTGCAGGAGGACGACTCGAAGCTGTTCGGCATCAAGCAGATTCACGCCACCGGGCAGCCAATTCTCGTCGGCACGGTTTCCATCGAAAAATCGGAAATGCTCAGCGACCTGCTGAAGCGCGCCGGCATTCCCCACCAGGTGCTGAACGCGAAGCAGCACGAGCGCGAAGCGCAGATCATCGCGCAGGCCGGCCGCAAGGGCGCGGTGACCGTCTCCACGAACATGGCCGGCCGCGGAACCGACATCCTGCTGGGCGGCAACCCCGAAGCATTGACGCGCGAGTACTGCCTGAAGCAGAAGGTCGCGCTGCCGCACGGCGCGGCCACGGCGCTCGTGTCGGAGGAGGCGGCGTCCTCCGTGATGGTCTTGTTCCAGTACGAAGGCCGCATCTACCAGGTGCCGCAGGAGCAGTGGAAGCCGGTTTTCGACCAGTTCGCCGCCTCCTGCCAGCAGGAGCACGACGAAGTGGTGGCGCTCGGTGGGCTGCACGTGCTGGGCACGGAACGCCACGAGGCGCGGCGCATCGACAACCAGCTCCGCGGGCGCGCCGGACGCCAGGGCGACCCCGGCTCGTCTCGCTTCTTTCTCTCGTTGGAAGACGAACTGCTTCGCCTGTTCGGCGGCGAACGCCTGCAGGGCCTGATGTACCGCCTGGGCATGACGGAAGGCGTGCCCATCGAATCAAAGATGATTTCGAACCGCATCGAGCGCGCGCAGCAGGCACGCGAGGCGCAGTTCTTCGACATGCGCAAGCACCTGCTCGAGTACGACGACGTGATGAACAAGCAGCGCGTGACCATCTACTCGATTCGCCGCTCGATTCTGGAAGGCAAGGAGCAGAAGGAATACGTGCTGGAAATCGCGGACGACATCGCTCTGCAAATCGTCTCCACCTACTGCCCCCGCGAGCAGAACGCCTCGATGTGGAACACCACGCAGCTTGCCGGCGAGGCGCTGAGCCAGTTCGGCATCGACCTGAAGACGGCCGGCATCGACGCCGCGAAGATGTCTCACGACGAGATCTCGAACCTGCTCGCCGAGCGGGTAAAGGAACGTTACGAAGAGAAGGAGAAGCTCTTCGGCGCGGAGATGATGCGCTTCCTCGAGCGCCGCATCGTCCTGGACATTGTCGACGCGCAGTGGAAGGACCACCTGCTCTCGCTCGACCACCTGAAGGAAGGCATCGGCCTGCGCGGCTACGGACAAAAGGACCCGCTCGTCGAATTCAAGAAGGAAGCCTTCACCCTGTTTGAAGACATGATGGAGCGCATCGATACCGACACGGTGCGCTTCCTCTTCCTGATGCAGCCGGCAAAGCCTGAGCAGGAGGCGAAGGAAATCGAGGAGCGCCACAGGCGGCAGCAACAGCAGGTGAAGTTCTCCGCGGGCCCGGCGCAAACCGAGGCCCCCAAGCCGGTGCGCGCAGGCGCCAAAGTCGGCCGGAACGATCCCTGCCCCTGCGGGTCCGGGAAGAAATTCAAGAAGTGTCATGGGGCGAACGCCTAGGCACACCCGGCCGCGGTGTGAACGGGTTTGCACAGTAGTCCCACGACGGTTCCTCAAAGAGCCCCTTGCAGCGAGAGCCCTCTCGCCTAAGCCTTCGCTTGTTTAATAACTTGCATATTCACACGCCACGGCGAACGCGGGGAATTTCGGGGTCATCGCGAACCAAAACGGCGGCTACTTCGGGAGCAGCGGCACCTTCACGAACGGGATGGGAGGAACGCTGTCGAACGACGCGCAGTCGGGGATCGGAAACTCCGGGTCGCTGGACAATGCCGCAGGGGCGACCATCAACAACGCGGGCCTGTTTTTCACGGGCACATGCCCGCAGCCGGGCCAGTGCTCCACCGGATCGTGGTCCAATGAAGGGACGATCAACAACGCCGGCGACATGCGGAACAGCGGGTGCGATGCGACACACTGCACCAGCACGCTTTTCACCAACAGCGGCACGGTGAACAACACCGGGACGTTTACGAACTTCGGCTCCAACGGGACCGGTGGAACGATCATTAGCTCGGGGACCATCAACAACAACGTCGGCGGTTCATTCGCGAACCTGGCAGGCGCAACCCTGTACAACTCCGGAACATTCACCAATGACGGAATGCTGTCAAACGGAGGGACGCTGACGGACAGCGGGCTGCTGACCAACTCCGGCACGCTGAACAGCTCAGGGATCCTGACGGTCGAGAAGGGCGGCACGCTGAACAACACCGCGACCGGGGCGGTGACGGCAGCGAGCGCTGGCATCGCGGGCACACTCACGAACAACGGCACGTTCACGATGGCCGGCGGAGGGACGCTCGAGGTGCTGACCGGCGGGACGCTGGACGGCAGCGGAACCATCTTCGGCAACATATCGAACGCAGGTACCCTCGCGCCGGGCAATTCACCGGGCGTCCTGAATATCAAGGGAGACTACACGCAGATGGCCGCCGGGACCTTCCTGGCGGAACTGGCCGGAGCGGTGCCGGGACTGTACGACCAGGTGAACATCGGCGGGAACGCCTTCCTCGCCGGGACGCTGGACGTCGAACTGGATCCCGGGTTCGTGGTGCAAATCGGCGAAAGCTTCATCCTGATGACGTATGGAGCGGAGAAGGGCCAGTTCAGCTTGGTCGACCTGCCAACCCTCGCCGCAGGCGAGCAGTGGCTGCTGTCCTATAACCAGACGACCCTCACCCTCACCGTGGAACAGGGCACGACGCAGACGCCTGAGCCCGCCTCGCTGCTGCTGGCGATGGCTGGAATCGGCGGCGTGTTCCTGCGGCGCGCGGCCCGCCGCCTGCAGACCTGAGCCTCGCGCCCTTCCGGGTTGCCGCTTCGCGCATGGGTCTTCCCTGTCGCCGCATTGCGTGCGGCTTTTCGTCTTACCATGAAATGCAGTTGGGGCAGGCGGCCATACCCTCATTCCACCGGAGGCGGAAAAATGAAGCAAAGTGGCTCGGCGAACTACCAGCTCGTCATCATTGTGCTGCTGATCGGGGTCGTGGCGCTGCTGGCCTGGCCGATGATGAAGCCTTCGGGCGCGCCACGTTTTGAAACGCCGTACCAGGCCGTTCTGCTGGCGGGCGGACAGGTGTATTTCGGACACCTGGAGGGATTCGGCACGCCGTTTCCCGTGCTGCGCGACGTGTTCTACGTGCAGAGCCAGCAGGATCCGGCCACGAAAAACGTCACCAACATCCTGGTGCAGCGCGGCAAGGAGTGGCACGGCCCGGATCGCATGTACCTGAATCCGGGTCATATTATCCTGGTGGAGCCCGTTGGCCCGGATTCTCAGGTGGCGAAGCTGATCGCGGAAAAGAGGAAGTAGCCAGCCGCACCGGGCCGGCCTGCGCTTACTTCCCGGCATTCACGTCGTCCAATCCCCCAGAGCGGCCAGGCGGGAACCAATTCCCTTCCCCTTACGTATGGATAGGCAGGTGGCAGACTGCATCCAGGGAGCAGCTTATGAACGCGACTTCCGCAATGACAGGCACGATCACAAGCAAGATCCTCACCGCAATGTGCGCCACGGCGCTGGCGGCGGCCGCATGGGCCGCGCCGGTGAACGCGGCCGACGGCTCTTTTGACCGTACGCTGAAGGTTTCAGAGCCCGTGGCACTGGATGTGCGCACTGGCTCGGGCAACATCCGCGTGACGCGCGGCGATTCGTCGAGCGTGGTGATCCATGCGGAGCTTCACGGCAGCACGAGCTGGGGCGGCGGAAGCGACACCGAACAGCGCATCCGCGAAATCGAGAAGAATCCGCCCATCGAGCAGGACGGAAACACCATCCATATCGGCCAAACGCACGACAGCGACCTCTACCGGAATATCAGCATTTCGTACGAGATCCGCGTGCCGGCACAGACCCGGCTGGACGGGCACACCGGCTCGGGGAATTTTGAGGCGTCGGGCATTCAGCTGGACGTGACCGGAAAGACCGGGTCGGGCAATTCCCGCGCGCAGGACATGGGCGGGAAGGTCGAGCTTACTTCCGGCTCGGGCAACGTAGAGCTGCGGAACTCCTTAGCGGGCGCCCGGCTCACTTCCGGCAGCGGAACCGTGCATGGAGAGAACATCGGCGGGTCGATCCGGGCCAGCTCTGGCAGCGGAGGAGTGCGACTGGAATTGAAGGGAGCGGGCGACGTGGAAGCAACGTCAGGGTCGGGCAATGTTTCCGTGCTGGGCGCGAAGGGAGCTGTGCGCGCGAGCACGGGCAGCGGGGACGTGGAGGCGCGAGGCGAGCAGACCGGCGATTGGCGGTTGCACACCGGCTCCGGCAACGTGACCGTGGAGCTCCCGAAAGGCGCCAGCTTTGAACTGGACGCCCACACCGGATCGGGAAGCATTCAGACCGATCGTGAGATCCTGGTGCAGGGCACATTGAACCGGCACGATCTGCGCGGGCGCGCCGGAAACGGCGGGCCCCTGCTGGAGTTGAAGACCTCGTCGGGATCCATCTACCTGAGGTAGCGGGACGAAAGAGATGGCGTCTGGTCCTGCCCCGTGTCGGCCTAGGCAGGGCCGGACAAAGTCGAATCTGGGCAAGCAGCGCACGAGGTTCCCGCAACAGCGTGAACATCGGGAGAAACGGCTGCTCTCCTGTCCGTCCGTACTACGACCCAGGCTTCTTATCCGGGAACTTTTTCACCCCGCCGAAGATTCCACCACAAACAGAGGTACTGGGACGAACGTTTGATCCTGCTGATTCCAGGCAAGTTAGAGGCCTGGCCGGCGACGGTCCGGGGCTTGCGCTCTGTCCACTGAACTGCGGTTGTATGGAGGAGACCATGACGGACCGCCAACCAGCTCGGTGCCGCATGCACGGATGCAACCAGGAAGTCCCTGCGGCTCTTCGGCCTGACGGGATCTGCCTGGACCACTTTGTCGAGGGAAACTACAGCCGCGCGCGGCGCGCGGTGGAAGCGATCCAGAAGGAACTGCCCCTCGAGGCCGGGGCGTTCGAGTGGATGTTCGAAGACGCAAAGTTCGCGCTCAAGGCCCTGGTGCGTGACTCGCACGAGGACTATCGCGAAGGTGTGCGAGAGCTGCTGACCACTCTGGCCAACGTACACGAATACCTGCAGCAGCAGACCGCCGAACCTTCGCGGCGCGAGACGCGCGCCGTGGATGCCGCGATTGGCGAATACGCCGCGCGGCATGCAGCCGGCCAGCGCAGCGCCTGAAATCCCCGCACTGAGACGCGGGCCGTGCCGCCCGACAACCGCTGAGAGAGGGCTGACCGATTCGCCAGCCGGTTACTTTCGTACCATTGTTCCGCACAGGACTATCGTCCTATCATGCGACCCAGGCGGGGGTTCGTGGATTCCCCTGCCGCCACGGGGCACCGGAAGTGACGCAGCCCGCACATGCTTTCCGGGAGTTCGACGCCCACCGGCTGGACCGCCGGCTGAGCGCGGTCATCGCCGCCGATGCGGACGCCATCGCCCTGTTTACAGACCAGATAATCGACCTGCTGCGCGAAGGGCAGCACCTGGACGGCAGGGAATTCGAGATTGAAATGGCCCTGCGCGAGGCGCTGGCCAATGCGGTGCTCCACGGATGCAAGTCCGACCCGGCAAAGCGCGTGGAATGTACGGTGGCGCGCGAGACTGACGCCAGCATCCTCATCATCGTGCGCGACCCGGGCAGCGGATTCGACCCTCTGAGCGTGCAGAGCCCGCTGGTGGCGGAGAACATCCTCTCCGACCACGGCCGCGGAATCTTTCTGATGAATAACCTGATGGACGAAGTCCGTTGGGAGCGCGGAGGGACCGAGATTCATCTGCGCAAGCGATAGGGACGGAATCTGAGGGAGCCATGTCGTCCGGCCCGCCAGCAAAACTCGATCCTTTCAAGCCCACGGCACCGGCCATTCCGGGTGTGCCGCAGCGCCCGCCTGACGAGAAGAAAAAAGAAGAGGCACAGCCCGCCGCGCCGAAGCCCGC
>Ga0335079_10010453_pt1 | contig 10563 bp, 7 predicted proteins | sample Lox_Sample_33_FD_206719 | JGI IMG/M metagenome (GOLD analysis project Ga0335079, IMG submission 206719) | Soil microbial communities from Loxahatchee National Wildlife Refuge, Florida, United States - Lox_Sample_3.3 | ecosystem: Environmental > Terrestrial > Soil > Wetlands | place: USA: Florida... | reverse complement strand
TAGGCGTGAAATACCGGTGCGGATGCGGCGCGTGCTGGGCAAGCTGGGCTATCGATTTGATCAATGGGGGCGAGTTGTCTACATCGACGAATGGAAGTTGTATCTATCAAAACTCCCGCTTTCCAAGGTCGACGCATTAGAGATTTCTCCGGGCTCAATTGCCCATTGGCGGGATTTTGGTTTTCGCTCCTACTCGAGTGTCGATTTTCCCGATTTCGACATTACGAAGCAGTCGCTACCAAATTCGTTCGGCGTCATCATCGCCGAGCACGTTTTGGAGCACCTGCCGGACCCCTATGCCGCAGTGGAAAATATCAGGTCGATGCTGACCGATGATGGGGTATTCATTCTTGCGACCCCGTTCCTTGTGCGCATTCACGACATGCCAGGGGATTATTATCGTTGGACACCCGCGGGCATGAAGGTTTTTCTCAAGAAATGCGGGTTTGATTGCGAGGTGCGAGCTTGGGGAAATCGACGGTGCATACGAGCAAATTTCAATCGTTGGCCGAACTACGGCTGGTGGCGCATCCTCAGGAACGAACAAGACTTCCCGCTCGTGGTTTGGGCCTACGCTCGCAAAAGCTCGGCGAGCGTGAGTTGACGGCCTTCCGCGTCAAATGGTGCGGGGCGCCCTTTTTTTGCCGCTCCGAACCCAATCCCCATGCTGGTATCATCCGCACTGATACGACTACGCAACTGAGGCGGCTGAACCGCTCGCGTGCCGACAGGCCCCGGTCAGGAGTCGATGGATCCACTCTTACGATACCTGATATTTGGATCGAGGCACGTAGAGGGGTGGCTCAGCGCCGATAATGCCGAGCTAATCGCGGGCCTATCGCGGATTCAACGAGCGGCGAAATGCGTGGGTGCGACCGGCGAGATCGGAGTGCATCACGGAAAGCTCCTTTTGGTTTTGCTCTTGACTGCATCCGCCGAGGAGCAGGTGTTCGCGATCGACGTGTTCGATCAGCAACACCTGAACGTCGATAATTCGGGAAAGGGCGACCGTGCGAGGTTTCTCGCCAACGTCAGCCGCTGGGCCGGCGAGGCGGAAAGACTTCACGTTATTGCGAAGTCCTCCTTTGACGTTCGACCCGAAGAGATCGTTGCGGCCTGCGGAAAAGTTCGCTTGGCCTCGATCGACGGTGGCCACACCGACGAGTGCACGCTGAATGACCTTCGGTTGATTGAGAGCGTATTGACGGACCGCGGCGTCGTCATGGTGGACGACTGCTTCAACCCCGAATGGCCCGGTGTCAGTGGAGGCGTTGCACGCTATCTGCTGAGCGGATCGCCGAAATTGCGGCCATTCGCGATCAGCACGGAGAAGGTGTTCTTTACGGCCCCCGAGAACAGCGCCTTCTATAGAGCACAACTCAGCTCGAAGACAAAATTCCGGCCGAGCAGGCAGGCGAGCCTCTATGGCTGCGAGGTCGACATCTACACTTTTCGACCGGACCGCGTGACGACTGCCTGGCGCGTGAAGGAATTCGTCAAATCTAGCGCAATGGGCCCCTATGCGCTTGGATTGAAGGAGGTGCTCAGAGGGTCGCGCGACGGATCAAGCGTCTGACGAGCGAGCTCCATCCGACATCCACAACCTTCACTGCCAAACCTCCACGTAGTCGATGAAGATCGGCCAAGTACGAAAGCCGGGATTCATGATCAGATCGAAGGCTGCCCTCTCGACGCTCGATAACGGGGCGCCAGGCAGCCACGTCGCTTGTGCGACCTGGATACCGTCAAAATACCACGTGACGGAACCCCTGCCGCCTCCGGCATGCGCGGTCTCAACGAGCCACGCGATCGTATGGAACGTGCCCTCGTCGAATCCGTAGGCACCGAGATCGGGAGTGTTCATCGCGTCGGCCCCGATGATGCGGTGGCCGGACCACTCGTGCACGTTCATTTGGATCTTCCAGTTTCCGCGCCCCTGGCCGTCGCAGCCCACATAGAACTCGATGCCGTCGATCTCGGCCTCGCTGCGCGCGGGATCGGTACGAGAGGTCTGATGAAAGAGGAGATCGACATCCTGCATCCAAAGAGTGGGCCAGGAATATCGAGCCACCGCGCTGCCAGCACCGCATCCCGCCAGACCGGGCGATCCGGGCGCCGCCGCCTTACTGACTGCGAACCGAATCTGGACGTAAAACGGAGCCGCGAAAACGCGGCCGACATATCGCGGCGGCGAGTACGTGAGCGGTCCCGCCGTTTGCAGCCCCGTGCCGCTGGGCAGCGATTGGTCGAGTAGCGATAGCACCGAGCTCTCGACTCTGTAGTCCGAGCTACGAGTGGTCGGGACGCCCCAGAAATTCTGGGGGTACCAGTTGAAGCCGGGCTCGCCCGAGGCCCTCGCATCGATCGTCGCTACGGAGTCGAAATCGTCGCAGAACGCGAGCCGCGTGAGCCCATGGGCCGCCGCGACAGCGAGCGCGGGAGCACCGCAGGCGCCGGTGCTGCCAGTGGGGGAAATCAGAGGGCTCGGCGCGCAAGCCGCGAGCAGCAAAAGCACCGCGATCGCACCTAGGAACGGCAACACTCCTCGACCGCATTTGCGGATCGATACGATGCTCATGCGATCCATCGTAGCAGGGCTCGTCAATGCTCCAAACGCGACGCAATCTCGGAGCTACCTTGGAGCAGGTAGTGAAGCATCGATGTCTGCGGAACGCAGCGCGATGAATGGGTAGGATCCCGGCTCGCTCAGGTTGATGCGATGGCCAGCGCTGGGGAACCTCGGTGAGGCGGCAGACCTCGATCGCCGTTTCTACGGACGCAACTCCGGCTCGAACCGCTCGGCCATCGGCGGTGTATCCGGCGTCGAAATGGTCGGGACTGGCTCGCACCCCCCCGATCGCTCCGCCAAACAAACATGGTTGAAGCATCGGCTCCTGGTGAAATTCAATCCCTCCGGAAGAGGACCCGGGGCATACAGGATCGTGTTGAAGCCAGCCTCGTCTCGCTTGAGTTCCTCGACGGTTTTAGGGAAATAGAGACGAAGCGGCACGTGCATGTATCCGTAGCCGCCCGACTGCCACCACGGCACTCCGTAAAGCGCAACGCCGCACGCGGACGGCATGCGCGCTACCGCCAACGAAGCCCTTAGCTCGTCGCTGGCATTCGACCAGCGCGTCGCGTAGCCCTGAGACAGGCTTTCGCCCGCGGAGAACGCGATCCATAGACAGATCGCAGCTGCCGCCAAGGCTAAGCGTGCCGACGAATCGCGCATGCCACCCAATTTGAGATTCCGCCCCGTCCACGCGACGATCTCCGCGGTGCCAAGCGCTGCGAGAACGACCACGATGATAATCGCCGGATAAATCAGCCGAAATTCCTTATGCGCGAGGGGCTGGTGAGTGATGAAGATTGTCGCAGCCGCCGCGAGGAGAATGGGCTTCCGAATACCGCCGACAAATGACAGCAGTGCCAACACGGCGACACCGCCAGCCCAATAGTATGGGAAGAAGTAGAAATATTTATACCAGGGAGCTTCACCGAAATAATTGCTTCCGCTGTATGTCAGGTTGAATTCGAAGTTGCGCCAGGCCGACTCGAACGGGTAGCTCCACGTGACCGCATCGAGGAGCCCCGCGAGCCCGGCGGTGATCGCGGCACCCGCCATCAGCGGCGGTAATCGCTCGCGAAAGCCGCGGGCGCTCGTCCAGAGGCCAACCACGCCGATCGCCGGGCCGAGGTGGAAGCGCACGGCGAAGGCAAGGCCAAGCAGAAGCCCCGCTGCGAAAAGGCGCCATCTCGATCGCACGAGATAGCCGGGTTCGGCCAAATACGTCGCGACGATCAGCAGATGCGCTCCAATTCCCTCGGAGGTCGCGCGGGCACCGAAATAGATGGCATCGCATGACACCGCGATCGCACTTGCAGCGACGAGCCCGGCCGTCGTCCCCCACATGCGCCTCGCCCATGAGAATCCGCAAACGACACATGCGACGGAGAGCGTCGCCAACGTTCCGTAAATGAGCGGCAGGTAATAGGTCGGGCCGTCACCGACACGCTCGGCTGTCCACATCAGGCCCGCGAGCGCGCCCGGCACGAGCCACGAGCGCGCACCGTACCGGAATTCCCAGGGGATAATGCCCGACCCAAAGATGGCCCGGTGTGCCTGCTCTATCGACTGAAAGATCTCGTCTCCTTGGTTCATGCTGGGGAATACGAGGACGGGCACGAGCCGCAGCGCTAGCGCAATGAGGCACGTGACGCCCAGCCAGATCCACGCGCGCTCACTCGGCGCCCGGGTGCTGCGTTCTGTTCCTCGTGGAACGCTGTGCTGCATTGAATCTCTGAGGGACGAACGATCCAGGATTTTCAGGAGAACACGTCAAACGACCGAGTGCAGAGGCTCCGTGCCGCAAATCGTCGGCAGCGCACCGCCCTCTGATTGCCTCGGTACGAACGATGGGGCGCCTCGCCCTTGTCCGGACCGAGTGTACTTATCATCTATTGAGTAGGCAGGATTGTCAGCGTCCGATTCCGGGCTATATCGGCTCATTGCCGGCGTGCAAGTCCTCCTCGGAGATGTGTGTTTCTGCTCGGCGACCCAGCCTGGCACACTGAAGGATCAGCTCGGTAAGCGAAGCTTTCCGCATCGCCCGATGGCAAATTTCCTTATAGTTTTGGACCCCAATCCGCAGCGTCGGAAATCATTCTGCGACGCCGCAATGCCGAGCCTCGATTTCCTCGGCGGTCTCCGCTGCGAGAGATGTGGGTCGGGCGATTTCGAGGCGCTCTGGGCGGCGGCGCCGAGAGCGCCGGTGAGCTTCCGCGCCGACGAGCATGGGGCCACCGTCATTTGGGGAGCGCCTACGGACGCTGCCGAGGGCGGCGAGATCGGCCTCGCGCGCATTGCGGATGACTGGGTCGAGCCTGGCCGTGTCATACCCACGGTCTTCAATGGCTATTACGCGGCTGCCACTTACAGCAAGAGAAGAGGATTTGCGCTCGGTGCCGATCTCCTGGGGATGTTCCCGATTTTCTGGTGGTCCGATGGCGACGTGCTCCTCGTCGGTTCGAGCCCGCAGCTATTCAAACTTCACCCGTTGTTTCGGTCCGATCTAGACCTCGAGGGACTCGTCGGTATTCTCCTGCTGATGCACTCGGTCGGCGGACGCACGCTGATGAAGGGCGTGCGTCGCTTGGGCCCCGGACACATGCTCATCCGGCCCAATGAATCGCCGCCAAGCGAGATCGTCCAATACGAGCCTCCCATCACCGACGCACACTATGGCCTCCCGTTCGCTGCCGTGGTCGAACTCCTCAAGGACGCGCTGAGCCGCTCCATCGCCCGAAGCGTCGGTTCGGCCGAGCGTGCCGGATTAACTCTAACCGGCGGGCGAGATTCGCGTCTCATTGCGGGCACCATGAACGCACTCGGCCTTAATCCGGTATCGATGACCTTCGGCCGAGATCGCGACATTGAGATGCAGTGCGCAAGGGCCGTGGCTCGCGCGTTGCATTTCGAGCATCGCGAGCACGACATGGAGACCGGTCAGCTCGACACCTTCCTTGCACGGCAGGTTACATGGCTTCATTGCACCGCGGGTAGCAATACCGCCGAATATTGGGGCTGCGTTCCAGGCCTTCGGAACCTGCCAAGCTTCACCGTCTCGGGATTCCTCATGGATTCCGTCGTCGGCGGGAGCCACATCGATTGGGCCTATTCGAGCAGCGATCGCAAAATGTCCTTCGCTAATTTCTTCGCGCGTAACAATCGGTACGGGATCGGCGTTGAGCTGCTTCGGCGATTGCTCAAGCCCGAATTATTTGGATCGCTCGTCGATGAAGCGATCGATAACCTTCGATCCATCTATAAAGGCTACGCCGCGATCGATGGAATGCGCGCGTGGCGCTTCGACCTGCATCACCGCCAGCGATTTCATACAGCGATCCTGCCATGGCAGTTCTCCTTTGCGAGCTGGCCGATCATCCCTGCGGCCGATCTGGGAATTCTCCGCGTCGTCGGCGGAATCCCCGCAGCCGTGTTATCGGGACGCCTCGCGCAAGATGAGATGATCAGACGATTCTTTCCGCGTCTGGCCGAGTTGCCGCTCGATCGCAACAGCTTCGATGCCTCGCCACTGACCCCGCGCTTTCGCACCCTGGCAATGCAGCATTTACTCACGCGCATGAAGCCGCTGACGAGGGTACGGAGGGCTCGCTCTCGGCAGGCCGAGCGCCGCATCTACTACCGAGTTTTCGATTTCAATGGAGCTGCGTGGAGGTCGGCGCGGCGCGCGGCGGAGCCCTATCGCCACAAGCTCTATGCGCTCTTCGACCGCAAGGTGCTCGACAGTTATCTACCGCCGCCGGACGCCTACGTCGCGCTCGATGACGGCATCATCGACGGTTCCGGACGAAAACTGCTGCTCGGGCTCTGCCTTTGGGCCCGCGACCATCTCTAGCCACGCTGTCACTGAGAAGCGCGACGCCAGAACACGGCGTTGCCGTCGATCTCCCGCATGGGATCCGCGATTCCCTGCGCGCCTCGGAAGTCGGTTATCGCCCTGGCGCAAGGTGGCAGGCAATAGTCGTCGACGATCACGAAGCCGCCGGGCGAGAGCTTCGGATAAAGCGCCTCCAGCGCTTGCATCGTCGATTCGTACATGTCGCCGTCGAGCCTCATCACCGCGAGCCGCTCGATCGGCGCCGTCGGGAGCGTGTCCTTGAACCAGCCCTCGAGGAAGCGAACCCTGCTGTCCAGCAGGCCGTAGCGGCGAAAATTCACTTCGATCTCCGCGCGCGAGACCGCGAAGAAGTCATTCCAGGCATGATGCTTGTCTCCGGCATCGGCGGGATAATCGGCGGCGTTCGGCAGCGGCAATCCCGTGAAGGAATCGGCGAGCCAGACGGCGCGGGTCTGGTCGCCGTGCGCCTTAAGAATGGCCCGCATGAAGATGCAGGCGCCACCGCGCCAAACGCCGGTCTCGATGAGATCGCCGGGAACTCCCTCCTGCAAAACAGTCTCGACGCAATACTGAATGTTATCGAGCCGCTGGAGGCCGATCAGCGTCTGCGCCCGCGCGGGCCAGCCGAGCCCCCGGCTGCGCAGGCGCAGCAACTCGTCCGCGCTCGTGTTTGGGAATCCCGGATCCCATGGCACCCAGCGCGGCTCGACGATTTGCAGTCGATAGCGCGCCAGAAACGAGCGCAATGCCGAGATCGCCCTCCGTTTCCATGCGGGGGTCTCCGCCTTCGCGCGGTAGAGCGAGAGATTGGCGAGAGGATCGTCGATCAGGATGCTGTCGGTGAGACGGCGTTTCAGGAGATCGAGGTAGGAGCTATCCTGGCCATCTATCGAAGTCATCAAGGCCTCATGAAGAGCCTGCCCAATGCATCCTTACCGTAGATTTGCGAGGAACCAAAGCGAGCACTCGGCTCAGGCCACAATGTGCGTTTCGCGACGGCATATCTTGACCGGGCCGGCGGCCTTGTCGTTGACAACGCTCGCGGGCTGCACGTCGCTTCTAGTGGATTCCAATCATGCGCGCCATGGGCAGCCGGAGCTCGCGGCATTGCATGGATTCAATCGACTCGCGCTTTTCGATGACTTCTCATCGCTCGACACCATCGACCTTCATGCGACGGGAAAATCGGGATACCTCTGGTATCCGCAGGGATTTATGCCCGGACGGACCACTCCCGCGAGTGCGTTCTCGGTCTCGGAGTCCGTGCTGACGATCGCATTCGACAAGCCGCCGAACGCTCATCTCTGGACGGTCGGCTATCTCGGCCCCCAAGCGCCGCGCTACGTGGGGACCCTCTTTGAGGCAGGCGGCTATTTCGAGGCAAGGATGGCCTTCGACCCAGCCTTGGCCGCGGGTCAGCGGACTTGGCCCTGCTTCTGGATGGACGACATCGAAGGCATTCTCGCTGATGTGGACAAGACCCCGACTCGATTCGGAGAGTTGGATTTCTTTGAAGCCTTCCCTCATGACAAAGGAAAGGTCGATCCGCTTTTTTCCGTGCACGAGTGGGACAAGGGTGCCAAAACCGATATCCAAAACGCCAACTATATCGCGGAGCTCGGCGGCGTCGATTTCCGGGAGATGCACACCTACGCCACACTCTGGTTGCCGATGGCTCGAAACCGCGGAACCGGACTCATCCAGCGATATTTCGATGGGAGGCACCTCGAGGCGCTCGACGTTGTCTATAGCGCTTCCGCACCCGCCCCAAACGGCGCGATCCCGGCTAATCCTAGCGGCCTTTTCTCGATCCTAGACGACGGGCGATTCACGGTCGCCCTGGGAACGGGCCTCCATTGGCCTGCCCATTACGACGACGTGCAAGTGTGGCAATGAGGGGCATGGCGGCTCTCCGACCACGGCCGCTCATTTCACCGGCGGGCAACTGATGCCGTTCGCAGAGCTTGGCTTCGCAAGCAAATCCACGCGCAAATTTCGGTCGGCATGCGTCGCCATCTCGGAACGCCCGCGCGAGAGCATCGCGCGAACCGCCGCCTCTCTCTTCGTCGCGCCGCTGTCAGGGGTTTGCCTGCCGACCAGCCAGATCCGCTCGGCGCTCGCAGAGATTCGCTCGATGCCACTCGCATCAACCTGAGTTATCTGCACAAGACGCGGATCCGAGAGCCGTCCCTTTCTTCCATCGGTAACGCCGAGGATCCGGAGATCGCGAGCGGCCGCGCCATGAAAATAGAAGCTGAACGGTGCATCGTAGACCATCGGCATCAGCAGAATCATGTCGCCGTCACAGAGGTGCGGAACCATGTACGAAACGAGGCCCCGCCAGGGCTCGTCCTTGTGCGGGAGCGCGTAGTTCGTCGACGCGACGCCATAGTAATGATAGACGGCAACGAGCTGAGTGCTCGCCACCAGCAGGAGCAACGGGACGCCGACAAATGCATGCAGCCGGGCGAACGGCGCGGCCGCCAAGACGAAATAAATCGGCGCCAGCCAGACGATGGACCGTGACATGAAAATCGCCTTGCCCGCGAAGCTGATCGCGATTTCCATCGCGGGAATACCGACTGCGACGGCGAGCAAATAGAGAGTCACCATGCGCTGCCGCCGCATGATGATGGCTCCCGCGATGGCTAGGCACGGAAGCAGGAAATCCGCAAACAGCTGAAAATGCCAAACGAGCGGCTCGCCGTAGACGGTACGCAAATCCGCTACCGCGGTTCCGATCGACAGCGACGCCTGCCAACCGAGGACGCTGCCTTGGGACTGCGACACAACTACTGGGAGCCACCATGCCCAACCGATCACGACGATCCCATTGAGCACGCACCACGCGAGTGCGAATCGGAGGGATCGAATCTCGACGGCCCGCAGCAGGCCTACTGCACCGGCGACGACAAAGAGTAAAGCAGCGATGTTGTGCGTGTATAGCGCCGCCAGCATCGAGAGCACGTATCCGAGACCGGTGCTCCAAGCCTTCATGAGACGATCGCCATCGAGGCGAAGGATGGCGACCATTGCGAGACTGACCAGCAATGCCGTCGCCGCCAGCAGCGAATACGAGCGTGCCTCCTGGCTGTAGGCGACCTGCAGCACAGACGTCGCCGTCAGAAGCGCCGCGACGAGACCCGCGCGACTGTCGAGAACCGAGCGTCCCAGCAGGAACGCCAGGACGATGGAGGACGTGCCGAGCACCGCGGATAGCGAGCGAAGCGCGGCTTCAGTTTGCCCGAAGGCGAGCCACAGGCGCTGGAGCGAATAATAGAGCGGAGGATGCAGGTCCAGCGCTTCGGTCCAGAGCTCGCTCAGCGACAGATGGGCGGAGCGCCATGACCAAGCCTCGTCAAACCACAGGGACTCCTGCCCGATATACGACCACCGCAGCGCCGCACCCAAGACGACAATGACGCTGAGTCCGGCGCTGACAGCGACGCGATGCGGGTGTCCCAGATCGTCCTCGCGTGCCCAACGCACGCTGCGCCATGAGTGGGTCGTTGGGTGTGTGGCCATCGGTGCCATGCTATCAGTCGAAAGCCCTGACGCCGAGCCTCGGCGGAAAGATAGCGCGCCGTGCAGAAGCACTCACGCCGCACGACCACGATGGTCACTCGAGACGAGCCAAGCCGAACGCGTCGCACCAATTGCCCCCGGTTGGCGCGCCGCCTTTGCCGATCGGACGCTTGGCGGGGGCTCAGTAGAGACGGCGAACCCTCTCCACGAAATCCCGCGTCTCCGTATAGGGCGGGACTCCGCCGTACTGCTCGACGGCGGCCTCACCGGCATTGTAGGCGGCGAGGACGAGCGTCAGGTCACCCTCGAACCGCGCGATCAGCCATTTGAGGTAGCGAGTGCCGCCGCGAATGTTTTCCAAGGGCTCGAAGATGTGCTTCACGTCGAAGCGCGCGGCCGTATCCGGCATGAGTTGCATGAGGCCCTGCGCATTCCGGGGTGAGACCGCGTCTATCTGAAAGGCGGACTCCACGGCGATGACGGCGAGCACGAGCCGCGGATCGACGTCGTATTGCGCGGCAACGCGTGTCACGATCGCCTCGATCGACTTGGGCGCCGCGATCGTAATCGGCCCCTTGGCTCCGCCTCCGCAGCCGGGGAGGCGCGCGGGCTTCAC
>Ga0335079_10010451_pt1 | contig 10563 bp, 9 predicted proteins | sample Lox_Sample_33_FD_206719 | JGI IMG/M metagenome (GOLD analysis project Ga0335079, IMG submission 206719) | Soil microbial communities from Loxahatchee National Wildlife Refuge, Florida, United States - Lox_Sample_3.3 | ecosystem: Environmental > Terrestrial > Soil > Wetlands | place: USA: Florida... | reverse complement strand
AGGATGCGCAGCTTCTCGAGATAGCGCAGACTGCGTCCACGCGCGGTCAGTTCGCGGCTCACGGTCGCGTCGAACCGTCCGTGCTCGTGACTCAAGCCGCAGAAGGCCCGCACCAGCGGCATGTTGCTGATCACGTCCACCATCTCGCCATCGACGACGGCCGCCTTGTCTGCGAAATCGTCATGCAGCGGCTTGCCGGCCGCCGCCAGGCGGAACATCGTCACCACCATCACGCCCGCGATCACGATCAGGCCCGCCGCCATCGGCAGGCTCACGGTGCCGATCAGCGCGATTGCGGCAACCGTGGCGATGCAGGGCGGCAGCACGTTCCAGACGAACATGTTCTCCACGGTGAATACCGCGTTCGACGTCGCGGTGATGCGGCTCGTCAACATCCCCGGGAGCCGGTCGGAAAAATAGCTCGGCGCATGACCGGTCAAATGGCGGAACATGTCGCGCCGGAGGTCGCCGGTCACGCCGACGAAAGTGAAACTCGCAGTCCAGCTCGCGATGCGCCAGAGAAAGTTGTCGGCTCCGATCAGCGCCATGAGGAAAATGAATGCCAGCCATACGTCTCCCGTCTGCGGCCCGGCGGACAGGTTGTCGACCAGATACTTCACGGCGTATTGCGTGCCCACCGAGCAGGTAACCGCAGCGACGACGGCCGACAGAATGACGAGATGCGAAAGAGGTCGCCTGCGGAGATAGCGCAGCACGAAGTGAAGGGGACGGTGAGCATATCCCGATAGCTGGTCCATCTTGTTCGAGACCCCTGGCAGAAGGAAGATGTCGTCGCCCCGCAGCTGAGTGACAGAACGACCGATGCTCGGAACAGGTTCCACCACCAAAATCGCGAGCGCATGGCGACGCTGTGGCGGCATCAAGTTCGAGCCCGGTGGCCGCATCAAATCGCATGTCGACGATGTAACGCTCCCGTAATGGAACTTCGCAGATGCGGGAACGTTCCTTGTTCGACGGTTCGAAAACTGTCGGCAGGGGCTGTTCCCGCATGATCTCAAACAGGAGAAAGTGAAATGCGCATCGCGCAGGTTGCTCCGCTGACGGAGGCCGTTCCACCAAAACTCTATGGCGGCACCGAACGCGTGGTGCATTGGTTGACCGAGGAACTCGTGGCGCTCGGACACGACGTCACATTGTTTGCCAGCGGGGACTCCCGGACCTCGGGCAAGCTCGACGCGACATGGCCGAGGGCCCTGCGCCTCGACGGCTCGGTCCGCGATCCCAACGCGCTTCACATGGTGATGCTGGAGCGGGTTCGGCGGAAATGCGACGACGAAGAGTTCGACTTCCTGCACTTCCATCTCGACTACTATCCGTTCTCCCTGTTCTACCGGCAACCGACACCCTTCCTGACCACCCTGCATGGCCGTCTCGATCTCCCCGAGCACCAGCCGGTTTTCAACGCGTTCGGCAAGATCCCGGTCGTCTCGATCTCGAACGCGCAGCGCCGCCCGGTTCCACAGGCCAATTGGGTCAGGACCATCCATCACGGTCTGCCGGAAGATCTGCTGATGCCGAAGCCTGCACGCCGCGACTATTTCGCCGTGCTCGGCCGCATTGCTCCAGAAAAAGGGGTCGATCGCGCGATCAGTATCGCAACGCGATGCGGCATTCCGCTCAGGATCGCCGCCAAGGTCGACCGCGCCGACCAGGACTACTACGACGAAGTGATCCGTCCGCTGATCGAGCGCAGTCGGCTGGTGGAGTATGTCGGCGAGATCGGCGATCACGAAAAATCGGACTTTCTCTCCGGGGCGATGGCACTGCTGGTACCGATCGATTGGCCGGAGCCGTTTGGTCTCGTCATGATCGAGGCCATGGCCTGCGGCACGCCGGTCATTGCCTTCAATCGCGGCTCGGTCGCGGAGATCGTCGAGGACGGGCTGACCGGTTTCATCGTCGAGGACGAGACCAGCGCGGTGGCCTGCGTCGGCCGGCTCGCGCAGCTCGACCGCGCCGCGGTCCGGCGCCAGTTCGAGACCCGCTTCACCGCACGACGGATGGCACTCGATTACCTTGCGGCCTATCGGAGCCTGACGGAAGCGGCGGAGCCGCGGATCAAGCTGGTCAGCAGCGCCGAATAATCGACGCGGCGTTACTCCGCAGCGTGCGGCATCGCTTCGTCTTGATGCAGGATCACGCCGGAGAGCGGATCGAACTCGCCCTCCCAGGGCGCGCGCGCAAGCGCCGCTCTGGCGTGCGCATGACCGGCTTCCCAGCGCTGCGCGATGCCGTCGGCGCTGAAATCGATGTCCTTGGTGTGGGTCTCGCGATCGAGCCGGGGCGCAAGCAGGCGAACGACATGCATTCTGGTCTGGCAGCCATAGCTTGCCAGCTCCCGCACAGCCCTGCTGCTACGCTCGGACTCCGGCAGTCGTGCGGCAAGCTCGTTGATGATGTGACGCAGGCGGTGAGCCTGCTGCAGACGCGTGATCTGGGTCGCAATGCGGCTGGAATACTGGATATCCTTTTGGCGGTTGAACACCTCCGCCATCGTGGTCGGCTCCGAACCATCCGGATTCCAGAGATGGACTGAGAAGATCAGCGAATCCCGCCGCGGGTTGTCGTCGAAGACCGCTTCTGTCGGCGTGTTGGAGAGGATGCCCCCGTCCCAGTACAGCTCGCCCTCGATGCGCACCGCCGGGAACGCCGGCGGCAGCGCACCGGAGGCCATCACATGTTTGACCGAGATTGCGCAATCGCGGCTGTCGAAATATCGCATCTGACTGGTGCGGACGTGAGCGGCGCCGACCGTCAGCCGGGGCCGACAGCGATTGAGGAGGTCGAAATCGACAAGCTCCTCCAGCGTCCTTTGCAGCGGCGTGGTCGTATAGTAGCCGGCTCGCTCGGGGCCGAGCACATAGGCATCGCCGGCATGCGCCAGCGGATTGGGCCGGAAGAAGCCCGCGATTCCATGCGTGATTGTCGCCCAGTAGGAGAGCTTCTCGTTGAAGCCCGGGAAGACGTCGCGAAAATTGGAGATTGTCTTCTGCTCCATCCGCTTCCAGAACTCCTGCAAGCGCGCCAGGCGATTATCCACTTCGTTGCCAGCGATCAGGCTGGCATTGATGGCGCCGATCGAGGTGCCGATGATCCAGTCCGGCTCGATGCCCGCTTCATGCAGAGCTTGATAGACGCCGGCCTGATAGGATCCGAGCGCACCGCCGCCCTGCAGCACCAGCACGATCTGACCGGGAAGCCGCTTGCCCTGCGGCCGGATGCCGCGGAAGGGAGAATTATCCTGCAGGCCATTCATGTCAGGCTCCAATTTGGGGCGCATCCTTGCCCGATATTCGCGACGCGACGGACTTTGTTACCGTTACCACGGCATTTCAATGGGCCCTGAGCCGGGCATCGTCCGTGCGGCGCCGCCTCGCCGTCGCGGCAAATCTGCAATACGCAGGCAAGCAAAGGAAATACCTGCTGGCTTCCGACACAATAGGCATACGCTATGGCCTCGGCCGGACGGCTGAGTGTAGATTGGCCGCCGGGACCAAGCGGAGTTCGATCATGGAAATGCATCAGGTTCGCTACTTCCTGGCGGTGGCGCGGACGCTCAATTTCACCCGCGCCGCCGACGAGTGCAACGTGACGCAGCCATCGTTGACGCGTGCGATCAAGCAGCTGGAAGCGGAGCTCGGTGGCGACCTGTTCCGGCGCGAGCGGCCGGCGGCGCAATTGACCGAACTCGGTCAGCGCATGCATCCGCTGCTCAAGCAATGCTATGAAGCGGCGGTCGGCGCGCGCTCGCTGGCATCGGCGTTCAAGAGCGGCGAGGTCGGCGCGCTCAGGATCGCGCTCACCCACTCCGTCGATCTGTCGCTGCTGATTCCGTTCCTCAACCAGATCAGGCGGCAATTCAACCGGCTCGAATTCCGGTTTCTTCGCGGCTCCAGCCACGAGGTCGCGGAGATCCTCAAGAAGGGCGAAGCCGAACTCGGGATTGCCGCCGAACTCGATGAGGAATGGGAGCGGCTCGATACGTGGCCGCTTTTCACCGAGGATTTTCGGCTGGTGCTCAGCCGGCAACACCGCCTTGCGGAACGCGATCACATCGACCTGGAAGATCTGCGCTCCGAGCAGATGCTCTCGCGCAACTATTGTGAGCACGCCACGCGCATCGGCGCGTCGCTTCGCGAGCGCGGCCTCGACGTCGATCACAGCCATGAGATCTCCTCAGAGCGCGATCTGATCGAATTGCTCGAAGCCGAGATTGGTGTAGCGGTCATTCCGGACACCTCGCCGATCCCGCAAACCTTGAAACGAACGACGGTCGAGGGGCTGGATGCGCGGCGCACCGTCCATCTCTACGGGGTTGCCGGGCGCGAACGAACGGCGGTGGCATCTGCGGTGATGCGGATGTTGCGCGGTGCCGACTGGCGCCAGCAGATCAACAGGAACGAGGCCTAATTCCGGCCGGCGTCGCGCAGCGCCGCGATGAGATCGTCGATCTCCATCCGCTTGCGGAAATCCGGATCGACAAAGCGCGCCTTGACGAGTCCGTCCCGGCCGACCACGAAGGTCGCGGGAATCGGCAGCACCCAACCGTCATTGCCGTGAAAGCTCGCCATGTCCTGGTAGGACAGGAGATTCTGGATCTCGGCGTCCAGCCAGATCGCAAGATTGAGTGAAAGCGCATAGCCATTGTCGAGATCGGTCAGGACAGGAAACGGCACGCCTGCTTCAGCCTTGAACGTCGCGGCGAACGCCTGGGTCTCCGGCATGATCGCGACGACCTGCCCGCCTACGGCCCGAATCCGATCCATGGCCTGGGTGACGGCCCTGACATTCAAGCGGCAGAACGGGCACCAATGGCCGCGATAGAACATCACGGCGAGCGGTCCGGCTTCGATCAGTGACGTCAGGCTGACAAGGCGCCCTGTCTCGTCCGGCAGCAGGAATGGCGGCATCGCCTCGCCCGATCGGGGCGCGTTCTCGCCACCGCCGTTCTCGTTGATCCGTGCCACGAGCCGATCGACTGCCTCGCCATAGGCCGGAAAGATCTCGCGCCCCGCCGCCGCATAGGCCTGCAATTGTTCGCCAAGGGTGCCCTCCATGTCGCGACAGCGCAGGAAGGCCTGCCGGAGGCGTTCGGCATCCGCTGATGAAAGCAAGGTCATCGGTGACTCCGGCGTTTCTGGTTCTTTGCGTGAACGCCCGATCGAGGCGCCAGACATCCATCAGGGATATTGCCACGACTTGGAAATACCGTCACGCAATCGGTTCGATAGCCGTGATGTATCACTTTACGCCATAGCGTCGAACTATCGACTCCAGAGCAGGCGGGCATTTCCGCAAACGCACGATCTCGGCGATCCTCTGCCCGAAACCGGTCAGGTGACACGGTTTGCAGCAGGAGATTCAGGATATGTTCAAGCAAATTTCAGACAAGCGCGCGCTCGGTCGGAGCCTCGCTTTGGCCTGCGCGATCGCGGGGTCTTTGGCGCTATCCGCGAACGCGGTCGCGGGCGAATGCCCCGCCGACAAGATGAAACCCAACACGCGCGAGAAGGTCGATTACAAGCCGGTCGGCGTCAGCGACGTCACGCTCGGTTCGATCGACCTCGGCAAGCAGCCAGCCCATATCGAGGGCCGCGAGCTGCGCTTTCGCAAGCTCACCATCGAGCCCGGCGGCATCGTGCCCTGGCACAGCCACGACGATCGCCCGGCGCTGATCTTCGTGCAGCAGGGAGAGATCGTCGAATACGCCAGCGACTGCGAAGTGCCGATCGTTCACAAGGCGGGCGATCTCAGGCCGGAAGTGTTCGGCACCTCGCACTGGTGGAAAAACCTCGGCAAGGAAACCGTGATCCTCTATGTCGGCGACGTCCGCAAGGATCCGGCCGACCACAACATGTGACGAGCGCTTCCGTTACGCTCGCGACCGGATGTGACGCACCGCCCCCCGCGTGTTCAGCCCCGCACGCCGCGTGCGTCACATCCCCTCCCTCGCTTTCAAGCCGAGACCCGCCATGACCGACATGTCAGCCGAGATGAAGTCCCAAGTGATCGCCATGGACGACCGTTCGCCGGGCGTGGTGCTGCGCTCGATCGTTATCGGCCTGACGGCGTTCCTGACTGTCGTCGATCTGTTCGCCACGCAGGCGATCCTGCCCGTGCTCGCGCGGCACTATCAGGTGACGCCGGCCGCCATGGGCTTTGCGGTCAACGCCACGACGATGGGAATGGCAATCGCAGGACTCGTCGTCGGCTTCTTCAGTCCGCATATCGATCGGCGGCGCGGGATCCTGGTCAGTCTCGTGCTGCTCGCTGTTCCCACAAGCCTGCTCGCGTCCGCACCCGATCTTACCGTTTTCACCGTCCTGCGCATCGCCCAGGGGCTTTGCATGGCCTCGGCATTCACGCTGACGCTCGCCTATCTCGGTGAGCAGTGTAGCGCCGTGGACGCCGGCGGAGCATTCGCGGCCTATATTGCCGGAAACGTCGCCAGCAATCTGGTCGGCCGGCTGATGTCGGCCAGTATCGCCGACACTTTTGGTCTTGCGTCGAACTTCCGTTTTTTTGCACTGCTCAATCTCGCGGGCGCGGCACTGGTCTACCTCACAATCCGGAAGGCCAGGCCGATGCATGCGATGGGCGAAGCCTCGTCGCCGTTCGAAGCCGCGCTCGATCACTGGCGCACCCCCGAACTTCGTGCCGCCTTCGGCATCGGCTTCTGCATCCTGTTCGCGTTCATCGGCACATTCACATATGTCAACTTCGTGCTAGTCCGCCCGCCGCTGTCGCTCGGCATGATGGACCTGGGCCTGGTCTATTTCGTCTTCCTGCCGTCGCTTGCAACCACTCTGCTTGCGGGCCAGGCGGTCAGGCGCTTTGGAACCCGGCCCGTCATCTGGGGCTCGCTTGCCGTCGCGGCATTTGGTCTGCCCTTGATGCTGTCGCATCATCTCGCTGCGGTGTTGACCGGCATGGTGCTGATCGGCGTTGGCACTTTCTTTGCGCAGGCTGTCGCAACCGGATTCGTCGGACAGGCGGCGCGACACAATCGCGGCGTCGCCAGCGGCAGCTACCTCGCCTGTTATTTCTGCGGCGGTCTGGTCGGCAGTGCCGTGCTCGGCCAGCTGTTCGATCGTTTTGGCTGGAGCGCCTGCGTTGCCGGAATTCTCGCCGCCCTGCTGGTCGCTGCACTGCTCACTCTTCGCCTGAAGCTGCAGGATCGGGGCTAGCTGCCTATCGTGCGACGGCGGCCTCGCTCTTGCCAAAGCGTCGCTCGTAAGCGGCGATATAGGCCTCGGGCGAAGGCTTCAGGTGGCGCCTTGTCAGCGCGATCAGTTCGTCGCGATTGGAGCCGCGCAGCGCCTTGATCATGTCGAGGTGATCGCGGCGCGCGCGATCGAGCTGCTGCGGAAACGCATTGGCATAGGAGCGGATGCCGTAGACCTTCTGTGCCAGGACGTCGATGGTCTCGATCAGGCAGGCATTGCCGCAGAGGCCGAACAGTGCCTGGTGGAAGCGCAGGTTGCTGTAGAACACGGTCAGCATCTCGCCGTCCGCGATCGCCTTCGCATGCTCGCGCTGCAGGCTCTCGAGGCGCGCGATCTCGGCGGGCTTGACCGGAAACGGGATGATGCGCACCGCCATCACCTCGAGCTCCTCGCGCACCGCATAGATTTCCCTGACCTCGGATGGCGTCAGTCCGCGCACCATCGCGCCGCGGTTCCTGATACGCTCGACAAGACCTTTCTTCTCGAGCTCGAACAGGGCAAGCCGCACGTCGCCGCGGTGGGTATGGAAGAGATCGGAGAGGTCCTGTTCCACCAGCCGCTCGCGCGGCTGACGCCGGCCGAGCACGATGTCTTCCTCGATGCTGCGCGCGATGACGACCGCGGCTACCGGTGCGGGTGCAGGCGCTCGCGTCGCCTCGCCGGTTTTCGTCGGTCGCATCTTCGCGTGTCTGAGCGCCTTTGTCGCCATCGTGCCCCGTTGCAACACGCCGGCACGACTCTCGCACGCGTCAGGGCCGGCCCAACCCGCGCAATGATAATATTGAAAACTATATTGTAAACAATTTTCATCCGCGTTAGCATGACATCATAAAAGCGGTCGACCGGGCGAGATGCGCCCGCAGCCGGACCGCAGCTCAGGGGAGACGTCATGACCAAGGATCGCGCGCGGAAAGCGCCCGCCAACGGGCTCGTTGCGGACAAGACTCCGTCGAAGCGGCACGGCCGCCGCAAGTTCCTGAAGCAGACGGGTGCGGCACTCGCCGCAAGCGCTTTTGGCGCGGTGCCGCTGCGGGGTTGGGCCGCCGACCCCATCAATATCGGAGCGCTCTATCCGACCACCGGCAGCATGGCGCAGATCGGCGTCGGCTGTGTCGCTGCTGCAAAGCTTGCAGCCGACATGATCAACGAGGCCGGCGGCATCAAATCGCTCGGCGGCGCCAAGCTCAATCTGATCATCTCCGACGTGCAGAGCGACACCACGGTCACGCGCACCGAGACGGACCGCCTGATCACCTCCAACAAGCTGTCGGCGATCCACGGATGCTTTGCCAGCGCGTTGACCCTGATTGCGAGCGAGGTTTGCGAGCGCGCCAAGGTCCCGATCATCACAGGCTCGAGTACGGACCAGCTCAACAAAGGACGCACATATACGTTCACGCCGTTTGCGCGCGCATCGCAATTCGCCAAAGCGCAGTTGCAGATGTCGAAGCTCGTCGCCGACCAGCCCAAGGTCGCCGTGATCTTCGAGAACACCGCGTTCGGCACCTCCACTTCCAACGGCCTGAAGGAGCAGGCGCCGGGCGAAGGCGTCGAGATCGTGATGTTCGAGCCCTACTCGGCCGGCTTCACCGACGCGAGTCCCCTGATCAACAAGGTGAAGGCCTCGGGCGCCAACACGCTGTTTTCGGTCTCCTATCTCAACGACCTCATCCTGATCGTCCGGACGGTGAAGCAGGTCGGCCTCAACATCGCCATCAATGGCGGCTCGGGCGGTTTCGTCATTCCGGACTTCTACAAGAACGTCGGCAAGCTCGCCGAGGGCCTGCAGGGCGTCGCGCACTGGAACCACGACATGGACGACAATGCGCAGAAGGTGAACGCCGAATACAAGAAGCGCACCGGCGAGTTCCTGTTCGAATATGCCGGAGGCCTGGTGGCGCAGACCTACATGATCGCCGATGCGCTGGAGCGCGCGGCCTCCGCCGATCCGCAGAAGGTGCGCGAGGCGCTGTCTGCGCTCGACGTCTCCTCGGGCTTTGCGGCGATGGCGCCGGGCGGCAAGGTCAAGTTCGGCCCCGACGGCAAGAATATCTACGGCCGCCCGCTCGGCGTGCAGTGGCAGAACGGCGATCTCGCCAGCGTCTTTCCCAAGGAAGATGCCCGCGCGCCGCTAATGAAGACCTGAACCAAGGCGGAAGCCCCGAATGTTGGAGACAGTGATCCAGGCCGTCGTCAACGGCCTGCTCATCGGCGGCATCTACGCGCTCGTCTCGATCGGCGTGACGCTGATCTTCGGCGTGGTGAAGATCGTCAATTTCGCGCAAGGCGAATTCGTGATGATCGGGATGTACATCACGTTCTTCCTGTTCACCTATCTCGGCATCGACCCCCTGCTCTCGCTCTTCGTGTCGATGCCGGTGCTGTTCGTCCTCGGCGCGCTGATCCAGCATTTTCTGATCCGCCGTGTGCTTGGGCCCAACGACATGCCGCAGATTTTTCTGACCTTCGCGCTGTCGCTGCTGCTGCTCAATCTCTCCCTGCTTTTCTTCACCGCGAACTACCGCACGGTTCACACCTTCTATTCGGATGAAGCCTTTCATATCGGCGGGATCTACATCCCCGTCGCCAAACTGATCGCCTTTGTCGTGGCCATGGGCCTGAGCGGTGCGCTGTGGGTGTTCCTGCGCACCACCGATCTCGGCAAGGCGATGCGCGCGGCATCGCAGAACCGCGACGTCGCCATGCTGATGGGCATCAACCCGAACTATGTGTTCGCTGTGGCCTTTGGCGCGGCGCTGGCGCTTGCGGGCGCGGCCGGATCGCTGCTGATGCCGTTCTATTCCGCCTATCCCTTTGTCGGGCAGGTCTTCGTGCTGATGGCCTTTGTCGCCGTCGTGCTCGGCACGCTCGGCAATGTCATTGGCGCGCTCATTGCCAGCCTGATGATGGGGATTGCCGAGTCGCTCGGCATCCAGTTCGTCGGCGCGGATTCGGGGCAGATCGTCGTGTTCGCCATGCTGCTGCTCACGCTTGCGTTCAAGCCGAACGGCCTCGGTGGCGGGAGAGTGAGGTAGTGGCCGGCATCGGCAAATGGAATTCGCTTGCGCTGGTCGCGCTGATCGCGGTGCTTCTGGTGCTGCCGCACGTCGTCACCAATTCCTTTGCGGTCGACATCTTCATCCGCATCCTCCTGTTCTCCTTCATCGGCGTTGCCTGGAACCTGATGGGGGGCTACGCAAAACAGCTGTCGCTCGGCCATGCCGCCTATTTCGGCCTCGGCGCCTACACCTCGACCATCATGCAGATCGATTTCAACATCTCCCCATGGATCGGGATGATCGCGGGCGGCGTGGTC
>Ga0335079_10010450_pt1 | contig 10564 bp, 7 predicted proteins | sample Lox_Sample_33_FD_206719 | JGI IMG/M metagenome (GOLD analysis project Ga0335079, IMG submission 206719) | Soil microbial communities from Loxahatchee National Wildlife Refuge, Florida, United States - Lox_Sample_3.3 | ecosystem: Environmental > Terrestrial > Soil > Wetlands | place: USA: Florida... | reverse complement strand
GACTGGCGCAGGTAGCAGCCTTCTGGCGGGAAGAGGATGGCGATGCGCCCGAGTTCGAAGACTTTGTGCGCGAGAATTTCGCCGGCGATCAGGAGCGGCTCGACACGATGTTCAGCCGCTTCGAGTATTTGCTGGAGCGGCTCGACGGCCACATGCACGAGATCAGCCGGGAATTCCGGCAACAGCAGGATCTGGATTTAGGGCCGGTGCTTTCTTTCGATGAAGTTTTCGGGGGATATGACCCGGGAGCGCATGTGCTCGACGATTTCTTCGCCAACAAGCTGGCGTTCACGGTCCTGCTGAATTTTCCGCTGACCACGCTCGAGGAGCGGCTGGCGCAGGGTGAACACTGGAGCCGCCGCCAGTGGGCGGAAGCGCGACTGGCGCAACGCTTTTCGAAGCGCATCCCTGCGGAAGTGAATCTTGCCATGGCCAAGGCCGCGGCCGAGGCCGACAACTACGTCATCAAGTACAACCTCTGGCTGCATCACGTGCTCGATCGTGACGGGCGTCGCCTGTTTCCGCCGAAGATGCGCCTGCTGAGCCATTGGGGCCTGCGCGACCAGATCAAGGCCGACTACATCGATACGGAAAATGGACTGGCCAGGCAGCGGACGATTCAGCGGGTGATGGAGCGCATCATCACGCAGACCATTCCGCAGGTGGTGATCGACAATCCCCATGTGGATTGGAATCCCTTTACGAATGAAGTGGCGCAGGCGGCCGCTCACGACGCCGACCAGGCAGCACCGAAGGAAGCGGTGATCCCGAATACTGCTGAACCTGGTACTCGCTACGCGATGCTTCTGAAAACTTTCGCGGCTGCGAGGCTGGCGGATCCGTATTCCCCGACGGCGCCCTCGCTGATCGCCCGGCGCTTCGACGAAGACCGCGAAATTCCAGAAGCGCGCGTCAAAGAGATGCTGGAGCAGGTTTTGCAGTCGCCGTTGGTGGCGCGCATCGCGAAGTTGATTCAGCGGCGGCTGGGTCGTCCGCTCGAGCCGTTCGACATCTGGTACGTGGGATTTCGTCCGGGCAGCTCCCACGACGAAACCAAACTCGACAAGATCGTGGCCCAGCGCTACCCCACGCCCGAGGCCTACCACCAGGATATGCCGGCCTTGCTGATGAAGCTTGGCTTCAGCGCGGAGCGGGCGCGCGCCCTGGCGGAGAGAATCGTTGTCGATCCGGGGCGTGGCGCGGGGCACGCCATGGGCGCCGAAATGCGGTCGGAAAAAGCGCACCTGCGCACGCGGGTGGAAAAGTCAGGCATGAACTACAAGGGCTTCAGCGTGGCCGCACATGAGATGGGGCACAACGTGGAGCAGACGATTTCCCTCATGGACGTGGATCACACTTTGCTGCGCGGCGTGCCCAACACGGCGTGCACCGAGGCATTCGCATTTATTTTTCAGGGACACGATCTCGAGCTGCTGGGCATGGCACCGCCCGATGCGCGGGAGGAGGCGTTGAAAACGATCCATGACTTCTGGGCTACCTATGAGATCGCCGGAGTGGCGCTGGTCGACATGGCAGTGTGGCACTGGATGTACGACCATCCCGCGGCCACACCGCCGCAATTGCGCGACGCGGTCCTCGAAATCTCCAAAGAGATGTGGAACAGGTATTACGCGCCGGTGTTTGGCCGGAAGGATGTTGTGCTGCTGGGTGTCTACTCGCACATGATCGACGCGTTCATGTACCTGCCGGATTATCCCATCGGGCATTTGATCGCCTTCCAGATTGAAGAGCAGATGAAGAAGGCCGGTAATATCGGCGCCGAGGTCGAGCGCATAGCGAAGGTGGGACGCGTGAGCCCGGATCTCTGGATGGAGAACGCAACCGGCAAGCCGGTGGGCGCGGAAGCACTTCTGGCGGCCACCGAGCGAGCCCTGCAGGAAGTCGGCGAAGCATAGCGGGGCGCCTGTTTCCCCGCCTTTATTTTGAGTCTGCGTCTGATTTTCGCACCCACCACTGCAACAACAGATGCGTGGGGTAATACACTGCCAGCGGAACAATAATCAGATATGCGCCAAGGTAGACCAGCCCCGGAACGACGTGTTGTTCCTGGTAAAACAATCCCCGTGCCCAGTTCACGTTCTGCTCGGGCCGCCATAAATAGTTGATGGGGACCACCAGCCACATGCTGAGCGTCTGAAATTTCCATCCGCGTGGATCGTAGCCCAACCGGCAAATCGCCCAGATCAGAAGCGGCGGCATCGCCACGTGGAACAAGCTCAGCAAGCGCACTGCGAGAGGCAGGTGGGGATCGAACATGTACTCGGTGCCACCGATAAGATGTCTCCCCGAGATGACCGCGCCCGCGAGGTCGATGGTGTAAAGGGTTTGGAAGAGAAGCAGTCCGCTGGCTTGCCAGGAAAAGATGAGAGGACTCTCGCTCCAGAGCGCAATCGCAACGAACATGTTCCCCAGATCGCAGAAGTAGAGAAAGTTCTGCACTCCGTATTGCTTCCAGTAAGGCGGAATCCACGCCGCCACCCAGAGTGTCCAGGCGATCTTGAGCCAGAGCGGGAGACGCATGGCGGAATTGTACGGTTTAATTGTTCAGAAAACGCTGGGAGAGTCCGAGGCGAGTGTGGAGTTCCCGCCCTGTCGCAAAAGGCGCGACGAGGACGGGGCACCCGGCACGGCCACCAGGCAGGTGCGCGCGATGCCGCTCCTCTTCTGACCACCTAAAGTAACGACGTGCTCGCAGGCTTGTGCGATTGCAGCGTGGCGTAACTCCGGTTGTCTCAATCCGATCTGGCGGACTGTCTGAAAGCCGCATAAATGCAGGTTATTTTGCACTTTTCAAGGGGCAAACAATTACCTACGTAACTTGCTGGGGCAAACGAGTGTACCTACGATTACCCCATGAGTTACCACGCCTTACTGTTCTGTCCGGACGAGAAAACTGCCCGCACGGTGGCACAGGTTTTGAGCGAGTTGGACTTCAGCGTCGAATCCGCGGCCGACCCGTTTGCGGCAGTTAAGAAACTGATGGCGCAGCACTTCGATGCCATCGTCGTGGACTGCGAGAACGAACAGAACGCGAGCCTGATCTTCAAGAGCGCGCGGAACTCAAGCTCCAACCAGTCATCGCTTTCGGTGGCGGTGGTCGAAGGACAGGCAGGAGTTGCCAAGGCATTCCGCATCGGCGCCAACCTGGTTTTGACCAAGCCGATCAACATTGAGCAGTCAAAGGGCACGTTGCGCGTGGCACGTGGCCTGTTGCGCAAGGGAGCGGAGGGCGCAAAGAGTCCTGCCGCAGGCGCCACACCGGCATCGTCGAGTGCTCCTTCAGGGCCGATTTCCGCGCCGGCCAAGAGTGTGCCCGCCGTACCGGCAGCAAGACTTGATTCCGCGCGGGCGGTCCCCGTGGCATCGGTGCCTTCTGGCGCGTTGGAGTCCGAACCAGAGTCCAGCCCCAGGCTTGATCCTATGGAAGCGGCGGTGCTGGAGTCGTTGCCCAACACCGTTCCGGATTCCACCTCGGATCAGGCCAAGGCCGCAGCATCTGCGAAGAGCTATCCATGGCAGCCTACACCCAAGACAGCTGCCGGTCCCATGGCCGCGGCACTGCAAAAAGCAGCGGAGGCGGCAGGCAAAAGCGTGCCCAGCGAGAAAGCGGGCAAGGCCAGTTCTTCACTGGAGAGTTCTAGCTCCATCCCTTCCTCGAGGCCCGCGCCGGTTGCCGGCATGTCGAGCAGCCAGGGCGCAGCCGCAGCGGCAGCGCAGGCAAAGGAATCAGCGCAGGTTTCGGCGAAGCCGGAAGCGTCGTCGGCCGCACCGCGCACGAGGCGAGAGGTCGAGAGCCGGCCGCAGGTCGCGGCAGAGTCTGACGAAGCAGTTTCTGCAACGGACGCACCATCGTTCGGCATGGACGCGAAGGAAGCGGAGCCGAGCGAAAGAAACAATCGCCCGATGTTCGCAGTGGTCACTGTGGTGATTCTCGCGGTGGCTGGCTATTTTGGCTGGACAACACTACACGGGAAGGTCAGTCAACCAGCTGCCGGACCGGTACCAGCACAATCCGTCCCCGCTCCGGCGCCGCAGGTGAACGCGGCACCGGTTGCGGCGGATGTGACTTCAGGCCCGGCGCTGGAATCCTCATCGATTCCCGCCACACCGGCTTCAACGAAAACTTCTGCCGCAATCGCGCCAAAGAACACGCCGGCGGGCAACGGTTCGATCGCCGAAGATAAGACGGTTACGATCGCCAACACGCAGCCGATGATCGTGAAGAGCGAAGCGGCGCGGCCTGCCGCTCCGCCCGCTGACGCAGAAGCGGAATCTGAGGCTCCGAATGCGCTCGCAATCTCGGATGGATCCCCCTCTGCTGTGAAAGACCTTTCCAACGTAGTGCCGTCTGTCCCTGTGAATGTGCCCCGGCCCGTGCCTCAGATTGTGAATATCTCGCAAGGCGTGTCACAGGGATTGGTTTTGAAGAAGGTACAGCCTAGCTATCCGTCCCAGGCTCTCACCCTGCGAGTCCAGGGTTCGGTGAACCTGCAGGCCACGATCAGCAAGAATGGCGACATCACGAATGTGAAAGTGCTGAACGGCCAACCACTGCTGGCAAAAGCGGCCACCGACGCGGTCCGGCAATGGAAGTACAAACCTTACTTCCTGAATGGACAGCCGGTCGACGTGCAGACTGAGATCACCGTGAACTTCCGGCTTCCCAACTAGCCGAGCCAGCTAGTTTGCTTCCTCAAGCGACTTCTTGTGGTGCCGGGCGCCGGGAAAATCCATGGAGTGAAGCTCGTGGTACAGCACGTGCAGATCTTCGCTGAGCAGCTTCACGATCTGCATGCAGACTTCGCAATGCTCGCGCAGGAAGTCCAGCAGGTCACCCCGCTTCACGAAGCCAATGCGGGTGCATTCCACCGCCTCAACCGTGGATTTGTAGCTGTTACCGGAAACGCTCTCCGTTAAACCCAGAACTGAGCCGGGCCCGGCAACTTCAAACAGATGCCCGGCCGCGCGGTCCAGAAGGACTCTAACTCTGCCCTGCTCAACGAAATAGATGCCATGCGCTGGCTTGCCCCGCTCAAAAAGGGTGCTTCCTGCGGCGTATTCCTGGACGCACTTCAGGGGCGCCAAGGCCTTCCAGAACGCGGGATCGAGGCGGTTCTGAGAATTGGTCACAGGTCCTCACGCCGTTGTACTGGGATAAACCAAGACTGCGGGTCGGGCTGTGATCATCGTCACCATTGTTCGTGACGTTTTGCAGGGTCTGCGTCGAACGAATCGGAGAACAGCGGCCCAGCAATACGAGCGGGTTGCTAAGGGGAGAGTTTGCCCAAGAAGTAAGGCCATCCCAGAAGGATGGCCTCATCGGAAAGAAGCGTCGGGACAGCTGGATTACTCGTGCTCCATCACCTCGTCGAGTGCCACCTTATTCCCCTGCTCCACATCGACGACGCGATGCACCGGCTTGTATCCCGTGAGGGAGATGTCGATCACATAGTTGCCGGGACCAAGTACGAACTGGACCGGCGACGATTTGTCGAGCATGCGCTGGTTGATTGCGATCTGAGCGCCTTTCGGTTGCGTCTTGATGGTGACCACGCCCATCCCCGCGGGCACGTCGCCGCCCCCAAAGAATTTCTTGAACTTGCCGACCGTCTTGATGTCGTCGACATTGCCCAGGCGCTTGAGGCTGGGCGAAAAGCGGAAGGTCTGCCCGGGCTGCAGATCGGCGGTAGTGGTCTCATCCAGGTAGCCGGATTTCTTGAGAACGAAGGTGTGGGAGCCCTTCTCCACCGTGAGCTGCGTCGGCGTCACGCGTCCAGAGTCCTTGCCATTGATGAAGATGGATGCGCCGGTGGGATCGCTGGTGAACGACACCGTGGCCGCCATCTGAGCCAGGTGAACCGTGAGGAACGATTTGCTGCCCGAGGCAATGTCAACGGTTCGGGATTCGGACGTGAATCCTGATTTGTTCACGCTGACGTTATGCTGGCCGGGAGTAAGCCCGGTCACGTTGTAGGGCGTCACCCAGGTGGGATCGCTGCGTCCGTCGATCTGAAGCTGAGCCCCTTCGGGAGTCGAATCAATCGAGAGCTGGCCGGGAATAATCGCGACTGCCGCTGGAGCTAGGTTCTTGGTCTTGTGCTTCGAACGTGGCTTCGACACAGGTGCGACACTCACGGGCATCGGCGGCTCGATGGGTTCTGATGCCGGAACGGGCACGACCGCAGGTGCAGGCGCTTGAGCCACTGGAGCGGATACCGAGGCCGCCGGCGTGCCTTCGTCCTCGGCGTTTTGCGAATGCACGTGCATCGCAATGCCGACACAGATCAAGAGGATGATGGCGGCAGCACCCGCCAGGGAATAGATCATGAGCTTCGGCGGAACGCTCTTGATCTCCTTGATGGCCTTTTGCGCGACTTCGCGGGGCTGAACCTTCGGCTTCTCCGCCTGCTTCGCACGGAGCGTCGCCAGCGGAGAGGGTTCCTGGGCAGCTTCCTCGACCGGGGCAGAAGAAGGTGCCGGAGCGACCCAGAATGCTTCTTTGAGCGGCGGGAGCTCTTCCATATCCGAAAAGCTGACTTGTTTGGTGGCTCCAGCGGAATCGCCTGCCATCATGGGATCGATGGCATACTGGGGCTTCTCCGCCGCTTCAGCCGGCTCCTCGACCACAGCGGCCGACATCTGGGCCTCCTGCTGTTCGAGCGCTTCCACCGAAGCCTTCACGCAGGAAGTGATGAATTGCGAGCTGGGATCGAGCCGTGGAGTTCCGGTAGCAGAGTGGCCGACCGTGCTCCCCGAACCAACTGCCGCGGCAGAGGCTTTTTGCGCAGCTGGCGCCGAAGCACTCAATGGCGAAGCCGATTCAGCTGACTTGTTTTCAGCAGCCACGGCCGTTTGCGCGGGACCTTTGGGGGCTGCCGCTTTCTTCTCAGGCGCGCTGACCTGGGGGGCCTTGGCCACAGGCGATTTGGGTGCTGACGGCTTTGTGGTGCTGGGCGCGGGCTTGGCCGACGCACCCGCAAACTTGGCGGCCGCCGCGGCTGAAGCTTTAGGCGCAGTCACACCCGGCGCTGGCGTGCTGGCTTTCTTCGCCGGCTGGGTGCTGGCCTGCTTGCATCGTTCGAGAGCCTCGATGAGCTCCTGTCCATTCTGGAAGCGCGCTTCCGGCGCCTTGGCTAGCGCCTTCATGATCAGATCGCTGACCGCCGGATGAATCTTGTTATTGATCTCCACCGGAGGCACCGGATCTTCTTCCATGATCTTGCGGCGTACAGTGTCGGTATCCTCTCCATCGAACGCCTTCAGGTCCGTGACCATCTCGTAGAGAACCGCACCCCAGGTGTAGAAGTTGGAGCGGGCGTCCACAGTACCGCCACTGACATCTTCCGGCGATGCGTAATGAAGAATCGTGGGCGCGGGGCTGGCGCCATCACTTTCGACCAGGCCCATGGTCGAAACGCCGAAACCGAGAATCTTTACGTTTCCGTCCCACTGCACCATCACTTTGGCCGGTTCGAGACTGTAGTGCACAACGTCATGCGAGTGCGCGTGATCGAGTCCCTGGCAGACCTGGCGGCTGATGTCGAGCAAATCCCAGATGGAGAAGCCTTCCTTGCGCTCCAGCATGGTGGCAACGCTGTTGCCCTGCACGTACTCCATGGTTGCGCACAGCAGGCCATCGATCTCACCGGCGCCGTAAAGCTGCGCGATGTTCCCGCTGTTCAGAGATTTTGTGCTCTCCGCCTCAGCCACCACGCGCTCAACCATCGCCCTGGACTGTTCGGAGGACAGGTCGAGCCGCAGCGTTTTCAGTGCGACCGTCTGTCCGTTCTCCGGGTCCGTGGCTTTGTAGACCGAGCCTCTGTCCGACTTGACGATTTCGCTCAGGATTTCGAACCGACCGATATGTGTCGACATTCTTCCTAACCTCGTTCAAGCACAGCCATGGACAACCCGCCTGTTGGGGACGCCAAGGGCGCAAAGTGCGTAGGGAAAGTCAGGCTTAGGATACTGCCGGAGGGGGCTGGTCTGAGAGTTACGAAAGTACCCGAAAACGGCACATTCAAAACGTCTTAGGCCAAGGACATGATTTCGCCGCCCCGGGATCACACCACGTGAATCAGCTGGCCGAGGACAGCCATTCATAAAGCAACTTTCGCACCTTGGCCCCCTCGTAGCGCCGGCGCACGGCATCGATGACGTCGAAGCGCACCTCGTCGCGACGACCGCGAAAGCCTATCCAATAAGGAATAAAGATCTCGCCGGGCAGGGGCGTCGCTCGTATCTCCGGGGAGCGCAGGCGAAAGAAACCACGGCTGAAAACGAAGCGCCGAAACTTTGCGACGATAAGATCGTTGAGAGGGCCCTCGTCGAGCCGGGCGGGCAGGCAATTGCGGGTTTCTACCATCACGACATCTGATTCGGTGGGGACTTGGTCAAGATGGTAAGGGTCGAGGTCACCCTTCACGGCGTCCAACGCAAGGTGCAGGACCTCGCGACGATTGGCATTCCTAAGTTCCAGCTGGAACAGGCGAAAAGGAATATAGACGTCGGCGACCGAACGCAAGGGGCCGCGAAGCAGGCGCCGTGCGCCTTCCATAAATCCGCCGGACGAGAACTGCTCCACCGCTTCGTCGTGCGTAACATTCGGCTTCAGGCTGCGGATGCGCGACATGGGGATGGCGAAGTCCCTACAGATCCTGTGATTTCAGGCAGTCCAGCATAGGTGAGCACTACGGGAACTGCAACGCCAGCCTCCCGTGATACGGAGGAGCAGCTCTTGTGGCGCAGTTTTCTGAAAGAGTCCAGGGCACTGTTCCCTGTCACAGACGGTCATGCGCGCCGTAGTGTAGGAATAAACTTGAGGAATTCGCGGACACGCTCCCGTCAATTCTGCATTCTCGCTCTGGAGCAGCATCATGACCGTCAGTGGCTTCGTCACGAAAAGTGCCTTCCGCAACAAACGCCGTAGTGTCTTGACCGTCCTGAGCATTGCGTTTTCCCTCCTGTTGCTCACGGTGATGATGACCATCTGGCGTTCTTTTTATATCGATGAAGGCAGTGCGCAATCGGCGCAGCGGCTGATCACGCGGCACAAGGTGTCGCTGGCCTTTTTCATTCCGGGCTACTACCGCGAGAAAATCCGGGCTTTGCCCGGCGTCACGCATGTGGTCAACGAGACGTGGTACGGAGGCCAGTACAAGGATGACAAGCCGGAAAATTTTTTCGCGCAGTTCGGCACCGATCCCAACGAAGTGATGAACCTGTATCCGGAGTCCACGATTCCACCCGATCAACTCGCCGCCTGGCAACATGACCGTGCCGGCTGCATTGTCGACAGCGAGCTGGCCAAGAAACATGGCTGGAAATTGGGCGACCGCATCGTCATCAAGGGGACGATCTTCCCTTTGAATCTGGAACTCACGATTCGGGGAATCTTTACCTCACCCACTCCGACGGAGTCGATCTACTTCAACAACACCTACCTGGATGAAGGCTATCCCAATGTGAAAGGTTACGTGGGCTTCTACACGGTGCTAGCCGATTCGCCGCAGAACGTCACGAAAGTGGCGAAGGAGATCGACGATCTGTTTCGCAACTCGACGCGGCCGACCAAATCGGAGAGCGAGCGTGCCTTCCAGCTGGATTGGATCGCGATGCTGGGCAACGTGAAGGCATTCATCCTGAGTATTTGCCTGGCGGTGGTGTTTGCCACGCTGCTGGTTTCCGCCAACACCATGGCGATGTCGATCCGCGAACGCACACGCGAGGTGGCCCTGCTCAAGACGTTGGGATTCACCCGCATGAAGGTGCTGGGACTGTTCGTCAGCGAGGGTGTGGGCTTGGCGCTGGCCGGAGGCATTCTGGGATCGGCGGCGGCCTACGGACTTGTCGCACTGATGGCGCACTCCTCGCAAGCCGGCCTCTTCCTCGCGGGCATGAAGGTCACAACACCGACCATTCTGGTGGCGTTCCTGGTGGCGGCGCTCGTGGGCTTTGTGAGCACGTTCTTCCCTTCGTACCACGCGGCACACGTCAACATTGTGGACGGCCTGCGCCACATCGGCTAACCGGCGGTTCGGACGGCGAACGAACAATAACAGTCGCTGATTGTTGATGAAAGATCGTGGGATGAAAGATGCCACGAAAAGTCCGTGACATTTGTCACTGGTGGCCAGTTATTCCTGAATGTAAACAAGAATTGCGGGCACGAATGGAACAGGCCTCGCGGGGATTCCGTAATGCCTGGAAGGGCGGTTTCCCCGGCAGGTTGTGGCGCGGTGCAGAATGCTCTATCCTGTTATCCACCGCTTGGATGTTGGACTGAACGTCCGGTTCTTTTCCCTTTGTCTTCGCCCTCGGGAGTGACTGCATGACTTTGACCCGGTTTGTGACCAAGAACGCTTTTCGCAACAGGCGCCGCAGCATTCTGACCGTGCTGAGCATCGGCTTCTCGTTGCTGTTGTTGACCTTGATGATGGCGATCTGGCGGAGTTTTTACATCGACCAGGGATCGGCGCTGGCAGCCCAGCGCTTGATTGTGCGCCACAAAGTTTCGCTGGTCTTCAGCCTGCCTGGTTTTTAC
>Ga0335079_10010447_pt1 | contig 10566 bp, 12 predicted proteins | sample Lox_Sample_33_FD_206719 | JGI IMG/M metagenome (GOLD analysis project Ga0335079, IMG submission 206719) | Soil microbial communities from Loxahatchee National Wildlife Refuge, Florida, United States - Lox_Sample_3.3 | ecosystem: Environmental > Terrestrial > Soil > Wetlands | place: USA... | reverse complement strand
TCCTTTTTGGACTTCTTTTCCTCGGGTTCGACCTCGCCTTCTTTCTTTGCGGCGAGGGGCTGCATTACATCGGGCATAAGCCCTCCTTTCGGTGAAATTGCGGCTGTCGCCGCCGAACTGAAGACTCGCGTGGACGAGCCCACCGCCTGGCGCGTCGCACTCATCGCGTCATCGAAGGTGCCAACCTCATCGGCCAACATCGGCACGGCGTTCTCGGCCCAGAAAAGGCCGGCACGCGTTGCGGCGATGTCCTTCGCGTCAACTTTGCGGTTCCGCGCCACGGTATCGACGAAGATGCCGTACTCGCGGTCGATCTCGTCCTGGATGTCGCCCCTGGCGCGATCCGAGAGTGGCTCATGCGGATTGCCGTCGACCTTCTTCTCGCCTGCGAAGATGTAGGTATACTTCGCGCCGAAGTCTTTGTCGAAGCCGGATTGATCGACGTGCAGCGCGAACACGCCCACCGATCCCACGGCGCCGGTGCGCGTCACGAACACTTTGCCCGCGGCGCTCGCGATGGCATACGCCGCCGAGAGCGCGATATCATTGGCGGCGGCGTATACGGGCTTCACACCTCGAATCGAACAGATGTAATCGGAAAGCTCGAAGCATCCCGCCGTCTCGCCGCCGGGCGAATCGATATCCAGCAGAATGGCGCGAACGCCCGAGTCATCGACGGCGCTGGCGACCTGACGCTGGATCTGTTCATAGGAACTCGCGCCGCTCCACGCCGACATGAACGATTCCTTCTTCAGCAGCGTGCCCTGAACCGGAATCACCGCGATGCCGTCAATGACTTCGTAATCCCGGTCGTCACCGGCATCCGCATACCGCGACATCAGCGTAACCGTGGCGTCCATCGGGACGCGCGGAACCAGCACCGAGTCCGGATCGATGCCCAGCCGCGGACCCAGCGCTTTGATGATCACCTCGAGCTTCGGAGGGTGGATCATCAGCGGGCAGTTCACAAACCGCGATGCCACGTGCGCGAGCTGCTTCACTGGACTTCCACCTTTCCGCTCGCGGCATCTTGTTCGATTTCCTCTTCCGTCATGCCGGCATTCCGCCCGGTCAGAATCTTGCGGCCATCGGAATCGTAGGAGAGACCGAGTCTGTCAGCGCGATCGTTGTCATCCTTCTGCTGCTGGTCGATCACCGACGCGTCATATCCCTGCGCCGCGCACTCAATCGAGCGCGTCGACAGGCCATCGCGGATCGCGCGCTCGGCGGCCTTCATATCCTTCTCCGGATCGACCCACGGCCAGCCGGGCGTCACCCACTGCGTCGCTTCGAATGGTTCGGGATCTTTGTCATAGGCGTTCAGCAACTCAACACCGAACACCATCGCTAGCATCGCCTCCCGCAGCCACCGCCGATAAATCGGATGGCAAACCTGGAAGATGAAAACCGCGTGCTGAAACTGCTCGCACTTGCGGCGAAACTCCAGCAGGCCGGCACGGATCGACGAGTAGTTGATCCCAGAGAGATCGCCACTGATCTGATACTCCGCGAGGCCTGCGCCGGTCGCGAACGCCTGAAGGCACGCACGGACGAAGCTCTTGTAATCCTGCGTCTCCGGAACCTGGGCGAACTGAACTTCCTCGCCGAATCCCAGGTTGATAAACGTGTTCGGCTCCAGCTTGGTGATCTGCGTTCCCGGATCGACCGGCGCCTGCGCCACGGTCTGATCCGGCACCATCACCGGATTGTCCTGGCTCACCTGCTTGATGAAGCCGGTAATCATCGCGGCGGCCTTCTTGCGCGCGATCTCCGCGTCGGTGTACTGCTCCAGTTCGTAGAGCTTCGCCAGCACGGAAGTCAGCCACGGCTGACCCCGGAATTGCCCGGCGCGGATAGGCTTGTACACGTGCAGGACGTCGGTCGCCGGCACGCGCTCCACATGGAGTGACTCCATGGGGAAGAACATCGTCTCGCCCGGGTGCGCCTGCCAAAAATGGTATGCGGCACGCCGCCCATCGGGGCGGAACTCGACGCCGCACCGCACGCGGTTCTGCACCGGCACATCCGAAGTGGGCTGATTGCGCCACAACGGAAGCTGCTCGGCTTCGATCAACTGCAACTGGAGCGGAACCGCCAGGCCCTCCTTGGGCGAGCGCGGCCGGAAGCGCACGAACACTTCGCCAGCTTCCATGCACTCGCGCGCCAAGATCATCTGCTGGCCATAAAAGTCGGTTTGGCCCGAAGCCGGATTCTTTGGGTCGTACTCGACATCGGACTCGCGAATCCACCGCTCCCACTTGTGGCGAATCAAATCGCGGACCCGCTCTTCGGGGTGCTGCGGGATCAATCGAATGCCGCGGCCGACTGCGTTTGCGACGTACGACTCGATGGCGCCCACCGCCCAGGCGCTGTTCCGCACGGCGTCGCGGTTCCGCGTGAGCAGCTCGAGCCCGTGCGAGAACAGCAGCGTGTTGATGCCGAAGTAACTCGGATTCCACCCGTAGCCACGCCGCCCCCTACCTGCAGCATCGAAGGGAAATGTGCCCATCGCCTGGCGCGCGGGCGCGCGTCGCATCGGCATCGGCTCGTGCCCTGCGGCCCGCGCCAGACTCATGAAAGTCTCGATGGCCACGGCGCCTGTCAGTTCCCCCACCCATTGGTCGTGTAAATGCGGACCTGGCGCACCGGCGGTTGGCCGCTGGCCTGCGCGATATCGTTGTCCATCAGGTGCCGGAGCTTCATGTAATCGTCCACGCTCTGCAAGTAGTAGTCGCGCTCCTGGAACCGGACCCGTTTCGCACCTTGCTTGTACAGCGAATCGAGCGTGTCGCGATCGGACTGGCTGAACATCTCAAACCTCCACTCGGAAGCGCACCTGGTTGCGCTGGCGCACGACAGGAGCCGACTGCGGCTGCTTTTCTTCTTTCGCGGGCGGCCGAGCTACCTGCCGCTCCCATTCGGCCCAGTGCTTCTCCTGGAACCGATCGATTCCGATCCGGCCCGCCGCGGCTCGGGCGTAGACGCGGCAGTCGAGCGCTTCATTGCGCTCGCGCATCTTCTGCCACTCATGGCGGCGGTAGCCTTTCACCAGCTTCGTGACGAGCTGCTCGGCAGTAATCTGCTTGAAGTACTCGTCGCTGTACTTCGGGAAATGGCAGTAACCGGCGGGGAACGGGATGCCTTGAGCGATGTCCTCATCCGTGGGCCGCTCCAAACGCAGCCAGCGGTACAACTCCTCTTTCGCCATGCCGGAGTTCACGGGCCATACGCGGATGCCACGTTTGATCCTCGCACCCAGCGGACCCACGTCCACCGGCGATGCGGCTCCAAGCAGTGCCGGCGGGCGAGAATCGCCTTTGATCACCAGCACGCGGCCGCCCTGCCGCCGGGCCCACTGGTAGACCTCGGTCGTGGCGAAGCCGGAGTCGATCGCCAGTTGAAGGATCGGCAGCTCCAACCCCGACGCGGTGGCGAACGTTTCGTTCAGCAGGCCGGTCAGCTTCTCCCACACCTGCGGCCGGGACGTATCGCCCTCGAATACGCGGTAATCGACGGACCACGATTCTTTCCCGCGACCCCACGTCACGATTTCAACTTCGATGCGATCCTTCTGAACGTCGGCGCCCGCCGTCAGGAACAACCCGCCGCGCGGGACCACGCCGATCCGGTACGACTCGCGTCGGTCGTAAAGCTTCTGCCAATCCGGGGCTTCGCCAAGCAGAGTCCACGTCTCACCCAGGACAGTGTTGACAAAGACCTGAAGCAGCGCCGGATTCTTTTGTGCCTGTTCGAAATGTTTGGCGGCATCCGACCAAGCGAACCAGCCGACCGGCGAATACAGGCTTGACAAATGGAAGCCCGCCGTCCTGCCGTCACCTGCGCCCCCTTTGCGCCATTCGCCACGCGGCAGCATCCACTGCTTCTGGTGGTTCTGAATCTCTTGCCGGCAATGCTCGCAAACATAGACCGCCTTCTCCGGCTGCCCCTTGGGCCACCGGAGCTGCGCGAACTTCAGAACCTGGAACTCCCGGCAGACGGGGCACGGCACCCAGTACCGGCGCTGGTCGCTCTCCTCAAACGCCGACTCGATCCGGCTCATGCCGGTGATCTTCGGCGTCGAGCACAGAAACACCTTGCGCCGCGCGAACGTGCGCGTGCGCGCCATGGCCAGGTTGACCGGATCGCCCTCGCCTTCGACGTCACCCGGGTATGCATCCACTTCGTCGAGGAACAGAAACCGCGCGGCCATCGAACGCAGGCCCACGGCAGAGTTCGCGCCCGTCATCACCAGGACGCCGCCGGGGAATTCCTTCGACAGGATTGTGTTGCCGGAGTGGCGAGAGCGCGGGCTCTGCACGATCTCCCGAAGCACATCGGATTCCTCGATCAGAGGATCAATGCGCTGCTTCGAGTTGCGCTTCGCCATCTCGACCGTGGGCTGTACGGCCATCATCGGCCCCGGCGCCTGGTGAACGACGTAGCCGATCCAGTTGTTACCGCACTCAGTACCCCCGATCTGCGCTCCCTTCATGAACACCACACGCTCGGTCGGCGAGGCGGGCGAAAGGCAATCCATGATCTCCCGTAAGTACGGCGTGCGATCCGTGCGCCACGGTCCCGGCTCCGAAGAGGCGCGCTGCGAGAGCTTCCGGTATTTGTCTGCCCATTGCGAGATCGTGAGCAGAGGATCCGGCCGCACACCGGATGCTGCCGCCGCGCGGTAGATTTCTTCAGCGGTGGGCGGCATCCGCAAATTCCTCCAGCGCGCTTCGCACCTCGGCCGTCAAAATGCCGTGGACTTTGTCGAGGCCCACCGTATCCGGATTGACTCCGGTCGCCCGAAGCGCCTCACGGAATTCCGCGATCAACGCTCCGACGACACGGTCGGGGATGTTGAGCATCCGGTCCCGGAACATCCGAAACAGATTGAACGCCGCGACCGACACCTCATCCGCATTCACCAGCTTCTTGAGGCGCTCTTCGTAATCGAGCTTGACGAGGCGGGCCTCGTAGTTGGCGATGATCGCCCGCGCACGCGCGTAATCGAGAACGCCGGCGGCTGGCTCCGGCCGAAGCTGCTCGGACTGCGTCGCGCTCGCCGAGGGAGGTGACGGCGTTCGCTTCACCTTCGGTCCGGTGTTGCGCGCCCACTCGGCATCGGCCTGGCTGGCGTCGATCTTCCCATCCGCCGTGGTGTGAATTCGGCCCGATTCGATCGCTTTTTGCACCGCCTTGAGCGTCATGCCGCGATGTTTCGCGTACGCTCGCAAGCTCATCGCCGCCATTGAATCTTTTCTCCGGAAAGTCGAACTGTGGCCTTGCTATTCGCCGAACCCGAAGTGATGAATGGGTTCGCGATGATCACCAAGGACGAACTGATCAAGTGGGCCACCAACCAGGGTTGGAAGCTCGATCGCTTCGGCCATCTGAAAAAGGAGTCTGAGAACGGCACCAACCGCCTCAAGCTCAGCCGGATTGCCGCCCGCCACGAAATCCACACGCCCTTCGGATGGGCTCGCATCCGCAGCGGCTATTACAAGGACCTCTCGATTACCGCCGACGGGAAACTCGCCGGCATGACTCGATAACCAAGGAGAAAACGAACCATGAGACTATTTGCAATCGACACCGACAACAACATCACAGCCTTCCCTGCCGCCGAGCAGATCCCGGAAGGCCAAGAGCATTTCGCCAGCGAGAAGGAGCTTGCCAAACTCACCGCCAACTGGCCGGGCGACCGTCTGATCCAGGTCTGGAACGGTTTCGCCGGCGTCACGCCCTTCGACGACCTCAAGCCGGTCAAGAAGTTCACGGACCGCAAGAGCGCGGTGGCCCGGATCTGGAAGGCCATCCAACGCCTGGACGCCGCTCCCGCGCGCGAAGCCACCACCCCAGCGCCACAGGCGGCCGACGTTGCGCCGAAGGCCAAGAGGTCAAGGAAGGCGGCCAAGGCCGAGACCGCCGCGCCCACGGCGCGCGAGGGCAGCAAGAAGGCCATCGTCATCGACCTGCTGAAGCGCCCGAAAGGCGCCACGCTCAAGGACATCATGGCGGCCACCGACTGGCAGGCGCACAGCGTCCGGGGCTTCATCAGTGGCGCGATCACCAAGAAAATGGGCCTCAAGGTCGAATCCTTCAAGCAGGAGGACGGCCAGCGCGGTTACCGCATCGCGAACTAACCTACTGCGCTCCCTCACGCCGCCGGCCTACGAGCTGGCGGCGTTTTTGTTCTTCAACTCCTCCGTGATCGTGGCAAGCCGCTCGTGAACCAACTCCTCCCGTAACCTACACTCACCGGCACGGACGTACGTCCCATTGATCCTCGCGATGATCCGGTTTTCCAGTTCCGCCAGCTCCTTCCGGACCTCTGCCAGCAGCGCCCGGTTCTGCAGGCTGACGTAGGTGGCGATCAGGCCGGAGACCAGACCCGTTCCCGGAATCAGGATTTGAAATAGATGATCGTTCACGTTCCCTCTCAACAATGCGGAGTTCCGCCCACCAGTCCGACAGCGCCAGGCACAGTCCCTGAACATCCGGGTGGCCCTCTCGAAGCAACCTTTCGATGGCTGCGATCTCAACTCGGCACCGCGCCATCTCGCTGTCGAAGCCCGCAGCTACTTCGACGTCGTCGGTGTCGGCTGGGGCTTCGGCGCGCACTTGTGGCCCGTCTTTACGACGCACCCAATCTGATGGCCGGCCTTCTTCACACCATGTACGGTCTTCTGGACTCCGATCACCAAGAGACCGACCGCCAATGCGGCGACTAAGATGCCTGGAGTTGGCATTGATCCTCCTGTTTCTGTTCGAGCCGGGCTTGCTTGCCGGTAAACTCCTGCCACCTGGCGACGATCACGTCGCAGTATTTCGGCTCCAACTCGATGACGCGCGCCTGCCGCCCGGACTTCTCGCAGGCGATGAGAGTCGAACCAGATCCGCCAAAGGGGTCGAGCACGGTGTCGCGGCCTTTGCTGCTGTTGCGGATGGCGCGTTCCACCAACTCGACCGGCTTCATCGTCGGGTGGAGATCATTAGCAACTGGCTTCTTCACGAGCCAGACATCGCCCTGATCGCGGGCGCCGCACCAGAAGTGATCCGTGCCATCCTTCCACCCGTAGAGAATCGGTTCGTACTGCCGCTGGTAATCGGAGCGGCCCATCGTGAAGGTGTTCTTGGCCCAGATAACGAACGTGGACCAGTGGCCGCCCGCCTCGGTAAACGCCCGGTGCAGCGTGTGCAGTTCCGAGGAGGACATGCACACGTAGATGGCCCCCTTCGTCACCGCGAGGAGGTTCACGAGGGCGTCTTTCAGGAACTGCTCGAAGTTTTGACCCAGATTGTCGTTGGCGATCTTGCGCTTCTTACCGCGCAGCTTGTCCTTCATCGTCGCGCCGTAGTTTACGTTGTACGGTGGGTCAGTGAAGACCATGTCGGCGAGGGCCCCGGCCAGAACCTTCTGCACAGCTTCCATCTGCGTCGCGTCGCCGCAGAGCAGCCGGTGCTCGCCCAGAACCCACACGTCGCCAGCCACGGTAGTGGCGGTGTCGGGTGCCTCCGGGACAGCGTCCTCATCGGTGTTGCCGGCGTGATCTTCTTCCGGTTCCCGAAGAAGGTCTTCCAATTCATCGTCGGTGAACCCGATTAGGTCCAGGTCGAAGCCATCGTCGCGGATGGATTCGAGTTCGACGCGCAGCATCTCCTCATCCCATCCGGCGTTCAAGGCCAGCCGGTTGTCGGCAAGAACAAGTGCGCGCCGTTCTGTTTCGGTGAGATGATCGAGGACAATGACCGGAACTTCGGTCATGCCCAGTTTGCGAGCGGCGAGCAGGCGGGCGTGGCCGGCGATGATGATTCCATCCGCGCCGGCGAGTATGGGGTTGGTCCACCCGAACTCGGCGATGGATGCCGCGATCTGGGCGACCTGGTCGTCACTATGCGTGCGCGCATTCCGGGCGTAGGGAATGAGCTTCTCGACCGGCCACGTCACTACCTGCAGGTTGGTCATGGGTGGATTACTGCTTGGCGAGATGCGCGCCGAGAGCCGATGCCACAGCCTGTTGGTGAGAGGCCGGCGTCTGTCCCGCCGTGAAGGCGGCCTCGATGGCCTGCACGAGCGCCACGACCTCCTGGGTCAACTGGATGCCGGAGGGCGCCACGCTAAGAATCGTTTGAATGATCTGCAAGAAGTTCATCGTCGTTGTCCTTTCTGATGCGCGATTACGAAAGCCCCACGGGGCGGCATTGGAACCGGAGGATGTTTCCGCCGCCCCGCGCAGGGCCCTCCCGTATGGGAGCTTTAGGCGGCCTTGGGCTCCGTTTGGGAAGGGGTCGAAGCACCGCCCGACGCCGTGACCACCACCGGCACGAGCGCCGCGATGGTCTGCGAGATTGCGGTCGCCAGGGAGCTGGCGATCACCGGCGTCAGCGACGTGAACAGGTTCACGACGTTGGCAGTCACGCCCTCGGCACTGATGGCCTCGCCTGCGCCAGCCGCCGCAACCGCGCCCTTGGTGGTTTCGCTGGCGGCCGTGCCGGCGGGAGATACGGTTTGCTGGCTCTCGGTCGTGCCGACCTGGCCCGAGAGCACGATGCCGGCGTTGACGGCGTGATCGAACGTCGCCGCGTTCTGTGCGCGCCGCGCAGCGGTCTGCGCCATATCGAGCGAAATGGCTTCCCAGGCGCGCTGCCGCGCCAGGCCTTCACGCCGGTTATCCAGCTCTTCATCGAAGAGCAGCTTGATGTTCTCCGCGCCACCCAGCAAGCTCGGCTGGTGGGTGACGCAGGGGGAAAGATTGGGATTCGTTTCTGCCATACGGGAAAGTCCTTTCGGTTAGGGTTACGAGTTTGAAGTCATGCAGCCTGGAACGCCAGGCCGCTTTAGGAGGCCTTGCGGCTCCCGTAGAAAGGTGCCGGACCGTGGTGCTGAATCCGGCGCGCGTCACGAAGTCTGGGGTTGTCGACCTGGTCGGCGGCCACACCACGCGCTGCAGCGACAGCCGCCATTGCCTCTCCGGTTTCGACGAGCACCGGTTCCTCGCCAGCGAGGTTGGCGATCCGCCGGAGGATGACGTCGCAGTATGCCGGGCTGATCTCGACGCCGTACCCGACGCGGCCGAGCACGTGCGCGGCGGCCATTGTGGTCCCGCTCCCCAGGAACGGATCGAAGACGATGTCGCCAGCGTCCGAGAACGCCTTCACAAAGAACTCGACGAGCGCGCGCGGGAACGGAGCCGAGTGCGATCCCTGGCCACTCTCGGATTTCACTTCGACGACATTGCTCGGCCGCGCGATGCCGGTGAACCGGCCATCCTCGTCTGCGGCTCCCGGCTGGCCCGCCGCCGATCCGCGTGCGCCCGTGCCGAGCAGGCCGCTGCCCGAGGTCGACTTCGGGTTGTTCGGCGAGTAGTCGAAGCAATCCTCCGATACGTGGCCCACCGCCTTGGGCCGAAACTTGATCTCCTGCTGGCGGCAGAAGTGGAATACCGGCTCCCAAGCGTTCTTGAAGCGATTGCCCCATCCGCCTGGCACGCCGTTATCAGTCTTTCGCCAGCAGAATTCGTCCACGAAGCGCCAGCCCCACTGCCGCTTGTGCGCGAGGACCAGATCCTTCACGTACAAGCTGCGTTCGCCGTCCTCGGCGTGCTCCTTGAGGTTGAGGAAGTAAGAGCCACCGGGCGCCAGGATCGCCTGGACATTGGTCGCGACGTCTCGAAACCAATCGACGTACTCTTCCGGCGGAACCGGTTTGAAGCCGCTGGCGGGATCGTACTCACGCTGCGTGGCGTAGGGCGGCGAGGTGATCACCACGTTCGCATGCGTCCCGCCCAGGGCCTTGCCGACCACTCCCAGGTCGCGGCAGTCCCCGCAAATCAGCCGATGTCTTCCGATCAACCACACGTCACCGGGTCGCGTGACCGGCTCAACGGGCGCTTCGGGGATCTCCTCCGCGGCTTCTTCCTCGGCTGGCGGCGTGGCTTCGGCAGCGACCTCGGCAAGCAGGGTCGCCATTTCGTCCTCGCTGAAGCCCAGCAAGGCCAGATCGAGATCGGCATCCTTGAGCTCCGTCAACTCCCCGCGCAGGATCTCGTCATCCCACCCGGCGTTCTCGCCAATGCGGTTGTCGGCCAGGATGTATGCCCGCTTCCGGGTTTCGGACAGGTGGTCGAGCACCACTACCGGAACCTGATCCAAGCCGAGCTTGCGGGCGGCTAACAGTCGTCCATGCCCGGCGATGATGCCAGCGTTGGTATCCACCAGAACTGGATTATTGAAGCCGAACTCCGCGATGCTGGCGGCAATCTGCGCGATCTGTTCGTCAGAGTGCGTCCGGGCATTGCGGGCGTACGGCACCAACTGGTCCAGCGGCCAGAACTCAATCCGTTTCGCCATCGCCGGCGAGATCTTCGCGTCCATTACCATTGCCCATCTGCTTTCCGCGCCATCTTAGGAATTTCCTAAGATGCCGAGCCGCCCCGCTACCTGACGACCTGGACTGACGACCGACGACCAGATTTCACGGCAGACGCTAGCGAAATTGCGCTACACTTCAACGCGCCGCCGGCGCCGGCCCAGGAAGGACCCATGGCTTTAACGGCTTACGACCCCATG
>Ga0335079_10010446_pt1 | contig 10566 bp, 10 predicted proteins | sample Lox_Sample_33_FD_206719 | JGI IMG/M metagenome (GOLD analysis project Ga0335079, IMG submission 206719) | Soil microbial communities from Loxahatchee National Wildlife Refuge, Florida, United States - Lox_Sample_3.3 | ecosystem: Environmental > Terrestrial > Soil > Wetlands | place: USA... | reverse complement strand
CAGGTGGCAAGGCGCGGCTGCTGTCCGGGCTGGCGGCCCAGGGTGGCGCGCGGCTGCTCGCCGCCGACGCCCGCCCGCACCGGGCGCGGCTGGTGAAGGCCGCGGTCACCGGGCCGGCCGCCGTCGTGGTGGCCGACGGCACGGCACCGGCGTGGCGGCCCGGCTCGTTCGACCGGGTCATCGCCGACGTGCCGTGCTGCGGCCTCGGCGCCCTGCGCAGGCGGCCGGAGGCGCGCTGGCGCAAGTCACCCGCGGACCTGCCGGGCCTCGGTCAGCTCCAGCGGCAGCTGCTGGCCAGCGCGATCGACGCGGCCCGCCCCGGCGGCGCCGTGGCCTATGTGACGTGCTCGCCGCACGTCGACGAGACACGCGCGGTGGTGGCCGACATCCTGCGCGGCCGGGACGACGTGGCCGTGCTCGACGCGCCCGCGGTGCTCGCGGACGTGCCCGGCCTGCGCTGCCCGGGGCCGGACGGCAGGTACGCGCAGTTCTGGCCGCACCGGCACGGCACGGACGCCATCTTCCTCGCCCTGCTCAAGCGCCACGCACCTGACAGGTAGCAGCAGGCCACGGAGCGGCTGACGCAAGCCGCCCGGCGCCTGTCCGCGCAGGGTTACAGCGTCCGCGGCATCGGCGCCCTGCTCGGCCTGTCGTATCAGCGGGCGCAGCAGCTCACCCGGTGAGGGCGCGGGCCGAGCCGCGGCGCAGCCGGGTGGTTCCGATGTCGGCCCGCTGCCCCTGCGTGTACCCGGCCCCGTAGCCGCTGCCGCTGAAGGTCACCTGGGATTTGCGGGTGACGGGGTAGGCCTGCTCGATGTTGTGGCGGATGACCCGGCTGCGGTCGGCCAGGACCAGTGCCGCCCCGGCCCCCGAGGCCGCTGGGGCGGTCGCCTGGCGGGTGGCCTCGTGCTCGGCGGCGCGGACCCGGGCCACCACGGCGGTCGCGAACCCGAGCAGCCAGCTGCGCCGCCAGGCCCGGGGGCTGCGGCTCCAGGCGGGAACCTGCGCGCCGGCCAGGCCCTGCCACATCTGGACCAGCAGCGAGGTGTAGAGGACGTCGGTGCGCTCGATGTCGGATGAATAGCCGAACACATGGATCCGGGAGCCCGGCCCGGGCCGGGGGAGGATCACGCACTGGCAGCGCAGCGCGGACGCCAGCCCGCACAGCAGGTGCGCCTGGACCCGGGCCCAGGGGTTGCCGATATCGATGACCCGGTCGGCCGGCCGGTCGGTCTCCGGCCGCTCGGCGGCGAGCAGCGCGCGGTCGATGCCGTACTTCGCCATCAGCTCGGCCGCCTTGGCGGTCAGGGCCTGTGCCTCGGCGGGGGTGACGCCGGCGTCCTCGGCCTTGGCCAGCAGCTTGCGGACGCGGGCGAGCAGGGGGTCCGCTACCTCGGAATTCACTCAGAGGCCTCCGTCCTGGATGGCTAACGATCGAACGTGTGATCGAACGCTAACGGCAGGCGGTGACAATCTCCCGCTGCTGGCATCACGCGCCGCACCTTACCGGCTCCGGCCCGCCGCGGCCCGCGGCGTGAGCCGGGTTTCACCCCTGTCGCAACCCGCGCGGGGCGCGGCCCGCCGTCTAAACTCGGCGCTATGGCCGTCCAGATGGCGCCGAGCATCCTGTCCGCCGACTTCGCCCGGCTCGCCAGCGAGGCGGAGGCGGTCGCCGGGGTGGCCGACTGGCTGCACGTGGACGTCATGGACAACCATTTCGTGCCCAACCTCACCATCGGCCTGCCGGTGGTCGAGTCGCTGCTCAAGCACACCGGCCTGCCGCTGGACTGCCATCTGATGATCACCGACCCGGACCGCTGGGCGCCGGCCTACGCAGAGGCTGGGGCGCGCAACGTCACCGTGCACGCGGAGGCCGCCCGCCAGCCGGTCCGGCTGCTGCGGATGATCCGCTCGGCCGGCGCCCGCGCCGGGCTGGCGCTCAATCCCGCCACGCCGGTCGAACCGTACGCCGACCTGCTGCCTGAGATCGACATGCTGCTGCTCATGACGGTGGAGCCCGGTTTCGGCGGCCAGCCCTTCCTGGACCTGGTGCTCCCGAAGCTGCGCCGCGCCCGCGAGCTCGTGGCCGCCCATGGCGGCTCGGTCTGGCTGCAGGTGGATGGCGGGGTGAGCGGGGAGACCATCGAGCGGTGCGCGGACGCGGGGGCGGACGTGTTCGTGGCTGGCTCGTCCGTCTACAACGCGGGCGATCCCGCCGCGGCGGTCCAGGCGCTGCGCGCCCAGGCCGAACGGGCCACCGCACGCGCGGCCTGGGCCCACTGACCCATAGACAAAAATAGACGGGGGATGTCGATCCCGGGCGGCACCGATCGTCGGGGTAGTGATGGCTCCCATCAAGACACCGGAAGGACATCCGTCATGGCCGAATACCTGATCTTGATCTATGAGGACGAGAACGGCTATGCCACCGCCTCGCCGGACGTGTTCCAGGAGGTCATGGAGGCGCATAACCGCTTCGCGCAGCAGGTGGGGGAGAAGGGCGGCAAGCTCGTCGCGGGCAACGCACTCCAGCCGACGTCCACGGCGACCACCATCCGCGGCGACGTGGTGACCGACGGCCCGTTCGCCGAGACCAAGGAGGCGCTGGGCGGCTACTACCTGATCGAGGCGCATGACCTGGACCAGGCGCTCGACATCGCCAAGCTCTGCCCCGCGCGGTTCGGCGGGGTTGAGGTCCGCCCGGTCATGGTCTTCCCGGAAGGGTGACCATCGGACGGCGGCGGAGCGCGGTGGGCGGGAAACCCGAAGAGGGGGCAGGCCGGCCCCGGACCGGGGACGGCCAGGGAACCACCCAGCCGGCCAGCGACTCCGCCGCCGCCGTCGCCGACGCGCACCGTCGCGAGTGGGCCTTTGTGCTCGCTGCGACGGCGCGCGTCGCCGGCGACATCGATCTCGCCGAGGAATGCGTCCAGGACGCCTACGTGGCCGCCCTGGACGCGTGGTCCCGGCAGGGCGTGCCGCGCAACCCCGGCGCCTGGCTGACCACCGCGGCCCGGCGGCGCGCCATCGACGCGCTCCGCCGCGACAAGACGCTGCGCGGCAAGCTCCCGCTGCTGGTCGAGCCGGCCCCGCCGGTCGCGGGCTCGGCCCCGCCCGCGCCAGCACCGGGGGAGGACGATGTGATCCCCGACGACCGGCTCCGGCTCGTGTTCACCTGCTGTCATCCCGCCCTGGCCAGGGAGGCCCAGGTCGCGCTCACCCTGCGGCTGGTGTGCGGGCTGACCACGACCGAGATCGCGCAGGCTTTCCTGGTCCCGGAACCGACGATGGCCGCCCGGGTGACCCGGGCCAAGAAGAAGATCTCGGCGGCGCGGATCGCCTACCGCGTGCCCGGCCTCGCCGAGCTTCCCGACCGCCTCGATGCCGTGCTGACCGTCGTGCACCTGCTGTACACCACCGGCCACACCGCGCCCGCCGGGGAGAACGTGGTGCGCGCCGATCTCGTTGAGCGCGCTCTTGACCTGGCGCGGATGCTGCGGTCACTCATGCCCGACGAACGCGAGGTGCGCGGGCTGCTCGCCCTGCTGCTGCTCACCGACGCCCGCCGGGAGACCCGCGCCGGCGCCGACGGGCGGCTGCTGCTGCTGGCGGAGCAGGACCGGTCCCGCTGGCACCGGGACATGATCGCGGAGGGAGCTGCCCTGGTACCGGGCGCGCTGCGGGGCGGGTGCCCCGGGCGGTTCGGGGTGCAGGCCGCGATCGCCGCGCTGCACGCCGAGGCGCCAAGCTACGCGGAGACCGACTGGCGGCAGATCGTCCAGCTCTACGACGTGCTGCTCGAGGTCTGGCCATCTCCCGTCGTGGCCCTCAACCGGGCGGTCGCGCTGGCGCTGGCCGAGGGGCCGGAAACCGGGCTGGCGCAGATCCAGGAGCTGGAGGCCGACGGGCGGCTGGCGGGCTACCGTTACCTGCCCGCCGCCAAGGCGGACCTGCTGCGCCGCCTCGGGCGGCGGGAGGAAGCGGCCCAGGCCTACCGGGCCGCGATGGCTCTCACGGAGAACACCGCGGAACGGGACTTCCTGGGCCGGCGCATCGACGAGGTCCACGGGCAGCCGGAGCCGGGCCGCGCCAGCGGCTGAGACCGGCCGGCAGGCGGGCGCGGGCGCCTGGGCGTGTTCAACGGCATACGGTTCGTGGCACACTAGGTGTGCAAGCAAAAGCGTGCTCCGGGGTCGGTGAAACTCCGAGCCGGCGGTGACAGTCCGCGACCCGGCCAAGGCGCCCAGCGCCAGCGGCTGGCTGACCTGGTGGAATCCCAGGACCGACGGTGAAAGTCCGGATGGGAGGCAGCACGCGCGCGGCCCGGCCGGTGATGGCCGGGAGCAACCGCGCCCGCGCATCCGCGCGTACCCCCGGGGCCGCAGGACCCGAGGAGGAGACGCGGATGTACACCGGGATCGTGGAGGAGCGCGGCGAGGTCGTCGCGGTAGACAGGCACGCTGGCGCGGCCACCATCACGGTGCGGGGGCCCCGGGTCACCGCCGACGCGGGCCACGGTGACTCCATCGCGGTCAACGGCGTCTGCCTGACCGTCACCGCGATCTCCGGCCCCACCTTCACCGCCGACGTCATGGCCGAGACCCTGCGCCGCAGCGCGCTCGGCGCGCTGGCCCCCGGCTCGCCCGTCAACCTGGAGCGCCCGCTCCGCCTCGGCGGCCGCCTCGGCGGGCACATGGTGCAGGGCCACGTGGACGCGGTCGCCGCCATCGTGTCGCGCAGCCCGGCCCAGCACTGGGACGTGGTGCGGATCGCGATCCCGCCCGGCATGGCCCGGTACGTCGTGGAAAAGGGCTCGGTCGCCGTGGACGGGGTGAGCCTGACCGTGTCCGCGGTGGGCGGCGGCCAGCACGGCGAGCCGCCCTGGTTCGAGGTCAGCCTCATTCCCGCCACGCTGGCAGGGACCACGCTGGGCGCAGCCCAGCCGGGCAGCGAGGTCAACCTGGAGGTCGATGTGATCGGAAAGTACGTCGAGCGGCTGCTGGCCGGCCGGGAACCGGCGGTGCGGCCATGATCGGCACCACCCCGGCGGCCAGCACGGCACCGGGTCCCGGCAGCCCGGCCAGCGGCGGCAGCCCGGCCAGCGGCGTATCCCCAGCTGGCGGCGTCCCGTCGGGCGGCGGTGCCCCCACCCCGGCGGGCGGCGGTGCGCCAGGCCTGGAGAGCGGCGTCCCGCTGGACAGCGTTGAGCGGGCGGTCGCCGACATCGCGGCGGGGCGCCCGGTGGTTGTCGTCGACGACGCCAACCGCGAGAACGAGGGCGACATAATCGTCGCGGCGAGCAAGATGACGCCCAGCCTGATGGCGTTCATGATCAGGCACACCAGCGGCGTCATCTGCGTCCCGCTGACCGGGCAGGATCTCGACCGGCTCCAGCTGCCGCTGATGACCGCGCAGAACAACGAGCGCATGCGGACCGCCTTCACCGTCAGCGTGGACGCCAAGGACGGGGTCACGACCGGCATCTCGGCCGCCGACCGCGCCCGGACGGTCAGGGTGCTGGTGGACTCCGCCACCGAGCCCTACGAGCTTGTCCGGCCCGGTCACATCTTCCCGCTCCGCTACGCCGAGGGCGGCGTGCTGCGCCGGCCCGGCCACACCGAGGCGGCCGTGGACCTGGCCAGGCTCGCCGGGCTCAGCCCGGCCGGCGTGCTGGCGGAGGTCGTCAACGACGACGGGACCATGGCCCGGCTGCCCATGCTGCGGGCGTTCGCGGACGAGCACGGCCTGGCCCTGATCTCGATCGCGCAGCTCATCGAGTACCGGCGCCACTCGGAGCGGATGGTCCGCCGCGTCGTCGAGACCAGGCTGCCGAACGCGCACGGCGAGTGGCGCGCTCTGGGATACCAGAACTCCATGGACGGGACCGAGCATGTCGCGCTGATCTACGGCGAGCTCGGCGATGGCGAGCGGGTCCTGGTCCGGGTGCACTCGGAGTGCCTGACCGGGGACGTGCTCGGCTCGCTGCGCTGCGACTGCGGTGCCCAGCTCGACGCGGCGATGGCCGCGGTGGCCGCCGAGGGCCGGGGGATCGTCCTGTACCTGCGCGGCCACGAGGGCCGCGGGATCGGGCTGCTCTCCAAGCTGCGGGCCTACCATCTGCAGGACAGCGGAGCCGACACGGTCGACGCCAATCTCGAACTCGGGCTGCCAGCAGATGCCCGTGAGTACTCCACCGGCGCGCAGATCCTCGCCGATCTCGGTGTGCACTCGGTCCGCCTGCTCACCAACAACCCGGCGAAGGTCGATGGCCTGTCCGGGTTCGGTGTCGAGGTGGCCGGGCGGGTGCCGCTCCCTGTCGCGCCCACGCCGGAGAACCTGCGCTACCTGATCGCCAAGCGGGACCGCCTCGGGCACCAGATCGACGGGCTGCCCGCTGCCGTGGAGGCGGGATGAGCGGCGCTGGCCGCCCCGCTGCCGATCTGGTGGATGCGGCTGGGCTCACCCTCGCGATCGCGGCCACCCGCTGGCACGCGGAGGTCACCGACGCCCTGGTGGAGCGCGCGGTGGCGGCGGCGAAGGCGTGCGGGATCGATGACCCGCCGGTGGTCCGGGTGCCGGGAGCGTTCGAGCTCGCGGTGGTGGCGGCCGAGCTCGCCACCCGCTACGACGCCGTCACCTGCCTCGGCGCGGTGATCCGCGGTGGCACGCCCCACTTCGACTACGTCTGTGACGCCGTCACCTACGGGCTCGCCAGGGTCGCCCTCGACACCCGGACGCCGGTTGGCAACGGGGTGCTGACCTGTGACACCCTGGAGCAGGCCCGGGCACGGTGCGGGCTCGCAGGCAGCGCCGAGGACAAGGGCTGGGAGGCGGTGGTGGCGGCTCTCGGCACCGCGATCGTTCTGCGCTCGCTGCGCGAGCCCGGTGCCCACGACAGCACCCCAGGGACGACGGGCCGGCTGCGACATTGAGCTAGCGCGGATCCGCCCTGCGTGCGCCGCTCCCGGCGCCGCGGTCACCCGTCGACGGAAGGCTGTGTGCCGTGCTCTCCCTGGTTCTCCCCAAGGGCTCGCTGGAGCGGGCCACCCTGGAGCTTTTCGACGCCGCCGACCTGACCGTCCGCCGTTCCTCCGATCGTGACTACCACGCGTTCATCGATGACCCCCGCATCGACCGGGTGCGCTTCCTGCGCCCCCAGGAGATCCCGTCCTACCTTGAGCGCGGGCTGTTCGATCTCGGCATCACCGGCCGGGACTGGATCACCGAGACCGGCGCGCAGCTCGCGTCGCTCGGCGAGCTGAAGTACTCGAAGGCGACCGCCGACCCGGTGCGGGTGGTGCTCGCGGTGCCCGAGGGGGCGTCCTGGCAGTCGGTCACCGACCTGCCGGACGGGGTGCGGATCTCGACCGAGCTGCCCGCCCTGACGGGCCGGTACCTGGAGGCGAACGGGGTCAAGGCGATGGTGATCCCCTCGCACGGCGCCACCGAGGCGAAGGTCCCCGACATCGTGGACGCGATCGTCGATCTCACCGAGACCGGCTCCTCGCTCCGGCGTAACGGCCTGCGGGTCCTGGACACGCTGCTGACCAGCTACACCGAGCTGGTCGCCAACGCCGACGCCTATGCGGACGCGGGCAAGCGGGCCGCCATGGAGGACATCGCCCTGCTGCTGCAGGGCGCGATCCGGGCGCGGGGCAATGTGCTGCTCAAGCTGAACGTGCCCACGGCGCGCCTGCAGGCGGTGACGAACATGCTCCCGGCCATGTCGTCGCCGACCATCACGGCCCTGGCCAAGGGTGACATGGCGGCGGTCGAGACCGTGGTGCCCAAGACCGGGGTCAACACCTTGATCCCGGCGCTGAAGTCGGCGGGCGCGAGGGACATCCTGGAGATCCCCATTTCCAAGATCGTCGAGTGATGGCGCGGTCCCGTCCCAGGCGGGACCGGGCCCGCGGCCGGGGTGGCCGGCGACAAGCGGGATGGCCGGCCCGCTGGTCAGCGGGAATGGTGGGGCTGCAGGGCTGGTTTGTCCCAGAAGGGCTGTGTCATCCTGCCGGGAGGGCACCCCCGGGCGGTCCCGCAGGCTGCGGCAGGCCAGGCCGCCGGGGAATCGTGAGGTGAGAGGGTCTTGCGCGACATCCTGGACCAGATCACGAAGTGGTGGGACTCCGGAGAGACCTTCGGCCTGGCAACGGTTGTGAACACCTTCCGCAGCGCCCCGAGGGACCCGGGGGCCGCGCTGGCGGTATCTGACGGCGGCGAGGTCGTCGGCAGCGTGTCCGGCGGCTGCGTGGAAGGCGCCGTGTATGAGCTGGCGCGGCAGGTGTGCGAGTCCGGGGAGCCGGTGCTCCAGACCTACGGCATCAGCGACGACGCCGCGTTCGACGTCGGGCTCACCTGCGGCGGGATCATCGAGCTTTTCGTCGAGCCGGTCAGCAGGCAGCGTTTCCCGGCGCTCGGCGAGGTCGCGGCCGCCATCGGCGATGAGGTGCCGGTCGCGGTGGCGACGGTCATCGCCGGGCCCGGGATGCTCGGCGCCCGCCGCATCATCCGGCCCGGCACCGCCACCGGGACTCTCGGCGCCGGCGACAGGCTGGACGAGGCTGTCGACGACGATGCGCGCGGCATGCTCGCGCAGGGCCTGACCGGCGTGCGGCATTACGGGGAGCACGGCGAGCGCCGGCTCGACGACCTGTCGGTGTTCGTCCAGTCCTTCGCCCCGCCGCCACGGATGCTGGTCTTCGGCGCGATCGACTTCGCGTCCGCGGTCGCGCGGGCCGGGAAGTTCCTCGGCTACCGGGTCACGGTCTGCGATGCGCGGCCGATTTTCGCCACTCACGCCCGGTTCCCGGACGCGGACGAGGTGATCATCGACTGGCCGCACCGGTACCTGGCACAGGCGCAGATCGACTCGCGCACCGTGATCTGCGTGCTCACCCACGACCCCAAGTTCGACGTGCCGGTGCTGGAGGTCGCGCTGCGCACCCCGGCCGGGTATATCGGCGCCATGGGCAGCCGGCGGACTCATGAGGACCGGCTGGCGCGCCTGCGCGAGGCCGGGCTGACCGAGGACGAGCTCGCGCGGCTGCGCTCACCGATCGGGCTGGATCTGGGGGCACGGACCCCAGAGGAGACGGCGGTGTCGGTCGCGGCGGAGCTCATCCAGCTGCGCTGGGGCGGCTCCGGGCAGCCGCTGACCGACACGACCGGCCGCATCCACCACGGCTGACCGGCAGCCGCCGTGGCGCCGGCCTGCGCCATGATCACGCCCCTGCTACCGCGGTTCGGCGTGCGAAGCAGCGCCATGCCGGGAGGGGACGTAACGTTGGGGACCGTGGCACGGCAGATCGCCGGGGTGCTGCTCGCCGCGGGCGAGGGCAGCCGGCTGGGCGGCCCGAAGGCACTGGTCGAGGTGGCCGGGACCCGGCTGGTGGATCGGGGCGTGGCGCTGCTGCGTGATGGCGGCACAGCGCCGGTGGTCGTGGTGACGGGGGCGGTGGACGTGCCGCTGCTGGGTGTGATCACCGTGCACAACCCGGACTGGCGGTCCGGCATGGCGTCCTCCCTGGCGGCCGGGCTCGGGGCGGTCCCTGCCGGCTGCACCGCCGCGGTGATCGCCCTGGTGGATCAGCCGCTCATCGGCCCTGACGTGGTCCGGCGGCTGGTCGCGGCATATCTGTGTGGCGCCAGGGCCGCGGTCGCGTCGTACGGCGGCAAGCTACGGAACCCTGTCCTGCTGGCCAGGGACGAGTGGGCCAGTGTACTGGCGCTGGCCACAGGCGACGTGGGGGCGCGCCCCTACCTTCGCGCACATCCGGACCGGGTCACGGCGGTGGAGTGCGGCGACATCGGCCGTCCCGACGACGTCGACACGCCGTCGGACCTGGCGCGGGTGAGCCAGGTGCTTGCCGCGGCGGATTCCGCGCCGCTAGCGCCCCGTCACCTCGATCCCCCAGACGTGGGACACACTGCTGCCGGTCACGGGCCAGCGGCCGGCTGACGGCCACGCCCCGCGCCGCTAGCGCCCCGTCACCTCGATCCCCCAGACGTGGGACACACTGCTGCCGGGCTCCAGGACGATGAGGTCGGTGCCGGTGACGAACGCGTTCGGGGGACAGGTCATGGGCTCGACGGCCAGGGCGCGGCGGCGGCGGGTGGCGTCCAGGGTGTCTCCGGTGAAGACCTGGAGCCAGTGGTAGCCCTGGCCTGCCCAGATCCCGACCTCGGTGTGGGCGCCGGTGAGCCGCGCCCAGGCGCGGCCCAGACCATCGCGGGCCAGACCGGTGAGCGCGTGATCCAGCCGCACGTCCTCGATCGGCCGGGCGGCGCGGAAATCGGCGTCGGTGCCGGTGACGTCGCGGGCCTCGTCCGCCGGGATGCCACGCTCATCGGCGGGCAGCCAGCGCGCGGCGGGCAGGCTGAGCGTGCACTCGTCCACGGTCGGCGTGCCAGCGTCCAGGTAGGGATGCGATCCGGTGCCGTACGGCGCCGGGCGGGAGCCGATGTTACGCGCGGTGATCGTCACCTGCAGCCCGTGGTCCTCGCTGAGCTGGTAACCCGCCTCCATTTCCAGGCAGAACGGGTAACCCGCCCGTCCGAGCACAG
>Ga0335079_10010445_pt1 | contig 10566 bp, 6 predicted proteins | sample Lox_Sample_33_FD_206719 | JGI IMG/M metagenome (GOLD analysis project Ga0335079, IMG submission 206719) | Soil microbial communities from Loxahatchee National Wildlife Refuge, Florida, United States - Lox_Sample_3.3 | ecosystem: Environmental > Terrestrial > Soil > Wetlands | place: USA: Florida... | reverse complement strand
GCTCGTCCTTCTGCGCCGCCGCGGCGAAGCCCGGCTCCATCTTGAGCGCATCTTCGAGCGAAATGTTTAAAACGTTGGGGACCATCTTGGTGAGCCGGTCCACATCGTTGTAACTCATCTCCAGCACGCGCCCGACGTCCTTGATCGCGGCCCGCGCCCCCAGCGTCCCGATCGTGATGATCTGCGCCACCTGCTCGCGCCCGTACTTGTCGGTGACGTACTGGATCACCTCGCCCCGCCGCCGCGTGCAGAAATCGATGTCGATATCGGGCATGTTCACGCGCTCCGGGTTGAGAAAGCGCTCGAACAGCAGCCCGTACTCCAGCGGGTCGATGTCCGTGATGCCCATCGCGTAGCTGACCAGGCTGCCGGCCGCCGACCCACGCCCCGGCCCCACCGGAATCCCGTTCTGCTTCGAGAAGCGGATGAAGTCCCAGACGATCAGGAAGTAGCCCGCGAACCGCATCTGCTCGATCATCTGGATCTCGCGGTCGAGCCGCTCCAGGTACTGCGGCAGCGCGTGTTTCAGCCTACCAGCCGCCGCCAGCGCTTCCAGACGCGGCCGCCGCCGCTCGAATCCGTTGCGGGCAATGTACTCGAAATAGGTGTCGGTCGAGTGTTCCGGCGGGACCTCGAACTTCGGGAACGGCTCCTTGACCTGCTCCAGCTTGATGCGGCAGCGCTGCGCGATGTCCCAGGTGCGATCGACCGCGTCCTCCACCTCGCCGAAAAGCTGCATCATCTCCGCGCGCGATTTCAGGTAGAAATCCTGGGTCTTCCAGTGCATCCGGCTCGGATCGTTGATCGTTTTGCCGGTCTGTATGCACAGCATGATGTCGTGCGAGAGCGCGTCCTCGCGGTGCAGGTAGTGCGCGTCGTTCGTGGTCACGAGCGGAATGCCGGTGTCGCGCGAGAGCCGGACCACTTGCGGCAGCAGCACCTTATCCTGATCCAGCCCGTGGTCCTGAAGTTCCAGGAAAAAATTGCCGCGCCCGAACAGGTCCGTGTACTGGTAAGCCAGCCGCCGCGCTTCCTCGTAGCGGTCGCCCAGCAGCGTCTCGTTGATGTCCCCCTTGAGGCAGGCCGACAGCGCAATTAGCCCCTTGGAGTGCCGCGCCAGCAGGTCTTTGTCGATCCGCGGCTTGTAGTAGAACCCCTCCAGATACGCCGTCGAAACCAGGTCGATGAGGTTGCGGTAGCCCTCCTGGTTCTCGCACAGAAGGATGAGGTGGTTGTACCGGTCGGTGTCCGAGCGCGTCTGCCGCCCCTGCTGCGAGACGTAGACTTCGCAGCCCAGGATCGGCTCCACGCCTTTCGATTTCGCGGCGTTATAGAACTGCACCGCGCCGAACAGATTGCCGTGGTCGGTCAGCGCCACCGCGGGCATCTTCTGCTCGGCCACGGTCTCGATCAGCTTGGTGATCTCGCAAGCGCCGTCCAGCAGCGAGAAGTCCGAGTGAAGATGCAAATGGACAAAAGGAGTTTCCGCCATCGGGGGTTAACAGATCATGGTAGCACCCGTCGAGCTCTACTCGAACGAAGGCGGAAGATCGGCCGCGCCGCTCGCCCACTCCTTGTTCGGCTGCTTCCCCAGAACGAACTCCAGCCGGTTGCGCCGCGCCGTCAGGGCGCTGAGCGGCAGCCACGCGCTCGCAAACGGCTTGCCGTTGAGCTTCACGGACTGAACGTAAATCCCCTCGCCGCTCGAAACGATCTCGAGGCTGCGGCCTTCGCCCATCGGCATCACCGCGTGCCGGAACAGCGGCGTCCCCAGCGCCAGCCCGCCCACTCCCGGAATGACCGGATACAACCCGAGCGCGCCCCACACGTAGACGCCCGAGGTGGCGCCGAGATCGTCGTTTCCCGGCAGGCCGCCGGGGGACGTGTTGAACGCCTCGCGGCGAATGCGGTCGATGACCTCCTGCGTCTTCCACGGCGCGCCGGCCCAAAGGTAAGCGAAGGGCGCGACGAAATCGGGCTCGTTGGCCACGGTGAAGTTCGGAGTACCCCAGCCCACCACCTTCTCGAAAAACTTGTCCAGTTTCGGAATCACCGCTTCGTTGCCGCCCATCTGGCGGAACAGCCCCGCGTAGTTATGCGGAATCATAAACGTGTACTGCCAGGTCGAGCCCTCCTCGAAACCGATCTGGTTCGTCTTGTCCCAGGTGGTGTGGTGCGGCGCCAAGTGGTCGGGGTCGAAACCCTCCAGCCACTTGCCGTCGCTCGTGCGCGGGCGGATCATGCGGGTTTCCGGATCGAACAGGTTTCGCCAGTTCTCGGCCGAGTGAAGCAGGCGCGCGGCGGTTGGCTTGTCGCCTAGCGCGTCGGCGAAACGCGACACGGCGAAATCGGCACTCGCGTACTCCAGGGTCACCGACGCCGCGGACTCCCCGACCTCGCCATCGAGCGGCACATAGCCGAGCTTCAGGTACTCGGCCAGCCCCGGCCGCTCCGCCTTCTCGTACCGTCCCACGCCCGGCTGCGTGGCGCCCTTGACCATGAACTTCAGCGCGGACACCGTGTCGAACGAACGAGCCCCGAAGGCATGCGCGCTCGCCAGCAGGATCGCCGACGAGTCTCCGCCCATCACGTACGAGACGTCGTTGGCCACGGGCCAGCGCGGCAGCCAGCCGCTCTGCTCGGCGTCGTTCACCAGAGACTGCATCATGCCGCCGGTCTGGTCCGGATAGAGCAGCGCATGCCATTGCACGGTGTTGCGGTAAATGTCCCAGTCCGAAAAGTTCGCGTATTGGGCGTGACCCGGTCCCAGCCGGCGCGCGACTGCGTCGAACCCGCGATATTCGCCGTTAGAATCGCTGAACAGGTTTGGCGAAAGCAGCGTGTGGTACACGGCGGTGTAGAAGATGGTGCGCTCATCCGCCGTGCCGCCCTCCACCGGGACCCGGTCCAGGACCTCGCTCCAGACGGCCTTCGCGTGGGCGTGGATGGCATCGAAATCCCAGCCGGGAATCTCCGTGTTCAAGTTCACTTCCGCGTTGGCGATGCCGACGAAGGAGAGCCCCACCTTAACCAGCAGCGGGCCCGAGCCGGGCTCGAACGAAATCGAAGCGCCGGCGGCGTGACCTTTCCAAGGGCCGTAAGCCTTGACGGGCCGGCTGAAGCGGACCACGAAGTACAAAGTGTATTTGTCTTCCATCCCGCAAAAGCCGCCGCTGCGCACGACGCCGGACACGGAGTCCCTGGCCCGCACCTCGAGCGTTGCCGAGTCTTCCTTCCGCTGAGTGGCGCTGCCCGCGGGATCCAGGTAGAGCGTGGGAGTCGCACTCGGCGGAAACGTGAATCGCCCAATGCCGGCGCGAGGGGTGGTGGCGAGTTCCACGCGCATGCCGTCGGCAAACCCGATGGCATAGTAGCCCGGATGCGCCTCCTCCCGGGCGTGATCGAGCGGCAGCGGCTCGCCGTTCCCCGGCAGGATGGGCACATCGGCGTAGATCGGGCAGCCCGCGCCGCTGATGTGAGTAAGGCTGAAGCCGCGGATCGACTTGTCATCGTAGCGATACCAGCCGTCCGCCCGCGTGTCCGGTCCCCACTGCACCATGCCGAAGGGCAGCGTCGCCGCGGGGAACGTATTCCCGTCGGCCGCGGTGCCGATGAACGGATTCACCGAGTCATAGGGCGCCGCTCCCCACAAGGAAGCGCACAGCAGGATCGAGCACGGGATCGCGCGCATCGCTAGTGCCACTCCAGAATCACCTTGGCCGCATTGCCGGACCGCATCGCCTCGAAACCCATTTGAAATTCGGTGTAGGGGAAGCGGTGCGTAATGACGGGGCTCAGATCGAGCCCCGATTGCAGCATCACGGTCATCTTGTACCAGGTCTCGTACATCTCCCGGCCGTAGATGCCTTTGATGGTGAGCATGTTGAAGATGATCTTGTTCCAGTCCACGCACATCTGCCGCGGCGGAATGCCCAGCACCGCGATCTTCCCGCCATGCGACATGTTGGCGATCATCTCGCGCAATGCGGACTCGTTGCCCGACATCTCCAGGCCCACGTCGAAGCCTTCCTGCATGCCCAGGTCCTTCTGCACCTCGGCCAGCGGCGTGGTCCGCGTGTCCACGGCCCGCGACACTCCGAATTCCATGGCCAGCTCCAGCCGTTTCGGATTCACGTCGGTGATCACCACGAATCGCGCGCCGGCGTGACGCACCACGGCCGCGGCCATCATTCCGATGGGGCCGGCGCCGGTGATGAGCACGTCCTCTCCCAGCACCGGGAACGAGAGCGCGGTGTGCACGGCGTTGCCGAACGGATCGAAGATGCAGGCGATGTCGCGGCTGATGCCCGCATGGTGGTGCCACACGTTGGCCATGGGGATGGCGACGTATTCGGCAAAGGCGCCGGGGCGGTTCACTCCCACGCCCATGGCGCGCGCGCAAAGGTGGCGCCGGCCCGCCAGGCAGTTGCGGCAGCGGCCGCAGACCACGTGGCCCTCGCCGCTCACCAGGTCGCCGGGGAAGAAGTCGGCCACGTTGGACCCGGTCTGTGCGACTTCGCCCACGAACTCGTGACCGATCGCCATGGGCACGGGAATGGTCTTCTGCGCCCATTCGTCCCAATCGTAGATGTGAACGTCGGTGCCGCAGATCGCGGTGCGGTCGACATGAATGAGGACGTCGTTGATGCCGATCTCGGGGATCGGAATCTCCTCGAGCCACAACCCCGGCTCGCGTTTGCTTTTTACCAGCGCTTTCATCGTGGCAGGCATTGTCTCAATCGTACATCGGCGCGCGGATGCGCGCCGACGGTGGATGGTCGATGGCCGATGGTCGATGGTGGCTGGCTGACCGCATCGGATGAGTGGGATGAGCGGGGGAAGAGTTGGAAGCCGCGTACTGATAAACTTGAGCGCCATGACACGACACGAGACTTGCTCTCAGGCCAGTCGAAGCCTTTGCGACCAGTTACTCTCTCAACTTAAGCGGGAGATCAACAATGTGGATCGACATGAAGCTCAGAAGTGTTGCTCTCTAGGTGTCACTACGAGATCGTCCAGGTGAACCGGATTGAACGCGACCCCAAAGCGAGGGAGGGCTGTATTCGATTGTTTGGAGCGCAGTGCTCTGTCTGTGGGTTGGAGTTCGAGAAATCCTATGGGGACATCGGATCGGGATTTATCCACGTCCACCACCTGAACCCCATTGCCGAGACGAAGGGACAGCGCGACCGCGTGAATCCCCGAACGGGCCTTCGCCCGGTCTGCCCAAACTGTCATGAGATGCTCTATCGAAGAACGCCGCCCTTCACCATCGAGGAGATGAAAGCTAGATTTACGGTGGCAATGCCAGCACAGAGATAGCGCACCTTGCAGCGCGCAAAGCGCGCCGAGCGACGGGCGTCTCTGCTAGCTTGAAACTATGGCTAAGCTTGGCTTTCTCGGTCTGGGAATCATGGGTTATCCGATGGCGCGCAACCTGCTCCGCGCCGGACACGAAGTGGCGCTGTGGTCGCACACGGCCGCCAAGGCGCGGGAACTCGCCGCCGGCGAGAAGGGCGTGTTCTGTGAGACCCCGCGCCAGGTGGCCGAGTTCGCCGAATGCGTGTTCCTGTGCGTGGGGAACACGGCCATGTCCGAGGAGGTGCTCCTGGGCGAAAACGGCCTCGCCTCCGGCGGCCGCGCGGGAATGGTCATTGCGGATGCCAGCACCGTCTCGCCTTCCCGCAGCCGGGCGATCGGCGCGGAGCTCGCCAGCCGAGGCATCCACTTCCTGGACGCCCCCTGCACCGGATCGAAGCCCGGCGCCGAGAAGGGCACCCTGACCTTTATGATCGGCGGCGACAAGGATGTCTTCGACCGCGTCCGGCCCTATTTCGAGCCCATGGGCCAGCAGCTCTACTATTGCGGCGGGCCGGGCCAGGGCCTCGCCGCCAAGCTGACGCAGAACCTCATTCTTTCCAATCTCTTGCAGGCATTCAACGAGGGCATGGTGCTGAGCACGAAGGCCGGCGTCGATCCCGCGCTCATGCTCGAGATCCTCAACAACAGCGCCGCCCGCTCCGGCCTGATCTCCTTTAAGGCCCCCTTTGTCCTCGACCGTAACTTTGAGACCAACTTCTCCGTAAAATGGATGCACAAGGATGTTGAGCTCATGCTGGACGCTGCAAAAGACATCAAAGTGCCCCTCCGGCTGACCCCGGTCACCGAACAGATGTTTCGTGCGGCTCTCGACGCCGGTTTGGGAGATGAAGATATCTGCTCTACAATCAAAGTGTTAGAGGAAGAGTCCGGAGTCGAGGTCAAGCGCCGGTAGCGAGCCTTCCTTAAAAATACAGAATTCTGTTGCAATCCGGGAGAGGATATTCTATTATTGGAATAGGCCGGGGAGGCAACTCCCACCAAAGCGAGACTAACCTCTAAATAAAAGACCCCTGAAGCAATCCTCCCCGGCACCCCTAAAAAAGAGGATTCTTCCCCAAGCGAAACAGTACTTCATCCGATGGCTCCCACGCGTATGGCATGTTATGATCCTTAATACTGTGCTGCGCTGGCAGCCATGAAGAATCTCACAATTCTCGGTTCCACAGGCTCGATCGGCTGTAACACCCTGGACGTTGTAAGGCGCCGGCAGGACTGCTGCGTCTTCGCCCTGGTGGCGGGCCAGAACGCCGCGCTCCTGGCGGAGCAGATTCGGGAATTCCGCCCCCGTCTCGCGGTTGTTGAAACGGAACAGGTCCGCGCGAATCTAACAGACAGGCTGCGGGAGTCGGGTCTAGCCCGCTCCGAGTGGCCCGAACTGGCGTTTGGCCCGCCAGCACGGGTCGCGGCCGCGTCGGCGCCCGAGGTGGATTTCGTGATGTCGGCCATCGTAGGAGTGGCTGGCCTGGAGGCGACCTACGCGGCCGTCCGGCTTGGCAAAACCGTGGGACTGGCGAACAAGGAAGTCCTGGTCGCAAGCGGAGAGTTGGTGACCCAGGCGGCGCGGGCGTCGGGCACCGAATTGATTCCGGTCGATAGCGAGCACAACGGCGTGCATCAATGTCTGAGGGCAGGCAAACGGAGCGAGGTGGCCCGGGTCATCCTGACGGCGTCGGGTGGGCCGTTTCGCGAGACGGCGGCCGCCGAGTTCGCACGGATCACTCCCGCCCAGGCCCTCAACCATCCGACGTGGAAGATGGGAAAACGCATCACCATCGACTCCGCTACCATGATGAATAAAGGATTCGAGGTGATCGAGGCGTGCTGGCTGTTCGGCCTCGCCCCGTCGGAGATTGAAGTGGCCATCCACCCGCAGTCCTCCGTTCACGCCATGGTCGAATACACGGACGGCAGCGTTGTGGCCCAGGTCTCGGCCACCGACATGCGCATGCCGATCCAATACGCGCTCACCTATCCCGCGCGCGAGCCGGGGCCGGTGCCGCGCCTCGATTGGGGCGTCGAACGTCACTGGGACTTCTTTCCGCCGGACCTCGACAAGTTCCGCCTGCTCAAGCTGTCTTACCAGGCGCAGGAAACCGGCGGTTCGGCTACGTGTACACTGAATGCTGCCGATGAGGTTGCCGTGAGCGCATTCCTCGATGGACGCATCTCGTTCCCCGGAATTGCAGAGGTGGTTGAAGAGACGCTCGCCAAGGTTCCGAGCCGTCATGCCGGCTCCATCGCCGAGGTGCTGGCAGTCGATGAGGAATCGCGCTCGGTGGCGCGGGAAGTCGCGGCCCGGACGCATCATCCGCTGGTCAAGGTCTGAACTATGATTGGTTTCGAAAACTTCGCCTGGCTCCTGGTGCTGATCGGAGTCATGATTCTCGTTCATGAGGCCGGTCACTACTGGGCCGCGCGGTCCTTCGACGTGCGGATCGAAGTGTTCAGTTTCGGGTTCGGCCCGCGCTTGTTCGGATTCAAGCGGGGCGAAACCGATTTCCGGTTCTCGGCGATTCTGTTCGGCGGCTATGTGAAGATGGCCGGAGAGCAGCCGACCGACGAGAACGTCGACGACCCGCGCGCCTTCCTGGCCAAGCCGCGCTGGCAGCGGCTGATCATCGCCTTCGCCGGACCCGCCATGAACATGGTGCTGGCGGTGGCGCTGCTGACCGGGATGTACATGGTGCGGTTCCCCAAGACGCCGCCTTCGGCGCAGGAAGGGATCGTCGGCTTCGTGACCCCGAGCACGCCTGCCGCCAAGGCGGGAATCCACGAAGGCGATCGCATCGTCACCCTCGACGACCAACAGCACCCGTCTTGGGAAGACATCACCATCAAGGAAGTCTCGAACGCGAACCATCCGCTGGCGGTGCGAATCGACCGCGGCGGACACGAGTTCTGGACCACGGTGGTTCCCAAGCTCGACGAGCGCTCGGGATTGGGCACGGCGGGCTGGCAGCCGCAGGGCGAGATCGAGATCGCGGAGCTTTCTCCGGGCATGCCCGCCGAAAAGGCCAACCTCCACAAGGGCGACATCCTGCTGCGCGCCAACGGCCAGCCGCTGCGCTCGACGGATGGCTTGCACCGGATCGTCGAAGCGGCCGACGGCAAGCCGGTGACCCTGGAATACCGCCGCAGCGGCGCCACATACTCCGTGGCCGTGCAGCCGATTTTCAGCAAAGAGGGCGGACCGGGGCGCTGGATGATCGGAGTCTATCCGGATAACCGCGTGGTGATGACCAAGCTGCAGTTCCCGCAGGCGCTGAGCGAATCGCTCCGGCAGAACGTGAAGAGCGCGACGCTCATTTTCCAGTTCCTCAAGGGGATCGCCGAGCACCGCATGTCGCCCAAGTCGATCAGCGGCCCGATCGGCATCGCGCATTACGCCGGCGACGCGGCGCGCGAAGGCCTGCTGCCGTTCCTGGCTCTGATGGCGATGGTCAGCCTCAACCTGGCGGTCATCAACCTGCTGCCGATCCCCATCCTGGATGGCGGGGTGATCCTGATGCTGCTGGTGGAGATGATCATGCGCCGCGACCTCAGCCTGCGCGTCAAAGAGACGCTTTTCAAGCTGGGGTTCGTGTTCCTGATGGCGGTCATGGCATTCGTAATTTACAACGATATCGCCAAGACGTTCCCGGGGTAGCGCGCTTCCTTTCACTGTTTCCAATCTATCGCGGCGTGTTTCCGCGGCCTTCGCCAGAGAACCGCAAGTGCTCGGGAGAGCAGCGGAAATGATTTGTTGGGGGCGGTGAATGGAAGACCGAGGCCGGACGTGGACGTCCGGCGCGCCTCTGGATAGCCGTCCCGCTTCGTGCGAAGCTGAATACTCTATGGGCACGTCGAGAGCTGAGAGCGCGAAGCCATGGCTGTTGGGCTCTGGAGTATTCGTGGCCGTGATCGCCGTGGTCAAGCTGCTGGTGCATCTCTATGCCGGCCGGCACTACGGATACTTCGTCGACGAGCTCTATTACATGGCGTGCGGGCGGCACGTGGCCTGGGGCTACGTGGACCAGCCTCCGCTGGTCGCCTGGGTCGCCTGGGCCTTGCATCATGTGCTGGGCGATTCCCTGCCCGCGTTGCGGCTGCTCCCGGCGCTGGCCGGCGCGGCGCAGGTCCTGCTGACCGGCCTGGTCGCGCGGGAACTGGGAGGCGGGCGCTTCGCGCAGGGATTCGCGGCGCTCGCAGCACTGGTCGCGCCGGGCTTTCTTGCCTTCGACAATTTCTTCTCGATGAATGCCTTCGAGCCGCTGTTCTGGACCGGCTGCGCCTACGTCCTCATCCGCATCGTCAACACCGGCGACCAGCGTCTGTGGCTGTGGTTCGGCGTGCTGGCGGGCGTGGGCCTGGAGAACAAGCACTCCATGCTCACGTTCGGATTCGCGCTCATCGCCGGCGTTCTGCTGACACCCGAGCGCAAAGCGTTTCGCTCGCGGTGGATCTGGCTGGCGGGCCTTGTTGCGTTGCTGCTCTTCCTGCCCAACCTGTGGTGGAACATCCAGCACCATTTCCCGTTCCTGGAGCTTCAGGCCAACATACGCCGCTCGGGCCGCAACGTGCCGTTGCCGCCGCTCGAGTTCTTCGGCCAGCAGGTCATCGCGATGCTGCCTCCAACGCTGCCGATCTGGCTGGCCGGTTTGTGGTATTACCTCTTCGCTGCGCGGGGCAGGCCCTACCGCGCGCTCGGATGGGCCTGGCTGATCACGGCGGCTTTGATCATGATCCTGAGCCCGAGAGTCTACTACCTGTGGCCGGCCTTGCCGGTCCTGCTGGCCGGCGCGTCCGGGCGTGCGGTGGATCAAGCCGGCCTGGTGCGCGCTGATGCTGGTGCTCGCGATCCTGGCGGCTCCGCTGTTCCTCCCGGTGCTGGCGCCGGAGACCTACATCCGGTACGTCAAGGCGATCCACTATGAGCAGCCGCGGATCGAACGGCACAGGCTCGGTCCCTTGCCGCAACTCTTCGCGGACCAGTTCGGCTGGGAGGAAATGGCCGCGACGGTGGCGCGCGTGTACAACGGTCTGCCCGCGGACGTCCGAGCCAAGACCGCGATCTTCGCTCAGAACTACGGGCAGGCCGGGGCGATCGATCTGTTCGGTCCGAAGTACGGCCTGCCGCCGGCCATCAGCGGGCACCAGAGCTACTTCCTGTGGGGGCCGCGCGACTACACGGGCGAGAGCGTGATC
>Ga0335079_10010444_pt1 | contig 10567 bp, 6 predicted proteins | sample Lox_Sample_33_FD_206719 | JGI IMG/M metagenome (GOLD analysis project Ga0335079, IMG submission 206719) | Soil microbial communities from Loxahatchee National Wildlife Refuge, Florida, United States - Lox_Sample_3.3 | ecosystem: Environmental > Terrestrial > Soil > Wetlands | place: USA: Florida... | reverse complement strand
TTCAAGGACTTCGAGCCAGGCTTCGATTCACACTTGGGTGTAGCCGGCGGGCATAGCCTGCGCGAGGCATCGCATCGCCTTTCCGGCAATCTCTGGTACATGCCACCAGATGTTCTGGCTGGGCACGAACCGGTCGCGAATTCGGCGGTCTGGATGCGCGGAAGACTGGCAGAGTTACGCCTCGATTTCGATTACACCGTACTGCATGGGCCGGCAGCGAGCGAGCACAGCGAGGCGGCGCTGATGGGCCATTTGTGCGATGGACTGGTGCTGGTGCTCGAAGCCAACCTGACGCGGAGGGTGGCCGCTCAGAAGGCCAAGGAGACGCTCCAGGCCGCGAACGTACGCCTTCTGGGAACGGTTCTGACCGAACGCGTCTTCCCCATCCCGGAAGCAATCTACCAGCGGCTGTAGGGAATCCGGTTCATAACCCACAAGAAAGAAAGCAGCTTGACGATGGCCTCTGTGGCGACCACACGAACGAGTCCTGTAACCGCGCAAGCGGCGTATCCTACGCGGTTGATTCCAGGGATGTTGTCGTCGTCGACTCAGCCACGGCGAAAACTGAGCTCAGTGGCACGAGGTGGCTCGCTCGCGATTCTCGAAAGCATTGAGAGCCAGCAAGTAAGGCAGCGAAAATCGCACCTTCTGGCCGATCTGCTTCTTCCGAAGGCGTTCATTCCAAGTTTCGACCGGCAGCCCAGACTCGACATCGTGGCCGAAATTGCTGTCATGTCCTTGAACTTCCTCGGGATGCGCGGTGCAGTGCAGTGGCTTGCCCTAAGATCGAGCACGCACTTCGGCGGCAGTCCCAATTTGGAACAAACGACGGCGTTGCTGTTGCTCTATGGTGCGCTTTTCGCGCTGCTGTCTCGTGGAGAAGCATGGCAGCAACCGATGTGTGCAGACATTTCGCGGAAAGACGCCCTGGTTCTCGGCAAAGCCATACTGTGGTCGACCGCGCTGGTGCAAGTTGCGGTTTGGACACAACCCGTAACGCGGATCGCGGTGATGGCGAGCGCTCCGCTCAATTTTCTGACCCTGGCGGGATGGCGACGCTGGAAAAGTAAACGTTCGAAGAAAATTCCGCGGAGTGAAGCCCGCAATGTGCTGATCATTGGGGCTGGAAGTGTGGGCCGGGCGCTTGCCGACCATCTGCGAAGGGACGTTTCGGGAGACCGCGAATTCCGCGGCTACCTGGATGAAAATGCGGCGCTCGGAGGCGACGTGCTCGGGAGGGTGCAGGATTTCGAGCGCATCGCGCAGGCCGAGTTCATAGACGAGGTCATCCTCACAATCTCGCACCAGCGAGAAGCGTCGCAGAGATTGATCCGCGTGGCACGGCGTAGCGGCATTGACGTCAAAATCGTCCCGGATCTGCTCGGATTTTCGGCGGCCGGGGTAGTGCCGTGCCGGATGGGCGACATCCCGATACTTACGCTCAGCGAACAGCCGACCCCTTGGCTTCGACTGTTTCTGAAACGCGCGGTGGATGCGGCAATTTCCGCCGCCGCCCTGACGCTTTCAGCGCCGCTTTTCGTGGCGATTGCCGCTGCCATCAAGCTGGATTCCTCCGGGCCAGTTTTCTACTGTGCGCCGCGAATGGGCATGAAGGGGAGGCGATTTGTTTGCCACAAATTCCGCACTATGTCCACGGGCGCCGAAAAACTGAAAGAGCAGTTGCGCGAAATCAATGAACGCAGCGGGCCATTCTTCAAGATTGCGGGCGATCCGCGCGTCACTCGCGTAGGCCGCTTTCTTCGCCGCTACAGCCTGGACGAGTTACCGCAACTATGGAATGTGTTCAGGGGGGAGATGAGCCTGGTAGGGCCTCGGCCGCATCCGCTGGACGACTTTGCACGTTACTCGCTGGATGATCTGCGAAGGTTGCAGGTCATGCCGGGTTTGACCGGGTTGTGGCAAGTGACAGCGCGGAGAGATCCCTCGTTTCAGCGCAATATGGCGCTCGACCTTCAGTACATCGAGCAGTGGAGCCTTGCGATGGACCTGCGCATTCTGTGCCGGACCGTCCCGGTGGTGCTGCAGGGCAGCGGAGCCTGATGTCTTCGATCGCTCACCTACCGCGACGAAGTTTCACACAGGACATGCCCGGTGCAGCGCTGGCATGCATTTTGCGGCCCGTGCACGCGGTCCTGGCAGCGCCAGAGTCGTTGTTTCTCGTGACGCTGAGTTTGATGCTGTTTCATCCGCCGGACGTTCCGATTCACTCGCTCGACCGGATTTCGCTCGCGCTGCTGGTGCTGGTTGTGCTCGTGCGCGCGTGGACGGCACCGCAGCCGTTGAGACTTACGGCTCGGGCGACATGGCCGATGCTTCTGCTGACAGCCCTGGCATTCTTCGACGCCATCCGCCAGCCTTATACACCCGAAACCTGGAGCCTGTTCGTCGCCAAATGGCTGGCGCCGTTCGTTCTGTTCCATGCGGCAGCTCTTGTCTTTGACGACCAAACGGCATGCCGGAGATTCGAGACTTATGGCTTGATCGTGCTGGCGTATCTCAGCGCGATTGCGGTTCTTTTTCTCGCCGACGCGAGGCCGCTGATCTTCCCTCCTTACATTTTAAATGAAGGCCTCGGGATCCATGCCGACCGCGCGCGCGGCCCATTCTTGCAGGCGGTGGCAAACGGGATGGCGCTGAATCTGCTCGGCCTGCTGGCGCTCGATTCCTACCGGCGCAAGCGATTACGAGGACTAGCAGCGTTGCTTCTGCTCGCCGCGCTTCCAGCAGCGGTGCTGGCGACGCGGACGCGGGCGGTTTGGCTGTCGTTTGCGGCTTCGATTGGGATGCTGTTCTGGTTCTCCGCTGACCGGAGATTGCGCCGCGCATGCCTATGCCTGGTTTTCGCGGGAGTCCTGGGACTGCTGGCGGCGCTGACATTGAGCGACGGCGGCAGATCATTCAGCGACCGCCTGGAAGAAAGCGGGCCGGTGAAATTCCGGCTGGCGGTCTACGAGGCGGGTTGGGAGATGTTTGAGCAAAAGCCGCTGTCCGGATGGGGAGCAATCGCCATGAAACAGGAGCTTTCGGACCGGATCAGTGATTTTCACCAGGAGGAATACTACTTCCACAACACGTACCTGGAAGTCCTGGTCCAGTACGGGTTGCCGGGCCTTGGGTTGTACGTCTGGATGGCGATAGAACTCTTTCGCCTGGGCCGCAGGCGCATGCCCGAGCTACAGGTCGCGGGCGCATTCGCAGACGAGGGATTCCGTTCTCTCTGGCTGGTCTTGCTCGCCGTGTATCTACTCAATGGAACTTTCGTCGTGATGAACTACCAGTTTGTAAATGGGTTGCTGTTCACGCTGGCAGGCATGCTGCTCGCGCAAGAGCGGCAAAGCGAGGCGTCGAATGCAAGTGGCTAAGATACCAGTTATCGCCTACCTCGCGAACGAATTCCCCGCGGTGGTCGAGCCGTACGTCGGGGAGGAGATTGCCGAGTTTCGCAGGCGAGGAGTCACGGTGGTTGCGTGCAGTGCGCGTTTTCCGGCGGACGCCGCAAGTTCCAAGGCTTGCGATGAGGTCTTATATCTTCAATCGGTCCGCGTCTCGCAGATACTCCGGGCGGCCTGGTTCGCACTGCAGAATTTCCGCGTGTTGCTGAGTTTCATCCGGCGAATTATGCGGCAGGGGCACGAAACAGCGGGACAGCGCATGCGGGCGCTGCTCCACACGGCGCTCGGAGCGTACTTCGCCGTGCTGCTCCAGCCTCGCGGAGTGAAGCACATTCATGTGCACCACGGATATTTCGGAGCGTGGATCGCGATGGTTGCCGCCCGCCTGCTGGGGATTCCTTTCACCATGACATTGCACGGCTCCGACTTGTTGCGCGATGGAGCGTATCTCGACACGAAGCTGGCGGAGTGCAGCTTGTGCGTTACGGTGTCGGAGTTCAACCGGTGCTACATACTGGAGCATTTTCCCGGCATTCCCGCGAACAAGATCTCAGTACAGCGGCTGGGCGTCTCTGTTGGCAGCCGCCAGTTGCAAGAAATTGCGGGAGGGGATTCACAGTTGACTTTGCTGGCAGTGGGACGGCTGCACGCTGTGAAAGACCACGCTTTCCTGTTGCGCGCCTGCCGGCGGCTGAAAGATCGCGGGAAAGAGTTGACCTGCATGATCGCGGGAGAAGGAAGCGAACGCCCTTCGCTGGAGCGGATGATTCTCGATCTTGGTTTGCGGGACGACGTGCAACTGCTCGGGCATGTGCCGCATGAACGACTGGAGGCCTATTGCGCGGCCGCCGATATCGTGACGCTGACGAGCAAGAGCGAGGGCATCCCGGTGGCGCTCATGGAGGCAATGTCCTACGGCAAGGTTGTCCTGGCGCCCGCGATCACCGGCGTGCCGGAACTGGTGATCGATGGCGAGACCGGGTTTCTTTACCGCGCCGGGGACCTCGACGATTTTTTGGCGCGCGTAGAGATGATCTGCGACTCGCTGCCTGAACTAGGTCGGCTGCGTAAAGCGGCGCGGCAGCACATCCTCGAGAACTTCAACCAGCAGAAGAATGTGGCTGGGTTTTGCGACCTGCTGCTGGCGCGATTTCATCCGGACGTCAGGTATTCCTATGCGAATTCTGTTTTGCAACAAGTACAACTTTCCGTTTAGCGGAACTGAAGTCTATCTCTTTGAGTTGATGGAGATGCTGAAGTCCCAGGGCCACGAGGTGGCCTGGTTTTCCATGGCGGACCCGCGCGGAGAGCCGACGGACTATGACAAGCACCTGGCGCCGGTGGTCAATTTCAAGGACCCATCGCGAGCACTGCAAGGGCGGGCGCGCCTGGCATTGCGTGCCATGTATTCGCGCGAGGCGCGGCGGCGAATTCGGGGGCTGATCGAAGAGTTTCAGCCGCACGTGGCGCATGTGCGCAATATCTATCACCACTTGTCGCCATCGATCCTCTGGGAACTGAGAGCGCAGGGTGTGCCCGTTCTCTACCACCTGAACGATTTCAAGTTGCTGTGCCCGACCTACAACATGGTTTCCAAGGGGAAGGTGTGCGAGCGGTGCGCGGGCGGTGAATTCCGGCATGTGATCACGAGCGGCTGCTACACCGGGCAGGCGGGCTCTTCGGTAGTGCTGGCCGCCGAGGCGTACCTGCATCGCTGGCTGGGAACCTACGAATGCGTGGATTGTTTTCTGGTGCCCAGCAGATTCGTAAGGGAGAAGCTGATGGCGAACGGATTTGATGGACGGCGCATCGAGGTGCTGCCTCATTTTCAGAAGCTGCCGGCGGTGGCGCCAGCAGCCGCGAAAGATGAGGCCGGGATCCTCTACTTTGGGCGGCTGTCAGAGGAAAAGGGAGTTGCGGACCTGGTGCGGGCGGTGGAGCGGACTCCGCAGATCCGGTTGCAGATTGCGGGCGATGGCCCCGAGCGGGCGTCGCTGGCAAGGCTTGCAGAGGAGTTGCACGCCGATAATGTTGCATTTTCCGGCCACCTCGGGCGGACGGAGTTGGAACAGGCGATTGCGTCGTCGCGGTTTACGGTGCTTCCGTCGCGAGCTTACGAGACGCTGGGCAAGAGCATTCTCGAATCCTATGCGCAGGGACGGGCAGTGGTGGCATCGGACCTGGGTTCGCGGCGCGAATTAGTGAAGGAAGGCGAAACCGGGTTGCTGTATCGCGCGGGAGATGTTGAGCAGCTTGCTGGCGCAATCTCTTTTCTCGCGGAGCGGCCGGGCCTGGCAGCACAAATGGGCGCAGCCGGGCGAAGTTTGGTGCAGGCGCAGCATGCGCCGGAAACGCATTACGTGGCGCTGATGAGGCTGTATGAACAGATGCAGAGGGGTGCGCGGCAGCCCGCGAGGCGAACGAAACTTCCGGCCACGCGGCGACCACTGCGGGTGGCGTTTATCGGTGGACGAGGCGTGGTGTCGAAATACAGCGGAATTGAGGCGTATTACGAAGAGGCGGGGAAGCGGCTGGCGGAGATGGGGCTGGACGTCACGGTTTATTGCCGCCGCTACTTCACTCCGCCGATGGAGCACCATCAGGGCATGAAGGTGGTGCGGCTGCCTACCATCCGCTCCAAGCACCTTGAAACACTTGTGCACACCCTGCTCAGCAGTATGCACGCCATGTTCGCGGAGTATGACATTGTCCATTACCACGCGCAGGGACCAGCACTGTTCTCGTTGGTTCCGCGACTGGCGGGGAAGAAAACTGTGGTCACCGTGCAAGGACTGGACTGGCAACGGACAAAATGGAGCCGGACGGCGGCAAGGGCTTTACGGCTGGCGGAGTGGGCGTCAGCGCGACTTCCGAATGCCACGATGGTGGTGTCGCGAACTTTGCAGGACTACTACCGGCGGCGTTATGGCCGGGAGGCGTTTTATGTGCCGAATGGAACTACGATTCGCGAAAGACGGCCGCCATCGCAGATCCTGCGCTGGGGACTCAAGGCGGATAGTTACGTTCTATTTCTAGGGAGGTTTTCTCCCGAGAAGAATTGTCATCTGCTGGTGAAAGCGTACGAACGTTTGCAGACGCCGATGAAACTGGTGCTGGCGGGAGGGTCGAGCCACACGGACAGCTATGCCCGCGATCTGCGGCGGCACCAGAGCGATCGCATTCGATTTGTGGATTGGGTGTCGGGCGGCACGCTTGAGGAATTATTGACCAACGCGGCGCTGTTCGTGTTGCCGTCTGACGTGGAAGGTCTTTCGCTGGCGCTGCTGGAAGCGATGGGCGCGGGCGTATGCGTGCTGACCAGCGACATCCCCGAGAACCGGGAACTGGTGGAGAATGCCGGGTTCACTTTTCGGGCGGGCGATGTTGATGATCTCGAGAGGATGCTGCACTTGCTTCTCTCGGACCCGCAGGTGCGACGGGCCGCAGCGCGCGACGGCCAGGAACGAGTCCGGCAGCATTATCTATGGCCGCGAGTCGCGCGGGAGATCGCAGGGGTGTATGCGGAGCTGGTGGAAGCGAGGCCAGCCCCGGCGCCGCCTTCCTCCACCGGGAGCCGCGCCGATTGGCACACATCAGGCCATGCGGCCTAGCGGTTCCAGCACTGGATCCCCCGCCACAATGCAGTAGCACGCTTGCTCTTTTGCCGCATCTGGGATTTAACTAGAGGCGGAGTAGCAGGCATGCGAGTCACTATCTTCGGGGCCACGGGTTTGCTCGGAAAGGCGCTCCTGCAGCAGTGGAAACGGGACGAACTAGCTGGCCTCGGTTCAAAGGACGCCGATATTCGCGATGCAAAGCAGGTACTCGCTGCCGTCGAGCACACGCGTCCCGACTGGATTGTGCTGGCCGCCGCATATACGGATGTTGACGGATGCGAGACGAATTGCGAGCTGGCCTTTGACGTCAATTGCCGCGGCGCGGTGAATGTCGCCCGCGCGGCGAAGCAGTACGGCGCGCGCCTGATTTTCCTCAGCACCGATTATGTTTTCGACGGCCGCGGCGCGGTTCCCTATGAAATTAGCGCGCCCCGCGCGCCAATCAATGTCTACGGACAGTCGAAGGCAGAAGCGGAAGTGGCGTTGAGCGAGATTCTGCCGGAGTGCTGCATTGTGCGGACGTCATGGCTGTTCGGGGCCGGAGGGAAATGCTTCCCGGATACAATCCTGCGGCTTGCCGCCAGCCGCCGGGAGATTGACGTCGTCTGCGATCAACGTGGATCGCCGACGTATGCGGTTGACCTGGCGGGGGCCATCGTCGAGATCTGCCGTCACAATGCGGCCGGCATCGTGCATGTAGCCAATCGGGGCGAGTGCTCATGGCACGAATTTGCGCGGGAGACGGTGGGCCAGGCCGGCTTGAGCACGCTGGTGCGAGCCACCACAACGGAGAATTTTCCGCGCCCCGCACCGAGACCAAAGTACACAGTACTTTCGACAGCGGGACTCGAGAAATATGGAGTCTCTTTGCCGGACTGGCAAGATGCGCTGGGCCGCTACCTGCTTGCGCGAAACGCCGCTGCCTGAGCCTCTATGCAAAGTGTTGCATCTTGACTGTCGTCAGATTCCAGACCACAATTGCGAGGCTCTGTAACTGTCGGAGGCCCACGGTGAACCCTCGCAAAACCGCCTTGCTCGCCATCTTGCTGATTGCTACTGCGTCTTTGGCAGCGGCGCAGGGCACATTTACCCAGATTGATTTTCCGAACTCGACTCAGACTTTTTGTGTGGGACTTGACGCCGCGGGGGATGTTTCCGGATCCTACGCCGACGCGCACGGAAATTGGCACGGTTTTCTTCTGCAGGGCCAGAACTACATCACGGTCGACTATCCGGGCGGGCAAAACACGTATGTGCAGGGGATGAACAACTCGGGACAGCTTGTGGGCTATACCGGCGCCGGCAGCAACTTCTTCAGCTTCGTATACGACATTCGTCACCAGTTCTTCACCCAGATCAGTTATCCCGGCGCCTCGGCTACCACGGCCTTCGCACTAAGCGATTCCGGGGCGGTTGCGGGTCAATTTGTGGATTCTGGCGATGTAGTTCGGGGTTTCGAGATGCTCGGTTCGGGCTTTCGCCGGATCGCTCCGCGAGCCGCGACCACTGCGTCCGTCACCGGAATCACCACTGCCGGAACGCTGGTGGGCTTCTTCAGCATATCGACGGGAGTGGTGGACAATTTCTGGTTTCTGAACGGCAACTACCGGCGCCTTTCCATGAATAACAAGCCGAAGTCTGCCGAGGTGCTGGGCATCAATCCCTCAGGCACAATGCTGGTGGGCCGCTATCCCACCGCTGGACAGAACTATTCCGCATTTTCCTATCGCGCCGGCACTTTGCGGATTCTGAAAGTTCCGGGAGCAAGCTCTACAATCGCCTACGGCGCCAACGATGGCGGCGAAGTAGTGGGCGCCTTCGTCGACGGCCAATCGCACCAGCATGGCTTTCTCTGGACCGCACCGAAAGCAGCGTCGCGCGAGAAGCCCTGAATCCTGCGCGAGCGTTCATGTCCCCAGGTACCAACCGGACAAATTCTGCGAAAGCATGCCGAATGAGATAATGCCTGCGACTTCGTTCGCGGAAGGGGGCCACCCAACGAATGTCAGAGGAAGTATGTGGGCCGTTCCGAAGATCGCAAACAAGACTCCAACCCTTCAGAACAAACAGAACATAACGCCCAGGACGAACGAATCAGCTCGCGAATCAGGAGTATTCTCTCCGAGCTCGAAGAACTGACAAGCTCCGTTCTGCGGAAACATGAAAAAGAACCGGGCGGCTAAGGTTCCTCTTCGCCGGCGGACTTCGTCGCTTCGCCCCAACGGTCGGAGCCGGCAGCTTGCAATGCAGGATTCAAAGCCTTCAGCCCGGATTGCTCGAGCTTGATGTTCAGTTCCGGGACATCTTTCGACTTGATTTCCTGCCAGCGCTTCAACTGTTCCGCAAGGGCGGCGTGCACGTCGTTAAACATTGCGACGGCTTGAGTCGTAGGGGCGACGTCCGCGCTATCCATGAGCGCAAGCAGTTGGGTCAATGCGGCATTCAGACGGGCGAGGCTCCGTCCCGCGGGACTAGTCAGGAACCGCGCTCCATACCCTCCTTCGCTCCCCTCGAGTTCCGCGGCCTTTGCATCCAGGGCAGCGATTTTCGATTGCGACGCCTCCACCGCCGTGCCTTGCAGAGCCTTTAGCTGCTGCCGAAGACTGCGCACGTGCTGCAGCGTATCGTAGTCAGACTGCAAATCGTCCACGATTTTCATTTCCAGTTGGAATTTTTGTCGCAATCCTTCCGCATTGGTGGTCACCCTCGGATCCATCCTGATCGTCAGCGGCTGGGTGTAGCTCTTTCCGTTGACGGTCAGCTTTACCGAATATTTTCCCGGCAAAACGGCTGGCCCCAGCGGGTACCGTGGAGTGTCCTGGTAGATCGCCGAGATCGGATATTCGTGCTCGGTTGCATGGGGCGGCGGATAACGCAAATCCCATACGAAGCGATGCATGCCGGGCGCATTGGATAGAACACGTGGCGGTCGAATCCAGTAGGTCGGGATGTTCAGCTCGTCCGCGTTTACCGAAGGAACCTCGTCCGCGCTCGTAAAGCGCCGGACCAGCCTGCCGGATTCATCATCAATCTCCAGTGTGATAGGAGCGGCCGCCGCAGACTGGAGGAAGTAATCGAGCATGGCTCCGTCTGGAGGATTTTGTCCGGCGGGTTCCTCGGGCGGCAGTGGCGTGTCGGTATTGTTATTGCGGCGGATGCGATAGGTGAGTTGCGGCGCAAAAAGCCAAGCGCTTTCGGCAGTGGTTTTCGAATTCATCTGCCGGAGAGGCGTAATGTTGTCGAGAATCCAGAAGGAACGGCCGTGCGTACCCACGACAATGTCGTCCTGGTGAACAACGAGGTCGCGGACCGAGCTTGCCGGCAGGTTCAGGCGCAGCGACTGCCAGTGATCTCCGTCATCGAAGGAAACATAGACGCTGCGCTCGGTACCGGCGAACAGTAATCCTTTGCGCTCCGGATCTTCGCGCACCGTGTTTACGGGCTCGTCGTTAGGGATGCCATTCACAATTTCGCGCCAACTCTCGCCACCGTCATGAGTGCGGTAGACGTAGGGGTGCATATCGTTCAGCCGGAAGC
>Ga0335079_10010441_pt1 | contig 10569 bp, 10 predicted proteins | sample Lox_Sample_33_FD_206719 | JGI IMG/M metagenome (GOLD analysis project Ga0335079, IMG submission 206719) | Soil microbial communities from Loxahatchee National Wildlife Refuge, Florida, United States - Lox_Sample_3.3 | ecosystem: Environmental > Terrestrial > Soil > Wetlands | place: USA... | reverse complement strand
ACGAGATTACTCTGATAGAGCTTGCCCGAAACGCCAAACACCAGCGTTTGACCATCGCCGGCCGCGCGCCTGTAGACGGCGGCGTCATGGACCAGCGGACAAAACGTCACCGCGAGCGGCACCCCCTCTATCGAGTCGTCCACCACTTCGTGCCAGTTGAGAATCTTGATCGGATAAGCGCGCGCCCGCCCCTCGACCACCACGCCGATCACCTTGTCGTTCGCTTCGAGAAAGGCCGCCTGGCCCGCCTTGACGAATTGCGGTTCCTTCACCGCCGGAATCGCATCCTTGGCCGGGCCGCCGTCGCGGATCTCTTCGGGCGGCACCACGTGATGGGTCAGATCGAACCCGCTCAGCATCGGATAGAGCGCGAGGGCAGCGGCGATTAGCCACCGACGGGCCCAGCCGGAGCGCGGGCGACCGTCTTCTACTCTCATCGTTACGACGCTCCCCGCGGCGCGCATTCTTACGCCTTAATTGGCAAGCCGCGCGCGATCGTGCGCCGCGGCAAAATCGATCGCCGGACCCTTGGGCACGATGCGGGTCGGATTGATCATCGCGTGGCTCGCGTAGTAGTGGCGCTTGATGTGCGCGAGGCTGACTGTCGCGCCGACGCCGGGCGCCTGATAAAGGTCGCGCGTGTAGCCCCACAGGTTCGGGTAGTCAATGATGCGGCGTAGGTTGCATTTGAAATGGCTATAGTAAACGGCGTCGAAACGCACCAGCGTAGGGAACAACCGCCAGTCAGCCTCCGTTGGGCGCGCGCCCACCAGATAGCGCCGATCTGCCAGGCCCTGCTCCAGGCGATCGAGGGTCGCGAACAGAGGATCGAAGGCCGCTTCGTAGGCTGCCTGCGATTTGGCGAAACCGCACTTGTACACGCCGTTGTTCAAGGTGTCGTAGATAATCGCGTTGAGTTCGTCGATCTCCGCGCGCTGGGCGGGCGGGTAGAGATCGTCGCCGGCGGCGCCCACCGCGTCAAAGGCCGAGTTGAACATGCGGATTATCTCCGACGATTCGTTGCTGACGATGGTTTTGCGCTCGCGATCCCACAGCACCGGAACCGTGACGCGCCCGGTATAGTCGCGGCGGGCCTGCCTATAGATCTCATGCAGGTGGGCGGCGCCGAAGAGATGATCGCGCGTCGCGCCGGGCGTGAGCGAACCGTCCGGCGCGCTGAAGGCCCATCCCTCGTCGCCCATGAACGGGTCCACCACGGACAGATCGACCGCGTCGCCGAGCCCTTTGAACGCACGCACGATGAGCGTGCGATGAGCCCACGGGCAGGCGAGCGAGACGTACAGGTGATAACGCCCGCGCTCGGCCTTGAAGCCGCCCTCGCCGCTCGGCCCCGGGCCACCGTCGACGGTCACCCAGTTTCTGAACACGGTCGGCGGACGAACGAAGTTCGCTCCCGCCGAGCGCAGGTCGTCGCGATGCCATTGGCCGTCAATCATCATCCCCATGGGTGGACTCCCGGAGTGGTCTGACAGGCTTCTTGCGCGGGCGCTTGCGCGCAGCCCGGCAATCCCCAAGATGATATGCAGGTGGGCCACAATCCGACAGACCCCGACCTGAGGGACCTCCAGGCGCTACTTTATCGCCTGATTACCGCACCCGAGGGCGTGGCTGCAGGCCTCGCCGCTGAGCGCGCGCCCGGGCCCAAGACGGTCGATGATTTGGAACAGTTGATCGAGAGTGATGACCGGTTGTCCGCGGGCGAGCGGCTCGAGATTTACGCCAACGCCTACTTCTATCGCATCCTCGACTGTCTCAAGGAGGATTTTCCGGCGACGCTCGCGACGCTCGGCGCCGACAACTTTCATAACCTCGTCACCGGCTATCTTATCGAGCATCCGCCGACCGAGCCCTCGATCTCGCACGCGGGCCGCCATCTGAGCGAGTTCCTGCGCAACCATCCGTGCACCGAGCAATGGCCCTTCATCGCCGAGCTGGCGCGGCTTGAGCGGACCCTTATCGAAGTCTTCCAGGCGGCCGACGCCGTGCCGCTTAGCGCCGGAACAATGCGCTCGGCTGCGCCCGAGGATTGGCCCGGACTCGCGATGCGGACGCATCCGGCGCTCGCGATCCTCGATTGCGAGTGGCGCGTCGATGAATTGCTGCGCGCGGTGGAAACCGGCACGGCCGCCGATGGAAACCCGCTCGTGCCCGCGCGTTTGCCGGTCAGCGTGCTGGTGTGGCGCAACGGCTCACGGGTCTGCTATCGCGCACTGGAGAATCCAGAGCGCGCAGCGCTCGAGCTGGCCAGAGCGGGGACGAAGTTCTCGGCGATATGTGAAGCGGTTGCCGCTGCCGCAGGCGAAGGAGACGGCGACGGCGGGCAGGTCGCGCTAATCAATCGGCTGCTCGCGCGATGGCTCGCCGACGGTGTGCTCGTCGCGGCGTGACTGCGGCAGCGATCTCATCGCGGAAGATAAGCCGCAACTTACATGAATTTACGCCGGCGATGGCCTTTGCAGCCGGCACGACTGCGCGCGATGGCGCAGTCTAGACCTGCTTCTCGCGCAGTTCCGGGCTTTCCAGTAGCTTGTAGCTGACGAGCGACGTCGGCACCCCTTCATCGAGGCTGCGAAGGCGAAAGTAGGGCGCGTCGTTGCCGCCACCGCTCTTCAGGCTCACCACCTCGTGCACTTTGCCGCGGAAAACAACCCGGCTGCCCGGCAGCATCCTGATGGCTGTATGCTTCTCCATCGTGGCTCACTCCTCCCCACCCTTTTGAGTTCACCACCGACCCGACCGATATCTCAGGAACTATTGCAGGTGCGGCTAGAATGTCAAGAATCGCGCGCTCGTGCATATGCACGCTTGACACGGCCTCAGCTATATTGCTCCAACCTATGCGGTTCGAATGAGGAGAGCGTTATCGATATGGCCATCGTAAGAGGTGAACAGCTAATCGCGCGTTGTTTCAGAAGCGAAAGCGTCGACACGATCTTTTTCATGATGGGCGGTCCGACCAGCGGCACGGCCGGCGCCTGTCTCGAACTCGGCATGAAGGGCATCTATGTCCGCCACGAGCAGGCGGCGGCAATGATGGCGCATGCGTACGCGCGCGTCACCGGCAAGGCGGGAATCTGTATCACGCCCTCGGGCCCAGGCACGGCCAACGCGCTCACCGGGCTCGCCAACGCATGGGCCGACGCCACGCCGATAATCGCGATCGGCGGTTCGGCGCCGATGCGCGCTACCACGCTCGACGCTTTCCAGGAGATGGACCAGGTCGCGATCATGAAGCCCGTGGTGAAAGCCGCCTATCGGGTGGACATGGCAAGCCGTATCCCGGAGTACATCAGCGTCGCGTTCCGCGAGGCGCTCGATGGAAAAAAGGGGCCGGTTTACCTCGACCTCCCGGGCGACATCCTCAACCATAAGGTTGACGACGAGAAAGTCTTGTTCCCGTCAAACTACCGCGTCGAGAGCCGGCCCGCCGGCGATCCGATGCAGGTCGAGCGTGCAGTCGAGCTGCTCGCCGCGGCCAGGCGTCCGATCGTCATCACCGGCAGCGGCGTGCTCTGGTCGGGCGCATCGGCCGAGCTGCGCGACTTTATCGAGAGCACCGGACTGCCGTTCTACACCACGCCGCAGGGGCGCGGCGTAATTCCGGAGGATCATCCGCGATCGTTTCCGGGGGCGCGCTCGATGGCGTTTCGCGAGGCCGACGTGGTGCTGGTGGTGGGCGCGCGGGCGAACTCGATGCTCTCGTTTTTGCGCGCGCCGCGTTTCTCGCCCGACGCGCGTTTCATCAGCGTCAACCTCGACGGCCGCGAGATCGGCCATAATCGCGCGATCGAAGTCGGAATCATCGGCGACGCCAAAATGGTGCTGCGCCAGCTGACCGAGGAGGCCGAGGGCCGCTTCGAGCCTCATCGCGAAAGCGAGTGGGTTGCGCAGCTCAGCGCCAAGCATCGCTCCAACCAGGAGCGCTCGGCGCCGCTGCTTCACTCCGACGCCGTGCCGATCCATCCCCTGCGTCTGTGCCGCGAGGTCCGCGACGCGATCTCGCGCGACACCATCCTGATCGTCGACGGCCACGAGATTCTGAACTTCGCGCGCCAGTCGATTCCGATCTACCGGGCCGGATGCAGCCTCAACGCGGGGCCACACGGATGCATGGGCGTCGGCGTGCCTTTCGGCATCGGCGCCAAGGTCGCAAAACCCGACTCGCCGGTGCTGGTGCTCTCGGGCGACGGCGCGTTCGGATGGAACGGGATGGAAATGGACACGGCGATTCGCCATCAACTGCCGATCGTGGTGGTGGTGTCGAACAACGCGGGCTTCACCTCGCGCCAGACCGGCGGCACGGTCGGGCGGGAACTCGGATGGCAACGCTACGACAAGATGGTCGAGGCGCTCGGTGGCTATGGCGAGTTCGTCGAGAAACCCGACGATATCCGCGGCGCGATCGAGCGCGCGTTTGCGAGCAATAAGCCCGCGCTGGTCAACGTCTGCACCGATCCGGAGGCGCAGGCGACGACCGACATGGGCTTCGCAGGATACTGACGCCCGCAGCGCGCGCCCGCGCCTACGGCCGGCGGCGCGGCGGGCAAAGGGCGCTCATCGTCCCCTCGTGCGGCGCGCGACTTCCAGCACGCGGCGCGCGCGTCTCAGGTGCGGCACGTCCACCATCTCGCCGCGAAAGGTAAACGCCATCCGTCCGGCCTTGCGGTTCTCCTCGAACGCCGCGAGCAATTCCTCGGCGTCCGCGATCTCCTGCTTGCTCGGCGAGAAAACCTCGTTGACGATTTCGATCTGGCTCGGATGGATCGTGATCTTGCCGGTGAAGCCCATCCAGGCGCCCTCGATACAGTCGCGCCGGCAGCCGTCGGGGTCCTTGATGTTGACGAAGACGGTGTCGATCGGCTGAACGTTGGCGGCGGTGGCCGCGAGCAGCGTCATGATCCGCGCGTAGCGGAACACTTCGAGGAACTCGCCCCGCTCGTCGCGATTGCGCCGCGCGCCGATCGCCGCCGACAGGTCTTCGGCGCCCCACGACATGCTGTCGACGCGCGGATGCAGCCCGAGGTCCTTGATGTTGAGCAGGCCCTGCGGCGTCTCGGTCGCGAGCAGCAGCAGGCTGACGCTGCGCTCGGGGTAGCCGTACTGTTTTTCGAGCCCGCTCAGGATCGAATCGATCTTCTCCACGTCGGCGAAGGTCCGCACCTTGGGGACCATGTAGGAATCCGGCCGCCCGGCCATCGTCGCCTCGAGGTCGGCGACGCCCCACGGCGTATCCAGCGGATTCATCCGCACCATCCGCTCGCGGCCCTTGAAATCGACCTTTTGCAGCCACTCGGTGACCGTCTTGCGCGCGGAATCCTTGTTGTCGGGCGTGACCGAGTCCTCGAGGTCGAGCACCAGCGCGTCGGCCGGAAGATCGATCGACTTGCCGAGCATCTTGTCGTTGGCGCCGGGCACGAAATGCACGGCGCGGCGCAGCGTCTCCATAATCGGCGGCTCCAATCGGCTACTTGGCGGGCTTGCGCAGCATCAGCGCCGCCCGCTTGCAGCGCACCACGGTCTCATTGCGCTGATTGCGCGCGCGATGCTCGAGGATCACGATGCCCCAGTCGGGACGCGACTTCGACGGCCGGACCTCCAGCACTTCGCTCTCGGCATAGAGCGTGTCGCCGATGAAAACGGGCTTGGGAAATTCGACTTTCTCGAAGCCCAGGTTGCCGACCGTGGTTCCGAGCGTGAGGTCGCCGACCGAGAGCCCAACCGCGAGGCCAAGGGTAAAGATCGAATTGACCAGGATGCGCCCGAACTCGGCCTTCTTGCCGAACTCGGCGTCCAGATGCAGCGGCTGCACGTTCATCGTAAGCGTCGTAATCAGCAGGTTGTCGGTCTCGGTGACCGTGCGGCCGGGCTGATGCTGAAACGTCTCGCCGACCTTGAACTCTTCGAAGTACTTGCCCATCGTGATGGCTCCCAACGCGAGCGCGAAATTTCCCGTCCTTTTAGGGCGCGGGCGCTCCGAATGATAGTCCAGCCGCGCGCCCGCAACCAGCGCTCGCGCGCGGCGGATGGGCGGCGCCTCGCTTGATTCATCCGCGGCGCTGCAAACGGCGCGGGCGCGTGGCCGTGCGCCGGGGCGGTTTTTTCTTGAGCTCCGGGATAGCGGCGAAAAAATCGAGCGCTTCGGGATTGGCCGCCGCCTCGCGGTTGGTGACCGGCACGCCATGGATCAGGTTGCGCACCGCCAGCTCCATCAGCTTGCCGTTGCGCGTGCGCGGGATGTCCGGAACCTGGATCACCCTGGCCGGGACGTGGCGCGGGGTGAGATTGCGGCGGATCGTCTCGCGGATTTTATCGCGCAGCGCGTCGTCGAGTTCGATTCCGTCGCGCAGCTTCACGAACAGCACGATCCGGACGTCGTTGTCCCACTCCTGGCTGACCGCCATGCACTCCGACAGCTCGTCGAGCTGCTCGACCTGGCGATAGATCTCGGCCGTCCCGATCCGCACGCCGCCCGGATTAAGCGTCGCGTCGGAGCGGCCATAGATGATCATTCCGTCGTGCGCGGTCAGCTCGGCCCAGTCGCCGTGGCACCATACGCCGGGAAAGCGCTCGAAGTAGGCGGAGCGGTACTTGGCGCCGTCGGGATCGTTCCAGAAAAAGAGCGGCATCGTGACGAACGGCGCGGTGCACACCAGCTCGCCCTTGGTTTCGCGCACCGGATGGCCGTCCTCGTCCCATACGTCCACGCGCATGCCCAATCCGCGGCTCTGCAGCTCGCCGCGCCACACCGGCGCGATCGGATTGCCCAGCGCAAAGCACGAGACGAGATCGGTGCCGCCCGAAATCGAAGCCAGGCAGAGGTCCTGTTTGACCGCGGCGTAAACGTAATCGAAGCTCTCCGGCGCAAGCGGCGATCCGGTCGAGCACATCGTGCGCAGCTCGTCGAGGCGATGCGTCCGCATCGGCTCCAATCCCGCCTTGCGGATCGCATCGATATATTTCGCCGAAGTGCCGAACATCGTCATCCGCTCGCTCTCGGCATAGTCGAAGAGAATCCCGGGATGCGGATGAAAGGGCGAGCCGTCGTAGAGCAGAAGCGTCGCGCCCGAGGCGAGCGCCGAGACCAGCCAGTTCCACATCATCCAGCCGCAGGTGGTGAAATAGAAAATCCGGTCGCCCGGACGCACGTCGCTGTGAAGCTGATGCTCCTTCAGATGCTGCAGGAGGACGCCGCCCGCCCCATGCACGATACACTTCGGCACGCCGGTGGTCCCCGAGGAATAGAGGATGTAGAGCGGATGGCCGAACGGCACGCGGGCGAACTCGATCTCGCCGGGCGCGAAGGGCGCGAGAAAATCCTCTAGGCTGACGGCGGCGGCCGGCACGCGAAGATCGGAGGGTGCGCTGACGTAAGGCACGACCACCATCCGCTCGACGCCTTTTATCCGCGTGCGCAACTCGGCAACCTTGTCGAGCGTCTCGAAGGTCTTGCCGCCGTAAAAATAGCCGTCGGCGACGAACACGACCTTCGGTTCGATTTGCCCGAAGCGATCGACCACGCCCTCGACGCCGAAGTCGGGCGAGCACGACGACCAGATCGCGCCGATCGCCGCCGCGGCCAGCGCGCCAATTGCAGCTTCGGGCATGTTGGGGAGATAGCCGCCGACGCGCTCGCCCTCCTTGACCCCGGCCGCGCGGAGCGCCTGCACGGTGCGCGAGACCTGCGCATAAAGCTCGTCGCGGCTTAGCCGCCGACGCACCTTGTCCTCGCCCCAGAAGACTATCGCGTCTTGCGCGTCATCCGGGCCGCGCAGCTTGAGGCAATTCTCGGCGAAGTTGAGGCGCCCCTCGGGGAACCATCGCGCCCCCGGCATCCGCTCGCCGTCCTCGACGATCGGACCGCCCTGATCGCCGACGGCACCGCAGAAGTTCCACACCATCCGCCAGAAGAGCTCGCGATTTTCGACCGACCATCGCCAGAGCGCGCCGTAGTCCGGAAGTGTCACCGAGTATTCCGTCTCGACCGCGCGCATGAATGCGGTCATCCGCGCCTCGGCGATGCGCGCGGGCGGCGGTTCCCACATTTTCTGATTGGCGTCGGCCAACGTCGCTATACCTTGTCCATGATTTGGGCGCGGAAGCGTTCGAGGTCGGCGCCTTCGAGCGCTCTGATCGGCAGACCCGCGAGCGTGCGATCGACACCCATCTCGGCCATCCGGCGGACGTCGTCGGCGCTGAGCGGCTTGCCCGTGCGCAGGCTCATCGTGATCTCGATCGGCCGCGTGCGCCCGGCGGCGCGCGCGAATTCACGGAGCTTCGCGATCTGCGCCTGCGCCTCCTCGAGGCCGTGCGCGATCCCGTACCATCCGTCGCCCTGGCGCACCGTGCGCTTGAGCGCGGGCTCGCTGGTGCCGCCGAAGACGATCGGCGGATGCGGCTGCTGGACGGTCTTGGGCATGAACTTCATCCCCGCGGTCGAAACCGTCCGGCCCTTGTAGCTGGGATCGCTCTTGCTCCAGAGCTCGATCATCAGTTCGAGATACTCGCGCGTGCGCAGCTCCCGGTTGCGATCCTCCGCTGGCCCACGGCGCAAGGCGCGTCGTGTGATTCCTATCAGCCCACAGGCACGACGCTGCGACAGATCGTGCGTGGTCATCACTGCCATCACCATCTGCCGCTTCACCGCGGGCCGTATCCGTTTTTTGCCAGTACGTCCTTGAGCGCCCGGATGTCCAGCGCCTGGTCGGCCACGATTCCCTTCAGCCGCCGGTTCTCTTCCTCGAGCTGGCGCAGCCGGCGCATCTCCGAGACCTCCAGCCCGCCGTATTTACTGCGCCAAGTGTAAAAAGTCGCGTCCGAGATCCCGTGGCGCCGGCACAGCTCGCTGACCTTCGCCCCGCCTTCCGCCTCCTTCAGGACGCCGATGATTTGTTCTTCACTGAACCGCGCTCGTTTCATGCCTGCCTTCCTTTCTGACCCAAAACCCGCAAAGTATCCCACGGATAAGTAGAGAGAACGGCCCGCGGTGTGGTCCTCTGCAGCAGCCTGAGGAGGTCACGGTAATGCCGAAGAAGGGCCATAGCGAGGAGCAGATCCTGCGCGCATTGCACCAGGCGGAGAGCGGAACCACCGTACGGGAAGTCTGCCGCGAGCACGGCATCAGCGACGCCACCTTTTACATCTGGAAGAAGAAGTACGCGGGGCTCGGCTTGAGTGAGTTGCGCGAGCTCCGTCAACTGCGTGAAGAAAACGGCAAACTCAAGCGGCTGGTCGCCGACCTCTCGCTCGACCGCCATATCCTGCAGGAGATCGTGCAAAAAAAGCTCTAAAGCCTCGCCAGCGGCGCGAGCTCGGGCTGTGGACGCAGGCCGTCTTCGCTCTGAGCGGACATCGCGCGGCGGGGCTGATGAAAATCACGCGCAAGACCCTGCGCTACCGAAGTCGCCGACCGCCACAGGACGCGCTGCGGATGCGGCTGCGCGAACTGGCGGCGAGCCGGGTGCGTTTCGGCTACCGGAGGCTGACCGTGATACTCAGGCGAGAAGGCTGGCGGGTGAATCCCAAACGTGTCTATCGGCTTTACACTGAGGATGGGCTCACAGTGCGCACGAAGACTCGCAAGAAGCTGGCACGGCGCTCACGCGTACCCACATCCAAGGCGACGCGGCCGAATCAGAAGTGGAGCATGGACTTCATGAGCGCAAAACTCCTTGATGGGCGCTGGTTTCGTGTACTGACCATGATCGATCAGTTCACCCGCGAATCCCTGACGCTGGTCGCCGACGGCGCACTCAACGGCCACCGGGTGGCGCTCGCGCTTTCGCAGGTGGTGGCGGAACGAGGAGTCCCGGAATCGATCACGGTGGACAACGGGAGCGAATTCGCAAGCAAGGCAATGGACGCGTGGAGCTATCAGTACGGTGTACACCTGGAGTTCATCCGTCCGGGAAAGCCGGTCGACAATGGCTATATCGAATCGTTCAACGGGCGCCTTCGCGACGAGTGCTTGAACGTCGAAACCTTCTTCGACCTGAGCGACGTCAGGGAGAAGCTCGAGCGCTGGCGCCTTGACTACAACCAGGCGCGACCTCACAGCGCGTTGGGCGACCGTTCTCCCGAGGAGTTCGTGCGCGAGTGGAAAGAATCGAGCGCAACCTCTCCGCGCACAGCTGGGCCGGCTAACCAAGCGCCGGCCGGCGCTGTGCACTGCAGCGATGCCGCGGATCCGAAACGCTTACAGCTTTTCGTCCCGCCCTCAGATGTGAAGGGCGGGCCGGAAAAGCTGCCCTTGGACAGCGCGGAAGAGGTCGCGGAACGAGGTGATTTGCTAGAGGTTGTCAATTGAGTCTGTTGAGTGCGATAAACGCCGGAAATACCGGCAACAACGACCACACCAGGCCGAAATCTCAACTACCAGTCGGCTTACTTCTGCGGGGCGGGTCACTTCCGGCAGACACTAACTTATCGCTGGGATACTTCCATGGGGTAAGGCCACGTGCACCCGATAGCCGTAGCGCTGGCTTGGGCGGAAGCCAGGCAGGTAAATGTGCCATACTTGGTCGGATTGCTCGGTGACGGCGACTCGAGACT
>Ga0335079_10010440_pt1 | contig 10570 bp, 9 predicted proteins | sample Lox_Sample_33_FD_206719 | JGI IMG/M metagenome (GOLD analysis project Ga0335079, IMG submission 206719) | Soil microbial communities from Loxahatchee National Wildlife Refuge, Florida, United States - Lox_Sample_3.3 | ecosystem: Environmental > Terrestrial > Soil > Wetlands | place: USA: Florida... | reverse complement strand
CGACCGCGCGCCGGGCGGTGCAGGAAACCGCTGAGCTGCTGCGCTCGCTGGGTCACACGGTAGGCGAGCAGGATCCGAACTACGGTGTCCTGTTCGGCGACATCATGCCGCGATACCTGGCGGGGATCGCTGAGGACGCTGCGAGGCTCGACCACCCGGAACGCCTCGAGAGGCGTTCGCGAGCGATGGCGGCGATGGGGCGGCGCTTGCAGGGTCGCGCCCTGCGGCGCGCGCTCACGCGCCAGCAGCGCGTCACCGGTCGCATCTGCGCGATCTTCGCCGACCACGACATCGTGCTCACCCCCGTTACCGCAGAGCCCGCCGAACCCGTCGAGCGCTGGCGAGGCATAGGGCCGCTTCGCACCTTCCTCGGTGGTGGTCCGTATGTCACCTACACGACGGTCTGGAACGTGGTCGGCGCGCCCGCCGCGGCTGTGCCGGCTGGGCTCGACGAGCACAGGCTACCGACCGCGGTACAGATCGTCGCGCCCCCGGGCGGGGAGACGACGCTCCTGTCGCTGGCCGCCCAGCTCGAAGCAGCGCGACCGTGGGCGCACCACCGCCCAGCAGTCATTCCGACCTCCTGAGCTTCCATCCCGTGTCAGACACGATCAATCCCGAGAGGAGCAACACGATGCTGACCAACACCGACAACATCTCGACGGTCCGGGCGATGTACGAGGCGCTCGGCCGCGGCGACGTAGAGGCGATCATCGACGCGGTCACCGATGACGTGGACTGGTCGACCGACGCTGCACTCCCCGGAGCCCCGTGGTATGGCCCCCGACATGGCAAGGATGGCGTGCGAAGCTTCTTCGCGGGGATCGCCCAGGCAGGGCCCATCACCGAATTCACGCCGCTCGTGTTCACGAGCAACGATGACGGCGACGTGATGGTGCTCATCCGGTATGCCTTTACGGTCAGCGCGACCGGCAAGAGCGTCGAGATGAACATGCACCACCTCTTCCGCTTCCGCGACGGCAAGGCGTACTACGTGCGCAGCGCCGAAGACACCGCGCAGGTCGCCGCCGCCTTCGCTCCGTGAGTGGTTCCGCGGCGCGCTACTGCGGGCGGTCGGCAGTTGCGGCGCTTGCGCTCATGCGATCGGTGACTCAAGGCGCTCAAGGTTCCTGATGGTGTGCCTGGCCTCGCGCGTGAAGATGGGCTTTCCAATCAGCTTGAACAGCGTCCCGAAGATCCGCCCGCGCGCGTCGTGCGTGAACTCGCGGATCCAGATCATCTCGACCGTGCTTCCACTGTCGGCCGGTGCGACTCGTAGCTCCCAGCTGCTGTCTGGGGGTCGGTAGACGTTGGAGTCTGTGACGATCGCCTTGACTGAGCCGGGTTGCGACCAGTCGTAACGGCACCGCTCCCAGTTGATGCCGATACCGGAGGGCGTTCCCTCGGTCACATCGGCGGTGGTCTGGCTGAGCTGGTGAACCTCGAAATGCTCGGCGACGACGGCAGGGAAGATCTCGGTACGTCGAGCGGAGAAGTCGTATCCCGCCGCCAGCACCTGCTCGGACGACAGCCGGCTGTGGGTCGTGACGTGGATCGTGGTCGGGCTCATTTCCATTCCAGGCCGCGGAGTGCTCACGATCGACCGGCAACCTGGCGTTCGAAGAACTCGACGGTCGTCCGGATTGCGGCGGGCGGGATGTAGTGGCCGTGGCCGGGCAAAATGGCGAGCGCGCCGTCCGGGAGCGGCCGGTAGGCGGCGATGGCCTGCTCGACGCTGCAGAAGTCGTCGCGGTCGCCGGCGAGGATCAGGGTCGGAGCGGTGATCTCGGCAAGGTCGGCGTAGGTGTAGCCGGGGTGCTGGGTCGTGCGATCCCAGGCCAGCCGCAGGTACGTCCGCCAGTGCCCCTCGCCCTGACCGCCGTCCTGGTCTCGCTTCATCAGCGCGAGCAGCGGGCGCATCTGCTCCGAGGCCTCGAACGCCCGTGCGGCGGCGTCCGGGTCGGGCTCCGTCGCATTGGGGCTCCCGCCGAGGATCTGGCGCATCATCGCCAACGTCGGCGCCTCGGGATCGAACGCGTCGAAGCCGGCGTGATTGACGATCGCGCGAGCCGCGCCCGGATGGCGAATGCCGAGGACCGTGGCGGTGATCGCGCCCTCGCTGAAGCCGGCGATCAGCGGCCACTCGAGTCTGAGGGCGTCAATCAGCGCGGCGACGTCGTCGGCAAGCAGGTCGAAGGTGATCGGCCCGCCGCTGTGCGCGGTCTTGCCGCAGCCGCGGGTGTCGGGCGCGATCACGCGGAAGTGCTCGGCCAGCGTGTCCATGTGAGTCGCGTAAGCGACCGGCACACCCGTCCAAATCGGATTGGAGGACACCATGCCGCCGTGCAGCAGCACGAGCGGCTGGCCGTCCCCCTGCTCGATGTAATGGATGTCGATGCCGTTGGCGCCGACACAGTGACCCTGTGTAACGGTGTTGCTCGCTTTGACGCTCATGGTGCCGCTCCAAGCCTCGTTCGACCGGATGCGGCAGGCTCGCAATCGAGCGGGCCGGCGTCATCGGGCATTCGCCTGATCTTCGCGCCGATCAGCCGCCGGGGAACCGCGCCGGGTTCGACACCGGCACGTCCCGCATCAGCCCGTGGCGCATCGCGAACACGCTCGCCTGCGCCCGGTTCGACGCGTCGATCTTGCGATAGATGTGCTCGACGTGGCTGCCCGCGGTTTTCGGCGAGATCACGAGCAGCTGCGCGATCTGCTTGTTCGAAAGCCCGCAGGCCAGGAGGCGGAGGACCTCGACCTCGCGGGTGGTCAGCCCCGCCGGCCATTCGCGACGGCGCCCGACCCTGTGCCCGGCGGCACGCAGCACGCTGTCGACCGCCTCGCCGTCCAGTCTCCCGGCGCTGATCTCGCGGCGCAACTCGAGAGCCACCTCGTGTCGGGCGCGGGCCGGTCGGTGCGGGCGGATCTCGCACATCGCCTGATATACGTCCGCTGCGGCGACCAATCGCGCGATCCTCCCGATCTGATCGCCGGAGACGCCGCGCGGATAGCCCGAGCCGTCGAGCCGCTCGTGATGCTGGACCGCCGTCCCGCCCAGGCCCGCTAGCGCCGGCGAGAACGCGAGCATCCGCTCGCTCAGATACGGATGCATGCGCACTCGTTCGAGCTCAGACCGACTCAGCGGCCCGGGCTTGTCCCAGATCGTGTTCGGAACCCCGAGCCGCCCAAGGTCGTACACGCATGCCGCTCGGCGCAGCTCGGCGGCGTCGGCTTCGGTCAGGCCAAAGCCCGCCGCAGCCGCGCTAACCAGCTCCGTGACCGCGTGGACGTGACCCATGATCCACGGCGACTTCAACTCCGCGAACTCGCCGATCGCCTCCAGTGCCCGGTCGAGCTCCTCGCTGCTGATCTCCCGTCCCAGCGAAGGCTCGGCGGAGATCACCGCCTCCCAGCTCGGCGTCTCATCGAGCTCGGCCAGGACCATCGGCGCCTGCTCGCAGAACGCATCGACAAGATCTGGATCGAACTGAGTACCGCCGCGCTCCCTCGCCACCGTGATCGCCGCCTCCACACCCCCCGTGCGGCCGAACACCTCAACCACGTCGGCGAGGTTGATCAGCCGCGAGCTGACCGCAATCTCCCCGCCCTTCATCCCGTACGCGCCCCGGCCATCCCAGCGCTCGTAGGTCTGACGCAGGCTCTCGCGCACCTCCTCGCCCAGACCGAGCCGCCCCACGAGCTCGTCGGTCGCACGATAGTGGTTCTCCGCCAGCGCCCTCATCGAACGCAGTCCCTCTCCCATGAACGCCGCGCCGACCCGCGTGCGGGTCGCCAGCGGCCGCTCACGCCCGCCCACGTGCTTGAGCATGAACGAGATCGCCGGGCCGACCTTGCCGATGTCGTAGTGGTAGTGGGCGTCGCCCTTGAGCGTGGTGTCGTCCCCGAACCACTTCGCCTGCTCATAGGCGTCCGTATGACACCCCACCCACGCCAGCAGCCCCGAGTAGTAGACGACCCCGCGCTCTGACTCGGTCAGACCGAGCTGCTCACCCAGCCGCAGCGCGATCAGGCACGCGCGGATCATGTGCTCCATCGGCTGCCCGAGCCCCAGATCGGTGCCGAGCGACAGCAACGCAACGAGCTCAGCAAGACGGACTCTCTCTCGCGCCACCGACGACATCTCGGGGAAGCCTATGCCGGGGCACCCACCTCGACAACGCGGTCGAGCAGCGCGGTTGACGATGTCGGCCGAGCCGCTCGGGCGCCGAGGCCCGATTGACCATTCGAGCGTGCGAGCTCTCCGGAACCTACAGGCCAATCCGTCGCCCCGCCCGCACCGGCCGCGGCAACCCGGCGTGCGCGTCGGCTAACGCGGCGACCCGCTCGCGGACCGCGTCGCGGACCGGCGCGGCCCGCCCGGCGGCGGCATCGACGTGCAGCATCATGTGCTCGCCTGTGGCGACCGGGTCCTCCGATCCCACCCGGACGAGCGTGTGGAACAGGTGCAGGCGCTTGTCGTCCCAGCCGAGCACCTGGGTGAGCACCTGAATCCGGTCGCCGGCGTAGAGCTGGCCCAGATGCGAGATGTGCGTTTCGACCGTGTAGTAGCTGCCTCCGGCGTCCAGGTACGCCCCGTCGACTCCGACCCACCGGAGCAGCGCGTCGGTGGCGTCGGCGAACAGCTCCAGGAAACGGGCCTCGGTGACGTGGCCGTTGTAGTCGAGCCAGTCCGGCGGGATCTCGCGCGAGTGGAGGGCCAGCGGTCGCGCGGGTCGGCCGTCCACGCATGGCGCCGGACTGCCGGACGGCGTACGACCCAGCAACGAGCGTTCCCAGGCCGCCAAGGTCGTGCCGGCGCCGGCCTCCTGCGCGCGCAGCGCGTGCAAGATCGCCACGAGGCGGTCATCTCGTTGTCGCTCGAGCTCGGCCACCGAGCGGCCGCGCGCCTGCTCGTCGGATTGGCCGGCAACCTTGTCGAGAAAGTCCGGAGTCAGCTCGGGGACGTCGACCAGCTTGGTCCACGGCAGCGCCAGCGCCGGCCCGAAGTGCTCCATGAACGCGCGCATCCCATCCTCGCCGCCGGCCAGGCGATAGGTGAGGAAGGTGCCCATGATCGCCCAGCGCAGCCCGGCGCCGTAGCGGATGACGTCGTCGACCTCGGCCACGGTCGCCACGTCGTCATGCACGAGCCACAGCGCCTCGCGCCAGAGCGCCTCCAGCAGGCGGTCGGCGATGAAGCCGTCGATCTCGTGGCGGAGCGCCTGCGGGTGCATGCCAACGGCTCGGTAGACGGCGGCGGCGCGCTCCAGGGTGTCCGGCGCGGTTCGCTCGCCGGCGCACAGCTCGACGAGCGGCAACAGATACACGGGGTTGAACGGGTGACCCACGGTGAACCGCTCCGCATGCGCCATGCCGGCCTGCAGTAAGGATGGACGTAACCCCGACGTCGACGAGCAGATGACTACGTCGGGTCTGGCGGCACGGCTGGCTGCGGCGAGCAGGCGCTGCTTCAGCTCGAGGCGCTCAGGCGCGGATTCCTGCACGAGCGCCACGTCGGTCGCCGCGTCCTCGGGAGAGTCCACGAACGTCAGCGTGCCTTGCGACGGCAGCGGCACCAGCGTAAGCCGTCGGTAGGCGCGGCGGGCGTGCTCGAGCATCTGGCCCACCTTCCGCGGCGCATCGGAATCGGGATCGTAGAGCTGGACATCGACGCCGTTCAGGACGAACCGCGCCGCCCATCCGCCACCGATCACGCCGCCCCCGAGGAGCCCGACGCGAGTCGGAAGCTCGCCGGTCTCGGACGTGTCAGACACGGGTGCGCAGCGCCAGCTTTTCGCGCACTTCGTCGGGTCCCATCACGCGCACGTTGATCCCCTCGAGCAGTCCCACTGCCCGCTCGACCAGCTCTGCGTTGGTCGCCAGCCGCCCCCGAGACAGATACAGGTTGTCTTCGAGGCCGACGCGAACATTTGCGCCCACCAGAGGCGCGAGCGCTGCGTAAGGCAGCTGCAACCGGCCGATCGCGAACGCCGAGTAGACGGAGCCGCCCGGCAGCTTCGCCACCATCGCCAACAGCGTGCCGAGGTCGGCCGGCGCGCCATACGGGATGCCCATGCACAGCTGGATCAGCGGCGGGTGCTCGACCAGGCCTTCGTCGATCAGCTCGTGTACGAGGACCAGTTGGCCGGTGTCGAACACCTCGAGTTCGGGGCGGACACCCAGCTCCTTCACCCGGCGCGCCATCGCCCTCAACATCCCGGGCGTGTTCGCCATGATGTACTCGCCGCCAGCGGCGAAGTTCATCGTCCCGCAGTCGAGCGTGCAGATCTCGGGCAGCAGCTCCTCGACATGGGCCAGGCGCTCGCTCGCGCCCGCCATGTCGGTCCAGGCCGGATCGACCGGTAGCGGCGCCTCCACATCCCCGAGCACCAGGTCGCCGCCCATCCCCGCGGTGAGATTCACCACCGGGTCGATGTCGTCGGCGGCGCGGATGCCCGAAACCACCTCCCGGAACAGCGCCGGATCCCGCGCCCCGCGCCCGGTGACCGGATCGCGGACGTGAATGTGCACCACCGCGGCACCGGCCCGTGCCGCGTCGATCGCCGACTCGGCGATCGACGCGGGCGTCACCGGCACGTGCTCGCTGCGCGCGACCGTATCGCCGGCGCCGGTCACCGCGCACGTGATGAACGCCTCGGTGATCATCCGACACTGTCCAAGGGCGTTCTGGTCGCGCCGAACCCCGGGTCGGCGCCGAGCCCCGCGAGGTCGAGCAGGACCTGCTCCCAGTGGCGGTACTGCACATCGTGCCCCTCGCCCGGGTACCCGCGGAGGGCGGCCACTGATGGCAGCGCGCGCCGCCACTCGCGCACATGGTCAACCGGAACCACATCGTCGTCGGCTCCCCAGTACACGAACGCCGGCGCCTCGAGCGCTCGAAGGTCCGGCAGCGGCTCGGAATGCAGCAAGCGCCACTCGTGCGCCAGCGCCGGATCGAGCGCGAGCTGCTCGGGCCGACCGTACAGAACCGACGCGGTCCCGCACGATGCGACCAGTGGCCCGGCCGCCGCCGCCGCGAGGTGCAGCGACAGCACACGTTCGGGAACGCGCGCCGCGACCGCCGCGGCAAACGGGGCGCCGCCCGAGATCGCCACCACGGCAAACGGGCCGATCCGTAGCATCGCCAGAACCTCGAGCACGTCGTCCACCGCGTCGGCATATCCCAGCGACCCATCGAACGGCGTCATTCCGAACCCGTTGCGTTCCACGCTGACGACGCGGAGGCGCAGCCTTTCGCGCACGTCCCGGGCGAACTCGGTCTCGTAGAACGCGTCGACATCCGTCCCCAGGCCCCCAAAGAACACGACCGGCCGCCACCCCTCCTCGCCCTCGTCGATGAACCGGACGACTCGGCTGCGCGCGGACGAGAGCGTCTGCTGCATCACTCGCTGGGGGCCGCGACCTGGCCCAGGGCCGCCTCGATGCTGGGCGTGTTGGCGAGCAGGCGACGGGTGTAGTCCGCGCTCGGCGCTCCGAACAGCTCGGTGGTCGGTCCCGATTCCACGATCCGGCCCTCGGTCATGACCAGGACGCGGTCAGCGATCGTCCGGATCAACGCCAGGTTGTGGGTGATGAACAGCATGCTGAGGCCGGTCTGGATCCGCAGGTCGCGCAGCAACTCCACGATCGCCGCCTGGACCGACACGTCGAGCGCCGAGGTGATCTCGTCGCAGACCAGCAGCGACGGCTCGGCGGCCAGCGCACGGGCGATCGCCACACGCTGGCGCTCCCCACCCGAGAGCTGGTCGGGGTAGCGGCTGGCGGCGTCCGCCGACAGCGCGACACGCTCCAGCAGATCCCCCACGCGGCGAGCGGTTTCGCCCCGGTTGACGGGGAAGAACAGCCTCAGCTGGCGTGCGATCGTCTGCCCGACGGTGCGACGCGGGTTCAGCGAGGCGTACGGGTTCTGGAACACGTACTGGATCTGCTTGCGTGCCTGGGTCGTGCGGTGGCGGGCGCTCTGCGCGAGCCGCTGCGAGTCGAGTTTGATGTCGCCGGTGTAGTTGGAGTGCAGCCCGGCGATACACCGAGCAATCGTGGTCTTGCCGCTGCCGGACTCACCGACAAGCGCCACGCACTCGTTGCGCAAGACCGAGAAGTCGATGTCGAACAGCGCCTGTTTCTTGCCGTGGCTGGCGTTTACGTGCTCGACCGTCACGACCGTCTCGCCGGCCTGCGTCGCGGGAGACGGCGCGCCGGTCGTCGGCACCTCGTCGGGGGCGTCCTCGGCCCGGTAGCAGTGAACGGTGTGACCGGCCTCGAACTCCGTTGACTCCGGAAAGTGCTCGCGGCAGCGATCGATCGCGAGATCGCAGCGTGGTGCGAAGAAGCAGCCGGACGGGCGGTGCCCGGGCAGGGGCGCGCGACCGCCGATGCCGATCACGGCTCGCTTTCCCGCCAGGTCGGGGACCGCCCGCAGCAGCCGACGGGTGTACGGGTGCCGGGGGCGCATGAAGATCACGTCGCGCGGCCCGCGCTCGACGATCCGCCCGGCGTACATGACGGCCACGTGATCGGCGAGCTCGGCGACTACGGCGAGATCGTGGCTGACGTAGACGGCGGCGACTCGGTGGCTTCGGGCCAAGTCGCGGATGGTCTCCAACACGCGCGCCTGGGTCGTCACATCGAGGCCCGTGGTGGGTTCGTCGCAGACGATCACGTGCGGGCGGCACGCGAACGCCATCGCGATCGCGACGCGCTGCTGCTGTCCGCCGGACAGCTGGTGGGGATAGCGCGCCAAGAACTGCTCGTCGGCGGGCAAGGCCACCTCCTCGAGCGTCTCCCGCAGGCGCGCGCGGCGCGCCTCCTCGGACGTGCCGGGGGCATGGACGTCCAGCATCTCCGAAAGCTGGCGGCCGATCCGGAGGGCGGGGTTGAGCGCCGTCCCCGGGTCCTGGGGTATGTAGGAGACGGTGCCGCCGCGCAGCTGGCGCAGCTGTCCCGAAGTCATTGCGGACAGAGGCCGGCCGTCAATCAGGATCTCGCCACCGGTCATCCTGCCGCCCGGCCGCGCGTAACCGAGCAGGGCCATGCCGACCGTCGTCTTTCCCGAGCCCGACTCGCCGACGAGCCCGAGCACCTCTCCGGCGCGGACCTCGAGAACGATCCCCTCGACGATGTCGGCGCCGCTGGAGGCCAGGTCGATCTTGAGCTCGCGAATGGCGACGGCCGTGTTCTGCTCTGCGGCGCTCATCGCTCACTCCCCTCGTTCCACGCCGAGCATCGCGCGCGCGAAGCCGTCCGTCAGGAGATTGGTTCCGATCGTCAGGAGGGCGATCGCCGCCACGGGCAGCACCACACCCCAGGGCTGGAAGGCCACCGCCAGGCGATTCTCGTTGATCATCACGCCCCAGTCGGCCGTCGGTGGCTGGATGCCGTCCCCGATGAAGTTCAGCGCGGCAATCAGACCGATCGAATACGTGAGCCGGAGGCCAACCTCCACCAGCAGCGGACTGGTGACGTTGGGCAAGAGCTCGCCGAAGATGATCCGTCGTCGCGGCTCCCCGACCGCCTCGGCAGACTTGATGAAGTCGCGCTCCACCACTTGCAGGCCTGCGCCGCGCATCACCCGCGCGACGCGCGGGGCATGCGAGATGCCGACGATCAGGATGATCAGGGGCACGCTGGGGCCGAACGCGGCGACCAGTAGAAGCGCGAGCACGATTTGTGGGAACGCCATGAACACATCGGCGATCCGCATCAGGATCTCGTCGACCGCGCCCTTGAGGTACGCGGCCGTCAGCCCGACGACCAGGCCAAGCCCGACCCCGATGATCGTCGCCGCCACCGCCATCCCGAGCACGCTGCGCCCGCCATACAGGAAGCGGCTCCACACGTCGCGACCGAGGACGTCGCCGCCAAACAGTGCCTGGGAGGACGGCGGGCTGTTGGGCGCGGTGACGAACTGGGTCGGTGCGTGGGGAGCGATCAGCGGCCCGGCCAGCGCGACCACGGTCATGAGTCCGATCCGCGACCGCCATTGGCGCATGGTCGCGCGCAGCAGCGCCGCCCACCGGCGCTGGCCGACGGCCGGCGGCGCCTCCGCCAGGGATTCGGCGGTGATGACCGAGGTGCTCATCGTTCCGCTGTCCTCAGTCGCGGCGTCGCCAGGATCGTGAAGATGTCGGCCCCCACGTTCACCACCACGTAGACCGCCGCGATGATCAGCGAGAGCGCCTGCACCACCGGCACGTCGCGGTTGCCGACCGCGTCGACCAGCGCGGCGCCGATCCCCGGATACGAGAACACGTACTCGACGACCACGACCCCACCCGCCATGTAGGCGAGTTGCAGCGCCGAGACCTGGATCGCCGGCACGATCGCGTTGGGCACCGCGTGCCGCCAGATCACCGTCCTGTTGGGCAGACCCTTGAGCCGCGCCATCGTCACGTAGTCGCTCTCGAGCACCTCGACCATCGACGCGCGCATGATCCGGCTGATGTACGGAGTCACGGCAAGGATCAGCGTGAGGGCCGGGAGCACGACGACCTTGGGCACATTCCAGGCGTGCTCTCCGGGTGGAATCAGGGAGACCGGAGGAAACACGTGC
>Ga0335079_10010438_pt1 | contig 10572 bp, 11 predicted proteins | sample Lox_Sample_33_FD_206719 | JGI IMG/M metagenome (GOLD analysis project Ga0335079, IMG submission 206719) | Soil microbial communities from Loxahatchee National Wildlife Refuge, Florida, United States - Lox_Sample_3.3 | ecosystem: Environmental > Terrestrial > Soil > Wetlands | place: USA... | reverse complement strand
CGCACCGCAGCCGAGAATGATTGGGGTTTACTGCGCGCCGGCCTTGGTGACTGGGGCGGGCTGAGTGGGAGCGTCAAAGAACGAAGCGTTCAGAGAAGCGGTAAGGTCATAGGATTTTCCGTGATCGATCACGCGGGTAACCATCAATTCGTAACGGAATCCTTCGGGATGATTCTTGCTGCGCAAGAGAACCAATATCCCGCGAACTTCCGCATCGGGATGGACAATCGTCTCGGTTCCGGAAACGACCGGCGAAACAATTACGCCGTGAAATTCAGTCCCGTCATGATCCACGCTGGAATCGACTGCGCCCAGCATTTTCACACGGAGAATTGTGCCCTGAGGCAGCGCGTCAGTGGCAACTGCACTATTTGGGTGCAGGCGGGTCTGCAAATAGAAAGTCAGAGTTGTCCCTGAAGCCACCAGGACAGGTTGGATGACAAAGGATTGCGCCTGCGCTATGCACGCGAACATGCTGACGAGACACAGAATTACAAGGAGATGGCGGCGCATGGGCTGGGACACTTTCCTTATCTGGTGGAGAATTTCCAGTTCCGATTCTAGGTTTTGGCCAAGGTTGCGTCAACACAAAACATGAATATTTGTGCGGGCAACGAAATGGAGAATTCGATAGAAGGAAATCTCTGTGGCCCCCGCATTGTAAGATGCGCGAGGGCAAGGCTAGGGTTGGTTGGAAATCGGCATCTGCTGATTTGGCAGGGAAAAATTAGGGAGCTAAGGTGAGCGCCACCAGGGGGAGCGGTGCGGCTCACCGGGGATGACTTCGGTGGGGACGCCGGGGGCGGGAGACCAGAGCTTGAATCCGGATTGGTCGGCGAGTTCGATGATTCGTTCGATGGGCTGGCGCCATGCGTGGAGCGCGAGGCTGAAGAGACCCCAGTGAATCGGCATGAGCAGACCTGAGGCGCCCATCATCGTAAATGCTTCAGCTGCGCCGTCGGGGCCCATGTGAATTGATTTCCAGAGCGGGTTGAAGGCGCCGACTTCGAGCATGGTGAGGTCGAAGGGGCCGTACTGTCGGCCGATTTCAGCGAAGCCATCCCACAAGCCGGAGTCGGCGCCGAAATAAATTTTGTGGCGACTGCCTTGAAGGACGAAGGAAGACCAGAGAGTATCGAAGCGGTCAAACATTCCTCGGCCGGAAAAGTGGCGCGCGGGGAGTGCGGTGATTTTTAATTCAGCGGCAGTGGGGGATTCGCTGCTGGGTTTTTGAGCGGCGACGGTTAGAGATTCGGTCCAGTCGAGTTCGGCGATTTTTTCTGGATTGACGCCGAAGCAGCGCAGCCGCTTGCCGACGCCGAGTGAAGTGACCCATTGCGCGTTCCTCGCGGCGGGGAGATGCGAAAGTTCGCGGATAGTTTGGGCGCCGAGGTGGTCGTAGTGATCGTGGGAATTCAGAATCACATCGAGCGCGGGCAATTCGTTTAGTGGCAACGGCGCTCCAAAGAAACGCTTCGGGCCGGCCCAACTTACGGGTGATGCGCGCTTATCCCAAACGGGATCGAGGAGGACGCGGAGGCCGTCAATTTCGATGAGCATCGAAGAGTGGCCCATCCAGGTGATGCGGAGTCCGCTGGCGGGAGGGTGATCATAGATGCTGGCGTCGGTGTGAAACGGGCCGAGAGTGTGGCGGGGGATGCGCTCCTCTTTATTTGTTTTATAGAGTTTTAGGATTTTGAAAAGCAGGCCGAACATGGCCTGTTTGGTCTCGACAGGGTTCTGAAATTTTCGCCCCTTTTTTTTGGCGCGTTCGAGGACGGGCATGTTTATTGGATGCGCAGCATGAGAGTCCGGGCAAACTGGCGTGCAAGACTATATGAAGGAAGTGCCCAGCGGGCCAAAAACTTCATCGGGAACGCAAACACGCTCACCGGCGTCTATACAGATGTAGGGATTGGCGATGCAGTGGGCCTCCAGTGCGCGCGATGGTGAGAGAAGCGCGCGAATGTACCTGTGAATAAAGAGGTTGACTCAGGGCGTGCCTCCTTTGTAACCTTGCGAGGTTTTGGTGACGCAGAGGTGGCCGTCTGCATCTAATCTAATGCGCGCAGGTGTATGCTTCCGGCGGGCAGACCGGGATGAGGCGCGGGGGATCAGAGGCGGCAACGAGGGGATTTATCTCACCGGTGGGTTTCCACCATCTTGTTAGCTTTGAGGAAAATGAAGCCGCCGAGGTGTCCCCTGTGGCGCGCGTGACACAATTTTGCGTTAAAAGTGGTCTCTTAGGGTGAAATTGTCGCCAAAGAACGAGTGGATTTGACGCCTATATATAGAGGGTCTTTTTTAGCCGCCTGAGTTGGCCTGCCTAACCGGCAGGTGAACCGCGGTATCGCGGGAGGATAGTTTGGCCGTTCTACTGGAAGAAAAATACGATCAGGTACGCCAGCTCATCAACATGGGCAAGGAACGCGGGTACCTCCTCTACGACGAGGTCAACGACCTCCTGCCGCCCGAAGTGCATTCATCCGAGGAAATTGACGACCTACTCTCAACCTTTGAGCGCTACGGAATTGACATCTATGAGGATGTGAACGCGGCGAAGGCGGCGAGGGCCGCGGCTGAGAACGATGGCGGCGCGGAAGTCGAGGTGAAGGAGAAGGAAGAAGGGACGGCCGCGGACGAAAGCGAACTGGACCTGACGCCGGGCACGCTGGAAAAGACGAATGACCCCGTCCGGATGTACCTGCGCGAGATGGGGACAGTGCCGCTGCTGACACGCGAGGGCGAAGTCGCCATCGCGAAGCGCATCGAGCGCGGGCAAAACCTGGTCCTGAAAATAATTTCGCGTTCGCCCATCGTGCTGAAGGAATTGCTGGATGTGGCGAAAGATTTGCGCGAGGGGAACCGGTCGATCAAGGAAATCGTCCAGTTTGACGATGAAGAGCTGACTGAAGAAAAGATTGAAGCGAAGACCCGCGCGACACTGAAGACGCTGGACAAAATCCAGAAACTTTATGACGAGAGCCTGAAGCAGGCGGAAAAGCTCGAAAAGATTCCGCGTGCGAAGAAGCGGACGTATCTTCGCGCGAAATACCATCTTGCGCGGACGCGAATTGAGATGTCCGTGGTGGTGCGATCGTTTGACTACAACCTTTTTGAACGCAAGCGGCTGATCGACACGATCCGCCACACAGTGGACCGGCTGCAGGCGCTCGAACGCGAAGCCGGAAAGCTCGAGCGGCGCGCAGAAGCGAGCAAGGGCGAAAACGCGGCGGAAGCGCGGAAGGAATTGCGCGAGCGGCGCGCGGAAGTCCGTGAGATTGAATCGGCGAGCGAGGTTGGACTCGTCGAGCTGAAGCGCATGCAGGGCGTGATTGTGCGCGGCGAAGTGGAAGCGGAAATCGCCAAGAAGGAATTGATTGAGGCGAACTTGCGGTTGGTGGTTTCCATCGCAAAGAAATATACGAACCGCGGGTTGCAATTCCTGGATTTGATTCAGGAAGGCAACATCGGATTGATGAAGGCCGTGGATAAATTCGAGTGGCGGCGCGGATACAAATTTTCAACGTACGCGACATGGTGGATCCGGCAGGCCATCACGCGCGCGATTGCCGACCAGGCGCGCACCATCCGCATCCCGGTGCACATGATCGAGACGATCAACAAGTTGATCCGCACGCAGCGGCAGCTTGTGCAGGAATTGGGGCGCGAGCCTACGTCGGAAGAGATCGCGAAGCGGATGGACATCCCAGTCTCAAAGGTGCGCAAGATTTTGAAGATTGCGCAGGAGCCGATCTCGCTCGAGACGCCGATTGGCGAAGAGGAAGATTCGCATCTTGGGGACTTCATCGAAGACAAGGCCGTGGTGTCGCCTTCGGATGCGGTGATCAATTTGAATTTGAAGGAACAGACTTCGTCCGTGTTGAAGACGCTTACACCGCGCGAAGAAAAAGTTATCAAGATGCGATTTGGGCTGGATGACGGTAGCGAGCACACGCTCGAAGAAGTCGGGCAGTCCTTTGCGGTGACACGCGAACGCATCCGCCAGATTGAAGCGAAAGCGCTACGCAAGCTGCGGCATCCATCGCGTTCGCGGAAGCTGCGGGCGTTCCTGGAAGGACCTTCACGCGATTATTTATGAGAATTGGGCCGGGTGACCGGCCCTTTTTGTTTTTGCCCCCTCACACCCCTGCAGAATTCTTATTTTCCTCAGAACATTTTTTCTGACCCTTTCGTATGTTTAGACGTCTATATATTTAGAGGTCTTGGCATGCCGAAAACTGATTCCCTGCAAGGTTCGCTTGATCTGCTGGTGCTGAAGGTGCTTTCGCGCCGGGCGCGATTGCATGGGTACGCGATCATGTCCGCAATACAATCCATTTCGGGCGAAGTGCTGCGCGCGGAAGAGGGGTCACTTTATCCGGCGCTGCACAGAATGGAAGAGTCGGGATGGATTCGCGCGGATTGGGTCACGAAGGATAACGGGCGGCGGGCGCGCATGTACGAACTGACGGCGGCGGGGAAAAAACAGCTTGGAGCGGAAGAGTCGCGGTGGCGCGCGGTCACGGCGGCAGTGAATCGCGTGTTGAGGACGGCCTGAAATGTCAGTCTGGACGCGCATCGCGAATTTGGTTCGCTGGGAGCGATTGAACCGCGAGATTGATGAGGAGATGGAGTCGCATGTTGCAGAGGCGATTGAACGGGGCCGCGAACCGAACGAGGTGCGACGGGCGTTTGGGTCGGCGCTGCGAAGGCGCGAAGAGAGCCGCGACGTGAAAATTATTGCATGGCTCGATTCGCTGCGCGCGGATGCGGTGTTCGGATGGCGGCGGCTTGCGAAGAATAAAGTTACGTCTGCGGCGGCGATTCTTTCGCTGGCGCTGGCAATTGGCGCGTGTACAGGGGCGTTCCGGTTGATTGACGCGGTACTGCTGCGCCCATTGCCGGTGGCGAATCCCGAGAGGCTGTACATTGCAGGGAGCGAGGGGATCGATCCCGGCGGACACCAAAGGGTGGGTGAGTTTTTTACTTACCCGATGTTCCGCGAAATGCGCGCGGCGGCCAAGGGGCAAGCGGAGTTGCTTGCGATCTCGGAAGGCGAGCAGACGGATCTGACGTACGGCTCCGATCAGGAAATTGAAAAGGCGTACACGGAATATGTTTCGGGATGGATGTTCAGCTCCTTCGGGCTGAAGCCGGCTTTGGGACGGCTTCTGACGATGAGCGACGATCTCACACCTCGCGAGCATGCCTACGCAGTGCTCTCATACGATTATTGGACGCGTCGATTCGGGCAGGACCCAGAAGTGATCGGGCGAACTTTTCAAATGGGCAGCGACCTTTTTGAAATTGTGGGGGTGTGCGAGAGACGGTACACGGGAACCGAGCCAGGTACGATTCCCGATATTTTTGTCCCGACCATGATGAGTCCTTACGTCAATAGTGCGGATGCGAGCTGGTTCCGGACATTTGTGCAAATCAGGCCGGACGTGAGGATCGAGCAGCTTCGTTCAGAACTTCAAGTAACGATGAGCACAATCAATAAGGATAGGGCCAACACTTTCGCGGGAATGCCGAAACAGGACCTGGACAATTTCCTGAGCCAGAAATTTGTGCTGGTACCGGCAGGCGCGGGAATTTCCTGGTTGCAGGAGGGCTACCGCCGCGCTCTGGTGGCTTTGGGCGTGCTGGTGGGACTGGTGCTGCTGATTGCCAGCGCGAACGTGGCCAACCTGATGACGGCGCAAACGGCGTCGCGAGCGCGCGAAATGGCGCTGCGGGTTTCGATTGGCGCGGGACGCTGGAGGCTGGTGCAACTCGTGCTCGTGGAAAGCGCATTGGTCGGGATCATGGCGGCGGCAATTGGCGGGCTATTTGCGTGGCGAGCCGCGCCGTTTGTGGTGGGCAGAATTAATCCTCCGAATAATCCCGCGCGGCTTGTGCTTCCGGCGGATTGGAGAGTGCTTGGATTCGCATTCGCGCTGGCCCTGTGCGTGACATTTCTGTTTGGCCTGGCGCCGGCGCTACGCGCTTCGGGCGTGAAGCCAGTGAGCGCGCTAAAGGGGGGAGACGATCCGCACTCGCGTCGCCGCTTGATGCGCGCGCTGATTGGCGCGCAAGTGGCATTTTGTTTTCTGGTGCTATTTATCTCCGGGCTGTTTGTTGCGACATTTGACCGGCTGACAAATCAACCCACGGGATTTTCCGCGGAGAGAATTCTCGCGGTCGATGCAATCGCAGAACAGGGTCAATTGCCGGCGTATTGGGAGCAAGTGGCCGAACATTTGCGGACGGTGCCGGGCGTCGAGGCCGTTGCGCTGGCAGGATGGTCATTACTGAATGGGCGGGGCTGGCAAGGGTTTGTATCGATCAACGGCGGGCCACCGAGCCGGGACTTGGCCTATTTCCTAAATGTGTCGCCGGGATGGATAGATGTGATGAGAATTCCTTTGATTGCGGGGAGGGATTTCCGCGCGAGCGACAGGGCGCCGAATGTCGCCATCGTGAACGAAGCGTTTGTGCACAAATATCTTCGAGATCAGAATCCGATCGGGATGACGTTCCAGAAAACGATGGGGGCAAGCGCCGACGTCCATTTCGAGATTGTGGGCGTGGTTGGGAATGCCCGCTACCGCGACATGCGAGAGCCGATCACGGCAACTGCCTACCTTCCATTTCAATCGGCTAACGCTTCTCAATTGATTGAGGCAAATAGCGCGGCGATGCCACGAGAGACGGGGACGTTTATTGTGCGCACTTCCAGCGCAAACCCGATGGCGCTGGCGTCAATACTTCGGGAAGAAGTGCCGCGCGCGAGGACTGGATTCCGAGTGAGCAATATCCGCACGCAATTGGAAATCAACGAATCACACACGGTGCGCGAAAGATTGCTGGCGACGCTGGCGATATTTTTCGGGGGTGTGGCGCTGCTGCTTGCGGGGATCGGGCTTTATGGAGTGCTGCATTACTCAGTGGTGCAACGGCGGCGAGAGATTGGGATTCGGATTGCGGTTGGCGCGCAGGCGGGTGATGTGGTGCGACTGGTGACAAAGGATGTCTTGTACATGATATTGGGCGGGGCGATTGCGGGGTTGATTCTTGGGATTGGATCGGTGAAATACATCGAGTCGCTGCTCTTTGAGGTGAAGGCAACGAGCGCGACGATGCTGGCGCTACCTGCGCTGACGATTCTTGCGGCGGCGGCGTTGGCGGCGTTGCCCGCGGTGATTCACGCGGTGCGGATTGATCCGGTGAAGATGCTGCGATCGGAGTAGCGATTGAAGTGACTAGATTTTCGTGGGTTGCGCTACGGCGGCTTTGAGGCAAGTGGGGCAGAGGCAATCGCTGTATTGAGCGCGGAGACTGGCAAGCGTTTCGCGCTTGAGTTTTATGTCGTCACACCAGCAGGGTCCCCAGGGTGCGTGGCAGTCAAATTTCGCGCCGCACTTTTCGCAAACTTTTTGTTTGGGCGCGTTGGAATTCTGTTGCGCGAAATGTTGTTTATCGGCCATTCATACGTCCTGCCAAATTACTTCCCTTAATTCTAACGCAATTTATTTGCTGCGTTCGCGGACTTGCTCCTCGGTGAGGCCGTAGAGCGGCGGCGTTGGGACGTCGAGCATCGCGAGGTAGAGATAAATTTGTCCGCGATGATGGATTTCGTGCTCGGCCATCAGGCGGAGCCACTTCCAGAGGGTGATGGAGGCACCATCGGGAGTTTCGCATTTGCGGAGGAGATCGGCGTCAGAGAGCGCTCCGAAAATTTCCATGGATTCACGGTGCAGGTGGTCGACGTATGCGAAGACGGCGTCATAGCCATCGGCAAGTTCACGCGCGGGGCCGGGATAGCGGCTTGGGAGGAATTTTGCGTTTTCGCCCCACATGTAACGCTCAGTGCCACCGAGATGGCGGAGGAGATCACCGAGGGTGAAACGGCCGGGCTTGAATGTCCATTCGAGCTTATCGGGCGGGATGCATTTGGCGACGCGGAGGGTGCGGGCGCGGACTTTGTCGAAGTAGTCGAGGAATAGGGCGACGTTGGGATTCTGCGCAGTTGTGTCGTGCATGGAATTGACCGCCCGAGTGTATCGGATGACGGGAGGCGCGAGGAAGATTCGGGGTCAACCTATTTTGGGGTGGGGAGATTTACGGAGGTGGCGTACTGGTAGACGAGTTGCGAGCCGCGGTCGGCGCCGACGGCGGTGAGAATGGCGAGCGCGATGAGCCCGGCGAGGAAGATGCGGCGGAGTCCGGCGGTAAAGTCGCCGCGCTTCGCGTAGCAAAGAATGCAAAGAGCGAGCGAGAGGCTAGTGGTGATAAGCATGATGGTTTCGTGGATTTCGAGGACGTCCGCGACCAGGCCGATTAGCGGGACGGAAGATTGGGCGAGGAAGCCCGAAGCAGCGGCGGCGACTGCGCCGAGCGTGCCGAGGTAGAGAAGACGGATGGCGGTGCGATGCCAATCGTCGCGCGCGCGCCAGACCGAGAGGACTTCATAGAGGAGAGCGGCGAGCCACAGGGCGATGGGAAAATGGACGAAGAGCGGGTGGTAATTCAGCATTGCTTTCAATCCGGGAAACATGGCCGATCCTCCGTGACAATCTTCGCTGCGCGATTGTGGCGCAGTGCGAGAAACAAGACAAACCAAACCCGTGACGATATACTTTCGTTTGACAAATCAAAGTATTATATGCAACGCTTCATTCCATGCGGAGTGATCCGGCGCAGACGGTGATGGCGATCAGCGGAGTGCGGGAGGTGATGCAGCATTACCCGCGGATATTTTTTGCGTGCCACACGCGCCATGTGCGGGACCCGGAAACGAAGCGGCTGGTGAGCGCGCATCAGGCGAGCATCCTTGATCATTTGGATCGGATCGAGCCGATCACAATGATGGGGCTCGCGCACCACATGGGAGTCACCCTTTCAACGATGTCGTTGAATGTCGAGCGGCTGGTACGTCGCGGATATGTGAGCCGCACGCGAGATCCGCGCGACCGTCGGCGAGCGCAATTGCTGCTGACGCAGGCTGGGCTGCGTCTTCGCGAGGCATCCACCGTGCTGGACGCGGGTCGCGTTCGCGCGATGCTGGCGGGAATGGGGCTGGAGCAACGGAAACGGGGGCTGGAAGGATTGGAATTGCTGGCGCGCGCGGCGGACAAATACATGCAGACGAAGCCGCCGCGATTGGCAGGATTTCCACGCGGGGGGAGAAGACGCGACACCCGTAAAAGTTAGGAGGGAAAAATGAAATGGGTCTTAATCATTTTGGGAGCACTTGCTGGAATTGCGGCGCTCGTCGCGATCATCGGCGCTCTGCTGCCAAAAGAGCATGTGGCGACGCGCGCGGCGCGATTTGCGCAGACGCCCGCGGCTGTCTGGCAGGCGATTACGGACTTCGAGAAATTCCCGAGCTGGCGCGATGGCGTGACAAGCGTTGAGCGATTGCCGGACCGCGATGGACACACTGTGTGGATGGAACGAGGCGCGCATGACTCGATTCCCTACGAGCTGGTGGAGTCGGTGGCGCCGATAGGGAATTCTCCGGGACGCGCGGTCACGCGAATTGCGGACCCGAAACTTCCCTTTGGCGGGACTTGGACATTGGAAGTAACCCCGATGGATGGAGGGACACTGCTACGGATTACAGAACGCGGCGAGGTGTATAACCCGTTGTTCCGTTTCATGTCGCGATTCATTTTTGGATACACGAAGAGCATGGAAAGCTACTTGAGCGCGCTTGGACGGAAATTCGGGGAAACGGTTTCGATTCGCGAATAAGGAGAACGGGAAAACGATGGGCGCGGAAATCCAATGCATGGTGAAATTTGGAAAGCAGCGGGGCGAAGGACGCGCGCTGCTGGAGACGAGCGAGATACTTTTTCGCGGGAGTTTCCGGCTGAAGATTCCGTTGGCGGAGATTAAGGCGGTGAAAGCGGCGAATGGCAAACTGCGTGTGCGATTCGGCGGGGGCGAGGCGATTTTCGAGCTGGGTGCGGCGGCGGAAAAGTGGGCCGAGAAAATACTGCATCCGAAGAGCGTGATTGAAAAGATTGGGGTGAAGCCGGGCGCGAAGGCGGTTGTGATTGGCGTGCAGGACGCGGATTTCCTGAAGAAATTGCGCGCAGTGGCGGAGTGTTCAGAAAAAGTGGGACGCGGTTGCGAATTGATTTTCTTTGGCGCGGAGAGCGGGGCGGAATTGAAGCGCGTGCGTCTTCTCGCGAAATCGCTCGCGCCCGCGGGGGCGCTTTGGATTGTTTATCCGAAGGGGCGGAAAGAGATTACTGAAGTAGGCGTGATTCACGCGGGGAGAGCGGCGGGATTGAAGGATGTGAAGGTGGTAGGATTTTCGGCGTCGCACACGGCGCTGAAGTTTGTGATTCCGGTTTCAGAGCGATAGGCCCGGCCTGAGCCAAATCGGGAGTTACCTATGGATGTGACCAAAACATGGGTTCTAGTTTTTCTTTCGGACAACCGCCCAATGAACTCTTCAATTGATTACACCAACTCGCGTCCATGTCGTCCAAGAGGTCTTTCGCGATCTTATCCACCGTTTGTTTCTCCACGACAATGAGTTTGTGATACCACTTGTAAGGGACCGGATAATCTCCC
>Ga0335079_10010432_pt1 | contig 10573 bp, 13 predicted proteins | sample Lox_Sample_33_FD_206719 | JGI IMG/M metagenome (GOLD analysis project Ga0335079, IMG submission 206719) | Soil microbial communities from Loxahatchee National Wildlife Refuge, Florida, United States - Lox_Sample_3.3 | ecosystem: Environmental > Terrestrial > Soil > Wetlands | place: USA... | reverse complement strand
CGAGCTGGCGTCCTCGGGTGTGACAGCGTTCACCGATGCGAGCCCACGCAACGATGCCGCCCAGGTCGAGTTGTTCGGCAAGCTGGTGGCCTCGCGATCGATCTGCCAGCGAGTCGGCATAATGATCGGCGGCGAACATCTGGATCGCGTTCCAGCGGCCGCAACCGCAGCGCGAGCTTCGGGCATCAGCATCGCGGGCGCGAAGTTCATTCCGCAGGGTGCATATGAGATGAACGCGCTCGCCCGCGCGGTCATGACTGCGGCATCGGCGGGACTTGATTGCGCATTTCACGCCACCGAAGTCGAGGAACTCGATGCGGCCCTCGGCGTCATCGAGGCGGTGCAAGGCGAGCTCGCACCCGAGCAGGCGGAGCGGGTTTCCTTTCGTATCGAACACGGCGGCCTCATCCCGCCTAACTACCTGAGCTGGATTCGTACCGTGAAGGCGTGGGTCGTGAGCAATCCCGGATTCGTTTACTTTCGCGGCGCGAAGTATGCCGCGGAGCCCGGCCTTGTTCCGTATCTGTACCGGTTGCGGACTCTGCGCGATGAAGGCATCCGGCTCGCGGCCGGCAGCGATGCTCCGGTGACACCCTCGAAGCCGCTGGTTGCGATTGCGGCCGCGATGGCGCGCACCTCGCTGGAGGGCTATCCGATGAATCCGGCGGAGAAGCTCGACCTGCAGCAAGCATTCGCAATGTTCACGACCTCCGCCGCGCGGCTCGCACGCCTCCACGCCGGCTCGCTGGAAGCCGGACGCCTCGCGGATATGGTCATCCTCGGCAAGGACCCCGTGAGCGCCAAGCCGGCCGACCTGATGAATATTCCGGTGGACATCACGCTTGTGGGCGGGCGTATAGTCTATGAGCGCGGTCGCCCGCAGATCGCTCATAGCGACAGCGCCGAGTTGCATTCGGGGCAATAGGCTTCGGCGCGCTCGCGCCCCCATCATGCCGGAAGATACGCAATCCACATCGGGCCAAAGTGCGCCCGCGGTTCTTTACGAAAAGCGCGGCGCGATCGCGTGGGTCACCCTCAACCGGCCCAAGCAGTACAACGCTTACAACATGGCGATGCGCGATGCGCTGTATGAAATCCTCGGCGCGATTCACGATGACGACGAAATCCGTGCGATGGTGCTGACCGGCGCGGGAAAAGCATTTTCCACTGGAGGCGACCTGGCCGAATTCGGCAGCGCACCCTCGCCGACCGTCGCGCGATGGGTTCGTTTTCGCCGCGACGTATGGGGCCGGATGCGCGCGCTCCCGATTCCCACCGTCGCTGTGCTGCACGGCTTCACGGTCGGCGGCGGCTTCGAAATGGCGCTGCTGTGCGACGTCGCGATCGCGGCTGACGATACCCGCATCAGCTTTCCGGAAACCGGCGCGGGCATGATTCCCGGTGTCGCGGGTACGCAGACCGCGCCGCGCCGATTGGGTTTTGGCCGCGCGATGGATCTTTGTATAACTGGAAGGTGGTTTGACGCGCGCGAGGCCTTGCTTGTAGGTTTGGTCGCCGAAGTCGTCGCGCTGGGGCAACTGGAGCGCCGCGCATTTGAGATCGCCTCAAATTTCGCACGGCTTCCGCGCGCGCAAGCCGCGATGCTCAAAATGGCAATATGGGATGGGCTGGAATTGCCGATGCGCGATGCGATCGCGTTCGAGCGCCGTCTCGCTGAGAGATACAAATGCATCGACTTTACGAGCGAGGCCCGAAGGGGGCGGCGCCGCAGGCGCTCCGAACCTCACCCGGCGCAGTAGCGCCACCCTCTCCCTCGAAGGGAGAGGGAAATAGGGATGGCGGACATCTCCTGTAGGAGCGCAGCGAGTCCGAGGAAACATATAGATGAATACAGTCAATTTTGTCACGATTCCGGCCTCGATCGTTCCCGATCAGGAAATCGTGGTCTTTGCCGAGCGACGCCTGACCTACGCCCAGCTCAACGACATCGTTGGGCGCTATACCGCGGTGTTCAAGCAGCTGGGACTGGGACCACGCGAGGTGGTTGCGACGCTCGATACCAATTCGGAGCGCTATATCGCGAGCTACTATGCGGCGGCGAAAGCCGGCCTGACGTTTCTTCCGCTGAACTATCGCGCCAAGGATCCCGAGCTGGAATACATGATCAACACCGCCAAGGCGAAGGTGCTTTTGGTCGGCGATCGATACCTGGATCTGATCGGGCGCATCCGGCCGCGCCTCAACGTCAATGAAGTCGTCGCGATCGGCGAGGGCGACGGCAACATGTACAAGCTGGCCGACCTCGCGCGCCGCAGCGAGCCCGAGGAGACCGAAGCCGAAGTCGAGGAAGAGGACGTTTCCGTCCTCATGTACACCAGCGGTACGACATCGCTGCCGAAAGGGGTGATGCTGCGCTTTCGCGATTTCGTCGCGTATGTCACGGCGAACGTCGAAATGGCCGATGGGACGGATCGTGGGGTGGCTCTGGTGTGCGTGCCGTTCTACCACATCGCGGGAACCACCGCGATGATGACCAACATCTGGACCGGCCGCAAAGTCATCGTGATGCCGCAGTTCGATGCGAAAACGTGGCTCAAGCTGGTGGCCGAAGAAAAAGTAACGCACGCCTTCGTCGTCCCCACCATGATGAAGCAGCTCCTCGACGAGCCGGGGTTCAAGGACGTCGATTTTTCGAATCTCACCAACCTCGCGTATGGCGGCGCGCCGATGCCGATCCAGGTGATCCGCCGCGCGATCGAGGCGTTCCCGAGCAACGTCGGGTTTGTCAACGCATACGGACAGACCGAGACGACCTCGTCGCTCACGGTGCTCGGGCCGGACGATCATCGTATCGAAGGAACCGCGCAGCAAAAGGAACTGAAGCTCAAGCGCCTCAACTCGATCGGCAAACCGCTGCCCGACGTGGAAATCAAGGTGCGCGACGACGACGGCAAGTTTCACGGCGCCGATGTGGTCGGCGAGATTTGCATCCGCACCCCGCGCATCATGAAAGGGTACGCGGGGCGTGAAGATGATTCGGCGCTGCCCGACGGATGGCGCGCGACCGGCGACCTCGGATGGGTGGACGGCGAGGGCTACGTGTTCTTCGCGGGGCGCAAGGACGACATGATCATTCGCGGCGGCGAGAACATCGCGCCCGCCGAAATCGAAACCGTGCTGATGAGTCATCCGGCGATCGATGAAGTCGCGGTCATCGGCGTGCCGTCGGTCGAATGGGGCCAGGTCGTGAAGGCCTACGTGGTAAAGCGTCCGGGCGAGAACGTGACGGACAAGGAGCTAATCGATTTTTGCCGCAAGCGGCTGTCGAGCTTCAAATGCCCCGAGACCATCGAGTTTATCGACGCGCTACCGAAAAATCCGCTCGGCAAAATCCTGCGCAAGGAATTGCGCGCGTTGACCTAGCAGGGCGTTGAGAAAGGGCAGTCCGAAATCCCGCGCCGGCGCGGCCACCCGCGCATCCGCGAAATCGTCCAGCGTCAAAATCGCCAACGCGAGTCGATGCGTTACCGCAACGTTGACCGGCGCTCGCATCAGCGCTGCAATGGCGGTCGAGCTGATGGAACTCTTCGAGCGCATCGAGGATGACAATAACCTCGCGATGCTCGCAATCACCGGCACCGGCGATACTTTCTGCACCGGCTTCGATGAAGATGTGAATCCGAACTTTGTCGAATCGATGGCGGTGCTGTCGAAGCCGACGGTCGCGATCGTCAACGGTGCGGCAGTTGACGAAGGGATGGAACTTGCGCTCGCCGCCGACATCCGCATAGCGGTCGCCGATGCGCGATTCGCATTGACGCAGCCTTCGCGTGGAGAGATGCCGCGCTTCGGCGGCACGCAACGGCTGCCGCGTATCGCGGGCATCGCGAATGCGATGCGAATGATCGTCGCGGGCGCGGAGATTGACGGCCTCGAGGCAATGCGCATCGGATTGGTCACCTATCTCGCAAAGGATCGCAAGGAACTCGCATCGCGCACGGGCGAGGTCGCGCAGGCCATTGTCACGCGCGGGCCGGTTGCGGTGCGGATGGTGAAAGACGCGGTCCGAAAGGGCTACGATATGACGCTCGACCAGGGCATCAGGCTTGAAGAGGACCTCTATGCCCTGTTACAAACCACCGCCGACCGTGCGGAAGGCGTGCGGGCATTTTTAGACAAGCGCAAGCCGCTGTTTCGCGGCGCGTGATTATATTTTCATGAATAACGAACCACAGGAGACCAGTGGGGAGCGATGGCTAATCAGCTAGGCAAAGTTTACATCTGCAGCAAGTGCAATTCCCAGGTGATCGTGACCAAGGGCGGGACCGGCGCGCTCAAATGCTGCGGCGCGCCAATGGAACAGAAGAAATGACCACTCGCCATCGCCGAGTGGTCATCCTGAGCGCGCTGCGCGCGAAGGATCTCCGCCCCGCGATGATGCGGCCGCTCGAATGGATGCCAACACCTTTGTCGCCGAGCTAATCCGTGAGAACGACGAGCTGCTGGCGCGTCTCGCGCCTGCGGCGAGTCTCGCCTCGGAAGTTGGGGGCGACCTCGCGCCGGCAAAGCTGCTGCGCGTTGCACTGAAAAACGAAATCGAAGCGAGCGAGATCGCGGCGATCTGGATGGCATCGGCAGCGACCAGCGCGCTCAAGCTGGCCCTTGCGCGGCAGGCCGGCGACGAGGCGAAACATTACGCGCTCATCGAGAAGCGGCTGCGCGAGCTTGGCGACGATCTTGCGGGATTCGATCCGATCGCATCGGGATATAGTCCGATGTTCCAATTCCTCAAGGGACTCACCACCGATGTCGAGCGCGTCGCGGCGGGGCAGTTCACGCGCGAGGCGATCGCGGTGGTGAAGAATCGGCAGTTCATCGAGCTGTGCGAGGCGGCCGGCGACCATCAGACCGCGCAGCTCTATCGCGAAAGCATCGAGCCCGATGAACGCTTCCATCATGAGATGGGAGCGCATTTTCTGCGTGAGCTCGCTATCGACGAACCATCGCAAGCGCTCGCGCGGGCCGCGCGATTGCGCGCACTCGATCTCGCCGAGGAACTCCAGAACGCGGCCTTCACTCGCGCGAAGGTTCACCATGCGCCGGGCTGCTGATTTCGCAACGCATCGCCCGAAGCATCCCAGGGAGCAGCAATGATCGGCACCGTCATCTTGGGTCTCATCGCCGGATGGATCACCGGGCTGGTGATGCGCGGGTCCGGCTTCGGCATCATCGCGGACATCTTCATCGGACTCATCGGCGCGGTGATCGGCCGCTGGATTTTCGGCATCATCGGGGCGAGTCCAACCGGCCGCATCGGCCATCTCGTGATGTCGGTGATCGGCGCGATCGTGCTGGTGGCTATTGTCCACGCCATCCGCGGCACGAGCTGATCGCGGGCAGGTTGCCGCACGCGTTTCACTTCTATCAATATGTACAGATGTGCATGTATGAAACGCCATGGCAATCTTCGAATGGGACGAGCGTAAGGCGCGAGCGAATCTCGAAAAGCATGGGATCGACTTCGCAGACGCCGCGACCGTGCTCAACGATGATTTTGCCATTCTCATACCTGGTGAACACCACGAAGAGGATCGGTTGTCACGATCGGGTCGGATCTACTGGGACGGGTGCTGGTAGTTGTTTTCACGATACGCGGCGAGCGTATTCGATTGATTTCTGCTCGCATCGCGAGCCGCAAAGAAACTGAGGATTACCGTCGCGGTCAATGAAAAAGGAATACGATTTCAGTAAAGGGAAGCGTGGCGCGATCGTACCGGTTGGTCCTGGCAAAACCAGGATTACCATACGAATCGATGACGAGGTGCTCGACTGGTTTCGCCAACAGGCGCACAAGGCCGGCGGCGGAAATTACCAGACCATGATAAATGAGGCGCTGCGCCGCTTCATCGAACAGGGCACGATGGAAGAGACTTTCCGCCGCGTCCTGCGTCAAGAGCTGCGTTCCAATCCCAGAGCGGCTACACCGCGCTGAAGCCGTCGCGGCTATACAAGACGCGATGCTCGCCCAATCGTGCGCGCATCGCATCGAGGAGATGCTGCTCGGCGCCCGGGCGAAACCATCCTTTATAGCCGAGGCGTTGGTACATCTCGCCGATGCCGAGGGCGCGGGTGCGGCGGCCTCCGGAGCCATCGCCGGCGAAGAAGCTATCGACGATGACGCGGTCGGCGACGTCATCGGCGAGCTGCGCGAAGCGCTCCGGGTTGTTTGGCAGCATCGGTGAGATCGCGAGCTGAATCGGAATCCCTTCGCGACGCATCAGATGCGCAGTCCTAAGCCGTCGCGCGACCGATGGCGACGTGGGCGTGATCGCGCGGCGCACCGCATCGTCGTCGGTCTCAAGCGTGATCGATACCATCGCGCGATCGCCAAGCTGCTTCAACAAATCGATATCCCGCTCGACCATCGGACTGCGGGTCTGCACGAGCACGCGGCGGACCGGATTTTCCACGAAGGCTTCGAGCGCGCCGCGCGTGAGGCGCATCCGCCGCTCGATTCCCTGATACGGATCGGTCGCGCTCGACATGAAGACCGTCGCGTCATCGATGCGGCCGGACTTGCGCATCGCGAGAAGTTCCGCGTCCAGCCGCTCCTTCAAATTGACTTTCGCGATGACCCAGCTTCCCCACGGCGCGCCTTCGCCTTTCATCGCGACCGGCAGCGCGCGCACGTAGCAGAACGGACATCCGCCGGCGTCGCCGAATGCGCATCCGACGTAGGGGTTGAGCGAGTAGGCGAAGCGGCTGAGGAAGCCGCCGGTGGGATTCAGCGCGCGCGCGGTCGGTTGGTATTTGTAGACGCGTGATGACATCGATGACGGCGTGGCGCTCGCAGCACACTCACCCCGCTATCGAACGTGAAAGTTCGATAGCGACCTCTCCCGATTCGCGGCTTCGCACGCTCAGCCGCGGGAGAGGGTGGAGCTACATCGGCGAATAAAATCCCAGTGTGCCGCTATGGCCTGGGTGGGGCTTGCGTCCATCGACTGGCTCAATCCAAAGCTGCGGCTCCGGGGTCGGGCCGCCGCCCTTGTCGGGCGCTTCCAGCAAGCGCACGCCGGCGAACACGAATTCGCTCGAATCAGGCGCCCAGATCGTGTGCGAGAGCGCGAGTTGATCGAAGTAGTGATAGGTCACCGACTCGTCCTGAGTGGCGAGGAACATGTCGAGCTTGCGCGTCTTGCCGTTGCTTAAATCGATCAGCTCCCACTGATAATAGGGCCGATCGGCCGGCACCGCGATGTAGGCCAGATACTTGCCGTCGGGCGAATAAAAATACGCCGCGACGTCTTCGCCGGTCAGCCGCCTGGATTCCGCATCGCTGATGTCCACCACCCGGATGCCGTGCAAAACCGCGTCCGCACCGATGACCGCGCTGGAGTACGCGATGTGGCGCGAGTCGGGCGCCCATACGAAGCTGCTCTCGCCGATCGGCAGACTCGCCATCGCGCGCGGATTGTTGCCGTCCCGATCCGCGACCACCAGGTACGATTCCGCATTGTTCATCGCGATGTAGGCGAGATGTTTGCCGTCGGGCGACCAGCATGGTGTCTTGAACGGGAGCCGTCCGCGCGACATCGTGCGTAGCGCCTCCTGGCTGGTCGGCGACACGCTCATCAGGGTGACGTGCTCGGAGCGCGCTTGCCGCCCGTTGTTGGTATGCACTACCAGGCGGTCGGCGGTGCTGTTCCACGCGTAGTAAATCGGCACGCCGCTCAGCACCATCCGCACCGGTGCCTTCTCCTTGATTTCCGCGAGGATCAGGCTCAACCCCTCGGGCTCGCCGAGCAGGAAGGAGATGTTCTTTCCGTCCGGCGTCCAGTAGATGTAATCGACGCGCTCGTTGTGGCTGGCGAAGATCGGAATCGCGAAATGCTTGGCGAAGTCGTACACCGAAATGCCGAACTGGTTTCCCTCCGCGTCGTGGCCCACCCACGAGTAGGCGAGCTTGCTACCATCGGGCGAAAAAGTTGGCCACCCGTAGCGCATCATCGGGACCGGCTGCTCCGGACCTTCCTGTAGCGGCGGCATCCCCGGAATCTCGAATTGCGTATTCATCGCGACGCGCCGAATGCTGCGGGTCGCGGTCACGCGAGGGAGAACCGGTGTCGTGCGCACTTGCAGTCCCTTGACCTCGCAGGTGATGCACTCCGCCTTCGCACAATCGCCGCGGCAGGTGTAGAGCTGCTCGTCGGTGCCGAGGACGACAATGCGCGCGGGCACCTTGCTCGCAGCAGTCAGGTTGGGGACCGCTCCGAAAATCAGGGCGAGAAATGTGAGCACTATCGATGCGCGATGGCTGACACTCATCGCGCTAAGAATTGCGCCCGCTCGCATCCAACGCAAGGCCGCATGCCGGTTACATCTGGCGCCGCCGCTTCATGATGCCGTGCAAAATCAGGAAGTACGCGAGCCAGATTCCGATCAGTAGCGCGCTGGTCCCGGAGGCGAGCGTCCAGCGTTCGGTGCGGAAACCATAAATGATTAATCCCAGGATCGGCAGCACGAACGCCGCCGCCATCAGCAGTGAGGCGTTGCGCGCCGTGCGGTCGGTCATCTGGGGAAACGGATGGGTCCCGGCCTGGCGTTGCGCGACCTTCTCAAATCGGCTGGCGTTGGTGTTTTCCGGCGCGTCCATCATTAGATCAAAGGGCGGATATGATTACGACGATGCGAACCTCGCGATGGTTCATTGGGGCGGCGTTGACATGACCGCCGCGAAGCTGAAAAGTGTCAAGCTATGTGGCGAGCAATTATTTGTTTGAGTATCGCCCTAATAGTGGGCGTGCCGAGGATCGCCTCGGCGCAGTATAACGATACCGATAGGCAGAATCCGACCGCGTACACCGACGAGGATTCGCAGCCGTTGCGCATGATCGCGCATCTGGTTGCGCCGATTGGGTTTGCGGCTGAATGGCTGATTGCGCGGCCGCTCCATTATGTGGCGACCAACACTTTCCTCGCGCCGGTCTTCAACGGCGATACGCGCCAGCCCGCGTACCGTCCGCCCGCGATTGCCGAAATCCCCTTGGATAACGTTGGCGACGAACCCCCGCGCCATACCAGTTTCTCCGAGGACGTTCTGACTGAAAGTCCGGAGCCGGCGCGGCCGCCCTCGACCGGGAGAGGCGCGCCGACCGGATCGGATGCGCGGAGCCAGCCGATCATCCAGTAGAGGCAGTAGAGGGCGGTACGGTCTTGCCGTAAGGACCCAGCAGCCTCGGCGCGGTGATTGAAGGGCTGCGGCTGGAAGAGGTACAATCCTTACTAATCCGATTGCATCCGATGCTTGCGTACGTGCTTATGCTGCCCATGGAGGGCGTTTAGGTAATGGCTGCTGCACCAAAGGGAAAGGCTCCGACCGATCCGGAAGAACTCAAGCGCTGGCGCCTGGAGGAACAAGCCAAAGAGCGCGCCAAACGCGATCGCGAAAAAACCGAAATCGGTACGCTATGGAGCCGGCGCGACTTCCTCGGTCGCCTTGGATGGGGCGGTTTCGGCGCCTTTGCCACCATCGGATTGCTCGCGGCGGTCCGCAGCGCCTTTCCCCGCGTGTTGTTCCTCCCGCCCTCGAAGTTCAAGGCCGGCTATCCCGATGACTATGTCGTCGGCGAGGTCAGCGAAAAATACAAGCAGGACTTCCGCACCTGGATCGTCCGCACCAAGCAGGGCTTCTATGCCATCTTCGCCAAGTGCACGCATCTGGGATGCACTCCGCGCTGGCTCAAGGCGGAGCAGAAGTTCAAGTGCCCATGCCACGGCTCGGGCTACTACATCAGCGGGCTGAACTTCGAAGGACCGGCGCCGCGCCCGATGGATCGCTTCAAGATCACGGTCGGCGACGACGGCCAGCTGGTGGTGGACAAGTCGGTCCTCTACGAGATGGCGCCGGGAGTCGATCCCAACGATCAGCATCCCGAGAGCATCCTGAAGGTGGCTTAGGTTTAGGGCCAACCTTGGCAGCAATTCTCTACGAAAAGTGCTAGGCTGTTTATCGCGGCGCCCCGAGTGGGCGCCGCGAGCCGTTTGGAGGCATGGCGGGAAATATCGAAAGTGCAAAAACAAACCCATTAAACGCAGGAGAAACAAGGGTTTTTCGATTTCGCTCCCATTTGGAATGCCGCTCAGCAGCGTCGCATATTCGCGGAACCGCGGTTAACGGCACCTCAACCGGACTGGCTGCACGTGGCACGAGTCAAAAGGCGAAAACAAACCCATTAAACCCAGCAAAATAAAGGATTTTCCTGGAGAGGAGACCGCTGCGCTCTATCGACTTAATGTCGGTAACTGAGGGGCTTCACTTCCCTGTTAGGACCTCCCGAAACTGCCAATTCCGCCCCTCGTCTTAGATGCATCAATGGTGAAAGCGACAACTACTGCGCAACTGGTGACGTTGACGGTCCAGCTGACGGTGGGGGCTGGCTCGCCGGCGCTGTCGCCGTTGCACTAATGGGAACAGCCGTCGCTTTGGTATCTTGCGCCTGGGCGAGCGGCTGAGGTGGTTGTGTGGGCTCAAGGTGCGCGGTCACCATTGCCTGGTTGTGATAGAACATAGCTCCGTCGAGCCCATCTACGGCAAGACCAATCAAACCCG
>Ga0335079_10010430_pt1 | contig 10574 bp, 10 predicted proteins | sample Lox_Sample_33_FD_206719 | JGI IMG/M metagenome (GOLD analysis project Ga0335079, IMG submission 206719) | Soil microbial communities from Loxahatchee National Wildlife Refuge, Florida, United States - Lox_Sample_3.3 | ecosystem: Environmental > Terrestrial > Soil > Wetlands | place: USA... | reverse complement strand
ACCAGCAAACCGTTCAAAATGCCTATCGAATGGAGCAAGGTGCGCGAGTTCGCCCGCGCCATCAAGGATCCCAACCCGCTCTACATGGATCCGGAAGCCGCGAAGAAAGAGTGCGGCGGGATTCCGGTTCCCGTCACGTTCCTGCAGACCTCGGCCTTCTGGCAGGATGCCGACTCCAGTCCCGGGATGGGCGGATTCGACTTGCGCCGCATCCTTCACGGCGAGCAGGAGTTCGAGCTGCTGAAGCCGATCCTCGTTGGCGATACGCTGACCGGGGTGTCGAAGGTCGCCGACATCGTCGAGAAGGAAGGCGGACGCGGCGGCAAGATGACGATGCTGCTGATGGAAACCGAATACACCAACCAGAAGGGCGAGCAGGTCGCCATCGCGCGCTCGACCCTGATCGAAACCGGCCAGGCCGTGAAGGCATAGGAGAAGACCGATGGCAGCAAAATTAAAATATGATTCGGTCAAGGTCGGCGATTCGATTCCCGCATTGGTGGTCGAGGGCGTTACGCGTCCCGACTTCGTGCGCTATGCGGGCGCATCGGGCGACTTCGTGCCGCTCCACTACGATCAAACCTTCGTCGAGGCCGCGGGTATCCCGACCGTCTTCGCGCAGGGGATGTTCACCGCGGGGCTCTTGTCGAAGGCGCTCACGGACTACGTCGGCATCGGCCAGGTGCGCCGCTTCAAGGTGCGCTTCGCCACCCGCGTATGGCCCGGCGACGTCATCACGTGCCGCGGCAAGGTCACCAACAAGACCGAGCGCAATGGCGAGAAGATCATCGAGGGCGACCTCGAGGTGGTGAACCAGAAGGGCGAGAGCGCGATCAAGGGGGCGTTCGCCGCCGCGGTCGGATAGCTTATCGAAGTTGATGGCGCTTGATGGAGGGCTACCGGAAGGTCTCCGGCGGCCCTTTCTCATTAAGGAGACTTATCCTCCTGCGATTCCTTGATAAGTCGCATGAATTGCGCGAAAAGAGAGGATTCTTTCAAAAGGGGGATGTCCGCGCGAGGCGCTTTAATGCCTTCGTGCGAAAGCGCACCATAAAATTACATGCCCGAGCCACGATACGTCGTCATTCACGGTCACTTCTATCAGCCGCCGCGCGAGAGCCCATGGACCGGGCTCATTACGCCGGAGCCGAGCGCGGCGCCATTCGCGAACTGGAACGAGCGCATCCTCTCCGAATGCTACACCGCCAACGCGCATGCCCACACGATGGAGGGCAGCGTCGTTCATGTCCGCAATAATTACGAGTCGCTCAGCTTCGACGTCGGCCCGACGCTGGCGGCATGGCTCGAGCGCCACGGCAAACCCGCCTATCGCGCGATGCACCGCGGCGACGAGCTTAGCGGCGCCGCGCACGAGGGTCATGGCAACGCCATCGCGCAGTCCTACAATCATTCGATATTGCCGCTGCTCGCGCCGCGCGATCGCGAGTTGCAGATCGCGTGGGGCATCGAGGATTTCACCTATCGGTTCGGCCATCGCCCCGAGGGCATCTGGCTGCCGGAATGCGCCGTCGATGATGCGACCATCGAAGCGGTCGCGGCCGCGGGCCTGAAATTCACCATCCTCGCGGGCGATCAGGGCCGTTTCTTAGGCGATGCCGCCTCCACGCGCGCCGCTGGTCCGTTCATATGGCAGCGCGATAATCTTCGCCTCGCGATCTTTCGTTTCGATCGCGCGCTGTCGGCAGAAGTTTCGTTCGGCAACGCATTGGAGGACGGCAAGCCGCTGGCCGACCGTATCGCGGAAGCCGCGCTTCAGCATGAGCCCGGCGCCGCGATTTTGCTGGCCACCGATGGCGAGACCTTCGGCCATCATAAAAAGCACGGCGCGGCAGAGCTCGCGCGCGCGATTATGACGCTCCAGCGTCGCGACGGCATTGTCATTACCAACCTCAGTCACTATCTCGCGACGCATCCGGGTACCGGCACTTTCGTCATCGACCATCCGAGCGCGTGGAGCTGCGCGCATGGGGTCGAGCGATGGCGCTCGAACTGCGGATGCCGTCTCGACGGCAATACGGGTCAGGACTGGCGCACGCCGCTGTTCGAGGCGATGCACTTCGTGGTCGATCACGCGAATGCGACCTATGATCGTTTCGCTGCAGAGATTTCGCAGAGTCACGCCGCGATGCTGCGCGAGTCGATGCGTCTGATGATCGATGACCGCCTCGGGCACAAGGACGAATTTTTCACGCGCCATAAAGTCTCCGGCGAGCATAATCGCGAGCGCATGATGCTGCTGTTCGAGATGGTGCGTGCATCGCAGGCGTCGCTCACGAGCTGCGCATGGTTCTTCGACGATTTCGGCGGGCTCGAAGGGCGCGTTGCGCTAAGGTGGGCCGCGCGCGCGGTCGAACTCGCCGCCGTCATCGCGCCCAGCGTCGAGCCCGAGTTGCTCGATCGTCTGCGCCAGATCAAATCGAACCGGCGCGAGGTCGGCGACGCGGCCACGCTTTACCTGAGTCTCAAAACGCGCGAGGCGCGCGGGAGGATTTAGTCATGGCGGATTCTCACGGCCACGACATCGAATCGGTACTTAGCGAAGCACGCAAGTTCGCACCGTCGGCGGAGTTTTCGGAGCGCGCTTCGATCAAAAGCCTCGTCGAGCACGAAGCGCTATGTCGCCTCGCCGAGCAGGATCCGGAAAAATTCTGGGGCGAACGAGGACGCGAGCTCGCATGGTTCAAGCCCTTCGAGAAAGTCCTCGAATGGAATTTTCCGTTCGCCAAATGGTTCGTCGGCGGCAAGATCAACGCATCGTACAATTGCCTCGATCGTCATCTGACCGACGGACGGCGCAACAAGGTCGCATTCATATGGGAAGGTGAGCCGGGCGACTCGCGCATCCTTACCTTTCAGATGCTGCATGACGAGGTTTGCCGCGCCGCCAACGCGCTGAAGTCGTTGGGGCTCAAGGCGGGAGATCGCGTCGCCATCTATATGCCGCTGATTCCCGAGGCTGCGATTGCGATGCTCGCGTGCGCGCGCATCGGTGTGATCCATTCGGTCGTGTTCGGAGGATTCTCGGCCGAAGCGCTCGCCGATCGCATCAACGACGCGGAAGCGAAGCTCGTCATCACCGCCGATGCGGGATGGCGGCGCGGTACGCAGGTGGACCTCAAGGCCAATGTCGATGAGGCGCTGAAGAAATCGTCCTCGGTCGAGAAATGCCTGGTCGTTCGCCGCACCGGTGCGAAGGTCGATATGCGCAAGGGCCGCGACATCTGGTGGGATGAGCTGGTGCCCTCGCAGAGCGCGAGCTGCCCGGCCGAGCAGCTCGACTCCGAGCATCCGCTCTTCACACTTTACACTTCGGGCACCACCGGCAAGCCGAAAGGCGTGCTTCACACCACCGGCGGATATCTCACCCACGTCTTGCAAACGATGAAGTGGGTCTTCGACCTTAAAGACGACGACATCTACTGGTGCACCGCCGATATCGGATGGGTGACCGGCCACAGCTATACGGTGTACGGGCCGCTCGCGGCGGGCGCGACGGTGGTGATGTACGAAGGCGCGCCGAATTTTCCCGAGAACGATCGCTTCTGGCAACTCATCGAGAAGTATCGCGTCTCGATTTTTTATACCGCGCCGACTGCGATCCGCACCTTCCTCAAATGGGGCGACTCGTGGGTCAAGAAGCATGACCTCTCGAGCCTGCGCCTGCTCGGCACGGTCGGTGAGCCGATCAATCCGGAGGCCTGGATCTGGTATCGCAAAACCATCGGCGGCGATCGATGCCCGATCGTCGATACCTGGTGGCAGACCGAAACCGGCGGCATCATGATAAGTCCGGTACCCGGCGCGATCGCGACCAAGCCCGGCTCCGCGACGCGTCCGCTGCCCGGCATCGCGGCCGATGTGGTGACGCGCGACGGCAAACCGGTCGCGGCCAATCAGGGCGGCTTCCTCGTCATCAAGCGGCCGTGGCCTGGGATGCTGCGCACCATTTTCCGCGATCCCGAGCGCTACAAGTCCGCATACTTCAGCCAGATCGACGGAATGTATTTTACCGGCGACGGCGCACGCCGCGACGAAGACGGCTACTTCTGGATCATGGGCCGCGTCGACGACGTCATCAACGTCTCGGGCCATCGCCTCAGCACCATGGAAGTCGAGAGCGCGCTAGTCTCGCATGAGACGGTGGCCGAAGCGGCATGTGTCGGCAAGCCCGACGCAGTGAAAGGGCAGGGCATCATGGCGTTCGTCACGCTGGAGGGCGGGCGCAAGGGCGACGACAAGTTGCGCGAGGACTTGAAGCGCCACGTGGTGAAGGAAATCGGCGCGCTGGCGCGTCCCGATGAAATCCGTTTCACCGATGCGCTGCCGAAGACCCGCAGCGGCAAGATCATGCGCCGTCTGCTGCGTCAGATCGCCGCGGGCGACGAAACGCTGGGCGATGTGACGACGCTGGAGGATCTGTCGGTGATGGCCCGCCTGCGCGAGGACGAGGAGTAGCGCGCTGCTGTTCGCAATCTTCTTGCGATATTCGGGCGTCCAGGGGCGCTAGTTTCCCACGCTACTGATTTCCCGCGTTGCGTCGCAGGTAATCGAGGATCGTCAGCTTCTGCGAGGGCTCCAATGGAGGCAGTCCCGCCTGCGCGATCTTGGCCTCCATCTTCGGTACCTGGATTTCCCACATCGCCGCGGTCATCGCGTGTGGATTGTAGGGGGCATGGCACTGGCCGCATCGGCGCACGTAGAGCTGCCCCGCGTAGCTGTCCTGCTCGGGCAGCGGCTTCTGACATCCGGCGAACATGAGCGCGAAGACCGCGAGCAGCGCGAGGAATCGTCGCATCAACTCAGTCGAGCGGCGTGCGCGCAGTCGGTATCACCCGCACGATTTCCGCGCGCAGCGATGCGATCAGCGCACGCTCGTCATGCTCTTCGAGTTTTTTCATCCGTTCCGAGGTCGGACGGACCCAGACCGGCCCGAGGCGCAAACTCTCCTCCTCGCTCGCATAGCGCGGGAAGACGTGCCAGTGGACGTGCGGCTCGGTATTCCCGAGACATTCATAATTCAGTTTGAGCGGCTTCACGACGCGGTTGATAGCCTGCGCGACCGAACGCACTTCGTCGAACAGCGCGAGCGCTTCCTCGCGCGGCAGCTCGAACATCTCGCGGGCATGATGCTTCGCGAGCAGGATGCAGTAGCCGCGATAGTACTGCGCATCGCCGAGCACCACGAACGAATTGTCCAGCTCCGCGATTAGGTTAGGAGCTTTGCCGGCGCGGATGTTTTCCAGGCCCGCGCAGATTCCGCACTTTGGTTCAGCCATGTTGCACCGGAGGGACTTCGATCAGTTTTACGCGCGAATGCGACATCAGTTCGGCAATCGTGTGAAACTTGTACGGCTGCCCATAGTAAACCGTTTTGATGCCGGTGTTGATCAGCACCTTCATACAATGGATGCAGGGCGAGTGGGTCACGTAGATGTCTGCGTCGCGAATCGCCGTGCCATTGCGCGCTGCCTGAGCCATCGCGTTTATCTCCGCGTGAATGGCGCGATAGCAGTTGATCTCGATCTCGCCGTCGGGATTTTTCGATTCATAGATGAGACATCCGACCTCGAGGCAATGCGGCAATCCTGCGGGCGCGCCGTTGTAGCCGGTCGCGAGGATCGAGCGATCGCGGACAATCACCGCTCCTACTTTCGCGCGCAGGCAGGTCGAGCGCTCGGCCACCTGCTGGGTGATGGTCATGAAGTACTGATCCCAGCTCGGACGCGGAGCGTGCTCGTTGGCTGCCATCGGCGTTCAGAGCAAGCGAGACCGCAGGTTCGCCGGCAGCGAAGGATGCATCGGCAGCGTATGCATCACGCTGTAGAGTTTTTCTTCCGGTTGTTGTTCCGGCGTCGAGGGCATCTGGAACGAAATCGGAACCGGAATGAACGTCACCACGAACAGCGCGATAGTGGCCCACGCCGCGAAGCGCCGCATCGGGTCCAGCGGAGTATCGACATCGGCGGTGACCGGATGGCCGAGGCCGAAGGCGAACAGCAGCACCGCCCAGAACAGCCATCCGTACCACACCGTTTTCCCCATCGCGTATGGGACCACCACCATCAGCAGGCATCCGAGCACCACCAGGCGCGAAATCGTGCGATGACGCCGGCCGAACAGCGCATACACCACGTGACCGCCATCGAGCTGGCTCGCGGGCAGCAGGTTAAGCGTGGTGACGAACAGGCCGACCCATCCGGCGAACGCGACGCCGCTCAAATCGAGCGTCACCAGGTCCGGATCGACGTGCAGAATCCACTTGACCAATTGGCGGAAAAGGATCGAATCGCCGAACACGAAACCGCCATTGGCCTGTTCGAGCGGAAGGACTTTGGAAATTGCCAGACCGAAAATCAGCACCGGGATAGCGACCAGCGCGCCGGCCCACGGACCCGCGGCGCCGATATCGAACAGTGCGCGGCGCGAGCGCGGCATCGATTTCATCCGGATAAAAGCGCCGAAGGTTCCGATAAAGAAGATCGAAGGAAAGGGTGTCGGCAAAAAAAACGGCGGCGTCACATCGACGCGATTGCGCAGCGACGTGATGTAATGCCCCATCTCATGCGCCAGCAGAATCGCCATCAATGGAATCGAATAGGGCAGGCCCGCATATAGCTGAAGGCCGCTGCTAAAGGGACGCAGGATTGACAAATCGGCGCCGGCCATCTCCGCACCCGCCATTGTGGTGGTCAGAAAGGTGAGGAGAAACAGTGCGCTGTTGATGAACGGGACGCGCGCCGGCGACATTCGCAGGGCAGGCGCGGCCGGCTGCGTATAGCGCGGGATGTCACTCAGCACCGGCGATCCGGCGCTGACCCGCGCGACGTATTCGTGAAGCGGCTCTTTGTTTTCCGGTTCTGTACTCACATGGACACGCTGACCGTCACCGGCGCACCTTCGCCGAGGCCGAAATGGGAGGCCGCGCTGCCATCACGCACCGCGATCTCCAGAAAATCGAAACTACCGAGAATTGCGAGCGGAGCACCTGCGGGCGCGCCCGTATAAGCTTGGAGGATTTCCATCGGCGCGCCTGCCTCGATCCTAACCAAAAGCTTATCCGCACGGAAGGAAGCCGCGAACGACGCCAGTGTCGCGCGATCGATATTGGTGATCAGATTGCCGAAACCATCGATATAGATGATGCGGCCCTCGAGCATCTCGTCGCGCCGAATCGGCGCGGGAATCGACAGATGGATCATCTCCGGCAACGTCGGACCCAGCGATCGGAGCGAAGTGCCGATCGATAGCCATGCCGCGGCGGGCGCGAAGATATCGCGGCCGTGAAAGGTTGCGCTGACATTCGTAAGGCGATACTTCGCGGTGCTCAGCTCGACGATCCGCGCGAGGCCCGCCTCCTTCGCGGCGAGGCTCAGCACGCCATTGTCGGGACCGACAAACCGTGCGCCCGCGTGGGTCTCGATCGCGAGGGACTTGCGCGCGCTGCCGACGCCCGGATCGACGATTGCGAGGAACACGGTGCGCTTGGGAAAAAATCGCCAGCTCTGCGCGAGCGCCAGCGCTCCGGCCATCACCGCTTGCGGAGCGATGCCATGAGTGATGTCGATGACGCGCGCGTTGGGCGCGATGCCCGCGATGACTCCCTTCATCGCGCCGACATAATGATCGCGATAGCCGAAGTCGCTGAGTATCGCGATCGGCGCGTCATCCGAGCGCGACTTCTTAGCCGAGGATCTCCTGGAAGTTTTGCGCGGGGCCATCAGCGGGACTTGCGCCGCGGCTTGGTAGCGAGTTCCTCGCGGACCGCGGCGGCCAGCAACGGGAACATCACCTCATGATGTCCGGTCAGCATGATGCGGCGGCCACCGGTCTCAGTCGGGCGCTCGACCACATTGTTGCGCGGGCGATAGTGCCGGATGAAATCCATATCGGCGGCGGTGAAGTTCGCGGTCTTGCGCCCGAGGTTGCGCGCGAGGTTCAGTGCCTTCAGAAAAACCTCCGGCATCACCACCGCGGAGCCGAGATTGACCACCACGCCGCGCGAGAGTTGCGCGACGACGCTCGCAAGGCGATGGAAATCCGCCATTGTTGCCGCTCCGATCGCGGCACCATCGGCATCCGGATGCATGTGGATGATATCGGCGCCGATGGTGACATGGACCGTCGCGGGGGCGCCCATTCGATACGCGGTGGCGAAGATGCTGTGCTCGCGATGCTTGAGTTTGCGCTCGAGGATCTCACGCCCGACTATTTCACCCAGTCCCTTGCCCTCCGACGCAGCCAACTTCGCCGCGCGATTTAAGAACGCTCCCGTCTCCTCCGCCATGCCGAAGCTTCCGGTGGAAAGCCCCACGCCAACATCTTCGGAGGTGCGGCCCGCGTAGGCGAGTTCGAAATCGTGGATGATCGCCGCGCCGTTGGTCGCGATAGTATTGAGGATACCGTCGCGTAGCATTCCGCAGATGATCGGGCTCAGCCCAACCTTGATCGGATGCGCGCCCGACATCAGCAGGAACACGCGCCCGGCGCGATGCGCCTGCGCGATCGCGCGCGCAAGCTCGCGCAAGTCTCGGGCCGCGAGGACCTCGGGCAGCGAATCGAGAAAATCGCGAAAGCTCACGCCGACATCGACTTCGGAAGCGAAACTATCGCGCCTCACCAGCCGCGCCAGCCTCGCGAGCTTGCGTGTGCGGGCGCGCCGCGGATCAAGCAGCCGCAGCTTCATCGGCCTGCGCTTGATGGGTCTTGATGACGAGGATGGAAGCGGACACGAACGATGAGGCTAGCGGATCGGCTGCACAAAACAAACGCGCACCTCCAGCGGCCGACGACATCGGCTACTGGAGGTGCTGGGCAATCAGGACGGAAGCGCGACGCTTACTGGCGCGGCACACCGATCGAGCACCGGCCCTCGACGCGGCCGCCGCGACGAACGTTGATCGCGGGCGCAGTCACCGAACCGTTGACGACGCCGCTGGGAAGGATCTCCAGCTCGTTGCGGGCATAGACGTCGCCCTTGACATTGCCCGCGATGACGACCGTGTTGCCTTCGACGGTGGCATTGACCACGCCACCTTCGTGGACCACGACTCGCTCAGCGACCAACTCGCCCTCGACTTGACCGTCGATCGCGATGGCGCCGGAGAATTTGAGCTGACCCGAGAACTTCGAGTTCCGCTCGATAGCGATTGCCGCGACAGAGGCGCTGTCGGTGCGGGCGGCCGCGCCGTTGTCGGTTTCGTGTCCCTTGGCATCCATCGATGCGTTCTCCTTCTGAGCTTTGGGATTGATTGGGGTAGCGCTGTTGTTCGGCATAGGTGGCGTAGGCCTCATCGCGACAGTTTCCGGCAGGGCACGAGGTGCTTCCCTTGGTGCTTCCACCGGCGGTGTAACTTGTGGCATCGGCGCCGGACGCTCCTCGACGCGAGGCTTAGCCTCGATCGGTTTGGGCGCGGGCGCGATCGGTTCGGGCGTCACCGCCGCCGCTTTCGCCGGAGCGACTTCCTCGAGCGGACGCTCATCGCGCTTCTCGACTTTGAGGCGCACCGATTCGGTCGAGTTAAAATCGCCGGCGAAGAAACGCGGCTTCGGCTTGTGCGCATCGTCCTGCTTCGGCGGGTGAATTTCAATCGCAGGCCTGCGCACCTCATCCTTGGTGAATGAAAAAGGCTGACTCGATTCGGTTTTGGTCGCGGGTTTCAGCTCGGCAGCAAAAGTTTGACGGCGCTCTTCGGTTTTTGGTTCCACTGCTGCCAGCTCGGGCGGGGCAGCAGCAGCTCCGGTGCCATTGCTCTCGACCGAGCGCGGCTTATTGCTTTTGAAGATCGCGCTGTAGTCAGGCGCGTCATTGGCGGGATGCGCCGCGGTGGTCTGGGATGGCTCCGGGACGTCCGGGTGCGCTTCCAGCGAGGCTTCGGCGCGTCGAGTAGTCTTGAGCGATGCGGCTTCCCAACCCAAATCAGATTGCGCAGCGGTGGTGGCCGGGGTCGATCGATCGGCGTCAGTCACAATCTCAGCTTCCTCGATGTTGTCATGTGCGATCTGGCGTGACGGCGAGCGCATCGTAACTGAACTATCCGGCTCAGCGAGCTGAGTCTGATCGAGCGGTCCGGCGAAGCGCGGTTTCTTTTCCGATCCAGCAGCGCGGGCGTTGAAAATGGCGCTGTAGTCGGGAACATCGTCGGCCGGCGGATTGGCGGGAGTGGTATTGCCGGTGGAGCGGTTCAAGGCGGACTTCAGACGATCCTTCATATCGACGGGAAGAAAACGCGTCGCCCTTTCAGAGAGAATTTTGGTGACGTCTTTCAAGGGCTCCTCCTATAGATAGTGATCCAAAGCACTGTGAAGGGGAGGCAGAGAGGAACCTGGTGATCGTAAAGAAACATTCAAGACTGCATCTAATGACCAAGCTTTTGACACAAGGTCCCGAGCCTGTCAAGGCCATCGCATACTCCGCGCAAATCAGCACTTTATTCGCAGGCTCCCCCAATCAGTTCACCACACAGAGATAGCAGAAAAGCAGGAGTGAGGAAGGGGGGCAATTCGGATATTATTAGCGCGTCCGAGATAGGTTCAGAGCCACGTGGTGAGGGCGC
>Ga0335079_10010429_pt1 | contig 10577 bp, 8 predicted proteins | sample Lox_Sample_33_FD_206719 | JGI IMG/M metagenome (GOLD analysis project Ga0335079, IMG submission 206719) | Soil microbial communities from Loxahatchee National Wildlife Refuge, Florida, United States - Lox_Sample_3.3 | ecosystem: Environmental > Terrestrial > Soil > Wetlands | place: USA: Florida... | reverse complement strand
ACTGCCAGGCCCAGGATAGCGGGTCGACCTTGATCCAAGTGAGGATCACAGGTTCAGCCTGCCCGCCAAACACCACGAGCAGCGACGCGGCCAGCACCGGGAGAGCTACCACCAGCACCAGCGCCATGGCTACGGCGCTCTGGTGCAAGAAGCCGCGATTGCGCGGAACACGGTAGGCGGCGTGAAAGCCCTCGATCAGGCTCTTGATGACTCCCGACGCGGCCCAGAGGGAGATCACGCCGGCCACGATCAGCAGGGAATTGTGCCGCGCTCCCGCGACCCGGAACTGCTGCACAACCAGGGGTTCGGAGTCCGGCGGAACAATCTCGGAGAGGGCATCCTCAATGGTGCGGGCGACAAACTCTGCGCGCGTCTGCACCAGGACGGTAGCTGCCGAGGTGAGCACCGGAAAAAACGAAAGGAGGGCCGAGTAGGCTGCGCCCTTCGCTGTGCTGAGGCAACCGTCGTCGAAGGTGGCGATCAGGCATCGCTGGAGGAGCCACCCGAACTTCCGCAGGTTCACGCGCACATCCGGTAGTGTGGCGAAATACGGGTTAGACTGCAAGTTGAGACGGTGTTCGATGCTGTTGGACGTACTGCAGGCGGGCGAAGGAGTGCTGCGGCGGCCGGCCAGGCCGCTGGCAATTGAGGATATCCCGGGGAGACCCATCCAGGAGTTGATCGGGCACATGCGCGACACGATGCGCCAGGCGCCCGGCGTAGGGCTGGCGGCTCCCCAGGTTGGAATTCCTCTCCAGATCGCCGTGATCGAAGACCGTGCGGACATCCTCGAAAGCCTGGACCCCGCGATCCTGGCAGAGACTGAGCGACGGCCCGTCCCGTTCCACGTGATCATCAATCCGGCGATCACTCTGGGCGAAGAGACCGTGGAATTCTTCGAGGGCTGCCTGAGCGTAGCGCGCTTCGGAGCGTTGGTGCCGCGCGCGCGATACGTATCGGTGGATTGTTGGAACGAGCGTGCCGAACGGGTCCATATCGAAGCGGCCGGCTGGTATGCGCGGATCCTCCAGCACGAGATCGATCACCTCAACGGATGTCTTTATCTGGATCGCATGCGGACGCGGTCGTTCATGACCGTGGAGAATTACGGAAAATACTGGAAAGGGCGCAGCGTAGCGGAGATGCGGCAAGCGTTGGAAAGCGAGGAGGCGGCAGGGGGCTAGTTTCCCGAGGCTCAGGCCGTGCCCGCGGCAACGGGTTGCGCCGCGCGGAGGCGGTACAGCCCAGGCAGGCCGAACACCACCAACACCACTGAGGCCATGGCCTGCGCCACCAAAATGTATGCCAAGGCCTCGTCGCGGCCGACGCCAAACGGCGTCAAGACGGTGACGGCAACAAACTGGTAGATCCCGACATATCCGGGGGTCGAGGGAAGCGCGCTCCCGAGCCCCAAACCGGTCAGCAGCAGCAGCGCGACACGAAATGAGATGGTCAGCCCTAATGCCCGCGCTCCGGCCAGGACACCGCAGGCATCGGATACCCAAATCACCACGGTCAGCACGGTAAAGCCGGTGAAACGTCCCCAGTCATGGAAGGCGCGGAGTCCCGACAGCACCTGCCCGGCCAGTCCCAGAAGGCGATTCCGCCAATGTTCGGGAAGGGGAACACGGCCTAACAGGTTCTCCACGAGGCTGCCGGTGTGAGGCAACACCACGATCGCCAATGCTCCCAGTCCTGCGACGATCGCCATGGTGCCGGAGAGATCCTGGATCCAGCGCGGCTTCGGGTCGAGGCCGAGAAGGACCAGCGAACTCCACAAGACCAGGGCAATCACGTCCATCAGCCGCTCGCTCAGGGCCGTGGTCAGCACGTATGTCTTGCTCAGAGAAGAGCGGTTGCTGATGAGATAGCTGCGGATCAGTTCACCCGCCCGTGCGGGGAGGAAATTGTTTCCCAGGTAGCCGGCCATGTTCGCCCAGAAGACGGTTGCCATGCTGAACCAGGCTTCGGCATTCAGCAGAATGCGCCAACGGACGGCGCGGACAAAATAAGAGAACGCGATGAAAGCCGTGGCGGCGGCAAGGTAGCGCCATTGCGCGGCCCCAATGGTTTGCCACACACGGCCCCAGTCCACGTGACGTACCGAGACGTACAGCAACACCGCCGCGAGGAGGCTCGAGAGCGCCCAAGACCACAACTTGTGACGCGTTCCAGCGGGCCGCACTCCAAGTTTACGGATGGACGTGCTCCTCTTCCATGAAATAGTAGGAAATCATGTGCAAGATGACCATGTGAAGGTCTTCGATTCGGCCGGTGTGTGGGTGGCCGACGCGGATTTCGAGCTGCGCCAGCGGTCCGAGGCGGCCTCCTTCCTGGCCGGTGAGAGCGATGGTCCGGCAGCCGATGGAATTGCCGTACTCCACCGCGCGCAGAACGTTGGGAGAGTTTCCGGAGCTGCTGATGGCGACGACGACGTCTCCCGGTTGCGCGAAGTTCTTCAACTGCTCGACGAATACGCATTCGTAGCTGACATCGTTGGAGTACGCCGTGATCGTCGGAAGTGAGTCGGTAAGGGCCAGGATGCGAAAGCGCGAGGTACGGCCGTAGCTGGCGCCTTTCACCATGTCGGTGGCGAAGTGCGACGCAGTGGAAGCGCTGCCTCCATTGCCGCACACGAAGATCCGGGCGCTTTCGCGGGTCTGGGAGAGAATTTCGATCGCCTGGCCGACCTTTTCCAGGTCGATGGACTCGATCGCGCCGATCAGCGAGCGCTTGTAGAGTTGCGGAAAAATCATGGACTTAACCAGTAATAGCACTCCGCGAGCACGCGCCGCCAATACGCCGGTCCGGCGGCTGTAGCGGCTACAATCACAAATGGAGGCCCTATGCCGACAGCGGTCGTCGATAGACCCGCACCACCGTTGCCCAATGAACCGTGGCGAAAGCGATGGACCCGCCAGGAATGCGCTGTTTTGGAATCCTCGGGCTTGTTGGATAACCAACACTTGGAACTCGTCGAAGGGGAGTTGATCAACAAGATGGGGAAGAAATGGCCACACGGGAGGTCGCAGAGCGCCCTTTTTGGTTGGTTAATGCGCCTGTTTGGCGAGCAGTTCGTGTGCGCGGAGATGCCTATCAATGTGGCACCTGAGGACAACCCCACCAGCGAGCCAGAGCCGGACCTCATCTTGCTTGCCAGGACTTTGTGGCAGATCCAGTCGAACCCTGGCCCTGAAGACCTTCGTCTCGTGATCGAGATTTCCGACACGACCTTGCAGCTCGATCTGACAACCAAGGCTGGGTTGTATGCACGGGCCGGGATAGCCGATTACTGGGTCCTGGATGTACGCGGCCGAAGATTGATCGTCAATCGTGAGCCGCAGCAAGGAGTCTACCAATCCGTGATCGCCTATAACGAAGAGGAATCGGTGAGCCCGTTGGCAGCCCCTGACCACGAGTTTCCTGTCGCCCAGGCATTTCCGGGCGAGTAATCCGACCTATGCTTTCGCGACCGATTGCAGTCGGGTCACTCCTCGTCGCCATTCTGCCGTACGCGTATGGGCGCGTGGTGGAACTTCGGATCGAGCGGCGGGAGGCCGTCCTCGACGGCAAGCCGTTCGAATCCTCGGGGCCGTATGAGAAGCTCATCGGCAAAGTCGCGTTCGCGCTCGATCCCAAACTCGCCGTCAACAAGGGCATCGTAGACCTCGACCTCGCTCCGCGAAACTCACGCGGCGAAGTCGAATTCACTGCTGACTTCTATATGCTCAAACCCGTAGACTCTTCGCGAGGGAATGGCCGGCTGTTCTATGAGGTCGGCAATCGGGGCGGCAAAGCCATGCTCGCGGTGTTTCAGGGGGCGCGGCCCGTGCGAGACCCGCAAACGGACGCCGATTTCGGGGACGGGCGCCTGATGAAACAGGGATACACGCTGCTATGGATGGGCTGGCAGTGGGACGTGCCGGCGGGGCAGATGCGCATGGAGATGCCGATAGCCTCGGACCACGGGCATCCCATCACTGGACTGGTGCGCGCCAACTTCATTCCCAACGACCATTCGGCCACGCAGCCCCTCGCCGACCGCAATCACCTCGCTTACCCGATCGAGAATCCTGATGATCCGGCAGATTGGATGAGCGTGCGGGACCGCCCTGCCGATGCGCCGCAGCGCATCCCGCGCTCCCGCTGGCACTTTGTTGGGGACACCGCCGTTTCGCTCGACGGGGGCTTCGAACTCGGCCGCATCTACGACGTGGTTTACCGGGCGCGCGACCCTCGCGTGGTCGGTGTGGGGCTGGCCGGCACCCGCGATTTCGTGAGCTTTCTCAAGTTCGACAAGACTCGCGCCAATCCCCTGGGGGGAATCCGTGCCGCTTACGGATGGGGCGTCTCGCAAAGCGGACGTTTTCTGCGCCATTTTCTCTACGAAGGGTTCAACGAGGACGAGCAAGGGAGGATCGTCTTCGACGGCGTGATCGACGAAGTGGGGGGCGCCGGCCGCGGCTCCTTCAATCACCGCTTTGCACAAGCCTCGCGCGACGCAGAGGAGTTCTTCAACGTGTTCTACCCGGTGGACATGTTCCCGTTCACGGACGGGCCGGAGACCGACCCCGAAACCGGCCGCACCGACGCACTGCTGCGGCGCGCCGAAGCCCGCCATGTCGCCCCCAGGATCTTCCACATTCTGAGCAACTCCGAATATTTCAATCGGGCTGGTTCGCTGGTACACACCGATCCACAAGGGACCCGGGACATTGAGCCTCCTCCGAGCACGCGTATCTACGCGGTGGCTTCCGGTCCCCACGGCGCCGGTCCGCTTCCACCTACGCGTCCCGAGGGAGCCGCTGCCCTGAATAACCCTCTCAACCGCAGATGGATCACCATCGCCCTGCTGAAGGATTTGGATGCCTGGGTCATCGACGGAACTTTGCCGCCTCCCAGCCGGATTCCGCGGATCTCCGACGGAACACTGGTGCCGACCGAAAAGGCGGGCTGGCCGACGGTTCCCGGCGTGCACTTTCCGGTTCCTTACCTGAAGACGTATCGTCTCGATTTCGGCCCGGAGTGGAGCCGGGGGATCGTGGCGGAGCCGCCGAAAGTGGGCAAGCAGTTCGCGGGCCTGGTGCCGGCAGTGGATGCGGACGGCAACAGCAGAGCCGGAATCCGCTTGCCGGCCGTCGATTTCCCGCTTGGAACCTACGGCGGCTGGAATTTTCGGAGTCCATCGATCGGCGCCCCCGATCAGCTCTTTGGCGAGGTCGGCTCGTTTCATCCGCTCCCTTGCACGAAGGCGCAGCGCATGGCGTCGGGCGATTCGCGTCTGTCGCTGGAGGAGCGATACCCGAGCCGCGAGCAATATCAGGCGAAAGTCACAGAGGCGGCGCGGAAGATGGTGGACGAGCGGTTCCTGTTGAGCAGCGACCTGCAGGGTCTGGTCGGCTGGACGATTGAGTTATACGACTGGGCTGCGAAGACGAACTGCCGGTGAACGGGACGATGCAGCTTCGAAAACCGCGGCAGCCTCGAAAACCTCTTCGCGGGTCGTAGCGGAAGGCACGAGTCCCCGCGCCACGTCGGGCCTCTATTTCAGCTTCAAGACTTCGTTGAGCGAGCCCTGGCGGTAGCCTTCCAGATCCAGAGTCACGTAGAGGAACCCGAGCGCCTTGAAAATCCCGGTGAACGTGCGCGCCATGTCGAGCGTCAGCGCCTTTTCCATTTCTTCCGCGGCAATCTCGATGCGGACCACCTCGCCGTGAAAGCGAACCCGGAATTGGCGGAATCCGAGGGCCTTGAGCTGCTCCTCGCCCGATTCCACCGTCTTGACGTTCTCGATGGTAACCGGAGTTCCGTAGGGAATTCGGGAACTCAGGCATGCTGACGCCGGCCGGTCCCATGTGGGCAGGCCGGCGAGCCTCGACAGTTCGCGGATCTCCGCCTTGGTGAGGCGCGCGTCCGCCAAAGGCGCCTCCACCTGATGAATCCTCGCGGCATTCTGACCCGGACGATAATCGCCCAGGTCGTCGAAGTTGACCCCGTAGATGATGTGCTCGTAACCGCGCTCGCGGCCGATCTGTTCCAGACGGGTGAACAGCTCATCCTTACAGTGAAAGCAGCGGTCGGGGTTATTGCTCAGGTAGTCGGGATTATCGAACTCGTAGGTCTTTACGTATTCGTGAGCGATGCCGAAGCGCTGCACGAATTGCTCGGCGTCGCGCTTGTGCGATTCGGGCAACGAAGCGGAATCGGCCGTCATGGCGAGCGCGTTGGATCCAAGCACTCGATTCGCCGCCCAGCCCAGGTAGGCGGAATCAGTCCCTCCGGAAAAGGCCACGATGACGCGGCCCATGCGTTTCAGAGCGGCAAAGAGTTGCTCTTCCTTTTCCCGCAAACGCGCCGGATTGGATAGTTCTACCAGAGCAGCCATGGCGACCTTTCTATTGTAGCGGCAGGTCGCCCTGCCCGTTGATCTCTTCGGTCTCCGGGATTACCGATGCCGCGGCCACCTTGTCGCCTTCCTCCAATGTCACCAGCCGTACGCCCTGAGTGGAGCGGCCGGCCTGCCGGATGGTAGACGATTCGATGCGAATGATCTTGCCGTTCTGGCTGACGATCATGATTTCGGAATCCTCCTTTACCAGCAGGATGCTGACCACCTTGCCGGTCCGTGGAGTGATCTTCATGTTGATCACGCCCTTGCCGCCACGGGCAGTCAGCCGGTAATCGTCGAGAGGGGTGCGCTTCCCGTAGCCGTTTTCCGCGATGGAAAGCAGCAGTCCGTCTTTGTCCGCGACCTCCATCCCCACCAGGTAATCGCCTTCCGCCAAATCCATGGCGCGAACGCCGCGTGCCTGCCGGCCCATGGCACGCACGTGGCTCTCCGTGAACCGGATGGCCTGTCCTTCGCGCGAGCCGAGAAATACGTAGTTGTCGCCGTGCGTGATCTTCGCCGCGATCAGCTCGTCTCCTTCGTCGAGCGAGACTGCAATGATTCCGCGCGACATGGGGTTGTCGAATTCCGTCAACTCCGACTTCTTGATGACGCCGTGCTTGGTCACCATCAGGATGAACTGATCGGGCACGAAATCCTTCACCGAAAGAAAAGCCTTCACGGTCTCATCGGTCTGTAGATTGATGAGATTGGAAATGTGCTTGCCTTTGCCGGTGGTGGTGGCGTCCGGGATCTCGTACACCTTCAGCCAGTAGACCCGCCCGCGCGTGGTGAAGATCAGCAGGTAGCTGTGGGTGGAAGCCACGATCAGGTGCTCCACGAAATCCTCGCCGCGGGTGCCCATGCCGATCCGGCCCTTGCCGCCGCGCGTCTGCCGGCGATAGGTATCGACGGAGGTGCGCTTCAGGTATCCGCCCCGGGTCACCGTGACCGCCATGTCCTCCACGGCGACCAGGTCTTCGAGCCGGATTTCGCCCGTGTCCTCCACGATTTCGGTGCGCCGCTTGTCGCCGAAATCCTTCTGGACTTCCTTCAACTCCTTGACGATCACGCCGCGCAGCACGGCATCGGAGCCGAGGATCTCCAGGTACTCGGCGATCCGCCGCTGGATATCGGCCAGTTCATCCAGGATCTTCTGCTGCTCCATGCCGGTCAGGCGCTGCAACTGCAGCTCGATGATCGCCTGCGCTTGCCTCTCGGTGAACTCGAACCGCGCAATCAACGATTCACGCGCCTCCCTAGGCAGCCTGGCGGCACGAATGAGCTGGATCACTTCGTCGAGATTGTTGAGCGCTTTCTGGAATCCCAGCAAGATATGCTCGCGCTCGCGGGCCTTGCGCAGCTCGAATTCCGTCCGCCGGCGGACCACCTCCACGCGGTGCTCGATGAAGTAGCGGATCATCTGCACCAGGCCCAGCTCGCGCGGCTGGCCGTTGACGATGGACAGCATGATCACGCCGAATCCGACCTGAAGCTGCGAGTTCTTGTACAGGTTGTTCAGCACCACCTCGGCCTGCTCGCCGCGCTTCAACTCGACTACGATGCGCATGCCGTCGCGGTCGCTGTGGTCCACCACGTCGGAGATGCCTTCGATGCGCTTCTCGTTGACCATGGCAGCGATGCTCTCGAGCAGTTTCGACTTGTTCACCTGGTAGGGAATCTCGGTGATGACGATCTGCTCGCGGTCCTTGCCCTGGCGCTCGATGGCGGCGCGGGCGCGAATCTTGATCTGGCCCCGGCCCTTGCTGTAGGCGTCGATAATCCCCTGGCGGCCGAGGATGAATCCGCCTGTGGGAAAATCGGGGCCCTTCACGATTTCGAGGATCTGGGCAAGCTGCGTCTCGGGACGCTGCACCATGAGAATCGTGGCATCGATGATTTCGGTGAGGTTGTGGGGCGGGATGTTGGTGGCCATGCCCACGGCGATGCCGGCCGAGCCATTCACCAGGAGGTTAGGAACGCGGGTCGGCAGCACCTCCGGCTCGAGTTCGCTGTCGTCGTAGTTCGGTTTGAAATCGACGGTCTCTTTGTCCAGGTCCTCCAGCAGCGCGCTCGAAACGCGCGCCAGGCGCGCCTCGGTATACCGTTCGGCCGCGGGCGGATCGCCATCCACCGAACCGAAGTTGCCCTGGCCGTCAATCAGCGGGTAGCGGAGCGAGAACGGCTGAGCCATACGCACCAACGCATCGTAGATGGGGGCATCTCCGTGCGGGTGGTATTTTCCCATGGTGTCGCCGACGATCCTGGCGCACTTGCGGGTGGGCCGGTTGAACTGCAGCCCCATCTGCTGCATCGAGTACAGAATGCGGCGGTGCACCGGCTTCAGGCCGTCGCGGATGTCCGGCAGCGCGCGTCCCACGATCACGCTCATGGCGTAATCGAGGTACGAGTGCTTCATCTCCTCTTCGATGTTGATGGGGACAAGGTTTTTGTTACCCCCGTCGCCGCCACCCGGCGGGGGCGGAATAAGCGTATCCTGCGGTGGTTCCTGATCGGCCAAGAGAAAGCTCCAGTGGGGACGTTAACTTCTATTTTACAGTGATTTGGGCGGAGACGGGGCGATTCCGCCTTGTCAATTGTCCTGACGTGGGGGCATGCTGAATCATGCGCTGCTTCGCACTCCTGGCATGCGTCCTTTGCATCCACGCCCAATCGCCGCCCCGGCGCGAACTTCCGGAGTCCGCGGCCCCGATCGCCGGAATGACTCCGTTCACAGCGGACTGCGCCGGCAATCAGACCGGCACCGTGTATCGCAATTCGGCGGTCGAGCCGTTCATAGCGGCCGACCCGGGGAATCCTGCCCATCTGGTAGGCGTTTGGCAACAGGATCGATGGTCGAACGGCGGCGCCAATGGAGTGCTGGCCGCGGTATCGCTGAATCGAGGGCGGACGTGGACGACTTCGTCTCCCCATTTCTCACTCTGCACCGGCGGTGTGTGGGAGCGGGCCAGCGACCCATGGGTGACGATCTCGCCGGATGGCACGGTTCACTATGCGGCCCTGGGGGTAAACGGTGCCGGCGCTCTCACTTCGGTCCTGGTGAGCCGCTCGTCCGATGGCGGACTCACGTGGACCGAGCCTATCACGGTGTCGGCTAAAGCCGGGGAAGACAAGGAGTCGATCGTCGCGGATCCCACGGACTCGCATTTCGTCTACACGATCTGGGACAACACCGCAGGAGACCGGATTCCAGTTTGGTTTTCGCGGACCACGGATGGAGGGCTCACCTGGGAGGCGCCCCGAGTAATCTATGACCCGGGAAAAGGGGGTTATGCGACCGCTCACCAAATGGTCGTGCTGCCCGACGGCACCTTGCTTGACATTTTCACGTTGTCCTTTCCGGCGGGAAACCAAAGGACACCGGTTTTTGTCGCTGTCATGCGCTCCAGTGATCATGGCGCCACCTGGTCAACGCCCAGGGTCGTCGATACCGACCAAACCGTTGGGGCCATCGACGTCAAAACCAAAGTCGGACTGCGAACTGGCGGCGGCATTCCGAGTTCATCGGTGGACCCGCTTTCGGGAGCCGTCTACATCGTGTGGTCGGATTCCCGGTTTAGCGGCGGACTGCGGGATGGGGTTGCTTTGGTGAAGTCGTTGGATGGCGGGGTCACGTGGACGGCGCCGGTCCAGGTCAATCAGGTGCCGCAGGTTCAGGCGTTCACGCCGACGGTGGCCGCCGGAACGGGAGGCCGGGTCGAAGTCACATACTACGATTTCCGACAGGACACCAGCGACAAAAGCACTCTTCTGACGAACTGCTGGCGCGCCCGCTCGCAGGATGGGGGTGGGTCGTGGAGTGAAACGCCGTTGGCCGGACCGTTCGACATCCTGAGCGCGCCGCTCGCTGGCGCGGCGCCATTCATCGGGGACTACCAGGGAATGGCAGCATCGGGTGAAAGCTTTGTCGCGTTCTTCGTAGCAGCGAACGACGGCAATGCAGACAATCCCAGCAGCCTCTTTGCCTCCGCCAGCGAGCGGCCAGGGAATACACGTTGGACCAGTGGGCGGACGGAAATCAACTTTCTTCCGCAGTCCTTGGCAGGCGGCCGGAAGGGCGTTCCGGAATTGCCGCTTTCGAACAAAATGAAGCACTGAGTGGGACAAGCCTCGATAGGCGCCTTACTTCGGGCTCGGGTTCGCTCGGGGCGAATTGTCTCCAAGTCCC
>Ga0335079_10010423_pt1 | contig 10578 bp, 8 predicted proteins | sample Lox_Sample_33_FD_206719 | JGI IMG/M metagenome (GOLD analysis project Ga0335079, IMG submission 206719) | Soil microbial communities from Loxahatchee National Wildlife Refuge, Florida, United States - Lox_Sample_3.3 | ecosystem: Environmental > Terrestrial > Soil > Wetlands | place: USA: Florida... | reverse complement strand
AGTTTAGTTAACAGGTGACGGTTTGGCAGCTTCCACAACCAAAAAGGTACTGGTCCGGCGCTTTGACCGGGAACCGCTGTCGGGCTTTGTCAACCCCCAAGGCTACCTGCTGGCAGGCGGCGTGGAGCTGATGAAAACCGACGGAACCGTGGCTGTGGTTCCCTATCAGGAGATCAAAACCGTTTGTTTTGTTAAGGATTTCGAGACCGCCGAAGAAACGCCGCCCGACCGGCTGGTGTTCCATACCCGCCCTAAAATGGACGGGCTCTGGGTCCGGATGCGGTTTCGCGACGGCGAGGTGATGGACGGCATTCTGTCGAACAACCTCCTTCAGTTGGAACCGTACGGCTTCACTTTTATCCCGCCCGAGCCCTACTCCAACAACCAGAAGATTTTCTCGCCACGGCAGGCGCTGAGCGAATTTCACGTTCTGGGCGTGGTGGGAAGCCCGCTGACCCGCCGGCGGCGCAAGGAAGTCGCCAAAGAGCAGATCGGGCTGTTCGAACAGGAGTAGCCTAACCGACCGGCACGCCGGTGAGCTTGAACTCCGCCAGATCCTCCCAGGTGCAGGCGTTCCGGGACTGGACGAAGCAGGTTCGATCCGCGTGGATGCGCCGCGAGTGTTCAAAGCCGGCCCACCGCTGGCGCGCGAGGTCGTAGAGCGGCTGGACCTGATTGGGGGCCAGGTCTTGGGCGAGCGTGATATGGGGGTGGTACGGGAAGGGCTCGCGAAAAGCCAGGGGCCCCTGGTTCAACGCGCGATACATTTCTTGCAGCTCGCGCTCCCCCTCCGAGATGTTCAGGTAGATAACGTCGGTGGCGGGGAAGATTTCGACTTGTCCGGCCCGGATGTGGAACGGGGCGACGCCCCCAACAGTGATTCGCGCATGGTTGAGGGCTTGGCCGAGATCCGCCTCCAGGGGTCTGGGCGGCAAGATGGTCACGTGCGCGCGTGGCGTACAGCCCGGGACCAATTCCTTTCGCAAATCATCAAGAAAACCCGCCAGCGGCTCGGGAAGATAAACGACCAGGGCGAAAAGATGGATCCGGTCCGCCCCATTCGGACAGAGCACCATGTGATCCCTCTATAGTAACCGTTTGTGGAGAAGGGCTGCTGGTATACTGAAAAGTTCACCCCACCTCAGAGTTGCGCGCAATAGGAACGTCTGTGGAAGAATCCATCGAGATCCGCGGTGCGCGGGTCCACAACCTCAAGAACATCTCGCTCGCGATCCCGCATAACCAGTTGACGGTGATCACGGGCGTATCGGGATCAGGGAAGAGCTCGCTTGCTTTCGACACGATATACGCGGAAGGCCAGCGGCGGTATGTGGAATCGCTTTCGGCGTACGCGCGCCAGTTCCTGGAGCGCATGGAGAAGCCGGAGGTGGATGAGATTGACGGCATTGCGCCGGCGATTGCGATCCGCCAGAAGAACACCAGCCGCAATCCGCGATCTACCGTAGCGACCTCGACCGAATGCTACGATTTTCTGCGCCTGCTGTTTGCGCGCGTAGGACGCACGTTCTGCCCGCAATGCGGGCGGCGCGTGGAGAAAGACACCGTGGATCAGGTGGCCGCGCGGATGCTGGCGCAAACCGAAGGCTCGCGCTGGTACGCGCTGTTCCCAGTGAGCCATGCCGAGCCGACCGACACGCAGAAACTCCGCGATCATCTATTTGCGCTGCGCCAGAAAGGCTTCAACCGGCTGTTTCAGGGAGGGCGCACGTTCGAGTTTTCGACGCCCGAGTCGCTGCTGGACATCGATTTTTCGAAGCCGCTCTATGTGCTGGCGGATCGTCTCGCCATCGCGCCGGATCTGCATCAGAGGCTGGTAGATACCACGGAGACCGCTTACCGGGAATCGGGCGAAGTAATTTTCGAGAACGCGACGACGGGCGAGCGGCTGCGATTCAGCGAGAAATTCGAGTGCAAGCGGTGCGGCATCGGGTTTGTGGAACCGGAGCCGGCGCTGTTCAGCTTCAACAGCCCGACGGGCGCCTGTCCGCGGTGCCAGGGCTTCGGAAACACCATCGACTATGACATGGGGCTGGCCATTCCCGACACGTCCTTGACGCTGGATGAAGGCGCGGTCGAGCCGTGGACCAAGCCCAAGGGGCGGGAGTGGTTCTTGAAATTGAAGCGCGCCGCCTCGTCCAAGGGCGCTCGCGTGCGGATGGATGTGCCGTTCTGCGATCTCACTGACGAAGAAAGAAATTATGTCATCGAGGGAGGGCCGGGATTCGGCGGCATTCGCGGCTTCTTCAATTATCTGGAAACCAAGAAATACAAGCTGCATGTGCGCGTCTTCCTGGCTCGGTATCGCGGGTATGCCCGGTGTCCGGACTGTGGCGGAGCCCGGCTGCGCAAGGAAGCGCTGTATGTGCGCGTGGGCGGCAAGAATCTCGCGGATGTGGTGCGGCTGAATATCGCCGAGGCGCAGGCGTTTTTCGACGCGCTCGAGCTAACGCCGGAAGAGAATGCGATCGCCGAGAAGGTGCTGGTGGAAATCCGCCAGCGGTTGAAGTTTCTGAATGATGTGGGATTGGATTACTTGACGCTCGACCGGCTGGCGTCCACGCTCTCGGGAGGAGAGGCCCAGCGCATTCAGCTCGCCACGTGTCTGGGCTCGCAACTGGTGGGCGCCTGCTACGTGCTGGATGAACCTTCGATCGGCTTGCATAGCCGCGATACCGGGCGGCTCATCCGGATTCTCGAAGAGCTGCGCGGGCTGGGAAACACGATCCTGGTGGTCGAGCACGATCCGGAAGTGATGCGCTCGGCCGATCACATTGTGGATCTGGGGCCGGGCGCCGGCGAGAACGGCGGGAAAGTGATTTATGCGGGCTCCTATCCGGAGCTGCTGCGCAACACCAACGGGTCACTGACCGGGCGTTATTTGCGCGGCGAAATGCACGTGGCATTGCCCAAGGAAAGACGGCGTTTGAATCCCAAGCGTCTGCTGCGCATATCCGGCGCGCGCGTGCACAACCTGAAGAATATCGATGTCGAAATTCCGCTGGGCATGCTGGTTTGCGTGACCGGAGTTTCGGGATCGGGGAAATCCACGCTGGTGCATGAGGTGATTTACCGGTCGCTGGAAGCCATCCTGAAAAAATCCGAGGCGCTGGAAGAAAGCGGGGATCTGCCGGGGGACGACTTGCTGGAATCCTTGGCGCGGATGACGTGCCGGAGAGTGGACGGGGCGGAGCGGTTGCGCGAGATCGTGCTGGTGGATCAGTCGCCCATCGGCCGCACGCCGCGGTCGAATCCGGTGACCTATATCAAGGCTTTCGACCTGATTCGCGCGCTGTTCGCCTCCACCAAGGACGCCGAGAAGCGCGGCTACACCGCGGGCCACTTTTCGTTCAACATTCCAGGCGGGCGCTGTGAGACGTGCCAGGGCGATGGCACCGTGACCGTGGAGATGCAGTTTCTGGCCGATGTGGAGCTGGTGTGCGACGAATGCAAAGGCACGCGGTACAAGAGCGCCACTCTCGATATCCGCTACCAGGGGCTGAACGTTTATGAAGTGCTGCAGTTGACCGTGGACGAGGCGATTCGCTTCTTTCATTCCGCGCCGCGTTTGGTTTCGCGCTTGAAGGTGCTGTCGGACGTGGGACTTGGGTACCTGCGGCTGGGTCAATCGGCGACCACGCTTTCGGGCGGCGAAGCGCAGCGCGTGAAGCTGGCGGCGCACCTGGCGCAGGCCTCGTGTGAGGGCACGCTCTACATTTTCGATGAGCCGACGACGGGGTTGCATTTTGACGACATCGCCAAGCTGCTGGCGGCTTTTCAGCGGCTGATTGAAAATGGTGGGTCGCTGCTGGTGATCGAGCACAATCTGGATGTGATCCGCGCGGCGGACTGGGTCGTCGATCTAGGGCCGGAAGGCGGCGAGCGCGGCGGGTATGTGGTGGCGACGGGCACGCCGGAGCAGATCGCGAGGGCGGAGGGGAGTTGGACGGGGAGGTATTTGTAGGTGAATGGGTGAAGCTCTCTGAGATCACCGTAGCAGTGCAACTGGGGTCGGTGACCAGTCTACCCTCGCGGATAGGAACTTGAAAGCCGAGTAGTTACCGTCTTCGAAGATTGCTTCGGCGTCTATTTCGATCACTGCGACGTACTTTCCCACAACCCGTCTCAGCGTGGGTATCGTAAAGTCCTGACCAGTAGCCCAGAGCGTCTCCGCGGTACGCGCTGGCTGTGTCACCTTAAGCACGCTTGGCGGCGGTACCGTTTCTAAGTAGCTTCCGAGCAGCGTAACCTCAACCGTGAGCGACAATTTGACGTCAGCACCTTCAGACCGGTTGGAACCGTATTGCGGAGTCGCAGAAAGCAGGCGCAGAACCTGGGCTCTGTAAATCTTGAAAGGGACGATTTGCCAGTTCCAAAACTCCACGTTTTGGTCGAGCCAGATCTGCACGTCTGAGAGATGTTGATCGAGCGCGGCGACGAGAGCCTCTCGGTCGGACTCGATCTGCTCTTGGATCCGGGAGGTTTGCCGGTGCTCCAATGCCCGCTCTATTTCCTTGAGGGTTTCGCAAAGAGATATGGACGCGCCGTGCGAACTCGCCCAGGACTCCAGGAACTCTTTCTTTTCGCGAAACACCTTGTCGCGGGAAACAAATAGCGCTGTTATTGGTTTCGGAGAGTTTTTGACTTCCTCTGCTGCGGAGAGAAATATAACGGTGTCCCTGAAGCCTTTATCGCCTTCCTCGAATGCCAGTTCGCAAGCAATCGCCATTTTGAGAAGGTCGGGAGTTTGCAGTTGAGGGGTTGGGGTCACGAGGAACGTCTGCTTTAGCGCCTCCACAGTCGCCAAATAGCGATTTTTCATCTCCTCCTGCACGTCCGGAACCAAAGGTATTTGCGCGGGATCTCCTCCTAGCAACTTCAACCGGGTCCTCAGCTCCGACGTTTTGGCCGCAGCGTCCTTGAGCATGGCTTCATAGTTCCTTAGGCAGCGTGCCTCTAGCTCAGAGTATGCGACCTCCGCCACGTGGAGGCTAATATTCAGACCCTTCGCAAGAGAGGCCACATTCTCCAGCAGCACAGATGGATGGGGCCAGCCGGCCGCAACCAATGGCTCGGTGTCGAAGTAGATGCGGTCGAACGAAGGAAGAGCCCGCTCAGGCGGCGGATGCTCTTTAGGAGCGGTTCGAGGTTGTTCGTTCTTGGCCAAATCTTACTAGCTGATATTCGAGCACATCTTCAGCCTCTTCGTTCAGGATGTCGGCATGCGCATTGATGATTTGGATGTCCCTTCCTTCACGTTCGGTCTTTTCAAGGCGAGCAAGGTAGACGCGGCAAGCCCACTCAATGAACGCCGAACGGTTCCGGCCGACCCGATCGATGCGCTTCAGCAGATCATCCGGCAGTGTGATTGATATTTTGACGCGCACAAGACAGTTATACCCCACCTAGACCGCGAGTCGATACGATGTGATGTATGACTAAAAGCGAACCGAAAGTCATGCGGGAATCCCGGCGGAAGGCTGCCAGATCGTTCGGATCGATTTCGGGAGGCAATCCCAAGCGCGCGGAGACCGCCCGCCGGGCGATTCGCCAACGATTGACCCGAGCACGGCGCCGGACTAATTACTTTGTTCCGGATTGAGGTGCGGTTGGATTGTCCTGAAACAAGGCCGTGGCAGAACTTGACACAGTAGAGACGATGCCGCTGGTCACCTGCAAGAGGGGACGGGCACCACCGTCCACGACGAGGAGGCAGGTAGCTTGTGGGCAGCTCGATTAGGGACAGTGGAGCCAGTCCCCGACGCGCTCCGCGTCGATGCGCCTCAGCAGGAAGCGTTATGAAAATTCTGCCCCGCACATACACCGTTGTACCCCAAGACCGCTTGCTTTGCGCGCGGCTCGGTTTAGAGTGTGGGAAAGCAAGGGAGGTGTTGGTATGTCGCGATGCGGGCTAGGAATGATTCTTCTTGCGGTGCTGCCGTTCCGCGCGTTGGGCGGAGTGCAGACGTTCGCGCTCGAGGACGCCAAAGGGCTCATTGAACGGAACGTCAAGTTGGAATCCGTGGAATACCGGGGCCGCAAAGCGGTCCGGCTCACGAAGGAGTCGGAAGACGGGTTGGCGCTGCTGCCGGACACGGACTTTCGGGATGGAACGATCGAAGCCGACATCGCGCTGAAGGTGACGGTGCCGCCCGGTGTGAGAATGCCCGGTTTCATCGGCATCGCTTTTCGGGCCAGGAATGACGCCTCTCACTACGAGCTTTTCTATATCCGGCCGGGAAACTCGCAGTCTGAGGACCAGGCGATGCGCAACCATTCGGCGCAATATTGCTCGGAACCGGATTTCGGCTGGTATGCGCTGCGCAGGGCGTGGCCGGGAGTCTACGAGGCGTATGCAGAGCTCGAGCCGGAAGCCTGGACTCACGTGAAGATCGAGGTGGCGGGGCGCTCGGCGAGGCTCTATCTGAACGGATCGGCAAAGCCCAGCCTGGTGGTGGATGGGCTGAAGGGCGAGGATCTGCACGGCGCGGTCGCGCTCTGGGGATATCCACGCGAAGAGTCGTACTTTTCCAACTTGCGCATCACGAATGCGGCGGCCCAGCCTGTCAAGAACGGGAGCGAAGCGAATGGCGCGTGGGACGTCAAATTCGGAACCGACGCCGGAGGGTTCGGAGGCTTGCTGAAACTGAATCGCGATGGGAACAAGCTGAGCGGCACGTGGTCGGGCGCGTTAGGCGAGGATCGGGCGGTGACCGGAACGTGGCGCGACGGTTATGTGGAGCTGCATTTCACGGCGAGCTGGCCGGAAGGCTGGCCGCAGGGCGCGCCTGGTGACGTGACGGCAACTCTGGCCGGGTGGATCGACGGGGCGTCCGCCAAGGGGCGCGGGAAGTTGGAGGGCCGGGCTGACGGGCTCTGGACGGCTAGTCGAACGCAATAGGGCGCTGACCCCACAAGTCATTTCTGGTTTTCTTTCATCTTCTGTTCGACCGCCTCCAACTCGCGGCGGCAGCCGGCGGATTGCGGCGCGATCTGGCATGCGGCACGGAGATGCTCCACGGCTTCGGGGAAAAGGCCGAGGTGTTCATCCGCGACACCCAGCTCAAAGTGAGCTACGAAATCGGACGACGCCACCGCGAGCACCCTTTGCAGGCTGGCGCGCGCTTTGGCGTAAAGCGCCTGCGCGTTGTAGGCCACGCCGAGGTCACGGCGCGCCAGCGTGTTTTTGGGATCCTGGCTCAGGAGTTGGCGCAGAAGCGTGATGGCATTGCCGCTGCGGCCGGACATGATTTCGTATTGTGCCCGTTCGTAAAGCCTGTACTCGGCCAGGCGGTCCTTGGGGTCCGGCGCGCCGGCTTCCGAGGAGGATTGCGGTCCGGGAGCGAGATAGCCCAGCGATTTCAGCGCCGCCAGCCTCTCGGGTGGAATGGCAGCCGTCGAGGTAGACCGCGGAGCAGCGTAGCTGGAAAGCCGGCCCTGGAGAGAGCGGGCCTCGGCCGCGTGCTGGGCGATTGCGTTGTTACGCTCCAGCGGATCGGCTTCGAGGTCGTACAGTTCGGGCCGCGGCGCCGCGATGTATTTATACTCACCTGTTCGCAGACTGCGCAATGGCGACCATCCAAAGGCATCGTGGCTATAGACGCTTTCGCTATAGACCGCATGGCCCGATTCCGGCGTCTTGAGCAAGCTTCGCCCTGCGAACGCAGGGGGCGCCGGGAGGTGCAAGAAATCCAGGACTGTGGGCGCCACATCGATGAGGCCGGCCGGCTGCGGGACCACGGGCGGGTGATCGGGCGTGCCGGAGGGCCAGTGGACAATCAACGGGACATGAAGAGTGCTCTGGTAAATGAAATAGCCGTGGGTTTGCTCGCCGTGATCTCCTAAACCTTCGCCGTGATCGGACAGCAGAATCACCAGCGACCGCTCCCACCAGCCATCGCGGACAAGCGCGTCGCGAAATCCGCCCATCAACTGGTCGATATATTGGAGTTCGGCATCGTACCCTGAGATCCCTTGCCGGCGAGCGATCGACGGCGGCAGGTGGTAGGGCAGATGCAAATCGAACAGGTGAACGAAGGCAAACACAGGCTTGCTGCGATTCGCTTTGAGCCATTGGAGCGCGGCGCGCACCACCAAAGCGCCGTCCCGCCGGTCTCGTCCCCGCAGCGGATTGGCACTCCGGTCGCCATAGAACATCGAACCGGAAAGAGAGGAGAAGGCCTCAAAGCTGAAAGGGCTGTCATAAAAGTCAAAACCCTGGCCAAGCCCCAGCTCGCGCTCGAGATACACCGAGCCGATGAACGCAGCCGTAGCGTAACCCTGGGCCCGGAGAAGGGAAGCCAGTGTTATCGCGTTCGGCGGAACCTGTTCGGCGTTCTCCTCCACGTGGTTTGCGAAAGGATATGTGGACGTGAACAGCGAAAGGTGCGACGGCAGCGTCAGCGGGATCTGAGAACTGATTTCTTGAAAGACGGTGCCGTGCGCGGCGAACGAATCGATATTGGGAGTGCGCGCGCGGCGATAACCATAAACGCCAAGGTGGTCGGCGCGGAGGGTGTCTACGGAAATTAAGATGACCGGAGGTGCGGGCTGAGTGGGGGCAGCGAAGGCGGCAGAACAGCACGCCAGCGCGATCCAGAGACGCCGCTTGATATTGAATGACGTTTTAAAGTCACCCCTGGAACTAATGACGACCGTGGACCTGGAACACGTTACGGCAGCGACCCGCCGCCTTACTGTCCCGGTGCACTAGCCGTAGCCGCAGTGCGCGCCGGCGGATTGATCTGGTAATCGAAATACTCCACCCGGACCTCCGTCGATCCGAAAAGCCGCACCTCGGTTTGGGAGACGTTGGATGCCGCCATCCAGTAAGGGCCGATCTTTTGGTACTGGTGAACGAAGTGCACGCTGCTGGTCCACAACGAGGGAAGTTGCGCCGGGCTGCCCTCGATGCGAACAGGTGCGGCGTCCTCGGCGTCCACCCAGACGCGGCCGCGGAACAGATACTTGTTCCGGGTCTTGGGCGTGGCCTCGAGCACGTAGCAGGGGCGGCCATTGGCCGTTTCCATTCCGACATGGCGGAAATTGTAATTGTCGGCAGTGATGAGGACCTCGCGGCGGGCTGCACCGGCTGCGTTCTCCTGCTCCACTTTCATTAACTTGCGGAAGACGTATTTCCGCACCCAGTCCGAACCCGACTCGGAAAGCACCTGAAACTGCTTCTTGCCGGAAGAGTCATAAGTCATGCGCACGGTCATTTCCGCGTGCGTCCTGAAGCGCTTGTTGTCCAGTATGTAGCGCCGCGTGTCGGTGTAATGCTCGAGGCTTTTGTGGCGCGCCTGGTCCATCTGCGCCATGCGATCCGTCAATTGCGGGAGGGGGACCGGCCTGGGGTCGGCTGCGGTGAGAAGCGTGGCCATCGCGAGGAACGCGGGAACGTGAGGCGTCATGATTCAGACTCCTAGGGTGCCACGGCGAGGGGCGCTGTGGGAAGCCGGCCGGCGGCAGATGTGTTCTACTACCGAATGACGGATGCCATGACAACCTGGAAATATCGGGTGACGGCGATTGCCGCCGTCTTCTCGACGGCGATCGTCTCCGCGCAAACCAGTCCAGCGGCGCTTGCCGCACGCCAGTGGCGCGAGACGCATGAGGCGATGATCTTGCAGGAATTCACGGCCCTGCTGGCGATACCGAACGTGGCCTTGGATTCGGCGAATATCCGGAAAAATGCAGCGGCTGTCCAGCAGATGCTCGAAAAACGCGGGGCCAAAACGCGGCTGCTGGAGGCGCCGGGCGCGCCGCCGGTGGTTTACGGCGAGATCCTGCAACCGGGCGCAGCCAGGACGGTGGTTTTCTACGCGCACTATGACGGCCAACCGCTCGATCCGAAGGAGTGGTCCACTCCGCCGTGGCAGCCGGTCATCCGCGCCGGCAGAATCTATGCGCGCTCGGCTGCGGATGACAAAGCTCCGATCGTGGCGCTGGTGACGGCTCTCGACGCGCTGCACGCCGCCCGCATTTCGGCGCATTCGAATATCAAGTTCGTCTTCGAAGGCGAGGAGGAGGCGGGTTCGCAGCATCTCGAGCCCATCCTGGCGGCCAACAGGGATCTGCTGCGCGCCGAGGTCTGGCTCATCTGCGACGGTCCCGTGCATCAGAGCCGCCGCCAGCAGATTGTGTTCGGCGCGCGTGGCATTGCGGAAACAGAAATCACGGTCTACGGGCCGAAGCACGAGCTGCACAGCGGACATTACGGTAACTGGGCGCCGAATCCGGCCATGATGCTGGCAAGGCTACTGGCATCCATGAAAGACGACGCCGGGCGGGTACTCGTCGAACATTTTTACGATGGCATCGAGCCGCTCAGCGAGACCGAGAAACGCGCCATCGCCGAAGCGCCGGAGGTCGATTCCGAGCTCCAGCGCGAACTGTGGCTGGGCCGCACCGAGGGCGGCGGCAAGCGGCTGGTCGAGCTGCTGAACTACCCTTCGTTGAACGTTCGCGGCATGACGAGCGCGCGTTCGGGAGAAAAGGCCAGCAATGTGATCCCATCCACCGCAACCGCATCCATCGACATGCGGCTGGTGAAGGGCATCA
>Ga0335079_10010421_pt1 | contig 10579 bp, 10 predicted proteins | sample Lox_Sample_33_FD_206719 | JGI IMG/M metagenome (GOLD analysis project Ga0335079, IMG submission 206719) | Soil microbial communities from Loxahatchee National Wildlife Refuge, Florida, United States - Lox_Sample_3.3 | ecosystem: Environmental > Terrestrial > Soil > Wetlands | place: USA... | reverse complement strand
AACGTTGCTTTCGGTCGTCCCATCGCCATAGGCACCTCCATTGTGCACGGGAGATGCCTATATTCCCAGCAATACTAAGACCAGTTATTTATGGGACAGAACACTAGTACTCAGATGTCCCGGAACGTAATCGGGACACACAAGGGTTCGTCAATTGGGAATGTCGGCTTATCGTGGCGACTTAGTCGCGGGAACCAACTCAAAACGCGATTGCAAAGATCGACGAATAGGCTTCGCTCCCGCTGGAGGGAAGCACATCTTCCAGAAATTGATTTCTGCGAACGTAAACTCGAACGCGACATTTTTCTTGCCATCACGCCCGGTTTTCACCGAAACGACCATGCACTCTGTCTTCTGCCCGCTGTTCATATTAGTCAGCATCAACTTCTGCCCAATGGTAACCTCTGAGTCCAGCACCATCATTCCTCCGTACCCGCTTACGGAGAGCGTCTGTGTCTGGGCTTCAAACGTCCCGTTGTTCTGCGTCTCCCCGCGTACGGTCAAGTCCACACACAACGCTACTCGGGCGGTGCGACGACGTTCAATCCTACGGAAATGCAGAGTTGCCATAGCAGTTCAAATCTCTTGAATCGATGATTTAACGCAGCATTCCAAACTACTTCGGGAACTGTCGAGTCTCAACTGCGCAGCGCAGGCATACCGGTACTAGGTAGATCAGCGATAAAGCCGAGATGATCAGTACCAAGCAATCCCACATCTAGGTTGATGTTAGATTCTACACGCGGGCCGTGGAAATAGAGAGCCCGTACCGAAACAACGGCGTACCCACTAGTACGCTCGTTCCAGCACTCCTCACGTCCCCTGGGACGGCGGGCAGGGTCCGCCTGCGCAGTCTGGTAGTGATTGCTGCTTGGCCCATCAACGATGAATTAGTCTTGGCTGGAATACTCTTTAGCCCACGATATTCAACGAAATCATAACGCCTTCGGCACATCCTTCATCGGCCGGTTTGTTTATATGTTCTGATATTTACATGCAGGAAATTAAGCAGATTGAACGAAGGCGCAACCGCCGCATTCGCATCGGCCAGCCCCTCAAGGTGCGCCCTTCCGATCCTCGCGATGCCCATTTCGAGGAGATCTCCACCACCAAAAACGTCTCCCGCGACGGAGTCTACTTCCTCTCCAAAAACAAAACTTTTTACGAGGGCATGCGCCTCTTCATCACGCTTCCCTTTCACCGTCCCACTGATCCTCTCGATCAGGAGTACATAGGCCAAGTGGCCCGGATCGAAAACCTGCCCGACGGCAACCGCGGCATCGCCGTCCAACTCATCACTTCCGTCGGCTTAAGCCGGTCATAGCCGCCAACACCAAGCAAACCTGCTAACTATCTCTTACTCCTTTCCGCTCAGCCAAAGCGCTAGGAAAGCTACAAAGATCCAGTACCCACCGATCGTTAGAAGACCGATTCCCATCCACGATTCTTGGCTTCTTGGACTGCAGCGTGATGGGAATCACCCTTGCTGCTTCACTACTTGTGATAACGTTTTGACCAGCCTGCGCAGAATTTGCTTCCCGTTTCCGCACCACGCGCACGCGCAATTTCTGTTTCGGTTCCCGTCGGCCGACTCCTGGGTATTTGACTACAGAGGTGCGCGCATGGAACTGAACATCGAGAAAACCAAAGCAGTCGATACTTTCGCGGAACTCGTCAAACTGCTCGAAGATTACGCCCCAACCTGGTATACGGAAGAAATGCACGGACGTGCTGAAGCTGCACTTCGAACCCTTCGCGAGGGCCTTTAAGGTGCCGAACAAGAGCAACGTGTCGCGTCGAACACGCAGTCAGGGCTAATCGGGAGTTAGAGAGACCTGTTGCCGCTACCTTCGTTGATGGGAATGATCATACTCGTAGCTGCCCTGAAGTCTCATCTCCATCAGGATCTTGAATCCGATTCCAAACAAGCCATTCGGCAGGGGTTCACGCCGTACCACCTCTGCCAGGTATTCCCGAGTCATTTCTGAGGGCTCATTGGAGTAAGGTATGGATGCGAACAAGCGCATACCCACCTCATAATTAAGCTCGTTTGAATGAAAATAGACTCCCGTTCGAGATACGCTACGTGTACTGCGGATATCATCGAACGGTTCAAACTCTGGATCCGACGGCCGGATGCGCATTAGTAGGGTGATCCTGCAACGACGGCTGGAGCGTCGCTCCAAATGGGAGGGGCGTGCCGGAGTCTCTCGCGTTATTGAAGTTGTTTCCTTCCTAAAATCGGAAGCGGGGGCCATTGTCTATCACCTTTCTCAGACAGACCATGAAATCGCGGTGGAGCGCTTACTGCGCGTTCATGAAGTTAGTCAGGTCCTCGATCTCCTGCTCGCTCAAATTCATGTTGAAGCGGACGTTATAGAAGAGAATAACGTCGCGCATCGTAGCCGCTTGTCCGCCGTGGAAGAATGGAGGACGAGCGCCGATACCGCGAAGCGATGAAACCTTGAATTTGCCGAGGTCGTTGCACTTGCCGGTAATCCAGCCAACACCGGGATCGGAAGTCTGGAACAGATCGTACGTGATACCGTTGACGACGACGGGATTGCTGAAGTAACTGATGGAACCGGCCGGGCACAAAAAGGTAAAGATTGGCATGTCGGGAGAAAGAGGCAGAGTCGAAGACAATGTAGGTGACTGCCGTGGATCGAGGTAACTGTTATCGGAAACACCGAGATGCTTGGGGTCGTCGAAGGCATCGTTGCCGACGTTGGCATTGTTGTGGCACCGCGAGCAAGTGCCGACGATGTGGTCGCCGCCAAAGCCGGGGAGATCGTTCAGGCCGGTGACACCGGTAATGTCAAACTGTCGAGTATTGAAAAGGACCTCGCCGCGAGCGATCGATTGCCGGCGAGCGACGGCAGCCGAAGAGCCGGATTGAGAGGCGAATGCGCCAAAGAGGCGCGTTTCGTCGAAATCACCCGGAATCGTCGTGCTGGGAAATAAGGAACCAGGACAAGGCTGAACTGGTTGGCTGCAACCACCGCCGAATAAGCCGAATGGACCGAAGTAGGGGACCCTGTTCGAAAAAACGAAGAGATTGTTGCCGCCTCCTGTTGCCCCACTGCCATCAGCGCCGGTCAAGTCCTGCGCAACGTAGTCGTAGGATTGCGCGGTGAAGCTGCCGCTCTGGAACGAGACGCCTTGATTCACTTGGTCCGCCGTCGGGACGACGGATGTCTGCCCATGAACCATTGTGGCATCGACAAACTGGCTGGCCAAGCTAGGTTCGCGAGTGTCCCACATGATGTTGGGTGCGGGCGGGAACGGTCCGAGCGCAACACCCGGCGTGGTGTATATGACATTGGTAGCGGGAAGCGGGCGGCGATAGAAGGAGAGCATGCCAGCGGGCAAGCCGTAGGTATTATTTTTTTCACAGCCCGTAGGATCACTTGAGACGGTTACCGAAGCCCACTCCGGGCTGGCTGGGACAGGCAGCCCAATACGAATGTTACCGTGCACGAAGAGCTGGCTGCGGGCTTGGACAAACTTCGCGCCAAATTTTGAGTTGGCGGAGCCCGAATCCGGGCAATTGGCACCGTCGATCGGGGCAAAGAGAGGATCGCGACCCAGGGTGGTGGCGTAGACGACAGCGATGGTCCCCGGAGAAATAGACCAGTTGTTCTGGGGCTGATGACAGGTGAAGCAGGTGCGTCCGTTGGAGCCCAGGGACTGAAAGAAAGCGTTGTTGGCGGTGGTGACGGGCCCACCGGGGAAATACGTCGCGGTTACGCCGTTGATATCGAGAGCGACTGTGGTCTGCGGAAGAACCGCGGGAGGTTTGCCGAATAGGATATTGGGAAGAAGGGGCGAACTGAGAGCTTGCCTAACGGCAAGAGGCAGCCAGCTCGGGGCCGACGACGAAGCGGAGGGTTGACCGAAAGCGATCGGAAGGACAGAAGCCACTACTATAAGCAAGAGCAGGACAACAGGGAGTTTCCGATTCATTTTGCACCAAATCCTAATGGTAGAATTGAGCCCAAAACTGTACGCATAGCAAATCCACAGCGCCTGATGAACAAAACCAGACTACCTTTCCCCAAGAAAAATCAATGTGGACCGGTGGCCGAATCACCGCGGATATAGGGCTAGCGTTGCAATTTTGTAGCCAGTTGTAGGAGATCGCCCCGAAAAAGCGCTAGCAAATTCCGATGACAAATCAAGAAGATAGACGCGAGTCGCATTGGAGTGAGGCTCGAGGCAGTGGTAAAGTCTTGCACAATAAGGGTAACGCATTAGTTACCTTGGCCCCGATGGGCTGAGGTCGCGTCCGACGATGCCGAAGTTGGGGTGATTGAAAACGTCAGTGTGATGGCCCACTTGAATTGGAAATTCCCTGCGTTACCAAGGAACTTCAGTGGCCAATTTTTCTGCAAGGCAACGTCTACTGTCTCCCAGTTCGGCCCGTAGAACGTGTTGCGTCCAAGATCGCCGAAGGTGTTGACGTCCGCTCCATCACGGTAAATTCGGTATTCCAGCCACGTGTCCTTACCGACTAACGATCGGGGCTCATCAAAGAAGAGTGCTGACGAATGCTGCAGGAGATGGTCGTTCACGTCGTAGGAGTTCATCTGGAACACGACGATCGTTCAGCGCCTGCACAACGCCCGCTGCCGTGATCGGCCCGATCAACAGCGCCCACGACGCAGGACAGGCGACTCGAACGTGTTGCAGCGGGGAGCGGAAGTCGTGGATGTTATGGCTGACAGATTGGAGCAGTCGGCCTTCAAGTAAGCGGTTTTTTTGTCCAGTCCCCCCTGGGCGCGAGTAGCTCTAGGCCAACGGCATAGACATTTTCGCGGACAGGCTGGCGGTAGATGACGCGCGCCTCTGACTGGAGGTCTCCCTCCAGAGACTTGATGATCACCGAGTCTCTCGGCGACCAAAGTCCTTTGCTCAGAACACGCGCACCTCGGCCGCTGATGTTCTCCGTGACCGTCAATTCTGTTTGGGATCCGTGTTCTCGACTGGTGAGCATTACGGCGACAACCGTCGCGTGCCTCTTTTCATATCGCTTGGGTTGCCTGGTCATCGAAAAGCAATTCCGTCGATTCAAACGTACAACACAACGTCAGGTCCTAGTCCTTGGTCTAGTTCCCCTGGTTACACAACTGTCGCGTCCCGGCCCATTAGGCAGGAACGGTCATTTACGTTCATCCATGAGTAAAGTTTGCCGGATCTAGTACTACCCTATCTCTCCACAGATTTCCACGGGCATCCACAACTATCTATTCCGAAAGGACTTGTCAAGTTGCTTCCTTGGGCAGCGCTACGGCATTGCGCGTGCAGTTCCAGTCGCAGGTTTCCCATCCGGCAGTTGCAGTCGGTTCCCTAAATTTTGCAGTTCGTACCCTACGGGGTGAGGAGAAGCGTTTTACTATGTCCGAAGAATACTCAGTCCAAGAAACAAAAGGCAGTCCTTCCTGGCAATTGCCTGCGATCGTGGTCCTGGCGCTGATCGCGGTTGGCGGGTTGGGTTTCGCATGGAGCAATTCGGCGAAGCTTGACGCCACCAAGGCGGCAGTTGCCGATCAGTTGAAGGCCACGCAAACCACTTACCAGCAAGATATGAGCACGTTCAAGGACCGCTTGACGGCTGACGAGAAGACCAACACCGACCTTCAGGGCGACTTGAAGGTTGTTACCGACAAGCTCAAGATCACGCAGGGCCAACTGAAGAAGGCTCGCATGGAGGCCGAAGCGCAGAGTGCCCAGATCACCGAGACGGTGAAGACCCTTGACACCTCTGTGCACACTGAGCTTGCTACCAAGGCGACCTCGGACGACGTGAAGACTGTTGACACCAAGGTCACCAACGTCAGCTCCGATCTCGACAAGACCAAGAACGACCTCAACATGGCCCGCAGTGAACTCGGCACTTTGATTGCGCGCAACCACGACGAAATCGACGTGCTGCGCCGGCAGGGCGAACGCGACTACATCGAGTTCACCATCACCGGCAAGAACCAGCCGCAGAAGGTTGGCAACGCCACCATCGAACTCAAGGGCGTGAACGAGAAGAAGAACCGTTCGAACATTGTTTACACCGTCGAAGACAAGAACTATGAAGCCAAAAACGCGAACGTCAATTCGCCCATCTTCTTCTACCAGTCCGGAACGCACTTGCCCGAGGAGATCGTGATCAACAAGGTTGGCAAGAACACGATCAGTGGTTACCTGAGCGTTCCGAAGGCGAACTCTCAGCCCGCGGCCGCGGGGACCAAGTCCGGCCGCTAGTCTACTTCACTCGCTTCCTAGAGACGGCGGGAGGTTCATTCCTTCCGCCGTTTTTCTTTTCGTCCAACGTAAGCTTTCCATGCCAAAAGCGAACAGGATAAACGAGTCGCGGTAATTTCCGTGCCGCCCGACCTCTCTACAGCATTTGATTATCGGAAGCGTTCTGCGGCGGCATGACCCGCTCACTCACTACTTCTGATCCAGATGCCCCTCGGGAACATCGTCCCGCGGCACCTCGTGTGTGCGAACTTCCCCCTCGTCAGCGTTCCCGGCGTCTTCACCCCTTCACCACCTCGGCCTCGAACGCGTTGCCGAGAGGTCAACTGTCGGTGCCTTTCTAAAAAGGCACTCTCCGCGAGAATGGCCACGAGGAGCACGTGAGGGCTGTTTCCGGCAAAGAAAGGGCTACGACCAGCCTTTACCACCGGGGCGCCTAGATAGAAGGTCAATAAGAGAAATGTGCGCTTCGCCGTAGGGGTTGTCTTGCGATTGCCGCATCCCGTCAACGTAATGGAACGTAATGATCAAAGTCTGGCCGTGGGTTGCAACGCCGCATAAACACTGGCTATTTGTGAAAGCACCGCAAATCGAGCCCCCACTGGCCTACCATCGTTTTCAATCACTTAGCAAAAAAACGCCAGAAAACTTCACCTGTAATTCTTCACCTGTAAGCGGATTTCTCCGTTTGCTCAACACGGCCCTCTTCGTTGACTTGCCTTCCTTCGCAACCTAATATGTCGCCACCATGTCAGACGCCCAGTCGCTACTCGGGCAGGTCATTTCCCATTACCGCATCGTCGAGAAGATCGGCGGCGGAGGAATGGGTATCGTCTACAAGGCCGAAGATACGGAACTTGGCCGCTTCGTTGCCTTGAAGTTCCTTCCTGATGAACTAGCCCGAGATCCTCAGGCGCTTGAACGCTTTAAGCGGGAAGCTCGCGCCGCGTCAGCCTTGAATCATCCGAACATCTGCACCATTCACGAGATTGGTGAACATGACGGACGGCGCTTTATCGCCATGGAATATCTCGAGGGCAGAACTCTCAAGCACTTAATCTCTGGTCGTCCGTTGGACTTGAACCGCATTCTCGAAATTGCCATCGATCTCGCCGATGCCCTCGATGCCGCTCACTCCAAAGGCATCATCCACAGAGACATCAAACCCGCGAATATCTTCGTGACCGAACGCGGCCACGCCAAAATCCTCGATTTCGGTCTTGCTAAAGTCACATCTGCAATTCCGGATGCCGCCACCCTCGCCACGAAGGACGTAGACCCCGACCACCTCACCAGCCCCGGCAGCACTCTGGGAACGGTCGCCTACATGTCTCCCGAACAAGTCCGCGCCAAGGACTTGGATGCGCGGACAGATTTGTTCTCATTTGGTGTTGTGCTCTACGAGATGTCAACGGGCGCGCTCCCTTTCCGTGGCGATAGTTCGGGGGTCATATTCAATTCCATTCTCACGAAAACTCCCGTCGCTCCAATTCGACTGAATCCTGACGTTCCCTTGAAACTCGAAGAGATCATCGGCAAGGCATTGGAGAAAGAGCAAAACCTGCGATACCAACATGCTGCCGATGTCCGGACCGATTTACAGCGACTGAAACGGGACAGTGATTCGGGACGATCCGTTGCAAGAGCTTCCGTCGGGCACGCTGAAGCCCATTTAGACGTTAGGAAAGATGAACCTCCGGGTCGGCCTATCGTTCTTGAGTCCGCACGGCCTAAATGGAAATGGTTGGCACTGGCTGTCAGCGGCCTCGGCCTTATCGTTCTCACGTCGCTCATCCTTCGTCAGTCTCGCCCCCATCGCCTACCTACCGTTTCTGGCTACCTCGCGGTTACTCACAATGGTAGCCAAAAAAATCTCGTCGGAACGGATGGAGCACGGATCTATTTCAATGAATTTGCCGCGGCTGGCTCGGGCATCGCACAGGTGTCTGGATCCGGTGGAGAAGTAGCGCATGTTCCCGATGCAGCTTCGACGCTGATATTGCTCGACGTTTCCCCTGATGGGGCTTCACTGCTAGTAGCGGACAATAAAGATACCATCGCATTCAAAGGACCACTTTCTGGAATTCCTGTCCTCGGCGGCTCCCCCCGCCGACTGGGAGATGCCATCGGACAGGCGGCGGCATGGTCTCCTGACGGTCAAATGCTTGTCTACGCTGACGGAGCAGATTTATTTATGGCAACGAGCAGTGGCGCCGAACCTCACAAGCTTGTCTCCGCGCCTGCTAAAGTGTTTGATCTCACTTGGGCCCCGGACGGCTCAGTGATTCGCTTCACCGTCGGGGAAGGATCATCTTTCATGGGCTCCATTTGGCAGGTCTCAGCTAACGGAACAAACCTGCGTCCCCTGCTGCCCACTTGGCATACTTCTCTCAGCAAATGTTGTGGCAAATGGACTGCTGACGGGAATTATTTTGTCTTCCAGTCCGGAGATAATATCTGGGCTCTGGACGAAAACAGGAATTGGTTTGGAAAATCGAGGGACCAAGGCCAACCGGTACAGTTAACCTCGGGTCCGATGACATTTTCGACGCCTCTGCCAAGCAAGGATGGCAAGAAGCTGTTTGTCGTCGGGAAACTACTGCGGGGAGAACTCGCTCGCTTCGATGCAAAGTCCAACGCGTTCGTTTCTTTTCTATCCGGAATTTCTGCAGACAGTGTCAACTTTTCTCGCGATGGCCAGTGGGTAGCCTATGTCAGCTTCCCCGAAGGTTCACTTTGGAGGAGCAAAGCAGACGGCAGCGACCGAGTCCAGCTAACTTTCCCGCCGCTTGCTGTTCTTCTGCCTCGCTGGTCGCCTGATGGTCAGGTGATTGTTTTTACTGGAATTTCTACTGACCAAAAGATAAAGATTTACTCCGTTCCTTCTCATGGGGGAACGCCCCGTGAGCTTCTCCCCGGAGCCCTCCAAGAACAGGTTGATCCAAACTGGTCGTTGGATGGAAAACAAATTGTTTTCTGCAATGGAAGCCCTGGTCCGAACTCTAGCATCGGCATTCTCCAGGTCGAGACTCATGAAATCTCGACGTTGTCCGGCTCAAACGGCCTTTTTTCGCCTCGTTGGTCTCCCGACGGACGCTACATAGCCGCTATGCCTTCCGATGCCCATGGCCTTGTACTTTTCGACGTTGCGACCAAAAAGTGGGAAGAGATCGCGAAAGTGCCCGTGTCCTTCCCAAATTGGTCTAAAAATGGAGAGTATATTTACTTCCGAACTAATGAACCGTGGGTGATGCGCGTTCGCATTCGCGATCGAAAGCTCGAGCGGGTAGCCGACCTCAAGGACTTCCTGCCAACAGGCTATTACGGCGACTGGTTAGGCATGGCTCCAGACGATTCACCAATTCTGCTGCACGACACAAGCACCCAGGAAATCTACGCTCTCGACTGGCGGACCCGGTAACTCACCCTGGCTGACAGCCCCCGGCCTGAAATAAATCAAGCAACAGTATGTAACGTTGAATAAGTTGCGCACGGCATACGCATTGGGGTTCGAGTTCCCACGGGCCTACCATCGTTTTCAATCACTTAGCAAAAAACGCCAGAAAACTTCACCTGTAATTCTTCACCTGTAAATTGGGTGTAGTCCAGGGCCGTGTGTGAATGCGAAGTTTTGCGTTCACAGTTAAAGCCAACAGTCGTTCCTAGCGCCGGGAGGCGACAATCACTTCCGAGGTAATGCCAAAAGAAACGAGCTTCTCGTGATGGTCAATTGAGCACAGATCGGGCATCAGCAAACTGCGTAAATCTACAGGCCGACAACCGCCCACCAACTCGGGCTTAAGTCGGCAAACCCTCTCCCAGAGTACTGTCGCAATTCTGGACAGACCTGATGTGCCGCACCCCAGACTGACCAAGCATAATTTCCCGCTGCTTTTTAAGACCCGGTATGCTTCGCAGATGATGGCTGCTGCGTACTCGGGGGCCAACAGGTCAAAGACATAATTCGACACAAAGCGGTCGAAAGCGCCATCCGGTTCGTGTGCACACGGCGAGCCGTCACTGAGTCTGATGGCCGTCCGCTCTGCCCATGCTTGTAATCGTCGGGTTGCGAGCCGGACCATCCTTGGACTCACATCGATTCCCACGTAACGACAGACGGGGGGTAAGCAGGTTCTAAAGAGCTTGGCCGCAAAGGCACCTGTGCCGCAGCCAAATTCGAAGATTGATGTCGCAGAATCGAACGACCCCAGCCGGATGACTTCACGGATTGCGCGGCCTTCATAGACAGCTTGCCAGTCCTGAAATCGGCCAATCCGGTCGTACACGCGGCTGGCTTGCTCAGGCGTGAGAAATCGTCCTCCGGATT
>Ga0335079_10010420_pt1 | contig 10579 bp, 9 predicted proteins | sample Lox_Sample_33_FD_206719 | JGI IMG/M metagenome (GOLD analysis project Ga0335079, IMG submission 206719) | Soil microbial communities from Loxahatchee National Wildlife Refuge, Florida, United States - Lox_Sample_3.3 | ecosystem: Environmental > Terrestrial > Soil > Wetlands | place: USA: Florida... | reverse complement strand
TGGACATTCGCCTCGCGGGAATCCTGGTCTGCCGCCGCGGCGGCGAGCATCCTTTCTCGGAGCGCGCCGCGCACCAAAAAATGCTGGCGAAATACGTGCCAATTGTGGTCGACTTGCGCGCCGGGCGCGGTCACGCGCGGATGTGGACCTGCGACTTCACGCAGGACTACGTTCACATCAACGCGAGCTACCGCACGTAAGTCGCGACTACGACTCCCAGTTCCAGTCTGCGTATACCTCGCGGAGTTTCAACTTCAAGAGCTTGCCCACGGATGTACGGGGAAGCTCGTCGGCAAATACGAACGCGTCGGGCAGTTGCCACTTTGCGAATTTCGCGGCCAGAAACTCGCGCAAATCGTCCGGCGTCACCTGGGCGCCTTCTTTCACCACCACCACGGCCAGCGGCCGCTCCTGCCATTTCGGATGTGCGACGCCGATTACGGCGGCCTCGCGCACGCCCGGATGCCCCATCAGTTCATTTTCCAGATCCACGGAACTGATCCATTCGCCGCCTGACTTGATAAGGTCTTTGCTGCGGTCGACAATCTTGACGTAGCCTTCGGAATCAATCGTCGCGATGTCGCCAGTCTTGAACCAGCCGTCGCGAGTCCAGCGATCGGCCGCCTCCGGCGCTTCGAAGTAGCTCGACGCAATCCACGGGCCGCGAATTTCAAGTTCGCCAAAGGTGACGCCATCGCACGGCGCTTCCCCTTCCGGCCTCATGACACGGACTTCGACGAACGGCGCCGGCAAGCCCTGCTTCACCCTAATCTTGTATTTTTCATCTTCATTTCCGCCCGAAAGGGTGGACTTGATCGTTCCCGTGGTGGCAAAGGGAGTGGTCTCCGTCATGCCCCAAAGATGCGTGATGCGGAACCCGAAGCGGTCCATGCGGCGCAGCAGAGATTCCGGCACGGCAGAACCTCCACAGGTGATGTGCACCGGGTGCTCGATTTTCCAGCGACCCGGATGTTTTTCAAGCGCCATAAGCACGTTGAACCACACCGTCGGAACCGCCGTTGCAATCGTGACTCTTTCCTTCTCGATCAAGTCGAGCAGGCTCTCCCCATCGAGGTGTGGCCCGGAAAAGACGAGCTTCGCTCCCACCATCGCGGCTGCAAAGGGCACTCCCCATGCATTGGCGTGAAACATGGACGATCCCGGCAAGACGACTTCGTGGTGGCTGATCCCGAAGCCGTCCGCAAGGCACAGGGCAAAGGTGTGTAGCACGAGCGCGCGATGCGAATAGGCCACGCCCTTGGATTTGCCGGTGGTTCCCGACGTAAAACACATCGCTGCCGCTTCGTCTTCTTTGAGCGCTGGATACTCGAATTCGTCGTCGGCCGCGCTCAAAAAATCTTCGTAGCTTTCATACCCACGCGGAATCGCTTGCCCGCCGAACGGCACGACGAAGACGCGTTCGAAATGGACCTGCGCGCGAAACGATTCGAAGACGGGCAGGAGAACGTCGTCGACGATCAGGTAGCGATCGCGAGCGTGATTCGCGATATAGGTAAGTTCGCCGGGATGGAGGCGAATGTTGAGCGTGTGAAGCACTCCGCCGGCCGCGGGAATCCCGAAGTAGGCTTCCAGGTGCGCCGAGTGGTTCCACATCAAGGTGGCGACGCGGTCGCCGCGGGCCAGTCCCGCAAGTTCCAAGGCGCGAGCCAGGCGTCGAGCGCGCTGATAGACTGCGCCGTAGTTCGTGCGCGCGATGCTGCGATCGGGCCGGCGGGAGACGATTTCGACCTGTCCGTAGAGTTTTCCCGCGCGCTCGAGGATGGGCACGAGCGTCAGGGGAAAGTCCATCATGGTCCCGAGCATGGAAATCTCCGGAGAGCTTGGGCGCATCGTACCACCGATTCGCCGCAGCGTGGTCTATCGAGCCTCCGGGCGCTCCCGGACGACGCCGTGGTTGACTGCGGGGGGTAGTTGCCGCAAGATGCTCGTGCGTTCCTGGGGAAGCCTCCGTCCAGCGCGGTAAAAAGCATTCGTCTGCGCCCTGGAAGCGAGCAGCATCTTTCCTCAGTCGTGGCAGGCGTCCCGCTGTATGGGACCAGGAGAAGGCCGTGAAGAAATTGTATGTTGGAAATCTCTCGTTCAAGGCCACAGAAGAGCAAGTGCAGGCGCTATTCGCCGAAATCGGTGTGCAACCCGACTCGCTCACACTGCTTCGCGACCGTTTTACGGGGCAGCCGCGCGGCTTCGGGTTTGCTGAGATACGCGACGACGGCGAAGCGGAAAAGGCAATCGCGGCCCTCAACGGCAAAGACTTCCTCGGCCGCGCGCTGGTCGTGAACGAGGCTCGTCCGCAAAGAGAAGGCGGCGGTGGAGGCGGTGGCGGACGGGGCGGGGATCGCGGCGGACACGGTGGTGGCGGCGGGCGCGGTGGGGGCGGCCGGGGCGGCCACGGTGGCGGTGGACGCGGCGGCGATCGCGGTGGTTACGGCGGGCGCGACCGGTAAATTCCGAGGCAGTTCTTCCTGCAAGAATCAGGCGCGGAAAAGAAACAGCAGTGCGGCAGGGGCCAGAGAAATCCTTGTATTCAAGTTCGCGTATTTAGGACCGCAACTTTCCAGGCAGTCAGCAGCTCAAGCGATGGCGGAACGTTCCTGGTTGGCTGCGATCTTCCGCGGTTTCGGCGCAACAACTTCCACTTTCCCTCCCCGATAATAAAAGCGTTCCAGCGAAGACTCGCGCACGCCCTGCGCAACAAGCCCTGGCACGTCGAGATTCGCTTCCGCCGCATCAAGCTCTTCGGTGCTGGCGTAGAGGGCCGGCGTGCGGGGCATGAAAACGGGGCAGCAATCGTGAAAAGGCTCCGAGGAAATTTCGTAGGTGCCGATCTTGCGCGCCGTGGCCAGAATGTCCATCTTGTCGGTGCCAATCAGCGGACGAAATACGGGCATGCGTGCTGCGGCTTCGACGGCAACGAGATTGCGAAGTGTCTGCGACGCGACCTGCCCGAGGCTGTCGCCCGTCACCAGCGCGAGGGAACGGTCGCGCCTGGCATGCGCCTCCGCGATCCGCAGCATCATTCTGCGGTAAAGCAGGACGCGATAATCTTCCGGTGCGTAGCGCACGATTTCACGCTGGATTGCTTCGAACGGGACGCGATAGAGCTTCGCGTGAAACTGATAGGGCACCAGCTTGCGCAGCAACTCGCCGGCGACGTGCAGGGACGATTCGCCCGGTCGCGCGCCGGCATTGTAGAAGTGCGCGAAGCTCAAGTGCGCGCCGCGCTTCATCATGTGATACGCGGCGACCGCCGAATCGTAGCCGCCAGAGAGCAGGCACATCATGCGTCCGGCTGTATTCGCTGGCAGACCGCCGGTGCCGGGAATTCGCCGCGCGTACACGAGAGCCGGTCCGGGCGTGATTTCGATGTAGCAGGTGAGCTCCGGGTCGGTGAGTTTCACGCGAACCTCGCGGCCGCGCTCGCGGAGTTTTTCCAGCAGGTAGCGGCCAACCACACGGTCGATTTCCACCGACGTATGCGGGAAGGATTTGTCGCTGCGCTTCGCGCGCACGGCAAAATTCGCGAATTCGAGCGGCTCGACTTCCTCCCACGCAGCCGCGCAAAGCGCTTCCAGGCTTCTCTCCACCGGTTTGGCCACGGCGTAGAACGCAACCCCGAAAACTCGGTTCACGCGAGCGATCGCCTCTTCGAGCGAAGCTCGTTCACCCAGGCGCACAATGAATCGATCGCCCGGCTGTTCGATCCGCCTCACAGGAACTCCCTCCATGGCGCGGCGCAGCGCCGTGAAGAGCTTGCCGAGAAAAAACCGGCGGTTGCGGCCCTTGAGCCACAATTCGTGATAGTGAACGACGATGACCGGAGTGCTCATTCTCTGTATTTTGACTTTTCAGCAACGCCTCAGTTACATCCCTGAGTCACTTTTTCGCGTGCTTTTGGCGCGTCTCATCAAAGTATAGCAGCGATTCGAATCCGTTATGACGGAGCCCACTCAAGCCCCCGCAGCCGGCTTATACAGGGAAAGCCCTATGGCAGGTGTCCCTAAAAAGCGATAACTCACTGGATACAATTTGTGTTGCAGCGAGACTTTCCACTACATCCGGGGTTACTATCGGCAGCGCTCCTGTCCCCGGAGCGAAACCCCGGGCCAGCAAAATGGGAAGCGACCGAAAGCGCCGGCGCTGCATCCATATCTCTGAACCCGGGGCGCACGGGAGGACTTCATGTGGAATCGTAGAGATTGGGACGAGTTCTTCAACATCGTAAGAAAGCGCTGGCACAATCACCGCCCGCCGCGCCCTTTGGATCGCTCTGGCCGCCGCCTGGCTCCGGCAGAAGGCTACAGCCTCGCCGAGTTGGATGATGCCGGCATGAGCATCGAGCAGGCTGAAATGCTCGGACTTCCTGTGGATGCAGGCCGTGTGGGTTCGTACGGTCCCAACGTCTCTTCGTTGCGCGAATTCCTGCGCGCGACCCGATCCCGCATCTAAGCCGCGAAGCGCGGTCGTGTTGTCCGCTCGCATCTTTATCGCTCAATTCCTCTGCGAACTAAGGCGCGTCATCACCACCGATGTAAGGCCGGCGACGAGCGCTCCCACGACTACGACCGCCTCCCAGGCGATCCCGGCTGAAACCGACAGGAAAGCAGGCACCCCGAACGGCAGCAGCAAGGCTGCGAGCGCCGCTTCGCGCACTCCAATTCCACCCTGTGTGATGGGAAGCGCCGCGGAAAGTTTTGCCAGAGGCCAGGCGAAGAGCCACACGCGAAAGGGCATGTGCAATCCGCACGCTTCCGCCAGAGCGTTATTGAGGATGATGAAGGCGATCTGACCCGACACCGACAAAATCAACGCCGCGAATACCGCGCCCGGCCGGCGCATCATCGAATGGCCCGCCCGCCGCAAGCGAACGAATCGCCGTCTCATGCGGTAGGAAAATCGCTGCACCGGAAGAAACGCCACAACTGCCGCAAGCATTGCGATTCCGATTAGCGCTATCACCGCCAGCAGCAGAAATATTCGCCGGTTCTTCGCATCGAGCGAACCTGGCACAAGCAGAGCCCCGGTACCGGCCAGAAGTGCGAGCGCCGCGAGATCCACGCTGCGGTCCACAAGGCTCCCCAGAAGCACGCCCGCCTTGCTGCGTCCGATGCGCATCGCTATTCCCGCTCGCACCAGGTCGCCCCCGATAAGCGAGGGAAGAAAGAGCGACCCGAACAGCCCCGCAAAATAGCAGCGGGCGGCCTGCAACCAACTCATGCCCGAGCCGGCCACATTGACCATGAGCCGCCACTTCGTCACTCCCACGCAGTGCGTGGCGAGGTACCCGGCCAGCACCAGGATCCACAGCCGCGCCGGAAGCGTCCCGATCGTGCTCCAGATTTTCCGCCCGGAGAAAAAGCGGAACAGCAAGTAGAGCACGATGGCGCTTCCCCCATAATGCAGGAGCGTTTGCAATACGGTGCGCAGCCAGTTGGGACGAGATGATGTTATTTCGGTCGGAGCAGTCACAGGGAATAGCCGTCACATTATGAAGGGTGGCGCTTCATGCCACAAGCATCGCAAATCCGGTTGCAGTTGCGCGGGCAACCCACTAACTTAGTCCACTCATTTTTCGGACTGCAATCTGGCGGTGAGAATTTGCACGATTGTCCTGGTTAAATTTGCGTTTGATTCGAGGAGCCACGTGAAGAAGAAAATTCGGGTCGTGCAGTACGGAGTGGGGCCAATCGGCGCTTCGATTGTGCGCTTGATGCGCCAGAAAGCCACGCTCGAGGTTATTGGCGCCATTGACAAAGACCCCGCGAAGGCCGGGCGCGACCTCGGCGAACTGGCAGGCGCTGCCGATGCGCCCTGGGGCATTCCCGTCGCTCCCGATGCGGCACAATTGCTCGCGAGGCCGGTGGACGTGGTAATCCACTCGACTTCTTCGTACCTGCCTAATGTGATGGATCAGCTCCTCGAATGCCTCGGTGCGGGCTGTTGCATCGTTTCCACTTGCGAGGAGCTTGCCTATCCCTACCGCAAGCATCCCGATCTTTCCGCGCAGCTCGACGCGGCCGCCAAGGAAGAGGGAGTGGCGCTCGTCGGCACGGGCGTGAATCCCGGATTTGTGATGGATAAGCTCGTTCTGACGCTGAGCACGGTTTCGCAGCGCGTCGACTGGGCCAAAGCGGTGCGAGTGGTAGACGCTTCCAAGCGCCGTCTGCCGCTTCAAAAGAAGATAGGCGCCGGCATGACTCCCGGCGAATTCCATCAGCAGGTGAAAGCAGGTGTGATCAAGCATCATGGTCTGCCCGAATCGATCGCCATGGTCGCCGATGGTCTGGGATTCGAACTCGACGACATCTCGGAAACGATCGAGCCGGTGATCGCAGAGGAAACAGTTAAGACGGAGTTTCTCGAAGTAGCGCCCGGTCAGGTTGCCGGTGTGCATCAAATCGCGCGCGGAACAATGGCCGGCCAGGAAAAAATCTACATGGAGCTGAAGATGTATGTCGGCGCGAAAGATCCCGCCGATTCCGTTGAACTTAAAGGCGAGCCGCCGCTTTCACTTGTGATTCCTGGAGGCACGCATGGTGACGTGGCGACAGCCGCGGTTGTGGTCAATGCGATCCCCTCGATTCTCGCCGCACAATCGGGCTTGCGCACGGCGCGCGATCTTCCGTTGAGCTTCTTCCCTCCGGTGCCCGTTCCGTAGAGCATTGGGACTCAGGATTATTTCCAGAAGCGCGCCACGGCAGCATAGTCCGGATCGTCTTTCGAGGCGTCCTTCACCGCGCTGTACGTCGCAAAGGCGGCCGCCGCCGCCGGCAACGTGATTCCTTCCTTTTTCGCCAGCTCGATGGCGAGCCGGATGTCTTTGTGCATCAGCCGAAGCGGAAAGCTCGCCGGGAATTCATTTTTCAGCATCGAGGGAGCCTTTACGTCCAGCACTCCTGCCCGCGCCATGCTCGACTGCATCACCTCAACCAGCTTTTCACCGGGAACTCCCGCTTTCGCCACCAGAGCGAGCGCTTCCGCCAGCGCCTGCACCTCGAGCGCGAGAATCAGGTTCATCGCCAGCTTTACCGTCTGCCCCGCGCCGTTGGGCCCCAGCAGAAAGAATTTCTTGCCCATCGCCTCGAAAACCGCTTTCACGCGCTCGAACACTTCGGGCCTGCCGCCAATCATGAAGACCAGTTCGCCCTTTTTCGCGCCCCAGTCCCCGCCCGTCACGGGCGCGTCGAGGTAGTCCGCTCCCTTTTCGTTGCAGGCGGCTGCAGCGCGGCGCGCCAGGTCCGGCGAAACCGTGCTGGAATCGATTACCGTGCTGCCTCGACGCAGCCCCGCGAGCGCCCCATCGGCTCCCCACAACACTTGCTCTATAGCTGGTGGGTCGCTGACGATAGTTATCAGCACGTCCGCCTGCGCCGCAGTTTCGTGAGGACTCGCGCCCCATTTGGCGCCTTCGCTAAGCAGTTCGTCCGCTCGTGATTTCGTGCGGTTCCACACCACCACCGGAAACCCCGCCCTTAGCAGGTTCCCCACCATCGGCTTGCCCATCAAGCCCAGTCCTATAAATCCAACTGTCGGTTTCATTGGTCCTCCCCGGCAAGAGATGCACTATATCCGGGCTTCGATGCGGAGTCGTCAGCAAAGTTCAACGGAGATCGAACTGCGGGGACGGAAACCAGAAAGCTTAGCGGCGGGTCTTGCGCGGCGCGGCGGGGATGACGACGGGCGTTTGGGCGATCTGCGGCGCTTCCACGATGCGTATCACATACTCGTAGGGAATTTCGATGCGCATCGTTTTTTTTCGCTCGCCCTGCAGATGCTCCTGAATAATCACCGCCTGCCCGGTATCAGCGATCAGTTCCCCAACGGACTTCTGATGAATGTCCGCGAGGCGATATTGCGCCTCCACGCGCTTTCCCAAGAATGATGAGTAGCGGTTCATCGAAACCTCTATTTCATGACGCCGGGTTACAGGCGGTCAATAGTACCAGAGATTTATATGCAGAGAAGTAAATACATCACTTACTGCTTATCGGCAACTGTCGCCAATTCTGTGGCGGCGGGTTAACAAAAATCCAAACGGCTAATGGGAGGGGTGGTGTGCAGGGGACTGATGTGCGGAAGTTTCACTATGAAACGAAACAGCTTCTGCGGTTCTTGGTTGAAGGTCGGCCGTTAATGCCAGGACGATGGGAGCCACGATGCTGAGCGCGAAGTAGCTGAAAACGATCGGCAGCAACCAGGCGAGCGCCCAGGGATCGTTTGCGTAACGTTTCGAAGCGACCCACCATACCGCCGCAGCCGCGATGAGCCCCACAAACGCCGCAATGTAACGGCTCAACATGGATACTTCGAGCGGCTTTTCGCAGTTCGCGCAGACCAGGTCATTCGAATACGCCAAAACCTTCGCCGCGGGAACCGACTCCATACATTCCGGACAGGCGCGAGCCGCCACAAACACCTCCCACCTTACAATTCAATTGGCCGGACGCGAAGATACACTAACCACGCCGCGCCGAAAAGTCTCCGGTTAAATCAGCGCAAATTCCACCCGATGCCGCATCGGGTCGATCCTCTCGGCGCGCACGCGCACCCGGTCGCCCAGCCGGAAGAGGTGTTGCGACTTGCCGCCGCGCGAAACCCGATGGGGTTCGGCCACGATCACATGGTCACGCTCGCGGAACGTGCATCGCATCCCGGTCACTTCTTCCAGCCGGTCGATGCTCACCAGCCCCTCGACGAAAAGTTCCAGCAGCTCCACGAAGAATCCGAATTTCTGCACCGAGATGATCAGCCCTTCGTATTCCTCGCCCAGATGCTGTTCCATGAACTGCGCCGTCTTCCATTCCATCAACTCGCGTTCGGCGGCTTCAGCACGGCGCTCCGCTTCCGAGCTTTCCGACGCAATCTCTTCCAGCTCGACGCGCCGATACGGGCCCAGCATTGCAACGCTCTGCTCTTTACCCGCCTTCGCGGTTTCGATCGTCGCGCGCATCGGCTTCACGTCCGGATTTGCGAGCGCCCACTTGAGGGCGCGGTGAACGATCAGATCGGGATAGCGACGGATCGGCGAAGTAAAATGCGTGTACTCTTTCGCTGCCAGCGCGAAGTGCCCCAGCACGTCCACCGCATACCGCGCCTGCTTCAGCGAGCGCAGCATCAGGTAGGAGAGAATCCGCTCTTCGGGCTTGCCCGCAATTTTCTCCGTGAGCCGCTGGTAGTGCTGCGGGCGAATGTCCACCTCCTCCGCCGCCGGCACTGTTACGCTCATCGGTCGCGCGCGTCCGCCACGGCTGGTGGCTCCGCCGGCTCCTCGCCCTCGCGCAGCCGGCTGCACATGTCCGTGGCGCACGGCAATGCGACGTTCCGCCAGGTCCTCTACACCGAGCGAATAGCCGAACGCATGCGCCAATTCTTCGAACTCGATCACTTTCTTCGGGTCCGGCTTTTCGTGCACGCGGTGCAACGAAGCCACACCTCGCTTTTCGAGGTAGGTCGCCACCGCCTCATTGGCTGCCAGCATGAACTCCTCGATGATCCGGTGCGCAATGTTCCGGACGCTTCGCACGATGCTCTGCATGCGCCCCTGCGCGTCGAATTCGATGATCGGTTCCGGCAAATCGAAGTCGATCGAGCCTCGCGCGACGCGTTTCTTGTTCAGCAGCAGCGCCAGCTCTTTCATGCGCCGGAAGCTTGCCACGAGCGGCGCGTAACGCTGGCTCATTTCCGCGTCGCCCTCCAGAATCTTGTGCACGTTCGTGTACGTCATCCGCTCCGCTGAACGAATTAACCCGGGCGTGAAATCGGCGCGCACCGTATTTCCGCTCGAATCGATTTCCATGATCGCGCTCATCACCAGCCGGTCCACCTTGGGGTTCAGCGAGCAGATTCCGTTCGACAGCTCCTCGGGCAGCATCGGCACGGCGCGATTCGGGAAGTAGACCGACGTTCCGCGCAGGCGCGCCTCGCGATCGAGCCCTGCATTGCGCTCCACGTAGTGCGCCACGTCCGCAATGTGCACTTGCAGTTCGTAGCGCCCGTTGGGCAGTTGCGTGACGTGCACCGCGTCGTCAAAATCCCGCGCCGTTTCACCGTCTATCGTCACGATCGGCAGATCGCGGAAATCCCGCCGCCCCGCCAGATCGCTCTTCGGCACTTGCTGAGGAGTTGCTTGCGCCTCCGCGATCACCTCCGCCGGAAACGCGTGCGGCAAATGATGCTTGCGGATGATGATTTCCACGTCGACGCCGATTTCGCCCGGCCGCCCCAGAATCTCAATCACCCGTCCTGTAGGCGCAAGCCCGCCCTTGGGATACCGGGTGATTTCCACATTCACCACGGCTCCATCCAGCTCCGGCAGACGCAAACGCCGCAGGCCCGCCGCGCCGCCCCGCTCGGCCGCTCCCACTTTCACGCGCAACTCGGGCGTCACCTCGTCGCCCGCCGGAATCGCCACTTCATGGTGAATGCGCGTGTCGTACGGCAGCACCACGTTGCCGTGCGGCCCATAGCGAAAGAGTCCGACGACCGTCGGATTCTCGCGCTCGAGAATCTGCACGATGCGCCCTTCCGCACGGCCGTCCGCGCGGCGCCGCTCGATCCGCGC
>Ga0335079_10010418_pt1 | contig 10580 bp, 10 predicted proteins | sample Lox_Sample_33_FD_206719 | JGI IMG/M metagenome (GOLD analysis project Ga0335079, IMG submission 206719) | Soil microbial communities from Loxahatchee National Wildlife Refuge, Florida, United States - Lox_Sample_3.3 | ecosystem: Environmental > Terrestrial > Soil > Wetlands | place: USA... | reverse complement strand
TGCACAAAGGCCAGGTGCGCGAGATGGGGACCCATCAGCAACTCCTCGCCCAGCGAGGCATTTACTACAAGCTATATCAGTTGCAATACAAAGATCAGGAGATCAGCGCCGCGCGCGCGCCGGCAACCCGCGCCCCAGGCTCTCTGCAGCCCGAAGTCACCGCTAACGCCGACGACTAGTTGGGCGGACTCGGATCCAGCATGCTCATAGAAATCGGACATCTGGAGGCCATCTTCCGGTATCCCGTGAAGTCCATGGCCGGCGAACGACTCGAGGTCGCCACGCTGGGCTGGCACGGCCTCGAAGGAGACAGACGCCTGGCATTCCGCCGGATTGAGGACCGCAGCGGAATGCCGTGGCTAACAGCAAGCAAGTTTCCCGAGCTGGTCCTGTTTTCTCCGCAACGCCGTGAAGACGCTGTTAACGGAGACCTAGCTACGCATGTCCGCACGCCGGATGGCGAAGAGATGCCTGTCTTCGGGGAGAATTTGGCCAAGGAGGTCGGACGTCGGTATGGGTCTCCCGTGCAGATGATGCAGTTGAGGCATGGCATCTTCGATGAAGCGAGCATCTCCGTGATCGCCTCCGATACAGTGCGCGAGATTGGACGACTCGCGGGGCGGAGCCTGGACGTGCGACGATTTCGCCCGAATGTTGTCGTTCGCTTACTGCGGTCCGTTCCTTTCCAGGAGGACGAGTGGTTGGGCGGTGTGCTCTCATTCGGCGAGGGCGACGAGGCCCCAGCCATCACCGTCACCATGCGCGACGTTCGCTGCTCGATGGTGAACCTTGATCCCGACTCAGCAAGTCCGGCGCCAGAAGTGCTGAAGACGGTCGTTCGCGCGAACCACAACAACGCCGGAATCTACGGCGTGGTCACTCGCATCGGCCAACTGGTGGTCGGACAGACCATACTCCTCCGTGCGCCGACCGCAAAAAGGGAATGTGGATGATCGAAACGCAGTGTCCCGGAACGCGCCCTATTTCATTCACTGACCCCGCCTCAAGCGCCTAGTCAATCAGTTCAAGGTTCGACGCTCAATTCGCCGGCGCAGTCATATTGAAGGCCTTTGCCAGGCTGGCGAGCTCTCCCCGGACGGGGGCCCATGCGGAACTTACCGTGTCGCCCAGCGGATTCGCCGCGAGAAAACTCTCGATCTTGCCCGCGCTGTCGAGCACCTGCGGCAGCGAATTGGCCGCTTTCTTGGTGCTCTTAAACTCACTTAGCATTCCATTCGTTCGACTTTGAAACTGCTGCACCATCGTTCTTGCGGATTTTTCCTTGTCCGTCTTGCGGAAGGTGCTTTTCTTGATCGCCGCATTAAAAATGGAACTGAACTTCTTCGAATCCTGCCGGATGTTGTTCATGGTGGTTTCGACATCTTTGTCGCTCATACGGTCCTGGGCGGCCGCGCCCAGCACGCCGAAGCCGATTGCCAGCACCACCATCGTAATTCTGCCCACCCTGGAAGTAACGAAGGCTTTCATTTCTGTTCTCCTCGGAATGTGCCGGGAATTATAAGAATGCTTCCCGCGCTTTGTAAACCCGGGATCGCAGGTTGAACCGACCCACTAGACGGCTGCTGACGCCGCGCGCGTCTGGCGCACGCGATCATAAATCCGCACGTACTCCTTTGCCGACGCGCTCCAGGAAAAATCCTTGTTCATGCCATTGCGCATCAGGGTTTCCCAGGAATGCGGGTCGCGGAACGCTTGCAGCGCCTGCTTGATGGTCAGCAGCAGCGCTTCTCCGTTGTATTCGGTGAACTTGAAGCCCGTGCCTTTGCCGGTGCGCGCATCCCAGGGCTCGATCGTGTCATCGAGACCGCCGGTCGCCCGCACGATGGGCACGGTTCCGTATTTCAGGCTGTAAATCTGGTTCAGACCGCAGGGTTCGTATTTGGAGGGCATGAGGAACATGTCGCTGCCCGCCTCAATCTTGTGGGCGATGGCGTTGTCGTACGCCACTTTCACTGCGATTCTCTGCGGGAACTGCTTGTTCAGGCGCTGGAACATCTCTTCATATTGCTTGTCCCCGGCCCCGAGGGCCACCACGATCATCTCTTCCCGCGCCAGCCGGTCCATGATCTGCGCGATCAGATCGAAGCCCTTCTGCGCCGCAAACCGCGACACGATGCCGATCACGGGCAGCCGCAGGTCGGCGTTGGCCATGCCGTAGGCTGCCAGCAAATCTTCTTTGCACTTCCGCTTGCCGCTCAAATCCTGTGGTGAATAGCGTACCGCGATGAATTTATCCGTCTGCGGACTCCACTCGTCGTAATCCACCCCGTTCAGAATGCCCGTGACCGTCGCGGCCCGGCCTCGCAGAACGCCCTCCAACCCGAAGCCGAACTCCGCCGTCTGGATTTCCTGGCTGTACTTTTTGCTGACCGTGGTCACGAAATCGGAATACACCAAGGCGCCCTTCAGGAAGTTCACGTTGCCGAAGTATTCCATCTTCGCGATGGTAAACAGGTCCCAAGGCAGCCCCAACAGCGGCAGGGTTTCCGGTGGGAAAAGGCCCTGGTATCCCATGTTGTGAATGGTGAACACCGTGCTCACTTCCCGAAACGCCGGGTCTTCGAGATACTGCGTGCGTAGCAACACCGGGACCAGCGCCGATTGCCAATCGTGGCAGTGAAACACGTGCGGCACGCCGAGCACTTTCGAAGCCTCGAGCACCGCCCGCGAAAACAGCGCAAAGCGCTCCGCATTGTCCGGATAGTCGCCGCTGGAGGTGCCATACAGCGCTTCCCGATCAAAGAACGGCGGGTAATCCACAAAGTAAAAGCGCACTCCGGAATGATTGCCTCCGGTCACGACCGAGCAAAAACGGTAATGGTCATCGAAGGGCACGGTCACGCTGCGCACCACGGTCTGCGCATCCGTCAGTTTGGTTTGGCGGTAAAGCGGCAGATACACGCTCACCTGGTGTCCCAGGGAGGCCAGGGCGCGCGGCAGCGCGCCCACCACGTCTGCTAAGCCGCCAGTCTTGGAAAAGGGCACGCATTCCGACGCCGCAAAAGCGATGTGCATGAAGAGAACTCCTCAGGTTGTCCCGCTTGTACCGGCACAAGCTATGATAGAGGGGTGCCGAATGGCGGCACACTCCTCCTGCGCAGGCCTTGCGGGTGAACTAGCAAGTCTAAATGCCGGAGAGAAAGTGGGTCAACGTGCCAAAGGTCGCTGCTTCCTCTGCCGTGGGACGCAAGCCCAAACTGGGCCAGCACTTTCTCGTTGATTCCTCGGCCGCTACGCGCATCGTGGAGGCGCTGGGCGATCTGTCGCAGGCCACGGTCCTCGAAATCGGGCCGGGCCGCGGAATCCTCACCTCCCTGCTCGCCAGACGGGCGTACCGCCTGATCGCGATTGAACTCGATCGCGTGCTGGCCGCGCAGTTGCGTATGCAGTTCGCACTTGCCCCGAATGTGGAAATCATTGAGGGCGATATCCTGGCAGTTGATTTTGATTCTCTCTTCGGCCCCAAACCCGGCAGCACCCGCCCCGGCCTGGAATACCAGCCGGCTCCGGTGCATGTCGTGGGTAACCTTCCTTATTTCCTCACCTCTGAGATTTTGCTGCGCCTGTTTTCCTACCGCCGCTATTTGGACTTCATGGTGCTGATGGTGCAGCGCGAGGTGGCTGCCCGGCTGGCGGCTGCGCCCGGACGCAGCGAGTATGGCCTGCTTTCTGCCACAGCGCAGCTCTACGCTCGCGTGGAAAAGCTCTTCACGCTTCCTCCGGGAGCTTTTTCTCCTCCACCCAAAGTGCACTCCACGGTTGTGCGCCTTTCGACGGCGCCACGCCTCGAGAGCTTGCACGTGCCGGAACAACCGTTCATCGAATTCCTCAAACTATCTTTTGGGCAGAAACGCAAAACCCTTTGGAATAACCTGAAATCGCAGTACGAGGCGAAGAGTTTGCGCGCCGGCATGGAACAAGCTGGAGTGAAGTCCGACGCCCGGGCCGAGGCTTTGTCGCTGGAGAAGACCGCGGCACTCTTCCGCGCCTTGAATAATGGCGCTGCCGGTTGAATACTGGTGTTGTTGTCCTCTGTGGTCTCAGTGTCCTCCGTGGTCCAGGAAGTTCTCTGTGCCCTCTGTGGTTGAAGTAAGGAGGCGCGCGATGTCCGCCACTTCACGTCTTCCAGCCGTAGCCGGACGCTTCTATCCACGCGACCCTAAGACTCTGTTAGCCGATGTGCAGTCTTACCTCGCGGTGCCCGGGCCAACCATCTCCGTTCTTGGCTGTGTTGTGCCGCACGCGGGGTACATCTACTCAGGTCACGTGGCGGGCGCCGTCTTCGCCCGGCTCGACCTGCCCCATCACTGCGTCGTGATGTGTCCCAACCATACCGGCATGGGTCAACCGCTCGCCATCATGAGCCGGGGCGCGTGGGAAACGCCGCTGGGTTCTGTGCCCATTGATTCCGGTCTCGCCGGGGCTTTGAAACAGCGCTTCCCGCTGCTCACAGAAGATAGCGACGCGCACCGCGGCGAACACGCCATCGAAGTGGAGTTGCCCTTTCTGCAAGCGAAAAAACCGGACCTTGCCTTCGTCCCGATCGCACTGGGCACTGGCCGCTACGAAATTCTCGAGGCACTGGGCAATGCGATCGCCGAAGTGGTACGGGCGCAAAACGAACGCGTGCTCATCATCGCCTCCAGCGACATGAACCACTATGAGAATGACCGCATCACGCGCGTCAAAGACCACAAAGCGATCGAGCCCATGCTGGCACTCGACCCCCAGGGCCTGTTTGATGTGGTAACGAATGAAGAGATCAGCATGTGTGGCTTCGGCCCGACGGTGGCCATGCTCACAGCAGCGAAGCGGCTCGGCGCCACCCGCGCCGAGTTGATCAAGTACGCGACTTCGGGCGATGTTTCCGGCGACCGCGACATGGTGGTGGGGTACGCCGGAGTGGTGATCTGGTGAACGAGGCGCTTGATTCCGGGCGGGCCGCCCGCCGCCACACAGACCCTACCGAGACGCCGCCTCACAAGTCCTGCAAAGCGAACAGGTGTTCCGCAAGGAACACTGTGCAGCTTTACAAAACGTTCCGTGCGGAACACTTGTGAATAATTATCTTATAGCTATAGCATGCTGAAGGCCTTGTCAGGATTGAACTTAGTTCCACGCTGCTGTTTCGGCATTCCATTGCGCGGCTTTGCTAAACACGATCATCCGCGCTCTTGTCCGGCTTTCCAAACGACTCGCAGGTTTCCGTTGACTTCCGCGAGCCAGTAGTGGGACAGTCGATGTGTCTCCAGCACCCTTCCAGCGCACGCCCCAGGAGCTGAAAAACACACGTGATCGTTATCGTCAGCGACTTGCACCTCACCGATGGCTCGTCCGGCGAGACCATCGAAGAGGGCGCTTTCCGCGTGTTTCGCGAACGTCTGCGAGACCTGGTCTATGACGCCTCGAAGCGGGTCGATGGAAGATACGAACCGATCCGACAGGTTGATGTAATTCTCCTCGGCGACATTCTCGACATCATCCGGTCCGACCAGTGGTGCGCCGCTCCCCCCGAGGTTCGTCCCTGGGGATGTGTGAACGATCCAAGAGTGCAGGAGAAAGTTCGGACGATCACAGAAGCTATCCTCAAGCATAACGCCGGGGCGATCGCAATTCTCCGCAGCCTGAGCCAGGAAAAAGTCATCACGGTGCCGCGAGTGATGGACGAAGGTGCGGCCACGTCGCGCGATCCGGGAGCGTCCGGCCACGTGCCCGTGCAGATCCGCCTGCACTATATGATCGGGAATCACGACTGGATGTACCACCTGCCGGGAGCTCCCTACGAAGAAATCCGGGGCTTCATTCGCCGGGAGCTGGGGCTGGCCAATCCACCAGGTCCGTTTCCGCACGATCCGAAGGAATCAGCCGTAATCACGCAACTCTATCGCGATCACCGGATTTTTGCGCGGCACGGCGATATCTACGACAACTTGAACTTTGAACGAACGCGCGACGCGTCTTCACTGGGAGATGCAGTTGTCATTGAGTTGCTCAACCGTTTTCCGGAGCTTGTGGTTTCCCGGTTGGGACCAAGTTTGTCCGACGACTGTAAGCAAGGCTTGAAGGAACTCGACAATGTGCGGCCATTGCAGATCATTCCAGTCTGGCTGGACGGTCTGCTGAAGAACACCTGCACCCCAAATCAAGCGCAGGAGATCAAGAGCGTCTGGAACACTCAAGCAGAACAGTTTTTGAGAACGCCGTTTGTCGAACGGCCTGGACATTTCTGGTTCAAACTGGGGGTACGATTCTCGCGGGATTTCTCGCTCTCCGCGCTCAGCCGGTTCATTCTTCGTCTTAAGAGACGAATGCAGGGCCACCCTTCGTTTGCGCCGTATGCACTCACGGAAGCGGCGTTTCGCGATGGCAGCGCAGATTTTCTGGTGTATGGGCACACCCATTGGTACGAGGTGGTTGCTCTGCGCGCCGCTCCGAGCGACCAGGGGCTACTCACGCAAACCTACATCAATTCGGGGACCTGGCGGGCGGTTCATGAGCTGGGACGTTTTGATCCGCGACAAGAACAGTTCGTGGGGTATCAGGTGATGACTTATCTTGCGTTCTTCCGCGACGATGAGCGGAAAGGGCGGTCTTTCGAATGCTGGTCGGGAGCACTCGAGGCATAGCGGCTCGACATTACTTCGCCCCAAACGTCCGGAACAAATATGAACTTCGCTCCTTCGGCAAGAGCGGGTTTCCGTTCAATGTCGCCGAGCCCTTTTCGTATCCGCCCACGGTATATTTCCAGCCAAACGTGGCTCCGCCGCTCAATTTCAATCGGTAAGTCTCTCCGGGTGTAACCTTCACTCCCCCGCTCGGAAACACAAACATCACGTGATCGCAGTCCACAGTTTGTACGCTCTCCGTCACCTCTGCCACAGTTCGTCCCGTTGGGTCAAGAACCTTCAGCGTCAATTGATCCGCGGCTGGGCCAGCGTTCCCCACCACTAGTTCCACCTCGACAGCCACTAGTGTCTTGCGCAATGGGGTGAACGTCTGCTCTGCATCGTTTAGCAGATTCGTCCAACCCTTATCCCATCCGGCCGTATTCACCTGGTCCGGTGTCATCGCTGCTGGCTGCACCAACACCGGTACAGCGGTCCTGCAGCAATGACCACATCCGCTAATCTGCACGCATTTCCCAGCGTCAGGATAAGACATCATCCCAGCCACTCCGCTGGCGGAACTCCCATCGGGGTCGGTGATGGACCGGGGCTTGGGGTATGCACAACCGCAGAAGGCAAGAAAATGGGCGTACGGGTGATGAAAGCCGCCCGGCGGCGGCCCCGCAGCTCGGACAATCTTCACTTGGAAAACAGGAAGACCAAGCCTATCTAACCCCGAGAGCAACAGTGACTCGTTCTCTTTCCCGTCGTACGAACCGGCGTCCTCAGTGTTCCAAGACCGTATTTCATCACAGGTTGCCTCCGATAGATTCTTATTGGCCGTTTCCAAGGCAGACGCTTCGATTCGCACTGAATCCGCACGGATGCGGGGTGTGATGCGAATCCCGGCAAAGCGGCCCTTGGGAAGGGGAACGACGCCCGATATTTCTCCGTCACCCACAACCGGAATATAGAAAACGGTGCGATCGGGTAGGCTGACTTTGATTGCAAGAGTCACGGTAGGCCCGCCCGGCGGCGCTTCTTGCGGCCAACCCCGGAGACTGCTCAACATGAGTGCAGCGCCAAGCGCAATGACATGCCAGCGGGGCCTTCTCGCTCGCCGGCGCTCAACCTTCTCACCGTTTTCGGATACAGAGAACAAGGAAATGGGAGAAGACGCTAGAAAAAAAGGGACTTCCCTGATAACGCTCATTGAGAGAGACCTTCCTGTCCACAGAGCGTCACCACGAGATTGTTTTGCGAGGAATATTCTAGCTTCGTTCCAACCCGGAACGACACGTGGCCGCCCGGCCTCCCCGCCCTTGGCAGGATGGCCGGGTAGCCGGCAATTTAGCTGACTGCCAACACACGTCAGAACTGGTGTCTTGCGCTATCTCCTTTGAAAACCAGCGCTTGCAGTACACGCTCGTTCTTATCATTGAAGGTGTACGCCGTTTCGGTATGCGAGGCCTTGGCCTGCAGCTGCACCAACGTGCACTTTACGCGAACTTCCACAGGGTTTCTGGCAGTCTTCTGCTGGAAAACCATGATATGAGTATCGCCCTGCATAGTGTGTAGCACCTGGTAGTCGCCGCTGGGCAGGAGCGTGCCGCCGACCCAGATGGGGTTGTCGAACCTGATCTGCCGCGTATCGGCGATACCCATCTGATTCTGCCCGGCGCTAGCCAGCACGCTCAATCCCAGGACGCACACCGCTACCACTGACATTATTTTCATCAAGCGCATAGATCCTCCGTCTGTATGAGCGTCGCCCTTCGCACTCTCTGAACTGACTTGTGCGCACTTGAGGGGGGCGACGACTGCTTGCAATAGCTTCTGATGCCATATAAATCCTACTTTGGCCGAATCGCGGCCACAGTGACAGAGATCACCTTTCTCTGTAAGCGCAAACACAATGAGTTTTAGGGGAGTTTCGACTGCAGCTTCAGGTTTGCAATGAGCATCACAAAGGAAAAAGCGGCCCGTCCGGGCCGCTCAAAAGCGCCCCCGCACAAGGGTGTCCGGGGGCACGCGAACCGCTTTATGCTGCGCGGGTCAACGGACGGTAGCCCGACTCGCCAGCCTTCCTTAAGGCGTGAACGGCCTCTTCGGCAGACAGCAGCGGCGTGGTCTGGACGGCTTTGCAAGATCCGCCGGCCGCGAATGCAATCGCGATTCCAGCCGCGCTCGCGTTGTCCGGCATCTCCGAGATGACGATGATGTCGTACTCGCCAAAGGCGAACCATGCACTTTTGATCTTTCCCCCCAACTTCTCGATGGCGGGCCTGACGGCTTCAATCCGGTCCTGCGGCTGCTTGATCAAGGCTTCCCAAGCCTCGCGCGAGTAGGCAACCTGATGCAGGTAATGTGGCATAAGCCACCTCCTTCAAGGTACGGCTGGGTATGGTTCCAGAAGGCACAGTGGAAGTCAAGGCGCTCTTAGACAAATCCCGCTCTGTGCGACCGTTTGACCAGTTCCTAGTTGGGATCAATGGCTCGTCTGGGAGAATCCCCGATCCCCGGACGGAGACGTCGGGGCTAGGTGAATCGTTTGGAGAAAAAAACCGCCTCCTATTTGTGGGCGCCACCGGCAGCGTGTGGCGAGGCCCCGCCGTGCGAGGCTGGCGCAGCAGAACCCATGCCCGTGCTGCCATGGGATGCTGCACCCATGTTGGGCGAGGGGGAGTGCGGCAAAGACACCGGAGCCCAAAAGCCGAGGGGCGCCGGATGTACATTTGCTGAGGCCACGCCCTGGGTGCGTACCTGTTGAGAAACCCGGCCCAGGTCGCGGATGGTGCCGCGCGCAACCCCCAAACCAGCCGTGTCGCTATGAAGCACGATGTGCCCGGAAGACAACGGCGCCGGACTGGTGACCGGACTGCGACCAACCAGCACCGGCAGACTTCCGTCCACCGGGGGCCGGGGTACAACAAACTGCCTGGGAGCATTGGCCACAGCCGGCGTGGCGTTCCATGCGGACCAGGAAGTTGCAGGCTGCCAGACCCAGCCATAGCCCGGAAGAGACCGCCAGGTACCGTAACGGTAGGGCATCCATCCCCACGGGTAGGCCGACACCCAAGCGTACCCGAAGGGATATGAGTACCATGCGCCGTCCATGAAGGGGTCCCATCCCACACCTGTGAAGTAGGGCTGCCACATCAGGCCATACCCAGGCACATTGAAGTAGTTGCCATAATAATTGAGGTCGCTCATGCCGTAGCCGTAGGGCGAATAGCTGCCGGAACTGGCATAGGACTTGTGGTAGTTCTGTTGTTGCGCGTCCCAGGTGTCGTAAGGATCCGCTTCCAGATCGCCGGCCAGGGTGTGTTTGTCGTCATTCGATAGATCAAACGTAGCAGTCTCGTTTCCGCCCACGTTCAGCGAGCCGGAGGGACCCTCAACCTGCACTTTACCCTTGAAAACAGCCAGCGAGGAATCGGTGTCTCCCATTTGGACGCGCAGATGAACCGGCTTGGCGAGGGCCAATTTCTCCCGTCCGAAAAGGAGGTTGAATTCTTCATCCTTCGCCGCCTTGAAGTCCAGATAAGCCGTACCATCGATGACTTTCACCGCCGTGTTCTTGCTGCCGGAATCCCTTGCGGAAAGTTCAGGAAACTCGACCACCGTATTAGGGGTGATGCGCAGTGTGCTGCCGTCTTCAAACTCGACCTCAGCACGTCCGTCTATGCCCGTATGGAGCTTCGTGCCCTGTGTGATGGGCAAGTTGGGAAATGCCTTTTCGTAGCCCTGGCCGAAGTTGCGGTCCACTTGCACCGCGCCTTCGACCTGGCTGAGGCGCACAATGCGCACCTGGGAATCGGCGAGGCAGGTGATGGCAAGTAAACTTGTGCAGGCCGCCAACAGAGAAACTCGAAGCGCAACCTTTGAGCTGGACATAGCACTCCCCCGTCTACCCCAGGCTATTAGAACACTGTTTGGGTTGTTTTAGTTGTA
>Ga0335079_10010416_pt1 | contig 10581 bp, 4 predicted proteins | sample Lox_Sample_33_FD_206719 | JGI IMG/M metagenome (GOLD analysis project Ga0335079, IMG submission 206719) | Soil microbial communities from Loxahatchee National Wildlife Refuge, Florida, United States - Lox_Sample_3.3 | ecosystem: Environmental > Terrestrial > Soil > Wetlands | place: USA: Florida... | reverse complement strand
ATCGCAAAGGAAGAAGATGGCTCGCAAGCCAGACGAGTTTTCTTTCCTTTTCCAAAATAATCCTTTACCGATGTGGATCTATGACTTGGAGACTCTGCGTTTCCTCGAGGTCAATGAAGCGGCAGTGGAACATTACGGCTACTCACGCGCCGAGTTCTTGCGGATGCATATCTCAGACATCCGCCCAAAGGAAGATGTGGCGCGTCTCAAGGCGCACGTACGCGCCAAGCGGCCCCAGCTTCAACATTCGGGGGAATGGAGACATCTTAAGAGAGACGGCACGATCTTCTACGTTGAAATCACTTCCCATAAATTAATCTACAAGGGACGCCAGGCCGCCTTAGTGCTCGCTAAAGATTTAACCGAAATAAAGCAGGTAGATACAAAGTTAAGAGAGAGCCAGGCTGAATTCAGTGATGTGATCGCGACCGCCATGGATGCTATCCTCATCATTGATGATCGCCAGCGCATCGTTGTATTCAATCCGGCGGCTGAAAAGATGTTCCAGCGTTCTGCAAAGCAGGTTATTGGCAAACCGCTCAGTCTGATCATTCCTCGTCGCTACCGGAAATCCCATCAGGGACATGTTGCAGAGTTTGGCAGGTCGGGTGCCACGCAGCGTTCAGCAGAACATCTAGGGCAGCTTATCGGACTGCGCGCGGACGGAAGCGAATTCCCGATCGAAATCTCGATCTCATCCATGGAAAGTTCCGGTCAAAGGCGTTATACAGCCATTGTGCGCAATATCAGCGAACGCGTGCGAGCCGAGGAAACACAGCGTGAGAACGAAGCCCAATATCGGCTTCTCTTCGAGTCGGCGCCGGTAGGGATTGGGCTGGCAGATATGTCGGGCAAACTGTTGAGCTTCAACGATGCCATGCTGAAACCCGGCGGTTACAGCCACGGAGATATCGTCAAAATAGGAAATGTAAATTTCCTTTACGCAGACACTGCTCAAAGAGAGCAGGTGCTTTCCCTCTTCCGCAAGCAGGGATATGTCTCCGATCACGAAGTCCGATTCAAACGAAAAGACGGTTCGGTCTATGACGCGCTACTCTCTTTATCAAAAGTAAATATCAACGGACAACCCTGCATTCAGGCACTCGTCGAAGATATCACCTCGCAAAAGAAAACGCGGGAGGCTTTGCACAAAAGCGAGCAGCGCTTCCGCACGCTGATCGAAAAAAGCTATGACGCCTTGATCCTGCTGGACGCAAAGGGGAACATCACCTATTACAGCCCGTCGTTCACCTCCATGATGGGTTACACCAGCGAAGAACGCCAGGGACATTCCTCCGATATGTTCATTCATCCGGACGACCGCGAGCAGTATACGGCCGGTCTTCGCGAGCTGGTTCGAAAGCCCGGAGCGACCACGCAGAACGTATATCGCATCAAACACAAGGACGGGTCATGGCGCTGGATCGAGGGCGCCGCGCAAAACCTTTTGCATGAACCAAGCGTCCAGGCCATTGTGATCCATGCGCGCGATGTCACCGCACAAAAACAGGCGGGAAAGGACATCCTGTTCCGAAATCAGGATCTGGCGCTGGTCAATGCCATCAACGAGGCCGCCAATCGCGGCGAGAATCTACAATTTATCATTCAACTGATCTCAAAGAGAACGGAAGAGATGTTTGATACCTTTGGGGCAACCTTTTTCCCGCTCAGTCCGGACGGTCAGCGCCTGATCATGCAGACTCTGGCCATGCCCGCTACCCCTATCATGCAGATCGAAAAAATGCTGGGCAGGCCCATTCCGCACATTGAACTGAGTATGAAGAAGGATCACGCCTTTCGCCGCACTCTCACAAGCAGGAGGGCAATTCTGCTTGATACGGAAGCAGAGCTCCAAGACATGATTGCGGCCTTTGTCGAGGCCGCGCCGCTGGGGGAGAAAACACGCGCCCGCGTTATGAAATTTATTCCGACCTTGATCAAAATCCTGGGCTACAAGTCGCAGGCTATCGCGCCGCTCATTTCGGAAGGCCAATTGGTCGGCACCTTTGCCATCGGCAGCCGCCGCATCTTGACTCAAGAGGACTTGCGCCGCATCGAAACGATCGCCGGCCAGTTGACCTCCATCTTCATACGCAAGCAGGCGGAAGATGCCTTACTGGAAAACGAGGCGCGTCTCCGAAGTCTCTATGAGAACGCCACGGTAGGTTTCTATCGCACGGCGCCCGACGGCCAAATTCTGATGGCCAACCCGGCAGTGGTCAGAATGCTGGAATACAAATCTTTCGAGGAACTGGCCGAGAGGAATCTCGAAAAAGATGGATACCACGCGGACTATTCGCGCCAGGAGTTCAAGGACCAAATCGAGCGGGAAGGGACCATACAGGGTCGGGAAACATTCTGGAAAACAAAGAACGGGAAGGCCATTTACGTGCGGGAGAGTGCCCGCGTAGCGCGCGATGAAAAGGGCAAGGTTTTGTATTATGAAGGCACTGTTGAAGATATAACCGAACGAAAGAAAGCAGAAGACGCCCTGCGTGCCTCGGAAAGTGAACTGCGCGCTATCTTCTCGGCCATCCCCGATTTGATCATGGTGCTCGATAAAGACGGCCGCTATCTTAAAATTGCCCCATCGAATCCTAATTCGACGTACGTCCCGATGAAAGATCTGCTTGGCAAAAAAATGGGCGATATCTTTTCTCGGCAAAAGGCACTCCGATTCGTACAGCATATTCGCAGAGCGCTGCGAACCCGCAAGCCCGTGCGGTTCGAATATGCACTGCTGGTCGGTGACAAAATTCTATGGTTCTCAGGCATCACAGCTCCGCTCACAAAAGATACCGTCATATGGGTCGCACGCGACATCACTTCCGAAAAACAGATCGAGGAACAAACCCGGCGCCGCCTGATCGAATTACAAGCACTTTATGAAAGTGGTCTGGCTTTTGGACGCACCCTGAACGTGCAGGAGATCGGCGAACAGATCATCCATATAGTCGAAACACAATTGTCCTGGCATCACGCCGTAGTGCGGCTGCGCCGCGAGAACAGCGACGAAGTGGAAGTGATCGCATTCAGCAGCGGAGGGCCTAAAGGCGGACCAGCCGTTAAAAGCGCGCTTAATAAAATCGCGCGCGTGGGCGAAGGATTATCCGGCTGGTCAATGGAACATGGCGAGGTGGTCCGCGTTGGTGATCTCACCAAAGATGCTCGTTATATGGAAACCTTCTCTGGCATGAGATCCGGTTTATATGTGCCCATGAAAATTGGCAAGATCGCAATAGGCGTCATCAGCGCGGAGAGCGACAAGATCGAAGCCTTCGATGAGAATGATGAACGCCTACTGACCACGCTGGCCACGCAAGCGGCGGCGGCAATTCAGAATGGCCGCTTGTTCCATCAATCCCAGCAACGCGCGATCGAGTCAGCGACGCTTTATGAAATTACCAGCGAACTGGCAACGCAGGGCAATGTTTCCTCGCTGCTAAAAACGGTTGCGAACGATATAGCCACGCTATTGGACGTACCGGGTGGAGTTGTATATCTCTATAACACACAACACGCTGAACTGGAGGTTGTGGCAACCACAGATCCAAATGCGCCTGTTGGCACGCAAATGCTGTTCGGCGAAGGGACAGCCGGACGAATTGCCCAATCGCGTGAGCCAATGATCATAGAAGATTATAAAACGTGGAAAGGCGCGGCTCCTCAATTTAAGGATCAGCCGTTTTACAGCGTGCTTGGCGTTCCCATGCTTTACAGCGGTGAGTTGATTGGCGTATTAGTAGCGCACGGTCTGCACGCCACATCCTCGGCGAAAGAGAATAACCGCAAATTTACAGAACGAGATATGCGCTTGCTCACCTTGTTTGCCAGCGCCGCGGCCGGCGCGGTATACAGCGCGCGCTTGCTTGAGTCGGAACGGAAACGCCGTCAGGAAGCGGAGACACTTCAAAACGCCGCAGCCGCCCTCACATCGAGCCTGAATGTAGAGCAGATTCTCAATTCACTGTTGGATGGACTGGCACAAGTTATTCCATACAGTAGTTCAGCGGTATTCATCGAAGAGGGCAAATCGATACGTTTGACGGCAGAAAGAGGCCACAGTTCAAACAACCTCATCGGTCAGTTATTTCCACTCGAAGACAGCATGGAACAATATGTGCTTGAGCTGCGTGCTCCGCTGATCCTGGAAGATGCGCAGGCTGACCCGCGTTTCCATACTTTCGGCGCCTCTCAGGTTATCCGCGGCTGGATGGGACTGCCGCTGATTGCACATGAGAAGGTGATTGGCTATCTGGTGATGGCAAACGATCAGCCCAATAGTTATAACAAGCCGTACGCGGACCTGGCAATGGCTTTTGCCAATCAAGCCGCGATCGCAATCGAGAATGCTAGGCTGTTCCAAGATGCAGTGCGCTATGCACAACGATGGGCCACGTTGCATGCCGTGAGTCAAGAATTTGCGCGTGTGGGCGATGATCTCGAGCAAGTTTATGTTTCCATTCACAACGCGGCGGCCAAGTTGCTGACGACAGAAGCCTTTGCCATTTCGCTGACGGACGATAAACATACCCACCTCGATGCCGTCTATTTGTATGATCGCGCCGGCCGCGCGCCCGCGATGCGAATTCCATTCGGAAAGGGATTCTCCAGCCAGGTTGTCTCCGGCGGCGTTTCCGTTAGGATCAATGATGATTGGGACACTAAAGTCGAGGCGGTCCACTTTGGTTCAGAGGAGGCAGTACGATCAATCCTAGCTGTGCCACTGCGCGTGAGTGATAAGGTGATTGGAGCCATGTCGGTCCAGAGCTATAAGCCCAATGCATATGGCTCCGAAGACCAGCTTTTATTGGAATTGTTGGCAACTCAAGCTGCCATTGCCATCGAGAACGCACGCTTATTCGAAGAGACTCGGCAACACGCCCGCGAATTTGAAACACTTTATGAGACGACGCGCCAGATATCCACGCAACAGGATAGCGGCTTACTTCTACAGATGATTATGGAACGCGCAACTGATCTGCTCCATAGTAAGAATGGCGGCATCTATCTTTACGACGCTGAACACAAAGAGCTTGAACTATCTCTTTTCACTGACATGAACATCCAAAAAGGCACACGCTTGAAAGTAGGAGAAGGAGGCGCAGGAAGAGTCGCGCTTAACCGCCAGCCACTGATTATCAACGATTATCAAACCTGGGAGGGACGCTCGGCACAGTACAAGAATGTTCCATTCCGCGCCGTGCTTCAAGTGCCCATGCTCTATGGCGGGGAATTGATCGGGGTGTTAACCGTGAATGAGTATGACGACTCGGAACGCAAATTTACACACAACGATGAAGACTTATTATCGTTGTTTGCCGCGCATGCCGCTAGTATAGTGCACAGCACAATGCAATTCGAGCAGATCAGCCGCCGCGCGGAAGAACTGGGAATGATGGCTCAAATCTCTTCTGCGCTACGCACCGCTTCCACGCGCGCCGAGATGTTGCCCATTATCAGCGAACAATTAACCTCCTTGTTAAAAGCGGATTGCACGCTTTTTGCCGCTTTTAATCCAACGGAGAAAGAATTGATGATTGAGCAGGCTAGCGGTCCGATTGCATCGTTGATGGGGCAGCGCGTGAAACAGGGCGAGGGATTGTTCGGACATCTGATCCAAAGCGGCGAACGATATATCAGCGCTGATGTCAAAATGAATGACCGGCTTGGCGATCCGCAACTGCTCGGCGATTTGCGCAGTGTAGCGATTATCCCGCTGATTGTTCAGGAAGAAAGAATCGGTTTGATCGGCGTCGGCCGCGAAGAAAAAAATGGAACAATGCCGCCCGCCTTCAGCGAGCGCGAAATTAATCTGCTCACCGCCATCGGCGATATGATTGCAAACGCCATCCAACGCGCCAGCCTGCATGAAGAGACCGTCCGCAATAACGAACAATTGATCATCGTAAATCAACTCGGGCGATCTTTAACAGAGACGCTGAACACTCAAACCGTTTACGAGCGTCTAGCCCATTCCATTCTCAATCTTCTGGCGAACACACCCACTGTTTATATTTTTATCTGCGATGAAGAAAACAAGAACATCCGCCTCATGTACGCCATGCATGATGAGCGCGAGCTGGATGTTTCAAAGGCAGTAAATATCCCATTAGCACAACCTGGGAAAGGAACACTCAGCCAAATTGTCCACACGGGCGAGCCGATGATTGTGAACCAGCTTGGAGAATTCTACAAAAATAAAAATGTTGGAACCAGCCTGCTCGAAGCCGCCGCCCTGCAGACAGAATCGGCGCTTTACGCACCCATTATTTCCAGCAACAGAGTAGTCGGCGTTATTCAGGTGCAGAGTCACCTGCCACGCCGCTATACTCCATCCGACGCTCGATTGCTGGGATTGGTTGCGAATACAGCCGCAGCGGCTATTCAGAACGCACATCTGTTTGACCAGTTAGAGGAACGCGTCGAGCAGTTCGCCGCCTTGCATTCGATTGACCTCGTTATTGGCTCCACCACCGACCTGCGCGTCAGTCTGCAGGTAGTGCTCGAGTCCATTATTCGCCTCCTAAAAATAGACGCGGCGGGAATATTGCTTTATAACCCCGACACGCTCAATCTCGAATATGCAGGGGGGGCGGGATTCCGTTCAGATGTCACTCATTCGGTTGTCCGCCTCGGAGAAGGCCCGGCAGGCCGTGCTGCATTAACGCGCCAAATGATAGACGTTCCTGATCTCGCAAAAGCAGACCTACCTTTACCTTACCGGCAAATGATCGAACGCGAAGGTTTCATTTCATATCGGGGCCTGGCCCTCGTTGCCAAAGGTGAGGTAAAAGGTGTATTGGAGTTTTATCATCGCTCTGCGCTCCCATCCAATGCGCAATGGAGTGATCTTCTCAATCTGCTTGCCGGTCAAGCCGCGATTGCGATGGATAACGCAATGCTGTTCAGTAATCTCGAACGCGTAAACACTGAACTGGAACTCGCTTATGATGCCACTATCGAAGGCTGGTCGCAGGCATTGGAATTACGCGATCATGATACCAGCGGTCATACCCGCCGCATGTTGGACATCACGATTGCTTTGGCGCGTCACATGGGAATCCCAGATTTGGAACTTCCGAACATCCGCCGCGGCGTGCTGTTGCACGATATCGGCAAAATGGGCGTGCCAGATCAAATCCTTCTCAAGCCAGGCCCGCTCGATGAAGAAGAATGGAAGATCATGCGTCGGCATCCACAAAACGCATACAACCTGCTTTCCAAAATTACGTATCTGCGTTCAGCCCTCGACATTCCATATTGCCACCACGAAAAATGGGATGGTTCCGGCTACCCGCGCGGTTTGAAGGGCGAACAAATACCGTTGGCGGCGCGCATGTTTTCTGTTGTGGATGTTTACGATGCGCTGTCCTTCGACCGTCCTTATCGTTCGGCGTGGCCGAAAGAAAAGGTGATTGCTTATATCAAAGAGCAATCGGGGATATATTTTGATCCACGCATGGTGGAAGCATTTCTGAAAATTATATAAAAGGCCGTACGGGCTTCAAAACAATATAATAATGAATAGAGAATGAAAGTTCCCTTGCAATATGCAAGGGAACTTTCATTTCTTGATATTTTCTTGATTTAGACAGATTGGTTCTTGTTTAAAACTTGATATGTGTCGCACTAGAATTGAGAAAACAGGAGAAAATTATGTCTGATCTAATTTATGTTGGCCTTACCCTTTTGTTCTTGGCGTTCAGCTATTGGTTCATCCTCGCTTGCGAAAAGCTGATGGAGGATCAAAAATGAACGTGTTGTATATCATCGTTGGGCTGATTACGCTAGCCCTTTTTGTTTATTTAGTGCTGGCGCTCGTTAAACCGGAGTGGTTCGGATGAACATCTATAGTTGGATTCAACTCATTTTTTACATGGTGGTTTTGATTGCGCTTGCCAAGCCGCTAGGCTCATTTATGGCAAGAGTCTATCAAGGCGAGAAGACATTTCTCGATCCGGTGTTTGGACCCGTCGAGCGATTCATTTATCGTCTTGCAGGCGTTCGCGCGGATGAAGAAATGAACTGGAAAGTTTATGCCATTGCCTTGATGCTCTTCAATGTTTTGGGCTTGTTGGTTGTGTATGCCTTACAACGTTTGCAGGGATTCTTGCCGCTCAATCCGCAGGGCTTCGGCGCGGTCACACCAGATTCATCGTGGAATACCGCTGTGAGCTTCGCCACCAATACCAACTGGCAAGGCTATGGCGGTGAAACAACTATGAGCTATCTGACGCAGATGATGGCGTTAACCGTGCAGAACTTTGTTTCAGCCGCAACAGGCATGGTCGCCGCAATTGCGCTCGTCCGCGGCATTGCGCGCCACGCTACGGACAAGATTGGCAATTTCTGGGTGGATATGACGCGTACGGTTCTCTATATTTTGTTGCCGCTAGCATTCGTGCTGGCATTAGCCCTCGTTTCACAAGGTGTGGTGCAGACCTTCAGCCAATACAAAACCGCGACTTTGCTTCAACCTACGAGCTATCAACAAGCCAAGACCGATGCGAGTGGCAATCCTGTTAAAGACGCCTCGGGCAATCCGGTGATGGATACGATCCCAGTCACCGAGCAAACGCTGGCAGTGGGTCCCGCGGCTTCGCAAATCGCGATCAAGCAATTGGGAACGAACGGCGGCGGATTCTTTAACACTAACTCGGCACATCCATATGAAAACCCATCGCCTTTCTCGAACTTTCTCGAGGTGTTATCCATCTTGATGATTCCTGCCGCGTTGGTTTACACATTCGGCAAGATGGTTGGCGATACGCGTCAAGGTTGGGCGATCCTCGCCGCAATGACTATTATCTTCGTGGCATTATTATCGGTAACAGTTTGGGCTGAACAAACCGGTAATCCGTTGATAGCAAAATTAGGTGTAGATATTCATCAAAGCAATATCAACCCCGGCGGAAACATGGAAGGCAAGGAAGTTCGTTTCGGCGTTGCCAATTCTGCCTTATGGGCTACGGCGACAACTGCCGCCTCAAATGGTTCGGTCGACTCGATGCACGATTCAAACATGCCGCTAGGCGGAATGATTCCGTTATGGTTAATCCACTTGGGCGAAATTATTTATGGCGGTGTTGGGTCTGGGTTATACGGCATGTTAGCTTTCGTCATTGTTGGCGTGTTTGTCGCTGGATTGATGGTTGGACGCACACCAGAATACCTCGGTAAAAAGATCGAATCTTATGAGATGAAGATGGCATCACTGATTCTGCTCATCCCGATCTTTACTGCTTTGGGCGGTACAGCTATTGCAGTTTTATCCCCGGCAGGGCAAGCGACTGTATGGAATCCCGGTCCCCATGGCTATACCGAGATCCTATATGCCTTTTCTTCCGCCACCGGCAATAACGGAAGTGCATTCGCGGGAATTGGTGTGAACACGCCCTTCTATAACACCGCTCTTGGTATTGTCATGTTCTTTGCGCGTTACTGGCTGGCGATTCCAGCTTTGGCAATTGGCGGATCGTTGGCACGCAAGAAAAAGGTCCCAGCGGGAGCAGGAACATTGCCCACGCACACGCCGCTCTTTATTGGTTGGCTAATCGCGGTCGTTATCATTGTTGGCGCACTTGGATTTTTACCAGCGCTCGCGCTTGGACCGATCGTCGAGCATTTGATGATCTTTGCTCATTAGATTGGATTTAGAAAATGAATACACCTATTAAAAAGAAATCTGTTTTTCAACGCGAACTGTATCAGCGTGCGATCTTGGATTCGTTTGTCAAATTGAATCCGCGCTGGATGGTGCGAAACCCGGTCATGTTCGTGGTGGAAGTTGGCAGCGTGCTTACCACCGGCTTATGGATCCAAGCTTTGTTCGGCATGGGTGAAGCGCCTACTGGATTTATCGGCGGAGTAGCCTTGTGGTTATGGTTCACTGTTTTATTTGCCAACTTCTCGGAGGCTGTTGCAGAAGGACGCGGCAAAGCTCAAGCCGAAGCCTTGCGAAAGACACGTCAAACGACTCAAGCAAAAAAACTGAAGAGCGCAGATCGCGAATCCAAATATGATCTCGTCGCTTCAACAACATTACGCAAAGGCGATATTTACCTCGTAGAAGCCAACGATATTATTTCGGTGGATGGCGAGATCATTCAAGGGATTGCATCGGTGGATGAAAGCGCGGTGACCGGCGAAAGCGCGCCAGTGATTCGCGAAGCGGGCGGCGACCGTTCAGCGGTCACTGGCGGAACGCGGCTTTTATCCGACTGGTTAATCATCCGCGTCACTGCCGACCCCGGCGAAGGATTCCTCGACCGCATGATCAGCCTCGTCGAAGGTGCGAAGCGGCAAAAGACTCCCAATGAAATTGCTCTCAATATTTTGCTGGCTGGCTTTACCATCATTTTCCTGATCGTCTGTGCAACACTATTGCCCTACTCTCTTTATAGCGTGCAGATTGCTGGCAAAGGTGTGCCGATCACGATCACCGTGTTAGTCGCGTTGCTTGTCTGCTTGATCCCAACCACCATTGGCGGATTGCTTTCTGCAATTGGTATTGCGGGAATGGATCGCATGATCCAGCGCAATGTAATCGCTATGTCAGGACGCGCCGTAGAAGCCGCG
>Ga0335079_10010415_pt1 | contig 10581 bp, 9 predicted proteins | sample Lox_Sample_33_FD_206719 | JGI IMG/M metagenome (GOLD analysis project Ga0335079, IMG submission 206719) | Soil microbial communities from Loxahatchee National Wildlife Refuge, Florida, United States - Lox_Sample_3.3 | ecosystem: Environmental > Terrestrial > Soil > Wetlands | place: USA: Florida... | reverse complement strand
GCATTCCCAGGGAACGAATTCTCGAATTCATGGTGGCAGATCTCCCGCGGAAGTCCTTCACCCATATTGTGCCGGATGGGTCCTCTCAGAGGTTGACTGGTCCGTCTTCACTCTTTCCGGCAACCAAGATCACAGTGGAAGATGGTTGTGCGTGGCGGCACAAGTTCAGCCCGCGCATGGCCGGATGGTAATCGGGAGTCGAGGTGACCACAACGTTACCGAGGTCGCGTATGAAGGTAACCATGCCCAGTTACTTGGCGTTCTGGGTCAATCCTGGGAGCATGGCACGTGAGGAAGCCGGAAAGAAAGTGCACCGACTTCGCAGATCGGCGTCTAGTACGCGCCCTTGTTTTTTGTGGAGGGGTTAAACTGCAGGTCAACCGGGTAGCCGGGAAACTCCACGTGCACCGCGTAGCTGGCCTCGATCATGATGCTGCCGGAGCCGATCGGTCCGGTGCGCTGCACCTTGATCTGATTCTTGTCTAAAGGAATCTCCAAGTCCTGTGCTTTCTTGTAGATGGTGTCGCGTATGGCGTCTTCGGACTTGGTGCTGTAAGTGGCCATGCGGGCTTCAGTCTCGACCGCATCCTCGAACTCATAGTTCGAGAAATATGGCGGAATCAACTCCGCGCACACATAAGCGACGCCAACAATGCACAGTACTCCGAAGATGAGCTTGAAAGAACCCATATCCTCCGCCTCCGATACGCAGGAAATCAGCGCGCCGGTCTCAGCAACTTTTGGAAATAGTCGCTTATGGCGGAAATGCTAGCATCCTGAATTTCGCGCGTCGAGCGCCGAACGACCTCGACAGTTCCTTCGGTAACTTTCTTGCCGACGGTGACACGAAAGGGTATGCCCACTAGGTCGGCGTCTTTGAACTTTACCCCCGGACGCTCATCCCGGTCGTCCAGTAAGACCTCAAACCCCGCACTTTCGAGATCACGAGCGATCTGCTCGCCGGTGGACATCAGCTTCTCGTCGGCTGCATTGGTCGGCGTCACCACGATTTCGAAAGGCGCAATCTGCTGCGGCAGCCAAAAGCCGTTTTCGTCGTTACTCTGCTCAATAGCAGCGGTGAGAATACGCTCAATCCCGATCCCGTAACTCCCCATGATCGGCGCAACCTCTTTGCCATTGCGGTCGAGCACCCGCGCTCCCATCGATTCCGAGTACTTATACCCGAGTTTAAAGATATGGCCGATTTCAACCGCCGTGTCGATGCGCAGCGGGCTGCCGCAGTTCGGACAGTCCTCACCCGCGGCGGCGGCGCGAAGGTCAGCATAGGCGGTCGGCTGAAAGTCGCGGCCCGGCGTCAGATTCTTCAGGTGATAGTCTTCCTTATTCGCGCCGGCGATCAGGTTGCTGCGGCCCTCCAGAGCGTTGTCCACGAGTAACAGGGGAGCTTCGGCATCCTCCAGTTCCTTTGCCCACTCAATTCCGACCGGGCCCAGGTATCCCGCCGGGGAATGAAACAGTTGCTGGATCTCCTCTTCCTGCATAGGACGCGTCTCTTTGCCGCCAATCGCCGCGGAAAGCTTGGCCTCGTTCAGTTGATGGTCGCCGCGCATGAGCAGGACGAGCCGGCGGAGCTTTGCCTTTCCGGTCTTGGCGTCGGTGTCGTTGATCATATAGGCAAGCGTCTTGATCTTGTTCTTGGGCGATACCCCCAGGAACTTTGCCACATCCTCGATCGTCTTCTGGCCCGGAGTGTGCACTGGGAGCGGGTTGCCATCGCCCGCCGGCGCCAGATCCTCGACCGGCGCGAGCTTCGAAGTCGCCTTCTCCAGGTTCGCCGCATAGCTGCACTTCTCGCAGCTCACGACCAGGTCCTCGCCGGCCGGTGTGCGCACCATAAACTCGTGCGACTGCGATCCGCCCATCGCCCCGGAGTGCGCCTCGACCACCACGTACTTCAGCCCGCAGCGGTCAAAGATGCGGCAGTAGGCGTCGTAGTGCTTCAGGTAGGAGACATCGAGCCCGGCGGCGTCGATGTCGAACGAGTACGCATCCTTCATGATGAACTGCCGCACGCGTAGTAGTCCGGACTTCGGACGCGCCTCGTCGCGGAACTTCGATTGAATCTGGTACCAGATCTGCGGCAGTTGCTTGTAGCTGCGCAGTTCGCGCCGCGCGATCGAGGTCATGACCTCTTCGTGGGTCATGCCCAGGCAGAGGTCGGCGCCCTTGCGGTCCTTGAGCCGGAACATATTGTCGCCCATCACCGCCCAGCGCCCGCTCTCCTCCCACAATTCCTTCGGATGCAATGCCGGCAGGTAGAATTCCTGCCCGATCTTGTCCATCTCCTGACGCACGATGGCCATGATCTTGTTGAGCGACCGTTGTCCCAGAAAAAGATAGGAGTAGAGGCCCGCGGCGAGCTGGCGAATGTAGCCCGCCCGCACCAGGAACTTGTGGCTCGCGACCTCGGCGTCCGCCGGGGCCTCGCGAAGAGTAGGAATAAAGAGTTCAGACCAGCGATGCATAGTTGGGAATCCCGAGTAGAAAGGGAAGTGGCTATTGTAACGGATTGGATGAACGCCACCGGCGTAGGGTCGCGCCAGCGCCAGCGCGGGACTTGCTCGCCTATCTACCCGCCAATTCCTTCAGAATCTCTTTCCCCAGCTTCTGGGTCTCGCCGAAAAACTTCTGATACTCCACAAACATCCGGTTCAGTTCCAGAGATTTGTCGGCGGAGAGCCGCTTGCGCAGAATCATGTCGCGCACATGAACCGGGTTCGGCAGCGTCGCATCCTCAGTAATTTCTTCCAGCGCCGTATTAGGATCGTAGTGATACATGTCCATTACCTCATCGGAGACTTGGCGATTGGGTCGCTTGGTGATTGGATGATCGAACACGACACAAGGATCGCCCGATGGCCAGATGACCCGATGGCTACACCATTTCCGTTCCCCACAAGTCATGCAGGTGAACGATGCCCTGCAGACGGCATTTCCCGTCCACCACGACCAGCGAGGTAATTTTCTTCTCCTCCATCAAGGCCAGAGCGGTCGCGGCGAATTCATCCCGAGCAATGGTCTTGGGATTCATGGTCATGCACTCACCAGCTTTGAGATCGAGCACATCTTTTCCCCGCTTCTGCAACAGGCGCCGCAAGTCGCCGTCGCTGATGATGCCCACCAGTTTCTTCCCCTCGACCACCGCGGTGACACCGAGCTTCTTGCGCGACATTTCGTAAATCACATCCGGCATCTTTGTTTTCGGACTCACCTTGGGAACAGAGTCGCCGGTATGCATCAAGTTTTCCACCCGCGCCAACTGTTTGCCGAGCTTCCCGCCGGGATGCAGACTGGCGAAGTCTTCCTCCTTGAAGCCGCGCTTCTGGGACACTGCCACCGCCAGAGCGTCGCCCAGAGCAAGCATCGTCGTAGTTGAGGCTGTGGGCGCCAGTCCGAGCGAGCAGGCTTCTTTGTCGACCGAGCAATCCAGCGCCACATCGGCTGCGGCGGCCAGGGTAGAACGCTTTTTCGCGGCTGTCCTCCTGCCCGCGAACAGTACATCTCCCGTCATACTGATCAAGCAAACCCGAAGCCGCTTGATCCTTGGCAGCAGCCGGACCATTTCCTCAGTCTCGCCGCTCGAAGAAAGTGCCAGCACCACGTCCCGGCGGACCACCATCCCAAGATCGCCATGCACGGCTTCTCCGGGATGAAGATACAGAGCCGGCGTGCCGGTGGAACTCAGAGTTGCGGCGATCTTGCGCGCGATGATGCCGCTCTTGCCGATCCCCATCACCACCACCCGCCCGCCGCAGCCATCCAGCAGTTCGACGGCGCGGTTGAACGCCTGGGCCATGGGCCCGGCAATGCGATCAGCCAGCGCCCCGAGCGCTTCGGCCTCTATGCGCACCACACTCTCGCCTAGCCTTTTCATGGAAGAGCGATATTAACAAATCAGCGCTGCCATCACGTATTTGGCAGTTTGGAGTCAGCCGCTTTGAAGGGATCGTCGGAGAGGAGGGTGGTAGTAAGAAAGTTTTGCCGCCGGATTTGTGTGCCCCGCTGGAAGCCTGCTTGAATCCGCCGGATGCTCTCCTTCGCCATCGCAGCCAGCAGCTCCGATTCTGTCATGCCGTCGTGCTGCACGGCCCGGTAGATAGCCGTCGCCCCGCCGTCCCCAAACTGGTTCGCAAGGTCCAGCATGAAGGCGACGCCGCGCTCGGACTGCAAAGCTGGAGCCGACTGATGAAATGCGTCCAGAGACTTGGAGAACGCGGCCAGAGCGGTCTGTACCTGTGCCGCTTGGAAGGTTCGAAGCGCGGCTGCCGCGCGGAACCGCCCAACCCACGGTTCCTGCACCAGGTCGAATGCCGGATCCAGCGTCTCGCCGGTATTTGGATCTACGCCGCCGTTGGACCTGCGCGTGTGCGCAATCAAGGCCTGCGCCAGCTGCGCATCTCCAGCGCCGAAAATTTGGGTGAACTGGTCTCCATCCGCCTGCGAAAACGCAGTCAGGATCTCGCTCAACCGTCCGGGGCGCTGCGCCCACTGAATCAGCCCGAACGACAAACCGGCGCCGTCGGTGTTCAGGTTAAGCGCGGCAAATTTCCCCGCCCCTTCCATCTGCGCGACAATGCTCAGGATTTTCGCAAGTTCCGTATAGGGCAGGTCGAGAACGAGGGTGAGATAACATTGGCAGGCGACCGGCGCTACCGCGGGAGCGTCCACCAGGCGGCGCAGTGTCGTTGCATCGACCTCGCCGCTCTGCGGCAGTCCCTGCTGCCCACAGAAGGTAGCCAGGGCTGCGGTTGTCCGTGGGCCAAAAACTCCATAATCGGGACTGACCAGGTTCGGAAGATTGCTCGCACCCTGCCCCCTGAGCAGATCCTGAATCGCCCCCAGCGATTCCCGGTCGGCATTGCCGGGGCTGATCGCGGGGGCGCCACTGCCTTCAGCAGACAGCAATTGATCGATGCGTTGAATACCACACAGCATTGAACCACTCACATTTCAAACCCGAATCGAAATGAAGCGTGCACATCTCAGAAGTGCTCGTCCACCACTTTCACCGGTCGCCCTAGACCCTTGGCCTGGATCGCGCGGTCCCACGGGCCGCCCTGCCAGTTATCCTTTCTTCTTTCGGCATAGAGCCAGGGCGGCAATTCGATGGACATGTTGCGCGCAATGGCGATTACGTAGGGCTCGTAGAGCGAACGCAGGTGCTCGAGTTTCTGTTCCGCTTCGGTCCCTTCGCGCAGGCGCACGCCGCGCTCCGCCAGTTGTTGGCGCAGCTTTGCCAGATCCTCGGCGGGCAACCGATCCTGCGCCCCTCGGTCGTAGCGCGCATTGACCACCTGCGCCAGATCCACGGCTGCATGCCGGGCCATGGCGAAGGTTAGTTTGGCCTGCTCGGTGGCAATCCCATCCACCCCGGCCAGAATCAATGCGCTGGCGTCGAGCACAGTCGTGAGGGCCCCCAGCCATGACTGGTTGTTGTGCTGCGAACGAAAGAAGCTCAAGGCCGGATACGAAAGATGGCTCTCCAGCACTTCGGCTGCCCAGCGCTCCCAGTCGAGCAGCAGGCGGTTGAGCACCACTTGCTGCGGCCCAGTCGCCAGCCGGGCCAGCAACTCGGCGGCGCTCGGAGGCGATCCCGCCCGCGCATCCAGCAGCGAAATCTCAATCTCCCGCCGGGAGAATGCGGAGTAAATGGTCGGCAAATAACCGATCACAACGCCAAGGAAGGCGAAGCCCATTCCGGCTTCCAACACTGCCAACGCCCGAGCTAACCCGGAACTAGGAGTGATGTCTCCATAGCCCAGCGTAAAAAACGTCTCCCCGCTGTGATAAAGCAGGACGCCGAAGGTAATCTTCGTCCCCACCATGCTCACGTGCTCCCCGGAGGCGTATTGCAGCAGGGCGAAGCCGAGAATCAGTCCCAGCGCCCAAAGCGCCAGCAGAAAGATCAGGGACAGGGGTCCGAAATAACCCAAGAACGATTCCCGGCGCATGCGCGATTGGATCCGCCGCCCAATCCGGGCCCAGGGCACCCAGGTATGGCGGTAAAACCAGGTTGTCAGCCGGAACTGCCGGGTTACCCGCCGGGGCAGGACCACGGTCTCAAACGCATCCAGCAGCACGCTGAGGATCACGACCAGACCCGCAATGAACGCCAGAATCTGCATGAGGAATTGGAATGGGATGGTAGCAGATTCTCAGGAAAATTTGCCGCCCCGGTCAGCCCATGCGTGTATCAAGCCCGGCGTGGAGCGCACCGAGCCAAGGCATCCTCCCTGCGAGGACGAATGCGAGCTTTACGGTGTCGCGTGCGCGGCCGTCACCGCCCGCTGCACCGCCTGCAATTCCTTCAATACCGTGCGCAGCTTCTGAGATTCCAGGGCGTTGGCTCCGTCGGACTTGGCTTCCTTCGGGTTGTCGTGCACTTCCATAAACACGCCATCGACCCCGGCTGCGACCGCGGCCCGTGCCAGCACCGGGATGAATTCCGGTTGACCACCGCTGGTCGCCGGCTGATCGTCGTCGCCATGCGATGAGGACGGGAGCTGTACCGAGTGGGTCGCATCGAACACCACTGGCGCGAACTTGCGCATGATGGCCAGCGACCGCATGTCGACGACAAGATTGTTGTAACCAAAGCTGGAACCACGCTCGGTGATGAAGACCTTGTCGTTCCCCGCGGTGTGGCACTTCTCGATCGCATGTTTCATATCCCAGGGCGAAACGAATTGCCCTTTCTTGATATTGACCACGCGATCGCTCATGGCCGCGGCAACCACGAGATCGGTCTGGCGGCAGAGGAAAGCGGGAATTTGCAGGACATCTGCGACTTCAGCGACCTTGGCCACGTCCCCTACTTCGTGCACGTCAGTAAGCACCGGAACGTGCACCTGGTCTTTGACCTTTCTCAGGATGCGCAACCCCTCGGCCACGCCCGGCCCGCGATAGCTGCGGATTGATGTCCGATTGGCTTTGTCGTAAGAGGCCTTAAAAATAAACGGAAAATTCAGCGAACGGGTGACACCCTTGATGACTTCGGCCATGAACAGCGCATGCTGTTCGCTCTCAATCACGCACGGGCCTGCGATCAGAAATAAATCGCCAGAACCAACGTGGATTCCCTCGATTTGGAAGGAAACGCTCATATGCGTCGCAACCGATGCACTACCTTCTCCCTACCTTCTCCGGCCGGTGGAACAACTCCACTTCCGCCGCGGACTTTTCTGCCCGCCGTTTAATGCCGTGTTCGTAGGCCGCCCCGATGAAATTCTTGAACATCGGCGCCGGCTCCAGCGGCTTCGACTTGAACTCCGGATGGAACTGGCAGCCAATGAAATAAGGATGATCCGGCAACTCGATCATCTCCACGTATGTCCCATCCGGTGTGGAACCGGAAATCTTCAAGCCTGCCGCAGTGAGCGTCTCTTCGTATTCCCGGTTGAATTCGTAACGATGCCGGTGCCGCTCGCTGATCTCTGTCGCGCCGTAGATCTTATGCGCGAGAGTGCCCGGCTCAATCTTGCAGGTCCAGGCACCCAGCCGCATGGTGCCGCCCAGTTCCTCCACGCCGCGCAGCTCACGCAGCTTGTAAATCACGCGATGCGGAGTCGCCGGATCGAATTCGCTCGAGTTGGCCTCCGTCAATCCACAGACATTGCGCGCGAATTCAATGCAAGCGGTCTGCATCCCCAGGCAAATCCCGAAATACGGAACCTTCTCTTCGCGCGCATAGCGGATCGCGATGAGCATGCCTTCGATCCCGCGCTTGCCGAAACCTCCGGGTACCAGGAGTCCGTCATATTCCTCGAGTTGCGATTCGAAGCTCTGGTCGCCGCTCTCCAGCCCTTCAGCCTCAACCCAGTTCAGCTGAAGTTTCAGATTGTGCGCCATGGCGCCGTGCACCAGGGCTTCCTTCAGCGACTTGTAGGAGTCTTCGTACTCCACATACTTGCCGACGATGCCGATGTGCACTTCGTCTTTCGGGTTGTAGACACGGTGCACGATGTCTTCCCAGTTTTTCATGTCACGGTCTTTGGATTCCATATGCAAATATTTCAGCACCAGGTTGTCCACCGACTCGCGCGCGAACACCAGCGGCACTTCGTAAACCGAAGCCACATCTTTGGCGGTAATGACCGCTTCTTCTTCCACATTGCAGAACAGCGCGATCTTCGACTTGATTTCTTTCGACAGGAAACGATCGGTGCGGCACAGCAGTATGTCGGGCTGAATCCCGATGCTGAGCAGTTCTTTCACCGAGTGCTGCGTCGGCTTGGTCTTGAGTTCCTGCGCCGCGGCAATGAACGGTACCAGCGTGACGTGCACAAACAGTGTCCGCTCGCGCCCCAGTTCCTGGCGCATCTGGCGGATCGCCTCCATGAAGGGCAACGATTCGATGTCGCCCACGGTCCCGCCGATTTCTACAATGGCTACGTCCACATCCTGCGCCACCTTCTTCATGGCAGCCTTGATTTCGTTGGTGACGTGGGGAATGACCTGGACCGTCTTGCCAAGATAATCGCCACGCCTTTCCTTGGCGATGATCTGCTCGTAAATCCGCCCGGTGGTCCAGTTGTTATCGCGGGAAAGCTTGGCGTGGGTGAAGCGCTCGTAGTGGCCTAGATCGAGGTCGGTTTCAGCCCCATCGTCGGTTACGAAGACTTCTCCATGCTGAAACGGCGACATCGTGCCCGGATCGACGTTCAGGTAAGGGTCGAACTTCATGAGGTTGACCTTCAGCCCGCGGCTCTCCAGCAGACAGCCGATCGAAGCCGCCGCCAATCCCTTGCCCAACGAAGACACCACGCCGCCGGTTACAAAAATGTACTTAGCCGACATCGCTTCCTCACCTTAATTTGTGGTTGGATTTTCGTGCAGGATGGGTGCACGACCAATTATGCCAGAAATGGGTGTGGAAAAGAACGATCGTAATCGGAATGTTTGGCGGGCCGCATGAAATCCGGAATTTAGGAGTGCGACCGCAGACCCGGCCAAGACTCCAGCCATTCCAGCTCCCTCATCATTACCGCCGTAACGTCTGGATGAGAGATATCTGATTGGTTTTCGAAGCCGCCTTTTATGATTGAATTCTTATTCTCTCCTTGGTGACGGTGCCGGACCGAGTTTATGTAGAAGGGATGCAGTCAGCGGTTGCCGCGCAGTATGCCAGTAGAATCACAGGATTGGAAAGACCCCAATGCGGCGGGCAGGGTGCCAGGCAGCGCCGTCCGGGCGGGAATGCGCCGCATCGAGCAGCGGGAATGGTGGCTCTGGTCCTTCGCCGTATTTGTCACCCTGCTGTTGACCCTGGGCATCGTCTCCTTCGTCTTTCCCATGCTGCATGGCGCGGCCAATGACTTTCACCTCGCCGATCTGCCTTATGCCACCCGGGGTTTGGTGGGCTTGGTCCTGCTATTCGATATCTACACCGTTTACCAGCAGTTGCAGATTCACCGCATGCGCCGCCAACTCATCGCCGGTGAAGAACTGTTCCGTCTGATTACCGAGAATGCGGCAGACATGATCGCGGTGGTCGATGCCAACGGACAGCGCCTGTACAACAGTCCTTCCTACCAGAGAGTTCTCGGGTATACGCCGGAAGAACTGCAGAGCACCTCGTCGCTCGATCAGGTCCACCCGGAAGACCGAGAACTGGTGAAAGCCGCCGCCCGGGATGCGGTGGCCGGCGGACACGGCCGTCGAATCGAGTACCGGATGCGCCACAAAGATGGAAGCTGGCGCACTCTGGAATCGACTGCCAGCACCATTCTGGATGACGCTGGAAAAGTCGCCAAGCTGGTGATTCTGAACCGTGATATCTCGGGACGCCGCCGCCTCGAAGATCAGTTACGCCAGGCCCAGAAGATGGAAGCCGTCGGACGCCTCTCCGGAGGCGTTGCCCACGACTTCAACAATCTGCTCGGCATCATCATTGGCTACGGGGAGATTCTCGAAGAGGGCATCCCGGCCAGCGACGAAAAGCATGAGAGCGTCAACGAGATCCTGAAGGCTGGCCGCCAAGCCTCATCCCTCACCCGCCAGCTCCTGGCTTTCAGCCGCCAGCAGGTGCTGGAACCCAAGGTTCTCGATCTGGGCGCGGTAGTCTCCGACGTAGAGAAAATGCTGAAACGCCTTATCGGCGAAGATATCGAACTTACCACCCGCCTCAATCCTGAACTTGGCCGCGTCAAGGCGGATCAGGGCCAGATCGAGCAGGTTGTCCTGAACCTGGCGGTGAACGCCCGTGACGCTATGCCCCAGGGTGGAAAGTTGTTGATCGAGACCAGCAATGCCGAAATCGACGAGGTCTTTGCCCACCAATCTCCGTTTTCGGTCGAGGTTGGCTCCTACGTCTGCTTGTGTGTTACCGACAGTGGGGTCGGGATGGATGCGGCCACCCAGGCGCAGATTTTCGAACCCTTCTTCACCACCAAAGAAAAGGGCAAAGGAACCGGTCTCGGCCTCTCCATGGTCTACGGCGTGGTCAAGCAAAGCGGCGGCTATATCACGGTCTACAGCGAAGTGGGTGCCGGGACCACCTTCAAAATCTATCTGCCGCGAGTTGATGGCGTGCTGCATAAGGACGGGCCTCGTAGCGCGGAG
>Ga0335079_10010414_pt1 | contig 10581 bp, 8 predicted proteins | sample Lox_Sample_33_FD_206719 | JGI IMG/M metagenome (GOLD analysis project Ga0335079, IMG submission 206719) | Soil microbial communities from Loxahatchee National Wildlife Refuge, Florida, United States - Lox_Sample_3.3 | ecosystem: Environmental > Terrestrial > Soil > Wetlands | place: USA: Florida... | reverse complement strand
TCGAACACGCCTTCATCGTCCCGTCCAAGGTCACGGCCCGCATCCAGGAAACCCATATCACGCTCGGCCATGTGATTTGCGGCCTGGTCGAAGAGGCCTTCACCGAATAATACCGCGCGGGTGTCCTGAGGCGGGGCGCCCCATCGCGCGCAGCCGAGGTCCCTGCGCCGGGCGGGGCGGCGAGCACGATGGGGCTGCCGAAGGACAGGACCCGCGCCAGCAAGGATCCGTTTGTGAAAAGGAAACCTACATCATCCGACGACCGGATCGACTTTTCCGGCGTCCGGACCTATCCTCTCAAAGACCGCAAGAGCAAGGTCTCGATACGTGAATTCGGCCGGCCTTACGGAGGGGGGGACCGGATCACCCGGTTTATCGATTCCCTTCCGGACATCCTCGCCGCCAAAGATCTCAAGGCCGTGATCGAGGCCGTCGCGCGGGCCCATCGGAAGAAGCGCCCGATCGTCGTCGGCATGGGCGCCCACCTGACGAAGGTCGGGCTGAACCCGATCCTGATCGACCTGATGGAACGCGGCGCGATCTCGGCCGTGGCCGTGAACGGCGCCGTGATCATCCACGACTTCGAGCTGGCGTTGGCCGGAAAAACCTCCGAAGACGTCGAGGAACAGCTCGGCAGCGGCGCGTTCGGCATGGCCGAGGAAACCGGACGCATCCTCAACGAGGCGATCGTCAAGGGCGTGCCGCAGGGCTTGGGCATCGGGGCGGCCGTCGGGCAGTGGCTCAACCGTTCCGACGCGCCGAATAAAAAGCACAGCCTCCTGGCGACCGCAGACCGGCTGGGTATCCCGGTCACGGTCCATGTCGCGATCGGAACGGACATCATCCATATGCATCCGTCCGTCAGCGGGGCCGCGCTGGGCGAGGGATCGCTGCTCGATTTCAAACGCCTCTGCTCGGTCGTGGCACGGCTGGAGGGCGGCGTCTATCTCAACATCGGCTCGGCCGTGATCCTGCCCGAGGTCTTCCTAAAGGCCCTCACGCTGGTCCGGAATCTCGGCCACACCGTCGACCGTTTTACCACCGTGAATCTCGACTTCATCCAGCAGTACCGGCCCCTGACCAACGTCGTCCGCCGCCCGACCCAGAAAGGGGGAAAAGGTTATTCCCTGACCGGCCATCACGAAATCATGGTGCCGCTGCTGGCGGCCGGAATCATCGAGCGGATCCGTCGATCGTCATGACCCGCCGGCCCCGACGTTCCCCCGTCGTTTCCCAAACCAAGGTCAAGACCGTCCCTCAATTGAGATCGATCCTGGCCCGGCTCCGGAGACGAGGCGAGCGGATCGTTATCACCAACGGCTGCTTCGACCTGCTCCACGTCGGCCATCTCCGCTATCTCCGACGCGCCCGACGCTACGGAGACCGCCTGGTGGTCGCCATCAACAGCGACCGGTCGGTGAGAAAGATCAAGGGCCCGCGCCGCCCGCTGCTCCCGCAGGCCGAGCGGGCCGAGCTGCTCGCGGCCCTCTCCTGCGTGGACTATGTCACGATCTTCGACGAGCCGGATCCGCTCAAGATCATCACGGCGCTCCGGCCGGACGTCTTGATCAAAGGCAGCGATTGGGGTCAAAATAAGATCATCGGCCGGGACGTCGTCGAGCGGCGCGGCGGCCGGGTCCGTCGGGTGCCCCTGGTCAAGGGCGTGTCCACCTCGCGGCTGATCGAAAAGATCCGGAAACTTTAACGAGCGGGTGGCCGGAGGCGGACGCCCCATCCATGAAAGAATACAACCCCACAGAGCTGAAGCCATCCTCACTCCTACAACCGCTGATCGCCCCCGCGCTGAAATGGATCCAGGCCGGCCGACGCCGGCTCGTCTTCTCCGGCCTCTGGGGCTCGGCCAAGGCGGCCGTGATCGCCGGAATGGCGACGGAGGCCAATGTTCCCTTCTTCGTCCTCGCCGCGACGGACGTGCAGGCCGAATCGTTTCATCAGGACCTGGTTTGCTGGTTCCAATGGCTGGGCCGAACGGCCGATCCGCCCATCCTTTTTCCCTCTCCCGAAATTCTCCCCTATGAACTGACCGCGCCCCACCCCGACCTGATCCGGCAGCGGATGCAGGCGTTGTATCGGATGGCCCGGACCGACCCCGACCGATCCGACCGGCCGATGATCGTCGTCGCCTCCGTCCCGGCCGCGATGCAGCGCGTGATGGCCCCGGCCGCGCTGCGCGGGGCCGCCCTCTCCCTGTCCGCCGGACAAGCGGCCGACCGGGACGGCCTGATCGAATCGCTCGTCGATCTCGGTTATTCCCGGACCGAATCCGTCCAGCATCCGGGGGAATTCGGCGTGCGCGGAGGAATCCTGGACCTCTTCTCGACCGCCGGCCGCGAGCCGGTCCGAATCGAATGGGCGGGCGATCAGGTCGAGTCGATCCGGGTTTTCGATCCCGAGACCCAGCTCTCGGCCGCGGCGGAAGCCCGCGTCCAAATCCTACCGGCCCTGGAACCGGATGATCAGGCCCGCGCCACGGTGACGGACTATCTTCCCCCGGAAGCGCGCCTCGCGCTGGACGAGTCCGCCCAGATCCGGGACCTCATGGAAGAGTTCGATTCCGAGGTCCGCCTGGCCCAGTCCTCCCTGCCGCCCGACCGGCGGACGGCCCTTCAACGCTATCTCACCTCGGACGAACTGGAGCGGCAGCTGCAATCGAGACCGTCCATCCTTCTCGAAACAAGTCATCTCGAGACCGAAGCGGACCGGGATCTGCTTTTATTTTCGACCCGATCTCCCGAAAGCCTGGGCCTGGGCGTGAGAGGCACCCCGCTCTCCGCCGCGCTCAAGACGGCGGACGATTTGCGACGGAAAGCCCGCGTCGTCTTCGTCGCCAAGACCGCGGCTCAAAAAGACCGGATGTTGGACCTGTTCCGCGAGCATGACCTGCCGGCCGAGACGGGGTCCGGTCCGGCTCCCTTCTCACCCGCCGGGCCGGAAGCGACTTCCCCCTTCACGATCGCCGTCGGCGGGCTCTCGTCGGGCTTCATCGATCTTCCAAATCGTCTCGCCCTCCTGACGGACGAGGACCTCTTCGGCAAGACCGCCCGGCACCGTCCGGCGCCGAAACTCAACCGGGCCCAGTTCCTTGCCTCGCTGGAGGATCTGGAGGATGGAGACTATTTGGTCCACGTTCAACACGGGATCGCACGCTACGAGGGCCTGAAGCGTCTTTCGATCCAGGGCTACGAAAGCGATTTCCTGATCCTGCGATACCGGGGCGGCGACACCCTTTACCTTCCCGTCGACCGGCTGAACCTCGTCCAGAAATATACCGGCGTCGAAGGCCACCGGCCCAAACTGGATCGTCTCGGCGGCGTCACCTGGGCGCGAACCACGCGACGCGTCAAGAAGGCGGTCGAAACGATCGCGAAAGAGATCGTGGAACTCTACGCCGTGCGGGAGACGACCCCGGGGCATGCGTTCTCAAAAAACCCCGCGCTCTCGCGCGAGTTCGACGCCGCCTTCGCCTACGAAGAGACGCCCGATCAGCTCAAGGCGATCGAGGACATCCAAAAGGACATGGAAGAAGCCCAGCCGATGGACCGGTTGATCTGCGGCGACGTCGGCTACGGGAAGACCGAGGTCGCGATGCGGGCCGCGTTCAAGGCGGTGATCGACGGAAAGCAGGTCGCCGTCCTCGTGCCGACGACCCTGCTGGCGCAGCAGCACGGGGAGACTTTTCGCGAGCGCTTCGCGCCGTTTCCGGTCCGCGTCGAAACGCTCAGCCGGTTCCGCACCTCGAAGGAACAGCGGACGGTCCTGTCGGATCTGGCGGCCGGTCGGGTGGACATCGTGATCGGGACCCATCGCCTTCTTCAAAAGGACGTCGTCTTTCACGATCTCGGACTGCTGATCGTGGATGAAGAACAGCGCTTCGGCGTCGGCCACAAGGAAAAACTCAAGCAACTCCGAAAGACGGTGGACACCCTCACCCTCAGCGCGACGCCCATTCCCCGAACGCTTCAGATGGCCCTGACCGGGATCCGCGAGCTCTCGATCATCGACACGCCCCCGGCCGATCGGCTATCCATCCGGACGATCCTGACGCGGTTCGACCGTTCGGTGATCCGGAACGCCATTCTCCGGGAATTGGCCCGCGGCGGACAGGTCTTTTTCGTCCACAACCGCGTTCAGGACATCGAGCGGCTCGGCCAGCTCCTCCGGGAGCTCGTCCCGGAGGCGAAGCTCGCGGTGGCGCACGGTCAAATGCACGGACGGGAGCTGGAGCGGGTGATGTGGAAATTCGTGCATCAGGAAACGAACGTCCTCCTGACCACCACGATCATCGAATCCGGCCTGGACATCCCCACCGCCAACACCATTCTGATCAACGACGCCCATCGATTCGGCCTGTCCGATCTCTATCAGCTCCGGGGGCGCGTCGGGCGGTCGGGGCATCAGGCCTTCGCCTACCTGCTCGTCCCGTCCGACCGCGGACTGACCGAGGAAGCCCGCGCCCGCATCCAGGCGATCCAGGAGTTCTGCGAACTGGGCGCCGGATTCCGGATCGCGGCCCGCGACCTGGAAATCCGGGGCGCCGGCAATTTCCTGGGAAAACAGCAGTCCGGCCATATCGCGGCGGTCGGCTTCGACTTTTATCTTCAGCTGATCGAGGAATGCGTGCAGGAACTCAAAGGCGAGCAGGCCGAAGAGGAAATCGAGCCGGTCCTGAACCTAAAGGTTTCGGCCTTCATCCCCGAAACCTATGTCCCGGATACGGCTCAACGCCTCGCGGTTTATCGAAGGCTCGCGGGGCTGAAAACCGAATCCGATCTGGGCGCGTTCCGAACCGAATTGGAAGACCGCTACGGCGCCCCGCCGGAACCCGTCGAACGCCTGTTGCAGGCCGTAGGGATCAAGGCGCTGGCGCGGCGGCTGAAGATCCATTCGATCGATTCGAAAAGCGACGGGATTCTTATCGTTTTTGGCCCGGCCCGTCCTTTGACCGACGCCCAGGTCCGCCGGCTCCTGTCGGACGCTTCGGGGCGTCTCCGGCTCGTCTCCGAATTCAGCGTCAAACTGCGGCTCGCCGAAGCGGAACAGTCCGAATGGCCGACCCTCTTTGCGACGGTAACAAATTACTTGCAAAGCCTGCTATAATATGGTAGGAAATCCAACGGAGGGCGGATGTCCAGGAGTTTCGTTTTAAGGATCGTGTTGGTGACCGCAGGGCTTTTGGCCTGCAACAAATCGGCCGCTCCCGCCATTTCGACCCCGGATTCCACTCTCGCCCAGGTGAACGCCGCAACGATCACGGTCGATCAGTTCAACCAGAAATGGTCGCAGCTTCCCGAAGCGGTCCGAACGGCCTACGCCGGGCCGAACGGGAAAAAAGATTTTCTGGGCGAATTGATCACGCGCGAGCTGCTGCTGCAGAAAGCGCATCAATTAAAACTGGACCAGGACAAAACCTTCGGGGAACAGGTGGAGTCCTATAAAGAGCGGCTGTTGCTGGACGCCACGCTTCATGAGCTGATCGAGAAAAAAATCCAGGTATCGGACACGGACTTGGAGGCCTACTTCAACACCCATCGGGAATCCCTTCCGTTGATTGAAGAAGCGCGGGCGAGCCACATCCTGGTCAAAACCCAAGCCGAAGCCCGGGCCCTGCTGGGACGCCTGCGCCGGGGCGCCGATTTCGCCGCGCTGGCCAAGTCGCGCTCGATCGACCCCGCCACAAAGGACAAGGGCGGCGACCTGGGCGTGTTGCGAAAAGGCCGTGTGCTCCCGGAATTCGAGAAGGCCGTTTTCGAACTGAAGCCCGGCCAGATCAGCGATGTGGTGAGGACCTCGTACGGCTACCATATCATCCGCGTTCAAAGCCGCCGCAGTCAAAAACCCCTCTCGGTGGACGACGTGCGGGACGAGGTCCGCGAACAGATCGTCAAGGAAAAAGAATCGGCCCTTTTCGACGAACTCGTCAAAACGTTGCGGGCCGAATCCAATATCGTCATTTCGGAGTCCCGATTGGCCTCCATCGGAGAAGACGCCTTAAGAAACCATGACCCTGCGCCTGCGGCTCCACACTAACCCGTTCTGTTTATATGCCCTGGTGGTGCTGTGCGTCGGCTGCGGGAAAACCGGCGTTCTCCCTTCGTCGCCGATCGTCGCCACGATTGACGAGGACAACATCAGTCTCGAAGAGTTCAGGACCGCTTTCATGGAAGCCAAGCTCGAGGGCCCGATCGACGAAAACAGCGAATCCGTCAAGGAACTCAAGCGGAACATTCTCAACGAGATGATCGAGCAGCGCCTGTTTCTGGCCGAAGCCGGAAGGCTGAAACTGGAGGTCGGCCCCGATGAGCTCCAACAAGCCATCGACCGAATCAAGGGCGACTACGCGCCCGGAGAGTTTGAGGCCATGATCCAGAGTCAACGAACCACCCTTGACCAATGGAAAGAGCGACTTCGAAAGGAACTCCTCAGCCAGAAGGCCGTCAACCAGGCCGTTCCCCAGACCATTCGGATCTCGGACGACGAAATCCAGAATTACTACCGAGAGCACCCCAAGGAATTCGTGCACCCGAACGAGGTCCGTGCGCGCCAGATCGTCGTGGCCAACGAGGAGACCGCCAAATCGCTTCGCCTCCAACTGACGCAGGGAGCCGACTTCGCATCCCTGGCGAAAGCCCGCTCGCTCAGCCCGGATAAAGAACAGGGCGGCGATCTCGGGTTTTTTACCCGGGGCGAGATGCCGGAGGAATTTGACATCGTCTTCTCCCTGGGGGTCGGAAAGATCAGCCCGATTGTCAAAACCGCATACGGGTATCATCTCTTCAAGGTGGAGGAACAGCATCCGGAGCGACCGATGTCGCCGGCCGAAGCCGCCGAGAGGATTCGAGCCCAACTGACCCAGGAGCGGCGTGAAAAGTCGTTCGCGGACTGGGTCGCCGGTTTAAAAGGAAAGGCCCGTATCAGGGTGAATGACCAGATCCTCTATCAACCGTTGGGCGTAGGGGATTCCGCCCCGGAGCCCGTTCATGAGTAAGCGATTCGCCCGCATCGTCCTTTCGGCCTTTTTGTTCACGGTCGCGGCCCAACCGCAGCTTGGCGACGCGGTGACCGTGGACCGCATCGCGGCCATCGTCAACGGCGAGATCATCACCGCATCCGACCTGAAATCGGCCGCCGCACGGGCGCGCCTCGGTTTACTGACCTTGACGCCCGATGGAACGCCGGCCCGCACGCCGGTTTCCGAACAGAAGGTTCTGGAACAACTGATCGACCAGAAACTCCAATTGCAACTGGCCCAGAAGAAGGGCATCACGGTCGAACCGGATGAAATTGATAAAGCGGTGCAGGACGTGAAACAAAAAAACGGCATGGCCAACGATGCGGCCCTTGAAAAAGCGCTGGAAGAAGAGCATTCCAGTCTCGACCAGTATAAGAAAGGGCTGAAGGATCAAATTATGATCCTCAAACTCGTGAACCGCGAAGTGAAGTCCGGCGTACTTCTGAGCGATCAGGATATCCGCGCATACTACGAGGAACATCCGGACCGGTTTCGGACCCCGTTGCAGTATCATCTTCACCAGATTTTTATCCCCCTTTCAACGCCAGACGCCTCGCCGTCATTCGACCAGAGCGTCCGGGATGCGGTTGACCGACTTAAAAAAGGCGCGGATTTTCAAACCCTGGCCCAGCAATACGCGGCCGGGGCGGACAGGAAAGGCGACGGCGATCTGGGCAACCTCGACGCGGACCAGATGCTGCCGGACGTGCACCGGGCGATCGAGCACTTAAAGCCCGGCGAGATCAGCGAGCCGGTCAAAACGGCCTCGGGGGCCCACATTTTCCGGCTCGATGAGATCCTTCCTTCCAAAACCCGCCCGATCGAGGAAGTCAGGCCGGAAATTCAGGATCTCTTGTTTCAGGAGCGATCGGCCGATTTGTATGAAAAATGGCTTAAAGATCTGCGGGCCGCCGGCCAGGTCGAAATCAAATATTAGGGAAGGAACGGAAAAAACCGCAGGGCAAGGAGGACGACATGATGACTCGAATCGCTTGGGCCGTACTGTTGACGGCCGTGATCGGCGCCTATCCGGTTTTTGCGGACGAGTTGTTCGACGCGGAAACGGCGAAACGGCATTTCAACACCGGTCTGGAGCTGTACTTCAAGCAGGATTACAAGAACGCGATCAAGGAGTTTGAGACCGCGACCGAGATCGACCCCGAAAACGCCAACGCCTACTATTTTATGGGGTATTCGTATTACAAGCTGAAGGACATGAAGAAAGCCATGGAGGTGTTCGATCAGGCATACGACGCGAACACGAAATACAGTCCCATACGAAAGACCTCAACCAACGAGCCCCTGCCGGGCCCGGAATGAGCCTAAGGCGTCTCTTTCAGGATTTCCAAAAACAGTTTGACCAGTTGGGGATCAAACTGGGTTCCGGCGTTTTTCTGCATTTCGTTGACCGCGTATTCCTTGCCGGGGGCCTTTCGGTACACCCGGTCGAATGTCATCGCATCGTAAGCGTCCACAAGGGCAACAACCCGCGCCCCCAACGGAATCTCCTCGCCTCGCAGCCCGTTCGGATACCCCTTTCCGTCCCACCGTTCGTGATCCGCCCGGACCAACGGAACAACCGGTTCCAGAAATTTGACGGGTTGAATGATCTGCGCTCCGAGGACCGGATGCTGCTTCATCACTTCATATTCGTCCGCAGTCAATTTGCCCGGCTTCTTTAGGATCGATTCCGGAATCCCGATCTTGCCGATGTCATGGAGGATCGCCGCATATTGAAGCACCTCTTGGTCGTTCTCTGAAAACCCCAACCGCCGGCCGAGCAACAGCGCGTGTTCGACCGTGCGATCCGAATGCCCCATGGTCTCCACATCTTTCGTTTCCAGGGCCGAGGCCAGCGCCTTGATGGAGTCCAGGTTGGCCGCCTTTATTTGGTTTCCTCTCAAAACGACCTCTTCAAACAGCCTGGCGTTCTCAATCGCGCCGGCCATCTGACGGGCGACGGAATCGCACAGTCGGACCTTCCCCGGCGCAAAGGGGCTCCGCTCCCATTGCCGGATCTCTCCCAGAACCAGAAGGCCTAAAAGATTTGATTTCTTGCTCACGGGACAGATTAAAAGGGACTGCAGATCTTCCACCCCGCCGGTAAAGAGCGACCGATCCAACGGGGTGCGCGCTTTGGTCATAATGTCCGCCCCGCGCAGCAAGAGAGGTTCCGAGGCCGTCTGAACCGCGCGTAGATATTCCGATTCTCGGGTTTCACAGAAACGGCCGATTTCAAAATCTCCATCGAGCTCCCGCCTCGGATGCGCGGCCATGACCATCAGATGATTCTGCTGCCGGTTGATCAGAAGAATCCGGCAGAAGGTAACTCCCAGCCGCTCCGTGGCGATTTGGGCGGAGGTCTGCAACAGCTCCCGGAGGTTCAGCGAGGATGAAACGGTCGTGGTAATTTCCAGGAGCAGAACCAGTTCTTTGGTCCGTTCTTCGAGCTTGTCCAGGCTCCGTTGCCGTTGTTCATTCGCCTCCGTTAACTCCCGGATCCGCTCTTCCAAATGTTCAACCAGTCGAACGCTGTGCTCCTTTAAGTAAACTTTTTCATCCTCGGGACTCACCGATTCCTTCAGCCCTTTTAAAAAGGTTTCGACTTGACCCGCGAACGTCGAAACATCGATCGGTTTGGCGATATAGCCGTCGCAACCGGCGGTCAGTGTCCGTTCCCGGTCGCCCTTCATTACATTCGCGGTCAAGGCCACGATGGGAATCGCCTCCAGGCCCTTCGTGTTTTTGATCTTCGTGGCCGCGGCGTATCCGTCCATATCCGGCAGATTGATGTCCATCAGAATCAGGTCCGGGTGTTCCCGCTCAGCCATCGCGATCCCGGTCATTCCGTTTTCGGCTTCCAACACCTCATACCCCTTGGCCTCAAGGACTCTCCTGATCAAAAGGACGTTCTCCGGATTGTCCTCCACGTAAAGGATCTTTCTTTTCGATTCCATTGAACCCTCCTTCTCATTACGGACGGCCCTGAGTCTGCCGTCGGCCTATATTATACATCCAAACGCTTGAGCGCGGCCTTTACTTCAACCATAAAATCGGCCTCGCCCAGGACGTTTTTCTGGATGGACGTGATCACTTTGCCGTTTAGGCGCTCCCGGTCTGCCGGCGTCAGATCTTTGGCCGTAACGATCGCGACCGGGATATTCCGGGTGGCCGGATCCGCGTGAAGGGCATCAAGAACTTCGAATCCGTCCATGCCGGGCATCATCAGATCAAGAAAAACGATGTCCGGCTTTTCATTCCGAATCAGGGCCAGCCCCTCCTCTCCGCCCATGGCCGCGTGCACCCGATACGGTTGCCGGCCCAAGACTTTTTGCATCAATGCAATCGCCATCGGATCGTCGTCAACGACAGCCACGTTGCGAACCGTTCCCAACCGGTTCAGAGCTTGGAGAACCGCCTCTTGACTGACCGGTTTGACCAGGTAATCCACCGCTCCCAGAGCATACCCTTTTCCGCTGTCATCCAGGATGGAACAGATCACGACCGGGATTTGCTTTGTTTGTGGATTCTCTTTGAGCTCCTGCAAAACA
>Ga0335079_10010412_pt1 | contig 10582 bp, 8 predicted proteins | sample Lox_Sample_33_FD_206719 | JGI IMG/M metagenome (GOLD analysis project Ga0335079, IMG submission 206719) | Soil microbial communities from Loxahatchee National Wildlife Refuge, Florida, United States - Lox_Sample_3.3 | ecosystem: Environmental > Terrestrial > Soil > Wetlands | place: USA: Florida... | reverse complement strand
CCATGGAAACCGGGGTGGCGCGGCAACCGGTGGATCTCGATCAATATCGCGAGTCGCTCGAACGCCGCCTCGGGAAGGCGCACGAAGTGATGCGCTTCATGATCCACAAAGCGCAACGCGAACCGAAGCGCATCGTGTTCACCGAGGGCGAGGAGAGCAAGATCCTGCGCGCGTGCCAGATCCTGGTAGACGAAAAGATTGCCGACCCGGTGCTACTGGGGCACGAAGCGAAGATTCGCGACAAAATCGCCGAACTGCGGCTGAGCTTGAAGGGTGTGCAGATCATCGATCCAGCGTGCTCGCCGCGCCTGGCCCATTATTCCGAGGAGCTGTACCACGCCCGGCAGCGCAAGGGCATCACACGCACCGAAGCCGAGCAGATGATCCTCAACCCGGTGACGTTTGCCAGCATGATGGTGCGGCTGGGCGAGGCCGACGGCCTGATCGGCGGATTGACCACGCATTACCCCGACACCATCCGGCCGGCGCTGCAACTGATCGAACCGCGGCAGGAGCTGCGCCGGGTGGCCGGCGTCTATGTGCTGATTACGCCCAAAGGCGGCATTTACTTTCTCGCCGATGCCACGGTAAATATCGATCCGACGGCGGAGGACCTGGCCGAGATCGCGATCATGGCGGCGGAGAAGGCGCGGCGGTTTGGACAGGAGCCGCGTGTCGCGATGCTCTCGTTTTCGAACTTCGGCAGTACGCGCCACCCGCTCTCGGAAAAAGTGCGCCGCGCGACCGAACTGGTGCGCCAGCGCGCGCCCGGCCTGATGATCGACGGCGAAATGCAAGCCGATACCGCGGTGGTGCCCGAGATCATCGACGAGACGTACCCGTTCAGCACGCTGAAGGGCGGCGCGAACGTCCTGATCTTCCCGAACCTCGAAGCCGGCAACATTGCCTACAAGCTGCTGCACCGCATCGGCGGTATGGAGCTGATCGGCCCGCTGCTGACCGGCCTCTCGAAGCCCGTGCATGTCCTGCAACGCGGTTCGGAAGTGAACGACATCGTGCATGTGGCGGCGGTGGCGGTGATCGACGCGCAGGAAGTGGGAAAACCGTACTGGACGCTGAGCAGCGTGATGCAGCACTGAAAAGAACAATGCAGGTTTCAAGACCGGCGTGGCTTGAGATTGTCCAATCTGTTGACGGGACCGTACTTGAGGCGGCGGAGCGCACACTTAATGGCCGACATCCCAATCTTGATTTGGGGATGATTCCCTATGCGGCATTGCTCCATCTCAGGGGTTGTCTGGAGACAGGGCTTTGGGCAAACGGCCAGGGCTATCACGCAGCTGCGCTTGGAATCTTCCGACACAGTGTTGAGGCACTGACTCTGGTTGATCTGGGACTTCAACCACCTCGGTACAATTCCTCTATTCTTTTCGATTGGAAGGCTGGCAAAAAATCCAGGGCGAGATTCGGAAGGCGCTGGAACGAGATATTTGGCCGCGTTATGGCGAAGGTTTATGGACTGAACCCTGGGGCGAGTTCTTTAGCAATCTTTCGCGCGCTGTCCAACCATTCGCACACTACACACCCGATCTAATGAACTGGCAGTTCTACCTACCAGATCAAGCTCCGGCGGTTAGCGGGACTGGAGACTTGTTGGTTATTGCGCGGCTCGGCCGCAAGACGCACGACAGCGTAAATGCGGCACGTCTGTATCTGCTTTCTGCGATGGTTGTCTGGGCCGTTGCGAAACTCCTGCTGTTTAATGAGCCGGCGTGGCGTGGCCCAGTTGAACAGATTAGAGCACTAGGCAGGTCGATCGCTGATTCGAAGCTGCTGGATAGGCGTGGGCGTTGGGACGAACAATTAATGGGACACTTGTTCTTCAAGCCAGAGTATGACCGGAGTGATGCTCCCCTCTAAGGCGCTAGCCAGACGCTTGGAAACGCCGAATTTTAAGCGGAGTACGCCAATGTCAGCCAGAGGCAGTATTCTATAGGCAGGATCTTTCCTAATGGCCTATTTACCGCGAGGCGTTGCACAGCCGACCGAACTTGTAAAGCACCTCAACCCCCTTGATCCTCTCTTGGCGGAGGCTGGTGCCGTGAAGTGGCGTTACACGATCGATGAGGACTGGAGCGGAGATCCGGCGATTTTTTTCTGGATCACACTGTCGGATGAGACGGCCGATCCGAGGATTCTGGGCCAGACGGCGCGTCGGATCAAGGATCTCATTTACCGGCAAGTCGACCCGCAGGGTCAATGGGGCCTGATTCCCTACTTCAACTTCCGAAGCCAATCCGAACAGGCGCAACTCAAGGATGAGGCTTTTGGCTAAAGGATGAGGCTTTGGGCTGAAGGATGGCCTATCACGACGAGTTGATCGAGCACGCGGTGTTTCTCGCGGAGTTCAATTTGCCTGGCCAGCCGAAACAGGCGGACCTGCGGCGTGCGGTTTCGGCCGCATACTACGCTCTTTTCCATTTGCTCACGACGGAGGCCGCCCAGAACTGGAAGCATTTCAGGCAGCGGGATCGCTTTGCGCGGATGTTCGATCACGGCCGCATGAAGACTTGCTCCTCAAGAGTCTCCTCGCGTCCGCTACCGATCGATCCCGCGGAAATTCCCGTCGCGAGGAGTTTGAAACTCGTCGCCGATTCGTTCGTGACGCTTCAGAGCGCCCGACACCGCGCCGATTATGACAACTCGGAAGTATGGTCGCGCACTCAGGTGTACGAAGCGATTATTGAAGCTCAAGACGCGATGACGGAGTGGATGACAATTCGAGAAGCGGCGATGGCTCAGGACTACCCATTTTGACTTGATGGGGACCCGATAACGGCTGAGAAGGTGCTGCTTGGCTCGCGGGGCCGATTGACAACTCTTTTCGAAGCCGCCTACGCTGAAAACGTATGGAAGTGCAGCTCACCTCGGACCAAAAGGAGTTTGTCCGCCACGCGATCGAGAGCGGACGCCTGCAGCGCGACGAAGACGCGGTGAAGGAAGCTTTGGCTTTGTGGGAAGAGCGCGAACGCACCCGTGCCGAGATCCTCGCGGCCGTGGATGAAGCTGAAGCCTCTCTTGCACGCGGCGAGGGGCGCACCATCACTCAGGAATCGATGCGGGAGCTTTCCGAGAGTGTCAAACAGCGTGGTCGCGCCCGGCTTGCGGCCGAACAGAATCCGCCGCGTTGAAGGCCCATCGCCGCGCACCGCAAGCCGATTCCGATCTCGACGACATCGGGCATTACGTTGCACCTCAGAGCGGCAGTAACGAAACTGCCGACCGGCTCATCGAGTCGCTCACCGTTCGGTTTTTTCTTCTGGCCAAACACCCACATCTCGAGCGCTCCCGCGACCACGGTTTGCGTTCCGGCTTACGAAGCTTTGCCTTGCGCAATTACGTCATCTTCTATCGCGGCGACCGGCAGCGGGCCACGATCAGGGTGATGTCGTCGCTCTGCTCATGAGGGCTGAAAGTCTTCACGTCGTTCACGAGAGATTTCACGATTTCGTCGGGAGACAAGATCCGATGCCGCCGCAGCGCTTCGACTAGGCGCTCTTCTCCAAATTCCTCATCGCGGTCGTTGCAGGCCTCGGTCACGCCATCGGTATAGAGAACCAGGATGTCGGCGGGCGCGAAGGCGCATTCCTGAATCGTACAATCCCATCGATCGAACAGGCCCAGCACCGTGGCGGTGGAATTCAGATGCTCCAGGTTGCCATCGCGCCGTAAAACGAGCGCGGGCAGATGTCCGCAGTTGGCATAGCGAAGGCGTTGCACTCGATCGTCGTACTCGCCGAAGAACAGCGTGGCGTAGGCGCTGTCAATCGTATTCTCAAAGAACAGCTGATTGACGGACCGCAGGAGCCGTTGCGGCTGGTCGAGGGCGATCGCGCACTGGCTGCGAAGATTGGCCTGGAGATTGGCCATCAGCAGAGCGGCGGCGATTCCCTTGCCGGCGATATCGCCGAGAATCAACCCGAGCCGGTCCTGCCCGAGATTGAGAAAGTCGTAATAATCACCGCCGACCTGGCGCGCCTGCATGCATACACCGGCGTATTCGAGGGTCCGCAAACACGGCACGGTTTGTGGGAACAGCCGCGCCTGGACCTGTCTAGCGATGTCCATCTCTTGCGCCGCCCGGTGTTCCGCTTCCACTCTCTGGGCGATGGCGCGGCGCTGCTCTTCGACCGCGCGGCTGACTTCGTCGAGTCCCACCAGCGTGAACGAGTTCCCGTCGGGGTCTTCAAATCGGGTGGACACGCCGCCCCAGACGGGCGCCGGCTCGGCCGGCTGCTCGTCATATTTGATCCGCCGCAGCCGCGGCGTATAACGAAAACGAACGCCGCGCTTGGTCCATTCCCGGAATTTGGCAAGAACATCTTCGGTGAGAAACGAGATGTGCGTGGGCCGGCCAATCAGCTTGTAGGCTTCCGAATCGGGCGCCGGCGCGATCAGGCGAAGCACGGCACTTCCGTCCGGGGGAGCCACGGCCAAAAGACGGTATCCGGACTGCATTCGTTTGTCTAAAGCCACGTCGAACCCAAGCTGCCGGGTGTAGAATTCCAGGCTCCGCTCCAGGTCCTGGACATACACGTTCACGGCGTGGAGGCGGAGATACGGGTTCTGACGGTCGAGCCGAACGGCCGATGGATTGATCTCGCGGCGGGAAGAATTACTGGCCATTGGCGTGATTATAGACATGATAGATTCTTTCCAGCAGCCGCGAATCGGCGCCGGCTGGCCAGATGCAAGGACCGGTTGAAAATCTCTCAATCTCGAAGATTGGGCCGGAATCGCATGTAGTACTTCGAAATCTCTTCGAGCACTACATTCACGATATGTCCGAGTGGTTTGAGATCGATACGAAGGCCGACGGGAGCTACTCTTATGACACCTCGGCGGTGTGGGCTGACGGCTGCCACGTCTATTTAGCGAAGGCCGGTGATTCAATTGCAGGCTTTGCCATTATTGGACCGGCCGATGAGTGGTTGGGCGAGACTGGCGCATATGACGTCCGCGAATTTTTCGTTATCCGCAGATTTCGAAGGCATGGTTTTGGACAGAAGATGGCGAGCCTTCTGTGGAACGAGCATCCCGGCGAGTGGCTCATCAGAGTCCTGGAAGCAAATGGGTCAGCCGTTCTGTTTTGGCGAACCGCGATCTCGCGATACCCGCGTCATTCGTATACAGAGGAAGGGCGGACCGTCCGCGGGCGCACCTGGCGATTCTTCCGGTTCGTATCCGACGGGCCTTCATGGGTCGAAGGGCAGCAAGTTTAGAATTCGCCTAGCCCAGTAGTGGGCCAGCCGACAGTTACGTGCTCAATGCGGTTGCAAGCGCTCCCCTGTGGGCTCCCCTGTGGGCTCCCCTGTGGTCATGGGCGCGGCTTCTTCGAGTGTGGCCGGAATGGGTGCGGGAGGGCCTGAGTCCGGCGGAATCCCCGCTAATTCTCGCAAGTCGTCCACCCAGTAATCCGGCTCGAAGCGGGCTAACTCTTCCAGACTCCCAGAGCCGTAGCAGACAGCGCAGCCTCCGATCTGAGAATTCGTCTTTGCCGGGAAAACGAGATGGCCACACCTAACCAATTGCCCGGATTCACGTATATTGCTGGTATGAACTCGATTGCCCGCGATCTGCGTTATGCGGTGCGTCTGCTGCGGCGCAATCCCGCGGTTGCCGTGATCGCCGTGATCTGTCTGGCCTTAGGGATGGGCGCCACGACGGCGGTCTTTACCGTAGTCGATGCCGTGGTGTTCCGCCCCTTGGCTTATCAGCATCCGGAGCGGCTGGTTCGGCTCTATACGGAGTTTCCGACGTTTCCCAACGGCGGGCTGCGGCGGTTCGCGGTGTCGCCGCCGGAGTTCCTGGAAATGCGGGAAACGCTTCGCTCATTTGAACATCTTGACGCGTGGCAAGTGATCGGCGTGAACCTGATCACCACCGAGGAACCGATGCGGGTCACGGCGACCTTCGTCAGCGGCACCTTGTTCGACAGCCTGGGGATTCGGCCGCAGATGGGGCGCTGGCTGAATCCGGACGACGACCGCGAGGGCGCGCCGCGCGCCATTCTGATCTCGTACGGATTGTGGCGGCGCGGATTCGGCGGGGCGGCCGGCATTCTCGGGCGGGAGACCAAGGTCAACGGGCTGGCGGCCACCATCGTCGGCGTGATGCCGCCGGGATTTCAATATCCGCCCGGGCAAGTGGATGTGAGCGAGGTGTGGACGCCGCTCCAGCTCACGGCCGCCGACCGCCAGCGCCGGGGCAATCACCGTCTGGCGGTTCTGGCGAAGCTCCGGCCCGGCGTGACGCTGGCGCAGGCGCGCCAGGAACTGACCGCGCAAATGAACGTCTGGGGCGCGCGCCGGTCGAACAACTTTCACACGATCGATCCACAGATTCACCCGATGCTCGCGTACAGCATGCAGGAGGAAGTGGTGCGCACGGTGAGGCCGGCGATGCTGGTAATCCTCGGGGCCGTCGGTTTCGTGCTGCTGATCGCGTGCGTGAACGTGGCCAATCTGCTGCTGGCGCGGGCAGAGGCGCGACAGAAGGAGATCGCGGTGCGGAGGGCGATGGGCGCCGGCGCGCCTGGCCTAGTCCGGCAGTTTCTGGCCGAGGGATTCCTGATCGCGGCGAGCGGGGCATTGTGTGGTCTCGGGATTGCGTGGCTGGGCATGCGGCTGCTGTTGTGGGCGGGATCGGACACCATCCCCAGGGCGGCCGAGGTCACCATGGACTGGCGTGTGCTGGCGTTCACCGCCGCCGTGCTGATCGCCACCACTTTTGGATTCGGTCTGGCGCCGCTGGCACAGGTACTGACGCGCGGCACGCATGACGTGCTGAAAGCTGCTGCCGGGCGCACCTCGGCGACGGCACAAGCCGCGGCTCTACGGCGCGCGCTGGTTGTGGCCGAACTGTCGTTAGGTCTGGTGTTGCTGGTGTCGTGCGGATTGATGCTGCAAGCGTTCTGGCGCTTGCAGGCGGTCGACGCAGGCTTCGATCCGCACCATCTACTCACCCTGCGCATCGCGTTGCCGCCGGGCGAATACGCCAATGATTCCGCGGTCCGGAGCTTTCTCAGCCGGCTGGAAGAGGGCCTGACGCGCTTGCCCGGCGTGACCGCGGCCACGGTGATGGCCGGTCTGCCGCCACAACGCCAAGCCGATGTCAGCGACGTGACCATCGAGAACTTTGTGCCGCGGCAGGGCGGGCCGGTGCAGAACGTGGACTTTTGGCAATTCACGGGCAACCGCTTTTTCGAAACGCTGGGAACGCGGGTGGTCGACGGCCGCCTGCTGGACGACCGCGACGGCGAGACCGCTCCTCTGGTGATGGTGGTGAACGAAACCATGGCGCGCACGTTCTGGCCCGGCCAAAGCGCGCTCGGGCACCGGTTGCGGATCGGGCCATCGAACGCGCCTTGGCACACGATCGTCGGCGTGGTGGCCGACGTCAAGAACGCCGGAACCGACCAGCCGACGGGCACCGAATTCTTCGTCCCCTGGCGTCAGGCGCAGGCCATTCGCACGATCCAAGTGGCAATCCGAACGGCAGGCCCGCCGATGGCGGCAGCGGGCACAGCGCGAGCTGCGATTGCGGCGATGGATGCGAGTTTGCCGATCGCGGCCGTGCGCACGATGGAGGAGGTGGTGGCCCAATCGCAATCGCGGCCGCGGTTCCTCAGCATCCTGCTGACGTTCTTCACGGTGGTGGCGGTGACGCTGGCGGCGATCGGGGTGTATGGCGTAATCTCGTACGCGGTGGCGCGCCGGTCCACAGAGATCGGCATTCGCATGGCAATCGGGGCGGATGGAGCGAGTATCCTGCGCATGGTGCTGAAGCAGGGGCTGGCGCTCGGCGCCGCGGGCGTGGTGGTTGGGGTAGGAGCGGCGTTGTGGTTGACGCGGTTCCTCAAAACGCTGATATTCGGAATTGAACCGCTCGACGCTCCCACGTTCGCGGTGACGGTAGCGCTGTTGTTTGCGCTCACGCTGCTGGCCACCTGGCGGCCGGCGCGGCGTGCCTCGAGGGTCGATCCGGCCGTCGCGCTGCGGAACGAGTAGAATCGGGCCAACTTTAGAATTGCTGTACCCATCGCGGACGGGGGCGCAAACGCAGAGTCGCTACCGCTGAGGCGCTAGCGAGGCGGCGATGGGGTCGCCGCTCTTATGCTGTAACCGGGCGAGTCGCCGGAACCGTCGCCGCCAGCTCACGCAAGTCGTCCAACCAGTAATCCGGCTCAAAGCGGGCTAAGTCTTCCAGATTCCCGTAGCCGTAGCGGACGGCACAGATTTTGACGCCGGCCCTGCGGCCGGCTTCCATGTCGGCGGGGCTGTCGCCGACCATCAGGCAGTCTTCGGGTTTCGCGCCGAGAGCGGCGAGCGCGGCGTGGATCACGTCCGGCGCGGGCTTGCTCGGAAAGCCGTCGGTGCCTTGCACGTGATCGAAGTGCGGGAGCAGGCCGAATTGCTCCAGGACGGCGCGCGAGCTGGCGCTGCCCTTGGTGGTAGCGGTGGATTTGCGTCCTCCCAGCACCGCCAGACCCTCAGGCACTCCGGGAAAAACGCGTGTGCGCTGGTGGCGCTGGTCCCGGTAGATGGCGCGATATCGTTCCACTAACTCGACGGATTGCTCGGGGGTGAGGTGCGGCAGCGCGTCGCGGAAGCACTCATTCAGGTGGAGGCCAATGAACGTCTTCAGGTAATCGAGAGTCAGGGGGCCGGAGCCGCAGGGGACGAGCACTTGCTGGATTGCGCCGCAGATGTCTTCGGCGGAATCCAGCAGGGTGCCGTCGATGTCGAACAGGTAGACCGGAAACGGCGGGATGATGCCCGCCATTACGCCGGTTGCTGACCTTCGGAGAAGCCCGGCGCGCGGCGACCAGTCTCGGGACGCAGCACCTGCTGGGTGCGGTCTTCGGAATCCTTCGATCCGCTGGCGGAGACCGGCGGCAATGGCTGGCCGTTGATGATGGCCATGACTTCGTTACCGTCGAGGATTTCGCGCTCGAGCAGCGCCTCGGCGATTTTGATCAGGGTCTCGGAGCGCTCTTCGATGATGCCGGCGGCGGTGTTGTAGCCGCCCTGTACCAGCTTCTTGACCTGCTCATCGATGCGGATGGCGGTTTCCTCGCTGTAATCGCGATGCTGCGCGATCTCGCGGCCGAGGAAGATCTGCTCTTCCTTCTTGCCGAAGCTCAGCGGGCCGAGTTCGCTCATGCCCCACTCGCAAACCATCTTGCGGGCCATGTCGGTGGCGCGCTCGATGTCGTTGCCCGCCCCGGTGGTCATGTGGTGCATGAACTTTTCTTCGGCGATGCGGCCGCCCATCAGGATGGCCAATTGCGCCAGCAGGTAGTCTTTGTTGTAGGAGTGCTTGTCGTCGATGGGCAGTTGCATGGTGACGCCCAGCGCCATGCCGCGCGGGATGATGGTCACCTTGTGGACCGGGTCGGCATTCGGGAGCGTAGCGGCCACCAGCGCGTGGCCGGCCTCATGATACGCGGTGTTGCGCTTCTCGGCGTCGCTGAGGATGAGCGATTTACGTTCGGCGCCCATCAGGATCTTGTCCTTGGCCAACTCGAAATCGATCATGGTGACGACCTTGCGATTCTGGCGCGCGGCGTTCAACGCGGCTTCGTTCACCAGGTTGGCGAGTTCCGCACCGGCCAAGCCCGGTGTGCCGCGAGCGAGCACGGAAAGATCGACGTTATCGCCCAGAGGAATCTTCTTGGTGTGCACACGCAGGATGGCTTCGCGGCCCTGAACGTCGGGACGCCCAACCACTACGCGCCGGTCAAAGCGGCCGGGCCGCAGCAACGCGGGATCGAGCACGTCGGGGCGGTTGGTGGCGGCCACCAGGATCACGCCTTCGTTGGATTCGAACCCATCCATCTCGACCAGCAACTGATTGAGCGTCTGCTCGCGTTCATCGTGGCCGCCGCCCAAGCCGGCACCGCGATGACGGCCGACCGCGTCGATTTCATCGATGAAGATGATGCAGGGCGCGTTCTTCTTGCCTTGCTCGAACAGGTCGCGGACGCGGCTCGCGCCCACGCCGACGAACATTTCAACGAAATCCGAACCGGAGATCGAGAAGAAGGGCACGCTGGCTTCCCCGGCGATGGCGCGGGCCAGCAGGGTCTTACCCGTTCCGGGAGGTCCGATCAGCAGCACGCCTTTGGGAATGCGGCCGCCGAGCTTCTGGAATTTCTGCGGCTCGCGCAGGAACTCGATAATCTCCTGCAGCTCTTCCTTGGCTTCCTCGACACCCGCCACGTCTTTGAACGTGACTTTCTTCTGCTGAGTGGAGTGCAGCCGCGCGCGGCTCTTTCCGAAGCTGAGAGCCTTGTTGCCGCCGCTCTGCATCTGCCGCATCATGAAAATCCAGAACGCGATCAGGACGATGAACGGCGAGGCATTGAGCAGGATGGAAATCCAGTTGCCGGAGCTGGTGTCCTTGATTTCAACGTTAACGCCCTTTTCCTGAAGCAGCTTATAGACATCGGGATAATTCGTGGGAATCAACGTGTGCAGCCCCTGGTTGGGGTTTTGGTAGGTGCCGTGAACCTCATTGCCGCTGATGGTGACATCCTTCACCTGGCCTTGCTGCACCT
>Ga0335079_10010408_pt1 | contig 10583 bp, 14 predicted proteins | sample Lox_Sample_33_FD_206719 | JGI IMG/M metagenome (GOLD analysis project Ga0335079, IMG submission 206719) | Soil microbial communities from Loxahatchee National Wildlife Refuge, Florida, United States - Lox_Sample_3.3 | ecosystem: Environmental > Terrestrial > Soil > Wetlands | place: USA... | reverse complement strand
CGTCCTCCCAGTCAAGATCTATCAGAGGGGCACTGAGGACATAGGCGAGCTCGTAGGCGATGGTGGACTTCCCCACCCCGCCCTTCGCCGACGCTACCGTCACGATCTTGGCCACCGGGCGATTGTATCGATCGGCTTGCCCAATGTTGGGGATGTGAGCGATTAGACACGCCCACCGTTGGGCCCGTACGCCGTTGTGCGGTTTAGCTTGCCCGCTGCTGGGCGATTGGGCTGGTCAGCCATTGTGCAAGCATAATTGGGGGGGTGCCCGCGTCGCCAACGGCCTCTCGGATACGGTCGCCCCGATCGCGACCGCCACCAACACCGCCGGCCCGCCGATCCCGGTCGGAACCGACCCCTCTGCCATCGCGATCACGCCTGCCGCGGTCAGTCAAGGGCCTGCCTTCACCAGCGGCTCCGCTGCCACGGCGGCCTTCAGGCGGGCGTTCACCTTCACCGTGACCGCCAGCGGCGACCCGGCACCCAGGATCACCAGGACCGGTCGGCTGCCATCGGGCGTGCGGTTCGCTGACTACGGCGATGGCACGGCCACGATCTCCGGAATCCCCGCGGAGGCAGCTGCCGGGGTGTACCCGCTGACCCTGACCGCCAGGAACAAGAACGGGACCGCCCACCCAGGCGTTCACCCTGACCGTCACCCGGGCCCCGGCGATCAGGAAGATCCGGACTATCAGGGTCAGGGTGGGCGCTGCGCTGCGGCTGACCGTCCGGGCCACGGGATACCCGGCTCCTTCGCTGGCGGCCGCAGGCGATGATTACCGCCCCCTCTGGCGAGCGCCGCGGAAAAGGCCGCCAGGGGACGGGAAAAGCCGGGGCCCCGTGTTCGCCAAAGGGCGCGCTTACGGGCCCCGAGGGGGAGATGTACGTCACCAGCCGCGCCCGGTGCTCACCGGCCGACAGCATGCGGGCAGTCCGGGTCTAAGCACGGCCATTGAACAGAGCCGGTAGACGCCCAGGTCCCGCAATCCGTCCTGGCACCCCGGCCGAGCAGTCCTCGCGATGATGACGCCCGGATTAATGCCCAGCGTCTATGCCAGCTTTCCTGCAGTCCTCAAATGCCGAGCTTGTCGAGGTACGTGGCGAGGGCCGCATCGACGATGTACTGCGGGCTCTCCCCCGTCGCCTCGACGGCCATCGTCAGCCTGGCGTCCGTGCTGGCCAGGATGCGGATCGTCAGCGGGACGCGTGCCGGCCCGCGCGGGCGGCCGACACGCCTGCCAGCTTTCCTGCCAGCCTTTCCGTCGGCCGTTCTGCCGGCCGTTTTGCCTGCCAGGCTGCCAGCACTGCCACTTGCACTGCTGCCAGCACCGCTGCCTGCATTGCGGACGGCCAGATTGCCTGCCATCTCATCATTATTTCCGCTGGCGGAAAGGCTTTCTCCCTGGCTGGCATTAGCGCTGACTGGTGCGGTGCCGACCCTGGCGAATGCGTCCCTCGCCTGGCTGGCCCGCTGCCGCCCGCTCACCGCTCCTCCTCGTAAGCGCCGGCCAGTTCCCTGACCACGGCCTCGTACTCGGTAAGGTCGGTCGGCACTGAGCCGTAGGCCAGGGGATAGGCCTCAAGCAGGTGAATCTCTGACGCCATCACGGGGAGGCTGCGCCAGGTGAGGTAGCGCCGGGCCTCTGCTGCTGACCGTGTTCCGCGCCGGACCTTGACGAAAAGGACGCGGACGTACGAGGGGGAGAGGGCGTCAACCTCGGCCGCGAGGTCGAAGGTGTCGGGCAGCTGCTCCAGCTCGACGGGCGAGGGGGCGGTGGTCACGATCAGGTCGTCGGTGACCATGAGCGCCTGGCGGAGGATCGCTGGCTTCTGCGGCCCGGTGTCTATCACGGTCGCGTCGTAGTCGCCCTGGACGGCCTGCACCCGCCTGGCCAGGTCCGGCACTTCCCAGCTGTTCACCACGACATCCGCGGGCCAGTCAGCCGCCGTTGACGACCATTTCAGGCAGGTGCGGTTGGTCGCGTCCGCATCGACCAGGAGCACCCGCCTGCCTTCGCGGGCCAGCTCCAGCGCCGTATAGATGCTGGATGTGCTCTTGCCGACCCCGCCCTTGAGATTGCCGAACGTGACCCGCATCCGCCTGCACCGCCCTTGCCTCGGGAATACCCGGCAGTGTTCCGTCCCGGCCAGCCGGGCGGCAAGCACATCCGCTTGCGTTTCCGCAAGCCGTAATATCCGCCCGGCAGCGGTCACGGCTGCCTGTCAGCGCAGAGCGGCGGCCAGCAGGGCTCGCGCATGCGCAGCCCGGGCGGCCACGTCGACACCGGCAGCCTCCCCGGCGGCGCGCCGCCGTTCCGCCCGCCGGGCATCTTGCGTGAGCCGGTCACGTGCCGCAGCAGCTGCCCGCGCCTGGCCCGGTGAGGGGAGGGGAGCGCCGTCGGGGCGCAGCCATGCTGACAGCCGCCAGCGGACCCAGCCTGCTGCGTGGCGGACAGTCGCGGTGTAGCCGTACTGGCGGCCGGCGGGGGAGTGGTCGAGGGCGTGCAGGACGTCAGCCGCCGACCAGCCCGCGGCGAAAAGCACGCGGCAGAGATGCCGGAGATGCTCAGGTGACAGGACCGCCAGCAGGCGCGACTGGTTGCGCAGGGCCTCGGCGGCCGCCAGGCCCTCGCTGCGGGTTTTCGGGGTTTTTCTCATGGGGAAACCGGCGCCGGAGTGCGGGACGTCAGGCCGTCCGCCCGCAGGGCGGGCCGTTTTGCCCTTGACTTTCCCCGTTTCGGCCTCGCGCGCGCGAGGGGCTTTATCTAGCTTCCTTCGGAAGCGAGATAGGGGGCCAGATTCGCTCTCATCAGAACTGCCCGTATCGGTCCGTGCTCGTTTTTCAGGAGTGGTGAGGACGTAGACCGCTGCCTGGTTGGCCTCGCCGATCTCGGTCAGCCCGTGCAGGACGCCCGGGCGCAGCAGGGGAGTGGTACCGGGGGAGACGAGTCCCAGGAATCCCTCATCGGCGAGCCAGCGCACCGTCCGCTTGACGGTGCGCACCGACACGCCCGCGGCTGCGGCGACACGCTCATGGCCCGGCCGCGACGTCCGGAGCCGCCAGTCCATGTACCGGGCGTAGACGCGGGCTATCTCGGCTGTGTGCCGGGCCCGGCAGGAATACCAGTCCTGGGCGTCAATCGAGACGAGGACCGCCCGCAGCCATGTCCGCTGGTCACGGGCACGCCTGGACCCGCCCGGCACGGCACGGGCGATCTCTATCGGGGAAGGTCCGGCGCTTGACTCGCCAGTCTCAGGCAGTGCTGGCCAGACCGATTGGCCGTGTTGTATGTTGGCCTCGGCTTCGATGTTCGGGAGTCTGTAGCTTCTGCCGCCAAGCCTTCGGCTACGGATCCCAGCTGGGTTTGAGGTTGTGACTGGCCCGCTATATGCGGGCCTTTTTCACGTTCAGGGGCAAGCGCCTTCCGGTCGGCAGTTTCCTGCCGGCCATCTTCGCCGGCCCGCCAGGGCGCGGACGGGCACTGGATGGTGCCGGCGTGTCGCACACGGCAGCCAAACGGACCCCCGCCCTGAGCAGGTTCCTGTTTTGCGAGGTAAGCGAGGTAAGCGAGCACGCTGCCTTGTCCCTGATCGTGTCCCGCATGCTCATGTCCGTCTGCCTTTCCGTGCTGGTTGTGTTCCCTGCTGCCGGGACGGCCCCGGCAGCAGGCGGCCCGATCCCGAGCCGTGAATTGTGTTCCGTGACCTGGGCCAGGCCCCTGTCACCAGGGCCGATCCCGGCTGCCCGTAACCGTGCGGTTGTCTCGCAGCCCAGGCATTCGGCGGCCGCCGTTTCTTTCGGGGCCTCGAACCGGCTGCCGCAGCCGCACTCGACGGTCTGGGAGTAGCGGCCTGTCTTGACCACCCGGGCCTGCGGCCGCTCAGGCTCTGCTACCGGCCGGCCGCCCGTGACAGCGGTGAGGATGACTGTCCTGGCGTTCTCCCAGACCGCCGGCCGGCCGGGGTCCAGTTCTGCTGCCCGTGCGATCAGGTCCAGTGCCCCCGGATAGTCCAGGCCGCGGTAGGCGGCGCGGGCCTGCTCCCGCAGCTGCTCGGCGTAGTGCCGACGGACAGCGGCGGGCTCCTGGTCGGCCTGCCGCTGCGTGGCGTGCGTCGTGGTCGTCACCGTGGCCGCCGGTGCTCGCCGTTCGCGTACGCCTCGGCCCCGGCGAGCATTTCTGCGATGTCCCGCCTCAGGGCCGCCCGGTCGTTCAGCTTGCCGACCACCCACACCGGTCCCGCGAACGCGGCCGCCCAGCAGGCCCCGCCCGCGGACACGGCCGCGGCCGCGATGAGCGCGCTCACTGCGTGGCCCCCCGCTGCGCAGTCCGCAGTGTGGCGGACGATCCAGCTGCCGTCTGCCTGCTGTTCGGTGAACCGTCCGCAGTCGGCGAAGTAACCGATGATCGCCATGTCAGTGCCCCGTGATCCTGGCCAGTTCGGCCAGTTCCGAGGTGCTCGCGGTCATCACCGGGACATAAGCGGCCAAATCGTAAATGTCGCGCCCGAGCTGGGCGCAGCCGAGGCGGAACGCCAGGTCGGCTGCGGCGATCAGATGGCCCGCTATCGCCTGCCGGGCAGCTGCTGCCCGGTCTTTCGCTGGTGCTGCTGTAGCCTGCATGCCGCTGTTTCCCTTGCTGGTGGTGTTTTCGCTGGCAGTCCCCGCTGCCGGGCCCGGCACCTGGCGGCGGGGGAGGGGGATCAGAACGGCGGCTCACCGGTGAGCTGGCCGCTGCCGGCGGGCACGGTCTGCGGCTGCCGGTGTGACCCGTTGCCCCGGTCGGTCTTGCGCACGGTCACCGATGCGAACTTGAGGCTGGCGCCGATGTCCTCGGCCTGGACCTCGTAAACCGTCCGCTTGTCGCCGTCACGCGTGTCATAGGACCGCTGGCGCAGGTTCCCCTGGACGATCACCCGGGAGCCGCGCTGCAGGCTCTCGGCGGCGCTCTCGGCCAGCTGCCGCCACGCCGTGACCGTCAGGAACAGCGCGTCTCCGTCGTGCCAGGTGTTCGCCTGCCGGTCGAACGTCCGCGGGGTCGACGCCACCCGGAAGCTGATGACGGCCTGGCCCTGCGGGGTAAACCGAAGCTGCGGGTCATCGGCAAGGTTGCCGGCGAGGGTTATCTGCGTTTCGCTGCTCATGGTTCCTGCCTTTCTGGTTCTGGTCTTTGCACGGCTTGTCCGTGCCTTCACCCGAGCTAGCGCGGAGCGTGGCCGGAAGCGCGGCCTGTCAGGAGCGAAGCCGCGGAGCGGGCACAAGATGCTTTCCGGCTGGAGGCTCGCGACGGAGCGGGTTTCTCCGTCGTGAGAGGCCGGAAAGGATGTTGTGACTCTTGACAGGCCGCGCTGGAGGCCGACACTCGGAGCGAGTGAAGGCACGGCTTCGCCGTGTGGCTGACACCGGAATTTCGCCGGGCCTGGCGCTGACACCAGCCGTGAACGGATTGCCCGGGCTGCCTGCCCGCCGGGGCCATGACGTCAGGGCGCCGGTACGTCATGGCCGCGCTCGGATATCCGGCACTGGCGGCTGCACCGCGTCATCAGCTTCCCGATCCGGCCCAGCGCCAGGGGCAGGAGCCGGTCGCTGAACGCCAGCGCCGCGGGCAGCAGCGGCTTGTCGCGGTCGAAGATCCGTGACCATTCGCGGTACAGCTGGCCCAGTTCCGTGCAGACGGACGGGTGCTGCGGCCAGCAGTCCCGCAGCTGCTCGTCGAGGTACTCGCCGTACATGGGCTGCAGCTTGCGGGTGATCCAGGCGGCGATCTCGTCCCGTAGCCCGGCCTCGGCCTCGGGTGCCAGGACTGTCCAGTCGACCGCGGCCGCGGGCTCGTCCAGCTCGTCGGCCAGCCGCCGCAGGTCCGCTGCCTGCCGGGCCATGGTGCGCTCAGCCATGGCGTGCTCCGCTGCCGTGTCCGTTGCCGTTCGCCGGGCTCAGTGCCGCCTGCGGCGGCATGTACGGCTCCAGCGGCGTGCCGATGCCGGTGACCTGGCCCTCGGGCCTGGCCACGCGGGCGGCCGCCGGCCGGATGGCCGGCGGCCTGCGGTAGTCGCGGCGCTTCCACACCGGCCGCAGTCTGACCACGACCGGATCGAGGTTGCCGTGCAGCACGAAGGCCCAGCGTCTGGGGAGTTTGCGCAGGAACGCCGGCGTGATGACGGGCCGGGCGTTCTGGCCCTCGCCGGATCCGGCTAGCGTGCTGATGGCCTCGGCGACGCCGGCTTCCTTGCCGCCGCCCAGCAGCATCAGCGTGCCGGAATTCTGCAGCAGCTTGGCGGCGCCGTGCTCGCCCCAGGCGGCCTGCACGGCCGCGTAGGACTGGAACACGCTGCTGACCTGGATGCCGTGACCGCTGCTGTCGGCGGTCATGTCCGGCACGGACACGGCGATCGTGCGGTCTGCCTCGTCCAGGAAGTAGCCGAGCTGCGGGCTGAGCTTCCCGCGGTCCTGCATGGATGCGGCGATGAGCGCCGCATAGTGGATCTCTTCCAGGATCATTGTGTAGACGGCGCTGGTCAGGCCCGCGTCGACGCTGCTGCGGGCGATCATGTAAACGGTGCCGGCGCCGGCGGACACGAAATCCTCGGGGACGAATACCGGTTCGCCCGGCGCCGGGGTGACGGCGGCGGCCAGCTCGGGGATCGCGGTCCAGGCAAGCCAGGCCCCGGCGACGATCCGGATCGAGTTCTCGGTGCGGCCCTCTTTCCGGGAGTACTCGGCCAGCGCGTGGATCGCCCGGCTGACCTTCGGGTTCCGCAGGATCGTGTCGGGGATGTCCTGGTCGGTGCGGCTCACCCAGGCGGCCACGTCCTCGATCGTGTAGCGCTGTCCGGCGAGGTCGGCGGCATGCAGGTAGGCGGCGATCAGGCCGGTTGCCTGCCGCAGGAACAGGTCATTCTCGCCGCTGGCGTGCTGCTGCTCCCCGGCCCGGACCAGGCACTGGGCTTTGCGGGCGGCGGTCTGCGGGTCCCTGCAGCCGGCGATCGCGTCGTAATGCAGGCTGCCGGGGATGCCGCCGACGCCGAGCGGGTTCAGGATGTACAGGTCGCCCAGCGCGGCTCGCTGCCGTCCCGTCAGATTAAGCAGATCGGCTTTCGTCGTGACCGCGACGCCGGGCCCGTGCCAGTCGAGGATCCGCCCGGCCAGGAAAATGGTCTTGAACGTGCGCGGCGGCGCAATGATGATCATCGCTGATTCGGCGCTGACCCACAGGACATGGCCGTACGGTCCGCGCCCGAGGCGGATCGCCAGGCTGGTCGCGGGGACCAGCAGGAGCCGCTGAGGGAATGACAGGCCCGGCCGGACCCTGCCGCCTTCCCAGGCGGCCCGGGTGCGGCCCCAGCTGGTGAACAGCTCAGTCCGCGAGGCGAAACCCTCGCCAGGGTGAAGGTAGAACCGGATCCGCCACTTCTGCCGTTTGGCCTGGACGTGACTGCCGATCGTGCAGCGGTAAGCCAGAGCCCCGGTAGTCCCCGTGACGAGGATGAATGTGATGGTGCTGAGGATCAGGTGACTGAGGATCCAGACAAGGACCGTGACGACGGTCATGGTCCCGGGCCAGACGATCATGGTCACGCCCCCTTTCCGTTCACGTGGCGATAGAGCACCGAGCGCGCGCTGCTCCAGCGAGTCCCGACCTGGGCGGCAAGCTCTCTGGCCAGCGGCGACAGCTGTGACTTGTCGCCATGGCGCGGGTCGGTGCCCTCCAGCGCGTCGTAGGCGCGTATCAGCCGCTGACGGATGGACAGGCCCGGCTCGATCACAGGCGGCGGCTGGGCAGGCTCCCGGGCGACGGTGGCGGGCACGGCGGGCTCGTCGGCGGTTGGTAGCTGGCCGCCGAGGACATGCCGGCGGATCGTGACAACGACGCGGTCGACGACGATGGCCAGGAAGACCGGCGGCATGATCCACGCCATCAGCGAGCGAGGCGAGCCCGCGTTGGCGGCCGCCGCGTTCATCAGCGCGGATCCGCAGGCGCAGGCCACGATCAGGCCGCGTTCGATCTTTGCTGACTGGCCGGCCCTGGCCAGTCCGAGCGCCAGCAGCGAGAAGATGATCATCCCGAGGTCCAGGGCCGCCGCCTCGATCATCGATGCCGCAGGCTGGTGCCGCTCCGCCAGCACATACCGGTACTGCGCCGCGACGCTGACGGCCAGCAGGCCCAGGCCAAGCACCAGCAGCAGGCATGACGCCGTGCCGATCAGGCGGGATCCTGGCTTCCTGCCTGGCGCAGCCTCCTGCAGGTCGCGCTCGCGCCATTTCCAGAACAGGCGCGGCTCCGCTTCGATCACCTCGGTGCCATTGACATGTCGGAGAAGATCGGTCACAGCCGTTCCTTTCCGGTGAAGCGCTGTGGTGGTGATTTGGGCAATCTGCCGTTCATCACGGAGTCGATATGCATTGATGTGGCCGTGTATGCCCCCAGTTCTGTGGCGCCCGTGACTGCGGTGCGCATGGCGAGCTGCTCGTCCTGGCGGATGACGGTTTCCCAGCACTGCCCGCACGCAGTCCGCCCGATCCGGCGCCGGAGCGTGTGCTCACGCGCCTCACACAGCGCACTGGCCTTGTGGGCCAGCTGGTGACCGGCAGTGAAATGGTCGGGCTCCCATTGAGCGCCGGCCTGCGCGCGGCCGCCACGCCTGCGCTTGCGAGCACGGGTTGCGCGGACGGCCGCGAGCCCGTCGGCAGCGGACAACTGGCCGCGGCGGATCTTGTCCAGCGACGACGCAGACAGTTCGAGGAGCGCCAGGTAGTTCGTGACGGTCGACAACGCCAGGCCGGTCCGGCGGGCGATCTGCGTGGCGGTGTAGCCGTGGTCACGGAGCCTGCCCATCGCCGCGGCCTTATCGGCGGCGCCGAGATCGCGGCGATGGCAGTTCTCTACGAGCATGACTTCGATGGCTCGGGCCGGGCCCGCTGCCTCCCGGACGACAACCGGTACCTCGTTCAGGCCAGCGAGCCTGGCAGCCGCGAGTCGGCGGTGACCGGCTAGCACGATGAACTGGCCGTGCCCGGCCGGGTGTGGCTGGACCACGATCGGCTGTAAGACGCCTTGCTCACGGATCGAGGCAGCCAGTTCGGCCACGTCGCCTAGGTCCTCGCGGATGTTTCCCGGGTGCGGCTGGATGCGAAGCACGCTCATCAGGCCCGTCATGACGTCACCCCGGCCCGGCGGCCGCGGGTCAGCGTCTGCTCAAGGTGACTGCGGGTAATGCCTGGGCGCCGCGCGACCTGCTGCCGGTTTTTCCCAGCGGTCAAGACCTCGGCGTTGGTTTCCGCCCGGGCAGCAAGAGGGGACCGGCGGCGTGGCTTCCAGTCGGCGGGGACAGCGGCCGGGTCATCGATCCCGTGGCCGTCCTCGTCGTCGTCATCCCATGCCAGCGGCGGCTCGCAGTGGCGGCGCGCGGCCATCTGCGCTGACTCGATGGAGCCGCCACGTACGTCCCACAGCCGGTCGTACAGCCCACAGACAGCGGCAGCGAGGTCGGCCGGCACCTGAGCGTCGCGGCCGAACTGGATACGGTGGACGGCGGGCGGCGAAATGGCTAGCCGGTCGCTGAGCGCAGCCTGACTCCAGCCCATGAAGGCGAGCGACCGGAGCCGGCGCGCTGTGTCGGCAGCGTCCACCGGCGGAGTGATCCGTGCATGCGCGGCGCTGGCCATGCGGCACTGCCAGTGCCGGCGCCGAGCCTGACGGCACGCTGTCAGGGTGAGATTTGGTGCAGGCCCGCGACCAGGCGGGCATGCGAAACTGGAGGTCATCGGACGCAATTCCTTTCGCGAGGGGTCCGATTGGCGGCCTCGGTGTTCCCGCATCGGGGCCGCGCTTAGCTGATACATCGGCAGCTTTACAGCTCTTGCGCTGTAGAGAGCGCCTACAGCTTAATAGCTGTACAATCCTTTAGCTGGCGTTGATGTGAAGATCTTCGAACGAAGGTGCGTGACCTCGCTTGGGCCAGCCGGGGACCTCTGGAGGACCTCTACCGGACATGACCGATTTGTCCTTGTGGTTGGCTCTGACCCTCTGCAAAGTCAAGACTTGAACCGTGCAACGACAGGGAGGAGGGGGCCGTTCGAATGGCTGGTCGGCCTGATCGCGAGGAGCCTCGCACAGTGCTTGAGCACTTGCTATGGCAGCAAGACCGGACTTACGAAGAGCTTGCCGCCGAGTTTGCAAACCTGGCCTCAAGCCTCAATGAACGAGCCACTATCAGTCCTCGCCATCTCCGGCGCCTTGCAGCTGGCGAGCGATTGAACTGCACTCCCGTGACGCGGCGCGTCCTTCACGCGATGTTTGGTCGTACGATCGACGACCTCCTGCGTCCCTGGGCACAACACGGTGACCTTATCAAGGTAACTAGAGGGCAACTTCTTGTCCCGCAGCCCCAAGCGACAAAAGAGGTAATGTTAACTATGGCGGCTAACCGTGCTCGGCAGTTCGGGCTACTGACTGGGCAAATAAGCCTGACGAGCGAGACACTTGAGCAGATCTACGAGGACATCCGGTATCTTTGCAGAGCATACCCGCAACGTCCTCTAACCAGCATTCTGGGGGACATGGTTGTCGCACAAGACACAGTGTTCT
>Ga0335079_10010407_pt1 | contig 10584 bp, 9 predicted proteins | sample Lox_Sample_33_FD_206719 | JGI IMG/M metagenome (GOLD analysis project Ga0335079, IMG submission 206719) | Soil microbial communities from Loxahatchee National Wildlife Refuge, Florida, United States - Lox_Sample_3.3 | ecosystem: Environmental > Terrestrial > Soil > Wetlands | place: USA: Florida... | reverse complement strand
AAGACAAACGCGGAGTTTCTTCCACCCACTCCGTTCCCGGTGACCGGTGAACTCACCTCACCGTCGGCGACTAACGCCACGCGCTGGCCCGGATTCTCGCGTTGCCAAGCGTCTAATTGCGACAACAAGTTATCCGCTGCTTTTTCGACTGGCCAGTCGTCCGTGGAATTATCACAACAACTCAGATAGCCATGCGCCTCGACAGAGTGGTGCGCCGCATGGAATAGATCATCCAGGCCGAGAAGCAGCATGAAATCGGAGTTGACGAAAGCGGGATGGCCGGGTTTGGGCGATTCCGGCATTTCGTCTGCCACGAGCCAACGCTGGAGATTGCGCGGAAATTTCTCCAGCAGACCGTACTCGGCGAAGACGCGCTGGACGTCTGCGATGGTCGTGGGATCGGGTAGCGTAGGGCCAGAGGCAAGCGCGGCCTCTTTGCCGGCTGGTACGTCGTTGACGGCAAGGGTGATCTTTCGCGCGGCACCCGCGGCGACGGCGAGGCGGCCACCCTTCACGGCGGAAAGATGGCGGCGGACCGTGTTCATGGCGTCGATGGGCGCGCCGCAGGTCACGAGCGCGCGATGAGCGGCTTTCACATCTTCGAGCGTAAGCGAAGGAGCGAGCGGAAGCTCGAGGAGCGCGGAGCCGCCGCCGGAAAGCAGAAAGAGCACGAGGGTGTGCTCATCGCAAGTGCGTAGAAGGGCGAGAATCGTTTCGGCGGCGCGCCAACTGTCTCGGTTGGGGATGGGATGGCCGCAGAGGAAATACTCCAGACCGGAAATCGCGGCGGAGGAATTGGTGGGAGCGGCAACGACGCCCTCGATCTTCGCTTCCTGCGGCAAGAGGCGTGTGGCGCCGTCGATCATCGCGTGCGCGGCCTTGCCGATGGCGATGATCAGGACGCGCGAAACGGAGGCCAGATCCACCGTCGATTCCGGAAGAACGAGGCGCGATCCTTCCCGGGGAATCTTGCGCTCCATCACCGCTGAAATATCGATGGAAGAGAGGGCGTGGAGGAAGATCCGGCGTGCGAGTTCCTTTGTCTGTGGCATGGGTTCACCGCCGGTGCGTCAAGGTCTCTTGAGAATGTCTGGGTTGAGCATATTAGCCGGGCGTTGGCCCTTAAAGAGCAAGACCACATTGTTGGCGGCCATGACCGCCATTTTCGTGCGCGTTTCGAGCGAGGCGCTAGCGAGGTGAGGCGCGAGCACCACGTTGGGGCGCTTCAGGCCCGGATGAATGAACGGCTCGTTCTCGAAGACGTCCAGCGCGGCACCCGCGATTTTCTTGCTCTCGAGCGCGGCGACGAGCGCGGCTTCATCCACCACCGGCCCGCGCGAAGTATTGATGAGGAACGCAGTGGGTTTCATGCGGAAGAACTTGGGCGCGTCAAAAAGGCCTCGAGTTTCCGGCAGCAGCGGAACGTGAAGGCTGATGAAATCGGACTCGCCGAGAAGCGAGTTCATATCACGAAATTCGGCGTTCAGGGATTTCTCGAACTCCTCGGCGGCGCGGACCGCGTCGGTGTAGATGACCCTCATCTGAAAACCCGAGGCCCGGCGGGCGACGGCGCGGCCGATACGTCCGAAACCGACAATACCAAGCGTCTTGCCCCAAACGTCGGCCCCGCAAAGCTGATCGAGGTTCCAGCCCTTCCAATCGCCGGACCGCGCGAGTGCCTCGCCTTCCCCGAGACGGCGGGCAACGGCCATGAGCAGGGTCCAGGCGAAATCAGCGGTGGTTTCATCGAGGACGCCCGGCGTGTTTGTGGCAACGACGCCGCGGCGCGTGCAGGCGTCGACATCGATGTTGTCGAAGCCCACGGCGACATTGGCGACGATGCGCAGCTTCGGGGCGGCGCGGAGAAGCTCATCGTTGATTTTCTCGGTGAGCAGGCAGACAAGACCTTCCTTGTCCTTCACGCGGCGAAGAACCTCCGCCCGCGGCGGCCGCTCGGAGTCTGACCAGCATTCGACATCGCAATGGGAATCGAGAATGACGCGGGCTTCTTCAAACAAAGGGTGAGTCAAATAGACCTTCGGTTTGGGCATTCACGCGCCTCTGCGTTTTTTCCGGCCTTCTACACTAGCACAGCTGCTGAGCGGGCGAAAAAGAGGTAAGGGAGCTTCAGGGGCTGAAGCCCATTGTGTTTCCAACGATTTGTGCGGGGCCGAAGCCCGCGCCTCCTATTGCCAGCGCACAGCCGGTCTCACTACTATGAGGGAGTGATGAACCCCCACCGAGCCCCCATGAATCCCGCCCTGACCCGGGAGATGAAGTCCCTGTTGGGCGCGGCAAATGTCCTGGACCAAACGGAAGATTTAATGTTGTACGAGTACGACGGCTCGGTCGAAAAAGCGCGGCCGGACCTGGTGGTGTTTCCCCATACGACGGAAGAAGTGGCACGAAGCGTAAAGGCGGCAGCGCGGCACGGAGTGCCGGTGGTGGGGCGCGGCGCGGGAACGGGATTGTCCGGAGGGGCGCTGGCGCGCGGCGGCGGCGTGATGATCGTCTTCGCGCGGATGAACAGGATCCTGGAGCTGGACAAGGAGAATTGCCGCGCGGTGGTGCAGCCCGGAGTCGTGAACCTGGACCTGACGCGCGCGGTGGAAGATGCCGGTTTATTCTTTGCGCCGGACCCGTCCAGCGCGAAGTCCTGCACGATCGGTGGAAACGTAGCGGAAAACGCGGGCGGGCCGCACACGCTGGCGTACGGGGTGACGAGCACGCACGTGGCGGCGCTGGAACTCGTTCTACCGGACGGAGAAATTGTGCGTGTGGGAAGCCGGCATGGGGACGCGCCGGGTTACGACCTTTGCGGATTGTTCGTCGGGAGCGAAGGGACGCTGGCGCTGGTCACCGAGATTACCGTGAAGCTTTCGCGCAAGGCGGAAGCGGTGAAGACCCTACTGGCGATCTTCGAGACCATCGACGACGCGTCCCAAGCGGTCGTAGAGATTACCGCGCGAGGAATTACGCCGGCGGCTTGCGAGATGCTCGACGGCTGGACCCTGCAGGTAGTGGAAGATTACATCCACGCGGGATTTCCGCGGAACAGCGGGGCGGTGCTGCTGATCGAAGTGGAGGGCTTGCGGGAGGCCGTGGAAGGCCAAGCCGCCGCGATCGCGGAGGTTTGCCGGAGCCGGCGCGCACGGGAAGTCCGGCTGGCCAAAGACGAGCGCGAGCGCGATCTGCTTTGGAAAGGGCGAAAGAACGCGTTTGGGGCGCTGGGACGGCTTTCGCCTTCCAATTACGTGCTGGATGGCGTGATTCCGAGGTCGAAGTTACCGCAGGCGTTGCAGCGGATTCGCGGGATTGGCGAGCACTTTGGATTTAGTATCGGCAACATTTTCCATGCAGGCGACGGGAACCTGCACCCGATTGTCCTGTACGATCCGCGGAACGAAGCGCAGTTCAAAAATGCGATGGCGGCTTCGCAGGAGATTATCCGGGCATGCGTGGAACTGGGCGGGGCGCTGACCGGAGAGCACGGCGTGGGGATGGAGAAGAACGAGTTGATGACACTGCTGTTTAGCGAAGCGGATTTCGCGTTGATGCGGCGTGTGCACGACGCGATGAACCCGGACTCTTCGCTGAATCCAGGAAAGATTTTCCCGTTGAGCAAAGGCTGCGGAGAGATCCGCATCAAGAAGAAGACCGAGGATGCGAAGGCATGACGGTGACGGCAAATCTCGGGGCGCGGCTCGGCGAGGCAGTCGGGGCGGAGCACGTGGTGTGTACGCCGGAAGAGCTGGCCACGTACGCGATCGACGGCGTGGTGCCGGGAGCGATCGTGCGCCCGGTCTCGGCGGAGGGCGCGATCGAGGCGGTGCGTTTTGCGGGGGCGGAGAGATTGGGACTGGTGCCACTGGGTTCGCGGAGCAAGTGCGAGATGGGCATAACGCCCTCGCGGTACGACATCGCCCTGGATATGACCGGCCTGCGCGAAGTCGCGCACTACGACCCGGGCGACATGACGCTGAGCGTGGACGCGGGGATGCCGCTGCGGGAACTGGAGATTTTTCTGAAGCGCTACGGACAATTTCTGCCTCTGGCCGTGCCGTGTTTCGAGAGCACCACCGCGGGCGGAAGCATCGCTTCGGGGATCGATTCGTCTCTGCGGATGCAATATGGCGGCGCGCGGGATTTTTTGATCGGGGCCGAGTTCGTGGACGGGACAGGACAACTGTGTCGGAGCGGCGGGCGCGTGGTGAAGAATGTGACCGGATACGACCTGCACAAACTGCTGATCGGGTCGCTGGGGACGTTGGGCGCGATCACCCGGGTGAACTTCCGGACGTTTCCGCTGGCGGCAATCTCCGGCGGACACGTGGCGGGCTTCGTGAATTGCGAGGGCGCGATTACGTACCGCAAGAGCGTGGAGAAGGCCGGGCTGACCCTCGCGAATCTGGAAATGCTTTCGCCGGAGACGTCGCGGATGATCCACGCGATCCTCCAGAGAGAGGAGCTGAGCGTGCCGGCGCTGGAGGGGAAGAACTGGCTCGTGTACGGCTCTTATGAAGGGAGCGAAGCGATCGTGAAGAGAATGTCCGGCGACCTGGAGAAAATCGCAAAAGCGGCCGGAGCGTCGGACGGCGAAACTTTGAAGCCCGCGGCCGACGAATCGCTGGGAGGGATGTTGCGCGAGGCCTATGAGTGGATGCGCTGGGGAGCGCCGGCGACCGTGATTAGCCGTTTGGCGTTACCGGAAGTGACGGCGGAGATTCTGACGAAACTTTCGCGGCTCGCGGAAAGCGAAGGCTTGCGAGGCGCGGTGCTGTCACGCGCCATGGGGATCGTGTATTTAGCGGCGTTTGCCGAAGAGGAGTCCGAAACCGCGCTGGCGGCTCTGGCGAGAGTTGCCACGGGTGCGAAGACGTTGGCTGTCGCGAAGAACGGCCACGCGACGCTTTTGCATGCGCCCACGGAGATGAAGACGCAATTGGCGCGCGCCGCTGTGAGCGGAATCGATGTTGCGTTTCAGCAACGGGTGAAGCTGGCCTTCGATCCTTCCGCGATTTTTGCGCCCGGCCGCGTGGTGGGAGGGCTCTAGGCTTGGCGACGCCGCAGACCATTCCGGGGCTCATCCCGATTTACGAGGACTACGCGCGGTGCGTGCACTGCGGACTGTGCCTGAACCATTGCCCAACCTACCGGCTTTGGCAGCTGGAGGCCGATTCGCCGCGCGGGCGGATCCACCAGATGATTCTGGTGCGCGAAGGCCAGTTGCCGCTTTCCCGGACATTTGTCGAGCACATCGATAAATGCCTGGATTGCCGGTCGTGCGAGACGGCATGTCCATCGGGCGTCGAGTACGGGAAGCTTGTGGAACACGCGCGGGCGCGCATCGAGCAGGATTACCGGCGGCCGTGGCTGACGCAGGCCACGCGGGATTTTGTTTTCAAGCAACTGCTGCCGTTTCCGAAACGGATCGCGGTGGCGGCGCGGCTGCTGAACTTCTATCAACGATCGGGATTGCAGGCGATTGCGCGGGCCTCAGGTGTGTTGCGGGTGTTGGGCCTGGCCAGGCAGGAACGGTTCTTGCCACACATCGACGATGAATTTTTCTTTGGCAAATTGGGCAAGACGTTTCCGGCAGCCGGGCCGCGGCGGGCGCGGGTGGCTTTTTTCGCGGGCTGCGTCGCGAATGTGACGTTCAGCAAACTGAACGAGGCGACCATCCGCGTGCTGACGGCGAATGGATGCGAGGTGGTGGTTCCCGGCGGGCAATTATGCTGTGGCGCGCTGGCCGCACACGCCGGCGTGCGCGAGGCAGCCCGGGACCTGGCGCGCAAAAACATCGCGGCATTCGGGTGGGAAGGGCTTGACGCGATCTTGACGAACGCGGCGGGCTGCGGCTCGACGTTGAAGGAATATGAGCACCTCTTTTCCGAGACGGAAGTGGAATACAAGGGTGCGGTCGAGTTTCAGAAGCGCGTGCGGGACGTGACGGAATTTCTTGCGGAGTTGGGGTTGACCGCAAAGCTGAAGCCTGTCGCGAAGCGCGTGACCTACCAGGATTCCTGCCACTTGCTGCATGGGCAAAAGGTGCGGGAGGCGCCGCGGCAGCTTTTACGCGCGATTCCGGCGCTGGAGTTTGTGGAGTTGCCTTACAGCGACATCTGCTGCGGATCCGCGGGCGTGTACAACGTGACGCAGACGGAGGCGTCTCTGGAATTGTTGGAGGAAAAGATGGACCACGCGAAAAAGACGGGCGCGGCGATTATCGCCACGGCGAATCCGGGATGTTTATTGCAGATGCGGGCCGGGGCGGAGATGCACGGGACGGGGCAAGAGGTGTTGCACGTGGTGGAGGTGCTGGATCGGGCGATGGCGGGGGTAGCATGAAGTGGACGTTGAGTTCCTGAGGCGAACCTCATCGCTTCCGCCTCCGGAAGACAGCGGCAGTTTGCGTGTGTAGTTAGTGCGAGGAGATGCCCGCCGTAGCGGCGGCCGCTACACAACCTTGCCTGACGGCTTAATCCAGAGCTGCAATTCTTGGGGACGCGGAATGGGGCGCGGTGGCGGGGCCAGATAGTCGACGATTTCCAGACAGGCCAGGAAACCGTCCTTCGTGAACAGCAGAACATCTCTGGCGTGCTGGGCGGCTTCGACAGGAATCCGGTTGTCCAATGGAAGCCGGCGCGCAGTCCAGTGCAACCTGGAGATTAATGCTCCCGCAACCACATTCACATTCCCCCGATACCTTTACCCACACAGCTTGCAGGCGGAGTTCAGCGGCGCCTGGGAATTCGGCACTCAGCAAAAAATCAAGTAGCGCCTTTTCCTCGACCCGCAGTTCACGATTCACGGGACGCATCGCTAGCGCTCGCCGATGAGGTAGCGGCAGCCCTGGGGGCCCATGAGGGCGGAGTGCACCGCCTTGGCGGGAACGTCGCAGCGGTCTCCGGCGCGATAGGTTTTCGAGATGCCGTCCATGAGGAGGGTCATTTCACCGCTCAGCACGATGTGCGCGGTTTCCACGCGATGCGTATGGTCCGGGTAGCGCGTGTTCGGGCCGTCTTCCCAGACGTAAATAAGCGAGAACCCCTCGGCGAGAAGTTGGGCGCTGAGTTCGTCTTCGCGCATGGGGGAATTGTAGCGCGGAAGAAAGGCGCCGGATATCGGATATCCTGCATCAGAGACGACGACGCCCTCCCTGCAGAGATGGGGGTCGCTGCAGAAAGGGCGCGCCGTCTTCAGGAGAGAAGACCGTTACAGTAAACTCTATTCCTCCGATGGCGGAGACGGCGCATCGCCGGCAGGCGGTGCACCACCCGGGCCTCCGCGGCGGCCGTGTCCAGGCCTCGTGGCCGCGGACACGGTGTAATCCGAAGGCAAAGCAAAGAGCGACGCCGCGGGCTCGGAGCGCTGGATATTCGTGAGCGTGTAGGTGGTCTGGCCGAAGCGCGGATCCGTGCGGGTGCTCTTCACCACCACCTGTAAGTCCGGTGAATACCACTGCTCGCTGACGATGCTGATGGTGTTGGCGTTGCCGATCTGGCCCGCGGGAATCGTGCGGGTATAGCGGGTTCCCTGGGTGCTGATGCCGTTGATCGTTTGAACGCCGAGATCCTCTTTCTTGAGCGTGCCGTCGGCGATCTCCTTCTGGATGCGAGCCTCGAAGTTACCCTGCATCTTGCCCTGCCGCACTGCGCCTGCCGGACGAGTGGGGAGCTTTTCCGCGGTCTTCGCGTCCGGATGCAGGACGTAGGCGCTGGAGGTGACCGGATCGTGAATCATGATGGCGGTGCGGGGCTGGCCGGAAGCGGCCAAGGGGCCGATGCCGGTGAAGGTGGTCTCACGGCGAGTGCGGCCCTGGCTGTCGCGGAACACGTTGGATTGCACCTTGCGGTCAATCACGTTTCCATCGGAGAGGGTCTGCTTGGACTCCGTGACAGCGACCGCGCTGTACGGTGCGCCGGTAACCACCTTTCCAGGATGCATTTCGCCGAAGCCGAGCAGTTCCATGCGCGGTCCGATCGGGCCTTCGTGGCCGGCCATTTCGGGTCCGGGAGGCGGTCCCGGAGGCGGCTCCTGCGCCGCCAATGCCCCGGCGCCAACGAGAAGGGCGCCACTCAAAAGCCAAGTACTCCAATTGCTCCTCATCCTCTGGTCTCCTCTTCTTCTCTCCCGTATAGCGGCAATCTGGCCGCCTTCAAAAATCAGTTCGAGCTCTCCGGCAAACGCACGGCTTGCGGCAAGCCATCATCGCCAACCAGCAGGTCCACTTGGATCAAGTCGCCGGCGTGTTCTTCATTGACTGTCAGCCCTAAAGCTCCGAGCGCGGCACGTTGCATCTCCACGTGCACGACGGTGGCATCTTCCGTCGCCGACGGAATACTGCCCGGAAGCAACGTGAAGTCGCCGGAATTGTTGGAAGCGACCAGCACGTCGCCGAGCTCCACACCCGAAGCCGCGGCGCCACGGGACGACGGGCCGGAATTCGCGGAGGTCGTGACCGCGTGAGGCGCGAAGCCATTCCGGGCGACGTCCGGATGGCGTACGGAGCGCCAGGTCACGATAGAAACGGCCACCGCCAGCACGGCGGCCGCAGCGAGACTCCAGGCCGCGATGACGGCCGCACGGCGAGTTTTCATAATCTTGTGTTTCGTGCGGAATTCCTGGCGCAGACGCATTTCGACGCAGGCCGGAGCTTCGGCTTCGCCACTTTCCCGCCCCAGAAGACGCAGGTCCGCACGAAGCGTCTGCCAATTCTCCACGAGTGCCGCGCAGTGGGGGCAGTTTCGAAGATGTTCCAATTCCGCTCGTCCGAGAGGGCTGTCCTTCTCGATCGAGTCGAGATCGAACCCGGCCATGGCGAATTCTTCACACGTCATTCCTGTATCCCCCGAGAATCTCTCAGCGCCCGGCATTTACCCTCCGGGGCACTTCGCGAAGCATCTCCAGTTTGGCCAGCAACAAGGCGCGTCCCCGGTGAAGCCGGGAACGGATGGTGCCCACAGGACACTCGAGCAAGCCAGCCGCTTCCTCGTAACTCAATTCCTCCAGTTCGCAAAGCACGACGGCTTCGCGAAATTGCGTCGGCAATTCCAACACAGCCGCGCGCACCCGCTCACGCCGCTCGCGCAATTCCGCCCATTGTGCCGGGGTCATCTGCGGACTCGCGAGCCTGTGCGAAGCGGGTTCCCCCTCTTCCCTGGCGTCAAGCGACAATTCCTGGGGCGTGCGCTCATGGTGCTTCAAGACGCGATTGCGGGCGACGCCATAAAGGAAGGCGCCAAGGGGGCCGCGCTCGGGGTCAAACTTTTTCGGCTCGCGAATCACCGTCATGAACACGTCCTGCACAATTTCCTCCGCCGCCCAGGAGTTTCCGGTCATACGCAGGGCAAAGCGGTAAAGAGGCGCCTGGTGGCGGCGGTAGAGCACCAGGAAAGCGTCTTCATCGCCCTTGGCCGAGCGTCGAAGCAGCACGTCATCCCGATCGTTTGGCTCGACGGTTCGCATCTCTCCTGGACGACGTCCGCTCTCTACGTTATTCCTCCAGGGCCGCGGAATAGTTCCCGGAGAGGAGAAGGGCGGACAAGCACTTATAGATTAAACCCGCCAGGGGTGGACAGGGTTTCAGCGTTTGGATCAGTGTTGAGAAAGAAGCAGTTAGCGATGAAGACGGCAGGCCCGGTCAGCGTTTCTTGGTGGGACGGAACATCCGGGCCGCAATGCTGGTGACCGTGCGGCGGGGCACGAGCCGCTGGGAAAGGGCTCCTAAGTAGTTGCCAACACCGGAGATAACGTAACTCTTGCCCTCGGCGAGGGCCTTTAGGCCAGTGCGGGCCACCTTCTCCGCCGTCTCCGGGTTCTTGCTGGTGAACTCCTCCTGCTCTGCGACGGCGTGAAACTCCGATTCGGTCGAACCCGGGCACAGGGCGCAGACCCGTATACCGTAGGGCTTCATCTCTTCGGCCAGTCCTTCCGCGAGCAACAGATCGAACGCTTTGGTGGCCGCGTAAGTGGAGATATAAGGAACGGCTTGGAACGCTGCGGTGGAGGCCAGGATCAGGATGTCGCCCCGGCAGCGGGCGACCATTTGGGGCAGGAAGAGGCGCGTTAGATGGACGACGGCCGAACAATTCACCTCGACCATGTCCAGGAGGCGCGGCGTTTCGACCTTAGGCAATTCGCCGTACTGGCCGAAGCCCGCATTGTTGATCAACAGGTCGATGGCAATCGCTTTCTGCTGCGTGAACGCATGGATCTCTTCCGGAGCCCCACGGAGCGCCAGATCGGCAGGAAATACTTCCACCCGAATGCCATGGAGATTTCGCAGGTTAGCGGCGAGTTCTTCCAGGCGGTCGCGGCGTCGGGCGGTCAATACCAGGTGAGTGCCGCCCTCGGCGAGCAGTTTTGCGAGGGCCACTCCGATTCCGGCGCTGGCACCGGTCACCAGAGCCCATTGATCACGCCACTTTGCGTCCATCTTCGTAATTGTCTATGCGGAATCAGTCTTTCCGAACTTCAGCACCGACTCCTTCAGACGATTGCCTTCATGCTTCATGCGTTCCACCAGCCGGCGCGCCCAGACGAACTCCGCGGCGAGCAGCGTGAGCCCCAGGAAGATTACCA
>Ga0335079_10010406_pt1 | contig 10584 bp, 5 predicted proteins | sample Lox_Sample_33_FD_206719 | JGI IMG/M metagenome (GOLD analysis project Ga0335079, IMG submission 206719) | Soil microbial communities from Loxahatchee National Wildlife Refuge, Florida, United States - Lox_Sample_3.3 | ecosystem: Environmental > Terrestrial > Soil > Wetlands | place: USA: Florida... | reverse complement strand
CAACCCGACGCCCGGCGGCGGCACCTCTACGGCAGCATCGTTCACGATCAACGCGGCTAACCCCGTGCCCACGATCACCAGCCTGTCACCATCCAGCGCGACGGCGGGTGGATCGGCGTTCCTTCTGACGGTCAACGGCACCGGCTTCCTCAACAGCTCTGTAGTGAACTGGAACGGGTCGGCACGGACAACCAGCTACGTCAACGCGACGCAGGTGACGGCGTCGATATCGGCGGCCGACATCGCCAGCGCGGGCACCGCCCAGGTGACGGTATTCAACCCGACGCCGGGCGGCGGCACCTCGACGGCAGCATCGTTCACCATCAATACCGCCAAGCTCACCATCACGACCACGTCCCTGCCAAACGGAACCGCAAACACATTCTACTCGTTTCAAATCCTCGCGACTGGTGGCAAGGCGCCCTTGACCTGGTCGATCACCGGGCTGCCGGCGACGTTCAACTATGATTCCTCGACGGGTATCATCAGTGGCACGACTCGTTCTGCAGCCAAGTTCACGGTGAGCATAAGCGTGACGGACTCGAGCAGCCCTCAGCAAAACGCTTCTACATCCCTCTCGCTTACCATCGTTCCCGCACCGCTGGTGATTACGACTACCGGCCTTGACAACGCCTTGATCAACACCTACTACAGTCTCCAGGTGCAGGCAAGCGGCGGAACATCGCCCATAATGTGGTCGGCAACCGGCTTGCCTTCCTCTCTGAGCATTGATCCGTCGAGCGGGTACATTACCGGCACCCCGTTGATTGCAGATGTAGGAACTTACACTGTGACGATTACGGCAACTGACAGCGCTCAGCCCACGCCGCAGATCGCCAAGGCCGTGCTGACCCTGAATGTCACCCTGCCGATGGGCGTAGGCGTGCTGTCCGTCACCGACGCCACGATCGGGCAGAATCTGCAGGTCCCCATCAACATCACCTTCAACCCGGCCCCGTCCGTTGACATCACGCTGACGATTACGTCCAATTCCCCGGGACTGGTGATGCTGGGCAACTTGGGTGCCGGCGGCTCGATGCAACTGACAACCACAGTCCCGGCGGGCACTTCAACCGTAGCCACCTATGCCAAGGCGATGATGAACTCCGGGACAGCTACCATTACCGCCAGCGCGCCTAGCTATATAGCCGGCAACGGTACGATGACCCTGGCGAACTCGGGCTTCGTGGTATCTGGTCCTGCCGGGATCGGCGGCGCCTTCACTGTTTCCCAGGGAGCCGTTTCCACGCTCACCGTCTACCCCGCCCAACTCGATTCGTCCGGGAACTTCCACCAATCGCAGCAGCTTCGTGGCGGGTATTCCATCAGCGTGCCCGTCAACAGCTCGGACACTGGTGTCGGCACCCTGTCGGCTTCCTCCGTCTCGTTCAGCGGCGGAGCGGATAGCGCCACCGTCTCGTTTACAGCCAAAGGCCCGGGCAACACCACCGTCACCGTCAACTCGCCCTACCCGTTCGTGTTCCCCTCATTGGGCGGAACGATTACGGCGACTGTGATTCCCCCGACCCTGATGCCGCCCAGCGGTGTGACCGTCGGAAAGAATCTGCAAATCTCGGGCTCCATCTCGCTGAGCGCAAAAGCGTCGGCTGACGTGTTGGTCACGATCCACAGCAGCGATATCAGCCGTCTGAAATTCGCCAACACGTCCACCGGCACCGGCAGCGATACCATTACCGTCACCATCCCGCAGAACCAGACCAACTCGCCGGACTTCTACATCCGCGGCTACGATAGCTCGGGTGCAATCCCCTTTACTGTATCGGCCAACGGCTACGGCACCGTCAACACCACGATGCCCCTTGGACCTTCCGGCCTCGCCATCTGCCAAAACCCATACGACGACATTGCGTGCGGCGCCAGCTACCTGTCAACGCTCGGAGGTCCGGACGCGGATCTGTACATCTTCACGGCACTGTTGAACGGCAGTGGCAGTTTCGTAACCCGGCAAACCCTGGCGCCGGAATTCTCGATATCCGCCGCGGTTAACAGTTCCAATACTTCGGTCGGCACCATAACCGCCTCTCCCGTCACCATCGTGACCACCGACAGTGGAAATCCGTACGGGTACACGCAGTTCCATGCTGCCGGCGCGGGAAACACCACGATCACGGCGAGCGCTGACGGATACACATCGGGCTCTGTGAACGCGGCCGTTCAACTGCCCAGGATGGTGGTAACCGATGGACTAACCATTGGCCAGTTCTTGCAGGAGCAAGGCTCGGTGGTCCTCCCGAATAAAGCCCCGGCCGGAGGTCTCGATGTCACCGTGCAAGCCAACTCCGGCGGACTCCAGTTCGCGGTCGGCGCCGGTGATGCCGGCTCGAGCTCACTTCTGCTGCACTTCACCGAGGGCCAGACCGTCTTCTACTTCTACATTCACGCGATGGGCTCCTCGGGCACCGCAAGCTTCACGGCGACGGCCGCCGGGTATGCGCCTAGCAGCGGAACCATCACGCTCGTCCCGTCCGGTGTCGTGATTCAAGGACCAGGCAGTGTAACCAGGCCCGGCACCCTGACGCTCACCATTTACACGGCGCAATTGTCCGGCGACGGACTGAATACACCCGTCATTCCGGAAGCGCTGGCCGGCGGAGGCTCGCTGATCGTTTCGCTGCACAACAGCGACCCCACCATCGGATCTGTCTCCAGCAGCGTGATCATCTCGCCCGGAACGAATAACAGTACCACCCTGTTCGTGCCGCTGGCCGCCGGATCCACCACGGTGTCTCTGGATCAACCCACAGGGTGGACGACGCCAAGCCAGCTAACGACCCTGAACATCAAGGTGCAATGACACGCGGCAGGCCGCGAGGCCTGCCCCGATTCCATATGCAAGAGGCAACTATGCGATTCACTTTTTCGGCAATCGCCGCCCTGGCGCTCCTTGGGCCGTCCCTCCTGACAGCCGCGCCCGGACTCACCGCCGCCGATGTCACGGTTGGCAAGAACCTCCAGATGTACGCCAGCATCAGGGTGGCCGGCGGCGCCCCGCAGGAAGACCTGAAACTGACCCTGACCAGCGACGACCCTAGCCGCCTGTTGCTGTCCCGCGCGCCGGACCAGGCCGGCTCTGCGACCATCGACTTGATGGTTCAGCCGCGCTTTCCCGAAGGACCCGAATTCTGGCTCCAGGCTCTGGCGGATCACGGCACGGTTACTTACACCGTGACCGCCCCGGGCATGGCCGGCGCCAAGGGCACCGTCACGCTGGCGCCCTCCGCCATCCTCATCACCGGCCCGTTCAAAGCACCCACGTTTCCCACCACGCCGCGGGCGGAACCTGCCCGGATCGCGATCTATTCGGCGGCACTGGATGGCTCCTCGAAATTGCTGGCCGAGCAGCAGGTGGCCGGAGGCTCCAGGATCGAAGTGACCATCGCCAGCTCGAATCCGAAAACGGGCAAGTTACGGGCCTCGGCCCTGACCCTGAGCGGCGGGTCCAGTTCGGCAGTGACATGGTTCGAGCCCTCCGCGGAAGGCAAGACTGCTTTGACGCCCGTTCAGCCGCACGGTTTTGTGACTCCGGCCGATTACGCCGCCGTGACTGCCTCGGTCGAAAAACCGGGCATCGCGGTGGTAGGCGAAACCTTCCTGGGAAAGGACCTGGAGCTTCCCGACACACTCTGCCTCGGCGAACCGGCGCCGCCGGGCGGGTTGAACGTGACGCTGTCGAGCTCGGACGGTTCGAAACTGCTGATCTCCGCCAAGGAGACCGAACTCGGTTCCGCCACCATCACGCTCACCATCCCGGAAGGTAAGTCCACAGCGCCGTATTACTTGCAGGGCCTCGGAGATTCGGGCGACGTGACTTACACCGCCGAAGCCTCTGGATTCCGCAGCCGGACCGCGAAGGTACGGATGGCTCCCTCCGGATTTATCGTTGCCTACGAGCGGTACGGCCCTCCCGATGAGGCCGCCGTGCTTCGTCCCGGCGGTGCCGACGAGGAGCGCCGGTTCTTCGTGTCCGCGGCCAGCGCCAAGGACAAACCTATCCACGTCGTGGTCTGGTCGGTGCACCTCGACCCGCAATCCCGTCTGGCCGCCGACATCACCGTTCAGGCCCTCCGGCCCGGCGTGACCGCCACCGTGAACCTGAAAAGCAGCAACCCCGAAGTGGGCACTGTGGAATCGCCGTTGACTCTTACCTCCGGCTCGAACCATGCCGTCAGCCGCTTTACGCCCGTCGGGAAGGGGGTCACCGTAATTACCCTCTCCACCCCGCAGGGTTTTTCAACGCCGAAAAATGCAACATCTGTTCCGGCCACGGTCAGCGATTAGCGTGTTCCGTGGGGCGGACAATTGGTTTCTGATCGTCCGCTTGACTGGTACTACTAATACGATGAAAGAACTGTAAGTCGGTAAAACTGATGTATACTCTTTCTCGTATAAGTTTGTTCCCCGGGTGAAAGTTGGAGGCGTCGGCATGCTCCTAAGATCGTCGTTCGTCCTTTTGGCGCTGATTCTGCTCCTGTCCTTGCCGGCGATGGCCGGCTCGGTGATGATCGGATATTCGGTTACCGGTCTCGGCGGAAGCTCCTTCCAATACGACTACTGGATTTATAACGACGACGCGGGCTTTCCGGTTCAGCTCTTCGATATCTACTTCGATCCGACTCTTTACTTGGAGACTTCCCTCACCGCCACCACACCTCCTCCGCTGAGCACCGATTGGGACCAGATATTTTTGCATTCGGTGCCTCCCCTGGGAGCTGCCTACGATGCGCTCGCGAATGGCGCCGGCATCCCTGAGGGCAGTTTCGTGTCCGGGTTTGAGGTTCAATTCACCTGGCTTGGCCAAGGCCTGCCCGGCCCCCAGCCGTTTGAGGTCTACGATCCGGACCGGTTCTCTCTGCTTCAGAGCGGCACCACGCAGGGCCCGGAACCTTCCTTCTTCGGCCTCGTCGGCCTGGCAATTGCATACGGCGGCTGGAAGCTGCGGCGGGCGCGCTAGGACTCGTCTTCTCCACAATCGGTAACCACTTCGCGGCCTGCTATCCTGAAGTAAGCACCTGCCTTATGACCACAGCCGCGGAGCGTCACCAGGCGCTCAAAGATATCCTGGAGCAACGTGTCCTCGTCCTCGATGGCGCCATGGGGACCATGATCCACGCCGCTCCCCTGTCCGTCGAAACCGACTACCTGGGACGCGAGAATTGCCCGGAAATCCTCAACGTCACGCGGCCTGACGTCATCCAGGACATACACCGCCAATACCTCGAAGCTGGCGCCGATATCATCGAAACCAACACCTTCGGCGGCGCTCCCATCGCGCTGGCCGATAACAAGCTCGATGACCGCGCCTACGAACTAAATTTCGCCGCCGCCAGACTGGCCCGCGAAATCGCCGACCGTTACTCGACCGCCTCCAAGCCGCGCTTCGTCGCCGGGTCCATGGGTCCGACAAACAAAGACCTGAACATCACCGGCACCGCCACTTTCGATCAGCTCCGCGACGGCTATTACGTACAGTCCAGGGGCCTCGTCGAAGGCGGCGCCGATTTCCTGCTCATCGAGACCTGCTTCGATACCGGCAGCCTCAAGGCCGGCCTCCTCGCCGTCGAACAGTTGCGCCGCGATCTCGGCATAGACATTCCGGCCGTGGCCTCCGTCACCATCGAGCGCACCGGCACCATGCTGGGAGGGCAGGGAATCGACGCTCTCTACGCCTCCATCGCCGGCCACGACCTGCTGGCCGTCGGCATGAACTGCGCCACCGGTCCGGACCTGATGACCGACCACATCCGTACCCTGGCCGAAATGTCCGCGCACCGCATCTCGTGCTATCCGAACGCCGGGTTGCCCAACGCCGAGGGCAAGTTTGGCGAAACTCCGGAATCGTTGGCCGCCCAGCTCGAAAGGTTCGCCGGCCACGGATGGCTGAATCTGGTCGGCGGATGCTGCGGCACCACGCCGGCCCACATTCGCGCGATCGCGCAGATGATCGAAGGCAGGCGCCCGCGCCAGGCGCCCGCCTCGCGCCATCGCGCTTATTACTCGGGCGTCGAACTGGTGGAAGCCGAGGACAGCAACCGCCCGCTGCTCGTTGGCGAACGCACCAACGTGATCGGCTCGCGCCTCTTCAAAAACCTCGTTGCCGAAGAGAAGTGGGAAGAAGCCACCGACATCGCCCGCCGCCAGTTCCGCAACGGCGCCCACGTCATCGACGTCTGCCTCCAGAGCACCGATCGCGACGAGATCAACGATATTCCGCCGTTCTACGAAAAGCTCGTCCGCAAGATCAAAGCGCCCGTCATGATCGACACCACCGACCCCAAGGCGGTCGAGTTGGCGCTGAAGTACTGCCAGGGCAAGAGCATCATCAACTCCATCAACCTGGAAGACGGCGAAGAGAAGTTCGAGCGCGTCTGCCCCATCGCCCGGCGTTACGGCGCCGCCCTGGTGGTCGGCTCCATTGATGAAGACCCCGTGCAGGCGCAGGCCTTCACGCGCGAGCGCAAGCTGGCCGTGGCCGCGCGCAGCGTCAGGCTGCTCACCGAAAAGTACGGGATTCCCGCCGAAGACATCGTCATCGACCCGCTGGTCTTCCCCTGCGCCACCGGCGATGCCAACTACATCGGCGCCGCCGTCGAGACCATCGAAGGCATCCGCCTGGTGAAGGAGCAGATCCCCTTCGTCAAGACCGTGCTCGGCATCTCGAACATCAGCTTCGGCCTGCCCGCCGCGGCGCGCGAAGTGGTCAACTCGGTCTTCCTCTATTACTGCACCAAGGCCGGCCTCGACCTCGCCATCGTCAACGCCGAGAAACTGGAGCGCTTCGCCTCCATTCCCGAAGAGGAGCGCCGTCTCGCCGAGAATCTGCTCTTCAACTCGCCCCCCGTGGACGCCGCTGATGAGGAGCTCCGCACCGCCCCCGAAGACTGGCGCCTCCAGACGCCCGGTCAGAAGGTCGCCATCAACCAGTGGCACATCGCCGCCATCACCGAGCACTTCCGCAAGAGCGGCAAACGCGAAAAAGTCCGCGCCGAAGACCTGCCGCTCGATCAGCGCCTGGCCAACTACATCATCGAAGGCACCAGGGACGGCCTGGTCGCCGACCTCGACCGTAAGCGCGCCGAAGGCGCTGCCCCGCTCGAAATCATCAACGGTCCGCTCATGGCCGGCATGAGCGAGGTCGGCCGCCTCTTCAATAACAACGAGCTGATCGTCGCCGAAGTCCTGCAATCCGCCGAGGCCATGAAGGCCGCCGTCAGCCACCTCGAGCAGTTCATGGAAAAGAGCGAATCGTCCGCGCGCGGCAAGGTCATTCTCGCCACCGTCAAGGGCGACGTCCATGACATCGGCAAGAACCTGGTCGAGATCATCTTCGCTAACAACGGCTACACCGTCGTCAACCTCGGCATCAAGGTGCCGCCGGACGTGCTGATCCAGGCCTATCACGAGCACAAGCCCGACGCCATCGGCCTCAGCGGCCTGCTCGTCAAGAGTACGCACCAGATGGTGGTCACCGCCATTGACCTGAAAGCCGCCGGTATCTCGGTTCCCTTGCTGGTAGGCGGCGCAGCCCTCTCGGAGAAGTTCACGCGCACCAAAATCGCGCCCGCATACTCCGAAGCCGTGACTTACGCCAAGGACGCCATGACCGGCCTGGCCGTTCTCAATCGCCTCATGGACCCCGCCGATCGCGAGCGAGTGCTCGCCGAGTGGCGAGCCGTGGGGCAGGTTTCCGACCTGCCCGCCGCGGAGCGGCCTTCAAGCGCTACCCCCGCCTCCACCGCCCGCAGCCGCAAAGTCCGCGCGGATATCGCCATCCCGCCCGCCCCCTACCTCGACCGCCGCGTCCGCGCCGTGCCCCATCTCGCCGAAGTCTGGAGCTACATCAACCCCTTCATGCTCTACGGCAAGAACCTCGGCTACAAGGGCAATTTCGACAAAGACCTCGCCGCCCACGAGCCCAAAGCTCTCGATCTCTTCCACAAGGTCGAAGAAGTCAAGCAGGAAGCCGCCCGCTTCATGAAAGTCCGCGCCGTCTGGCGCTTCTTGGAGGCCGAGCGTGACGGCAACGCCATCCACCTCTTCGAGCCCGGTGCGGCATCCCCCGTCCATACCTTTGCCTTCGGCCGCCAGCCGCGCGAGGATGGCCTCTGCCTCAGCGACTACATCCTGGAATCCGAGGAGGGCCGCCGCGATCACCTGGCGCTCTTCGTCGTCACCGCCGGCGAATGCATTCGCGAGCGCGCCGAAGAGTGGAAGCAGCGGGGCGAGTATTTCAAGTCGATCGCCATCCAGGCACTGGCCACCGAGACCGCCGAAGGCACGGCCGAGTGGCTTCACCGTCGCATTCGTGAAGACTGGGGCTTCCCCGATCCTCCCTCCACCACCATGCACGATCGCTTCACTTCCAAATATCGGGGCAAGCGTTACAGCTTCGGATATCCTGCGTGCCCGAACATGGCGGGCCAGGAAGGAATCTGGAAGCTGCTCCAGCCTGAAGAAATCGGAGTGAAGCTCACCGAGAGCTACATGATGGAGCCCGAAGCCAGCGTCAGCGCATTGGTCTTCCATCACCCCGACTGCGCCTATTTCACCGCGGATGGTGGGGATGCCTGACTGGAACCCCGCTCAATACCTCAAGTTCTCCGAAGAGCGCACCCGTCCCTGCCGCGACCTCGTCGCGCGCATTGAGCTCGACTCTCCGCGCCGCATCATCGACCTCGGCTGCGGCCCCGGCAACAGCACCGAAGTTCTCGCCGCTCGCTGGCCCGCCGCCGATCTCACCGGCCTCGATAGCTCTCCCGACATGATCGCCAAGGCCAGTGCCGCGCATCCCGCTTGGCACTGGCTGGCCGCCGAAATCGAGCAATGGACCGCTCACCCCGCGCGCAACCCGGAGTACGACCTCGTCTTCTCCAACGCCGCCCTTCAATGGGTTCCCGACCACACCGCCGTCCTCCCGCTGCTCCTCTCTCGCGCGTCCGTGTTCGCCTTCCAGATCCCCGGCAACTGGGACGACCCCGCCCACCGCACCATGCGCGAGGTAGCTAAACGCTACCCGCTCGAAGGCCGCGTCCGCGAGTGGTTCTCGCACGACCCCGCCTTCTACTACGACACTCTCGCTCCGCACGCCGCCCGCGTCGATCTATGGGAGACCGAATACCTCCACATCATGGACAGCGCGGAAGCGATCGTCGACTGGTACAAAGGCACCGGCATGCGTCCCTTTCTGGAAGCCCTCGCCACCGATGCGGAGCGCGCCCGCTTCGCCGCCGACTACCTCCAGGCCATCCGCTCCGTCTATCCGCCGCGCCCCGATGGGAAAGTGCTTTTTCCTTTCCGGCGCCTCTTTGTTATTGCTTGCCGCTAGTTCCGTTCCTTGCGTGCCCGGTCAAGATGTTTGATCAGGATGACCTCGTTCCCTTTCTCGGAGTAGATCACTTCGTCCACGAGATTCTTCGTCAGGAGGATGCCGAATCCGCCGGGGCGCAATCCCTGTGCTTCCCGGTGTACGAGGTGCCCGCACGGATCCTCCGGCGCGTTCGAAACCGCCGCGTGCGGAATCTCGTTCAGAGAGAAACCTTCGCCTGGATCTCGAATTCTGCACGAAATCGCGCGGCTCGACCGAAGGTACGAGATTTCCACGTATTCGTTCGGATCGAACCGCCCGCCATGTTCCATCGCATTGAGCAGCATTTCGCGAAACGCCGTGCTCAGATGCGCCCGGTCCGCCAGAGCCAGGTCCTCTCCAATCTCGTTGACGAACTGCACGAGCCGCTCGGCTGTCGTCTGGTCGCATCGCACCGACAGGCGGATCCACGCCGGGGTCGCCGACTCCAGTTCGATGCCGTCGTCCCAGGCCGGAGCTTCCAGCGCCTTTTGCAGCATGTCCTCGAATTGTCCCGCCACGAAAGGTGCCGTGAAATAGCTGAATGCGTTCTCGCGCATCGCTGCGATAACGGCTTCAGGCGCGCCGGCGCCCGTGAGAATAATGACTCTGGTGTGCGGATGCGCACGCCTGATTCTACGGAGCAGGGCGACGTCTTCCGCGCCCGAGGTCTTTTCGCTCGTGACCACAACGTCGAAATGCCTGCCCTGAACCGCCGCCAGCGCTGCCTCGTTGTTGGCGGCATGCTCCACCTTCCAATTCGCGTCGCTGGCGATCTTCTGCACTAGTGCGTCGATCTCGGGGTTGGCATCGACGATCAGCACGGCCTTGTGCGAACTCTTGGCGGCATCTGGCGTGTCCGGCATGCGGCAACCCCTCAGAGCTACGAAAAACGATGCCCGGTATGTCCTGATGATTTATTATTTTGCGCCTGGGCCGGCGTGCCCGTGCGTGCCGCGATCAATGCGAGCCGCTCTGGAGCAGGAACTTCGCCATCTTGTATTCCAGGTAGTGGTTCCACTTCGTCTCCAGTACTTGCTGCAGCCGCCGGTCCCGCGCTTTCACGTCTCCTTTGGCCTCGGCCAGCAGGGCGTCGTAGAAATACGCTTCGCAAAGCATCGCCCGCCGCGGCATCGGGAGGGAACGGAAGTCGGAGTTGGCGTAGGCTGCTTCTGTTTCCAGGCCGGCGAAAATATCGTCGGATTTGACCTCGCCGAGATAGT
>Ga0335079_10010405_pt1 | contig 10585 bp, 8 predicted proteins | sample Lox_Sample_33_FD_206719 | JGI IMG/M metagenome (GOLD analysis project Ga0335079, IMG submission 206719) | Soil microbial communities from Loxahatchee National Wildlife Refuge, Florida, United States - Lox_Sample_3.3 | ecosystem: Environmental > Terrestrial > Soil > Wetlands | place: USA: Florida... | reverse complement strand
GCGTCACCCGGCCGTCGGCCGCGAAGCGCACACTGTCCGCGAAGTGGGCGCGCTCGGGCCGCCGCTCCCCCGGCTGGATGCCTTCGATGCGCACCCACCCGGTGAACGTCACGGGGTTGATCGTGAGATCCCGCAGGATGACGCCGCCCGCCGCGGTGTCCACCGCCACCCGGAACTGGAGGTGCGGGAGGAGCACGGCGGTCGGCCGGAAGGCCGGCACCCCCACCACGGTGACGTCCTCCGGCGCCTGGGCCCGGAGGGACGGGACGCACAGGCGCACGGACGCACAGACGCACAGGAGAAGCAGGACGCGCGGGTGCACGGACGCGCGGACGCGCGAAGCTCGCGGCGCGGATCGCCTGTCGTCGGGCTCCTGACAACTGGCAACCTCTGAGCGACTTGCCGTCTGGGAACCCATCTGGCCGCCGTCCTCTGGTCTCCCGGGAACGGCAACAGGATAGCGCGGTCGCCGCGCCCTTGCCAGCATCCGGCGCGGGCGGCACATTGGCTGGAACCCTCCCGGAGCGCCAATCGCCATGGGCACGATCCTGTTCCTCGTCGTCGTGGTGGTCCTCATCCTGTGGGTCGTGGGCGCCTACAACGGCCTGGTCGCGCTGAAGAACCAGACGGTCAACGCGTGGAAGCAGATCGACGTCCAGCTCAAGCGGCGGCACGATCTGATCCCCAACCTGGTCAACACCGTCAAGGGCTCGATGAACTTCGAGAAGGACACCCTCGACGCGGTGGTCAGCGCCCGGTCGCGGGCGATGCAGAGCGGCGCCGGCGGCGGCATGAACGTCAAGGAGACGGCCGCGGCCGAAGGCGCGCTGACGGGCGCGCTCGGCAAGCTCTTCGTCGTGATGGAGCGCTATCCGGACCTCAAGTCGTCGCAGAACGTGCGCGACCTCCAGGAGGAGCTGTCGAGCACCGAGAACAAGATCGCCTTCGCGCGGCAGTTCTATAACGACACGGCGACCAACTACAACACCAAGCAGCAGCAGTTTCCCACCAATCTGGTGGCCGGGCTCGCCAGGGCCGAGATCGCGGAGCTGTGGGAGATCGAGGACAAGGCGGAGCGTGCCGTGCCCACGGTGGACCTGTCGCTGCAGAAGCCGCAAGGGTGACCGCGGGGCTGAATCTCTTCGAGCAGCAGGCGCGGAACCGCCGCCTCACGGTGGCGTGGATGGTGCTGTTCATCCTCTTCTTCGCCTGGCTCGGCTTCGGGGGGGACCTGGCGCTCTACCTCGCCGCGGCGGCGCGGACCGAGGGCCAGGTGCCCTACCGCTTCCCGTGGATCGGCGCGGTCGTCACGCTGATCGCGGCGATCACCGCCTGGGTGTCCTGGCGCAAGGGACCTCAGCAGGTGCTCTGGTCCACCGGGGCGCGGGAGGTGACAACGCCGCAGTCGTTCGAGGAGAAGCAGTTCGTGGACGTCGTGGAGGAGATGGCCGTCGCGACGGGTCTCCCCAAGCCGAAAGTGTACGTGATCGACGATCCCGATCCGAACGCCTTCGCCACCGGACGCGATCCGCCGTCCGCGTGCATCGCCGCCACCACGGGGCTGCTGGCCATCCTCAACCGCGAAGAGCTCCAGGCCGTGGTCGCCCACGAGATGGGCCACGTCCGCAACTTCGACGTCCGGCTGATGACCCTGATCGCCGCGCTGGTCGGCGTGATCGTGGTGCTCTCGAACGGCATGGGCCGCATGCTGCGCGGCGGCGGTGGTCGCGGCGTAGGGGGCCTGCTGGGGGGCCGGGAGCGCAAGGCCAGCGGCCCCCTGCTCATCGCGGCCGCCGTCGTCTTCGTTCTCTGGGTAATCACGCTGATCCTCGCGCCGTTCATCTCCCGCATCATGGCGATGGCCGTCTCGCGCGACCGCGAATACCTCGCGGACGCGACGGGCGCCGAGCTGACCCGCAACCCGGCTGCCCTCGTCTCGGCCCTGCAGAAGATCGAGACGCACGAGGCGCCGACGACGCACATCAAGGAAGGGGCCGCGCACCTCTGCATCGCCGATCCGTTGGGCCGGGACGTCAACACCAGGGAGGGGCGGCTCGCGGATCTCCTGGCCACCCACCCGCCCATGGCGATGCGGATCACGCGCCTGAAGGGGATGGCGTATCAGCAGCTGAAGGCAGCGGGGCCGGCGCCGACCGCCTGACGCGGCGGGCGCCCCGATGACGCTGCTCGACTGGCTGCTGCTCACCGCAGCCGCCCTCCTCGCGGCCGCGCTGACGCTCTGGCTCACCCGCGCCGCCACGGCGGCCTTCCGCGCCCGCCTCCGGCGCGCCGCGCGCCGCGCGCTCCGCGACTTCCAGGCCCGCATCGCACGCTTCAAGCTCGTCTCCCGGCGCGCCATTCACGACGAGCTGATCCTCGATCCCGCCGTCGTCGCGGCCATGCGAGAACACCGCCGCGAGCACCGCCTCACCGAGCTCGAGGTCCGGGTCCGTGTCGAGCAGTACATCGACGAGATCCTGCCGTTCTTCAACGTGCTGTCGTACTACCGCCTCGGGTACAACCTCGCGAAGCTCACGCTGAACCTCCTGTACAAGGTCACGGTGGAGTACCAGGACGAGGCGGCGCTCGAGCGGATCCCGCGCGGGGACGTCGTGGTCTACCTCATGAACCACCGGTCCAACGCCGACTACGTCGTGGTCGCCTACGTCCTGGCGCGCGGCGTGGCGGTGAGCTACGCGGTGGGCGAGTGGGCGCGGATCTGGCCCCTCGAGACCATCTTCAAGTCGTTCGGGTCCTATTTCGTGCGACGCCGCTACCGCGAGCCGCTCTATCACGCGGTGCTCGAGCGCTACGTGCAGCTCATGACCCGCAACGGCGTGACCCAAGGTCTCTTCCCCGAGGGCGGCCTGTCGCGCGACGGCAGGGTCCAGCGCGCGAAGATCGGCCTGCTCGATTACATCGCCGGGACGCTGCGGGAGCCGGGGTTCGACCGGGACATCTGGTTCGTCCCCGTCGCGCTGAACTACGACCGCACGCTCGAGGACCGGGTGCTGATCCAGGAGTGCCTCGATCCCGAGCTCCGGCTGTCGCGATCGCGACAACTCTGGAGCGTGATCGAGTACCTGGGCCTCAATACCGCGCGCTTCCTCGCCGGCCGGTTGAAACGCTACGGCCGCGCGGCGGTCGCCTTCGGCGCGCCCACCTCGCTCAGGGCATGGCTGGCCGCCCAGGCGACGGACGTGCTCCGCCTGCCCCGCGAGGAGCGGCTCCCCCACGTCCAGCGCCTCGCCGACGACCTGATGGACGGTGTCCGTGGCGTCGTCCCCGTGACCGCCGTCGCCCTGGCCTCCGCCGCCCTCCTCTCCTTCGAACGGCACGTCGTGCCGCTGGCCGACCTGCTCGAGCGGATGCGGGACATCCGCGACCATCTCCTGGAGGTCAACGCCAAGGTGGTCCGCGCCGACCGCGACATCAGCGAGACGTGGATGCGCGCGCGGCGGATGTTCAGGCTGCGCCGCATCGTTCTGGCCACCGCCTCGTCCGTGGCCGTGATGCCGCGCCAGCGCCCGCTGCTGGAGTACTATGCCAACTCGATCGCGCACCTGCTGCCCGCACGGGCGGAGCCCCTACGCCGGATGACGCCCGCGGACGACCGGGACGACTCGCTGCCCCGGCTGAGGGAGCCGAAGGCCCGGGGTCCGGGGTCCGGGACCGGGGGTCCGGGCAAGACATAGGCGCATCGGGGCGCCGCTGCCCGGATCCCTGACCCCGAACCCCAGACCCCGTATTATTCCCCTGTGCCCCAGGCTCCCGTGTCCCTCCCCGATCTTCCGCTCGGCGCCCGCGTGGAGGACGCGCTTCTGGTCTACGAGGTCGAGCAGCGCACCCAGAGCGACGGCAGTCCCTACGTGATCCTCACCCTCGGGAATGCCAGCGGACGCGTGAAGTCCGCGCCTTTCTGGTCGTCCGACCTGCACATGGTCGAGGGGCTCGAGAAAGGCGCGGTCATCAGCGTCATCGGCGACGCGGGCGAGTATCGTGGCGATCGCCAGCTCAAGGTGACGTCCATCCGCTCGGTCCCGCGCGACCTCGTCGACTGGTCGCGCCTGCTCCCCTCGGTGGGCGAGGTCGCTCCGTGGTGGAGCACGGTGGACAAGTGGATCGCCGACATGGCCGAAGGGTCGTGGCGGCGAACCGTCGCGCTCTTCTACGGGGACGGCGCGTTCCGCTCCCGCTACGAGCGATGCCCCGCCTCGCTTTCCAATCACCACGCCGCGCTGGGCGGCCTCCTCAAGCACACGGTCGAGGTGGGGGCGATCGCCAGAACGATGGCCAAGGCGGCCGGCGCGACCTGGGATCTGGTGCTGGCCGGCGTGCTCCTGCACGACATCGGCAAGCTCGAGGCCTACGCCTGGGACGGGCTCTTCGCGATGACGGAGGCGGGGAGCCTCGTGGGGCACGTGGTCCTCGGCTCGATCATGCTCGACCGGCGCCTCGACGAGGAGGAGGAGCCGCCGCTGACGGACGGCGAACGGCTCGTGCTCCAGCATCTGATCCTGTCGCATCACGGCGAGCTGGAGTTCGGCAGCCCGGTCCGGCCCATGACGCTCGAAGCCGAGGTCCTGCATCTGGCCGACCACGCGTCGGCGTCCACCGCGAATCTGGCAACGGCGTTGCGGGACAGCGCCAACTTCGGCGACGGAGAGGCCGTCTCCAAGCCGATCTGGACGCTCGACCGGCGCCGCGTCTACCGCGGCCAGCCTTGAGGCGGTGGTGACCGAGCCGCAACTGGGCCGGATGCTGTACGGGCCCGAGGCGATCGCCGCGCGGGTCGGCGAGATCGCCTCCGAGCTCAACCGGCGCTTCGCCGGGCGCCCCGCGATCGTGGTCGCGGTGCTGAAGGGCGCGACGGTTTTTCTCGCGGACCTGCTCCGGCGCCTGACCTTTCCGCTCGCCGTGGATTTCGTGCGTATCGCGTCGTACGGCGCCGGCACGACGCCCGGGGAGATCCGGTTCATCAAGGACGTCGAGCTGCCGCTCGAAGGGCGCGACGTGATCGTCGTGGACGACATCGTCGATACCGGAGGCACCCTGGCGCGCCTCAGGCAGGCGCTCGAGGCGCACCATCCGGCCTCGATCACCACGGTGGCGCTGCTCCGGCGCGCTCCCCGGCGACGCCTCCCCCCGACCCTCGACCTCGTGGGCTTCGAGCTCGAGAGCGACGAGTTCGTTGCCGGCTACGGCATCGATTGTGCCGAGCGGTTCCGCGAGCTCGGCGCCATCCACGCGGTGGTGCGGAGCTAGGTGCCGGTGGCCCCGCGAGAACACCGGAGCACCGAGGAGTTCGGCGATCGCGCCGAGGCTCTGGCGGCTTTCCTAAAAGCCTCCGGGCCGGCACCGCGCCTCATCACCCTCGACGACAGCGCGGGGTGCCCGCTCTACCACGCCCTCGCCGCGCTCCAGTGGACGGGCGAGACGGGCCTCTTCCAGGTCTCCGACCGCCTGCACGCCGTCTGGTTCGCCGCCGAGACCGGCGTCGCCGTCATCGAGCGGGCGGTGGATGGCAAGCCGACCTATCGCTTCCTCGGGCCCAGGATCGAGGCGCCGCAGAAAGCGCCGGTGGACGGCACTCCCGTCGTGGACGAGATGTACGTCCTGGGCTACGAGTTCACGTCGCGCTGGAACGCCATCGCCCACTTCCTCGTGACGACGCAGGGCCGCGGCGCCCTGATGTCGCTGTTCGCTCCCCGTGCCCCCCAGCTCGACCACGTCCGGCGCTGGCTGCTCGAGCTCTTCCAGGGACCGGTCCCGGAGGGCGCCGACCACCTGCACGCCGCGTGGTTCAGCACGACCGGCGCGGGCTTCCTCTTTCCGCCCACCACGATCGGCGGCGAACGGACGCGCGGTTGGTCCTACGTGGAAGTGGGCGGCAGCAGCGAGGATTGAAGCGCCAGGTCCGGAAAGAGCGACGGCCCGCCTGGGTTTCCCCAGACGGGCCGTCGCCGGAGCAGTTACCCGGAGCCGAGAGATTGCTCCCTCGTTTTTCTTCCTACGGCCACCGGTTGTCTGTTGTCAGGGTCCCGGTAGGGCCGCCTGAAGCTCCGGCTTCGATCCCCACGCAACGTGCCCGCCACATGGTTCACTGCACCGAGCGCTTCGAGTCCGGCCGGATCGCGTACCGGCCTCTCGCACTGCACCCCGCTGCGCCACGGCGAGGTGGATGAAGCACGCGATTGGCTTCACCTACCCGAGTCGGCGGGTGCCCTGGGATCGCCGGACGCCTGTGCCCTTGTTTGCATCGGCGCCCTCCCCCAAGCTGCCGCTCGGGCCCATCAGCAGGCGTAGACCAAGCAGAGCCCGATCCCTTCCCCGCTGACGACGCCGCCAATATAGGCCGGTGTTCAGAGCGTGCAAGTGCCGGATTTACTTCGGGTTACACCACTTTGATGTGCGTGGATTGTGGATTCCAAGAGGGCCCCGCCGAATGGGTTCCCGCGACTTTCCCCAGAATGTCGAGATGTGGATTGGTATTCCGTGTGGAGCGCTCGCGCTTGCAGTGGCCCGCCGGGGCTGCTAGGGTAGGCCGCCTTGCTCACCTCAAACGACGGAATGAGACCGTGAGACACCAGATCCTGATCGGTTGCGCCCTCGCGCTCTGCGCATCGAGCCCCCTCGCCGCACAGCGCGCCACCACTCCTGATGCGCGTGTCGCCCGACTGGTGCGTGGCGACGCCGTCTGGGGTCCGCTGAAGTTCCTCGCCAGCGATCTACTCGAGGGCCGCGGCACCGGCAGCCGGGGCGGACATCTGGCCGTGGCCTACATCGCATCGCAGTTCATGGATATGGGCCTCGAGCCGGCGGGCGACAGCGGGACGTACTACCAGCGCGTGCCCGTCGTGTCCCTGAACCCGTCGCCCACGCTCTCGGTCGTCGGAGGCGCGCCCGCGCGGGACCTGCGCTATCGCGACGACTACGTCGCCTGGGCGGAGCGCTCCGATACGCTCGTGCAGGTGAATGCCGAGGTCGTGTTCGTCGGCTACGGGATCACCGCGCCCGAATGGCAGTGGGACGACTACAAGGGGATGGACGTGCGGGGGAAGATCCTCCTGATGCTCGTGAACGATCCCGGCATCGGGGACCCCACGATCTTCCGCGGCAAGACGATGACCTACTACGGGCGCTGGACGTACAAGATCGAAGAGGCCGCTCGGCACGGCGCCGCCGGCCTGATACTCGTCCACAACGACTCGATGGCCACCTACGGGTGGAACACCGTGCGGAACTCGTGGACGGGCGAGCAGGTGCGCCTGGACAATCCACCGACGGCACTGCAGTTCGCCAGCTGGATAACCGAGGGCGCCGCGACCGAGTTGCTTCGCGCGCGCTCGTTGGATCTGGCGCAGCTGATCGCCACCGCCGGGCACCGCGACTTCCGGCCCGTCGCGACCGGTCTCGAGCTCGGCATGACGGTCCGATCCTCCCTCAAGCGCATGTCGACGTCCAACGTGCTCGGCCGGCTGCCGGGCCGCGACCCGAAGCTCAAGGACGAGGTGGTCTTCCTCAGCGCCCACTGGGATCACTTCGGCATCGGCCAGCCGGTCAACGGGGATTCGATCCGGAACGGCGCCGTGGACAACGCGTCGGGCGTGGCCGTCATGCTCGGGATCGCGGACGCTTTCGTACACGCTCCCGTCCGGCCGAAGCGAAGCATCGTGTTCGTGGGCATGGCGCTGGAGGAATCGGGGCTGCTCGGCTCCGCCTGGCTCGCCGCCCACCCGCCGGTGCCCCCGGCCCGGGTGGCGGCCGACCTGAACCTCGACGTGACCAACCTGTTCGGACCTACGCGCGACATCTCCGCCGTGGGCGCCGATCAGTCATCGCTCGGCCGGCTCTTCGAGGCCGCCGCCCACGCCGAGCACCTGCGGGTCATCGTGGATTCGGTCGCCCTGAGCCACGGGTCGTTCTTCCGCGCGGATCACTTTTCGTTCGCGAAGGCCGGAATCCCCGCGATGACGCCTGGAAGCGGCGACGACTACGTCGGCAAGCCTGCGGGATGGGGGCGCGAGCAGTGGGAGACCTACACCCGGGAGCGCTATCATCAGCCCGCTGACAACCTGCTCCCCTGGTACACCGTGGATGGCACGCTCCAACAGGCGCGTGTGATGGCGCGCCTCGTATGGGACGTCGCGGACGCCACGGCCCAGCCCACCTGGAATCCGGCCTCGGAGTTCGCGGCCGCGGGGCGGAGGCGCCTGGGAGACTAGACGGGCAGCGGAGCTGACACCGGCTCTTCGTCGATCACGCGCACACCGACGCGCGCGTCGCCCATGCACTTGAGGGCCGGGCCGGCCAGCTCCAGCACGCCGACCTGACGGCGCAGCCACTCGACCGGCGCCACGCAGCTGTCGCCGCCCGCCACACGCTCGCGTGAGACGCCGGCGAGGACGAGCCGCGTGCGCGCACGCGTCGCAGCGAGGAACAGCCGCTGGCGCGCGCGAGCGTCGCGCCTGGCGGCCGCCCGCTGCGCCAGCAACAGCGACGAGAAGGGCCAGATCCGCCGGCCACTGTCGTCCTCCGGCCAGACCACGGCCAGCCCGCTTTCGGCGTCCACCCAGGCGCGCCGCGGAGCGGGGCCGCCAACCGGCTCGTCCAATCCGCCCACTAGGACGGTGGACCATTCGAGTCCCCGGCACTCTTCCATGCTGCGCACGTCTACCGGCGCGCCGAGACTCTCCGCCTCGAGGGCAGCGCGAGCCAGCTCCCCCGCGCCTTCGTCCTGCACCAGCACCGCCGCATCACCGTCGCGGCCGGCCCCGCGCATCCGGCGCACTCCCGCGGCCAGCGCACGCGCCTCCCGCTGCCGCGCCACCGCGATCGGCTCAGGGTGCTGCGTCCCCCCGGGATGGACCGCCATCTGGCGCCGGACCAGCCACAACTCTACCGGTGCTTCCGCCGACGGGTCCGAGTCGAGCCGCGCCGCGGCGGGCGCGTACCCCCCGGGTTCGCTGGCGGGCCAGAGCCGGGCGCCGAGCGCGTTGACGAAGCGCCCGACACCGGCCCCGAAGCGCGGCGCCTCCAGCAGGACGACGGCTCGCCCCGCCTCGCGCAGGAGGGCGCGGAACGGCGTTTCGCCGCCCGCCGGCCACCCGGCGGCACGCTGATCGCCCGTCAGGAACAGCGACGCCCGCGGCATCATCCGGCGCAGCCGTCCCATCGCACCGCTCGACAGCTCGTGCGCGTCGTCCACCACGACGTGGCGCGCGCCGTCCAGGACGCCGGCGCCGGGCTTCGCGCCGGCCCCGGCGGCGTCCAAGGTCGGCGCGGCGAGCTCGCTGAGCAGTCGTTGCGCCGCCTCCCACAACTTCCGGCGCGCGCACGCCGCCGCCTCCTCCCGCCGCGCCGCCTCGGTGAGGTCGATCCCCGCAACGTCCACCCAGTCACGCAGCTGCTCCAGATCCGCGCGGTCGCCGGTCGTCGTCCGGAGCGCACGGTCCACGGCCGACCGCAGATCGCGCGAGCGCCGGGCGACGTCGCCCGAGCGCCGCAGCTGCCGGCCCAGATCGCCGATCCATCCCGGCGCCCCCTCGAGCATGCGCAGGCGTCTGAGCGCCTCGACCTGAGCCAAACGCACCGACTCCTCGACCAGCGACGCGCCGCGATGCAGCCAGTCGCCCTCACCTCCAGGGCTGCCGCCCGTTTCCCCCGTGCGTGCGGCGATGCGCATCGTGTCGAGGAGGAGATCCCTCGCTTCCTCGAGGTGCCTCGCGAGACCGAGAGCGGGCGCGAGATCCGCGGCGACGGCGGAGGCGCGCTCCACGGCCTCCGAGGCCCACGCGCCCGACTCGTCTCCCGGCACCGCGTCCGCGCCGGCCGGGGCGGGCGTGACGCACGCCATGGTCCGCTCGATGGTGAGATCCGGGCAACCCGCGGCCCTGAGAGCGCGCGCAAGGCGCAGGCGGTACGGGCCGACGTGGCCTTCGGAGAGCACCAACACCAGGAGCCACGCGGGGTCCTGGCGCAGTGCCGTGACGAGTCGGACGACTCGCGCGAGCGCCGCCTCGGTCTTGCCGGTGCCCGGCCCGCCCTGCACGACGATCAGCCGTGCATCGCTGGTCACCGCAGCCCGCTGAGCCACGGACAGCTCCGCATGCATGCCCGGAGCATGTGACCCGCTGTGCGAATCGGTGCGCGTGTGAAGGCTGGTCACAGGGGATCTCCGCCGCGAGAGCCGAGCGAAGCGCCGGGAACGGCAACGGGTAGCGCCTTGCCGCGTTCCTTCGGTTCTCACTCTCAGCTGCTCGCAGGCATTTTGACGGCGACGCGCGGTGGACGTCGCCCAGCGGCTACTGCCCCGGAGCGGGCCACCGCTTGCGTGCGGAAAGGATAGCCACCGCGCGTCAGCCCCCCGTCAGCGGGGGAGCCTCGCCTTGGCTAAGCGATGGAAGGACTTGCGGTTGGAGTGTCTTTCGACGGTGTCGCGCGACCTAGTGTCGCCGGCCCGCCTTGGCGCTGGTCTTCGGCTTCCGCAAGGCGTGCTTCGCTTTCGCGGCCGCATGGCCTGAGGTCTTCCGGCCCGATCCGTGTCGCTTCAGCGCCGCGCCATGACCTGAGTGGCCATGGGGCT